>Ga0137449_1000070_pt1 | contig 12741 bp, 33 predicted proteins | sample EasRivERMGT436_2_FD_104905 | JGI IMG/M metagenome (GOLD analysis project Ga0137449, IMG submission 104905) | Soil microbial communities from meander-bound floodplain in the East River, Colorado, USA - East River MetaG ERMGT436_2 | ecosystem: Environmental > Terrestrial > Soil > Floodplain ... | reverse complement strand
TGCCCGACCCGTTCATCGCGGAGCCGAGCGAGGCCAAGTGGTACCTCGTCGACGACTCCCGAGGCGGCTGGATCGAGGCCCTTCGAACTACCCTGACCGCAGCCTTCACCGGCCGAAGCATCGTCATCAACGTCAGCCCCATCCGCAAGCGGGGCACGGCGATCAAGACCTTCGGGGGTGTGGCCTGTGGCCCGGGTCCGCTCGCGACTCTACTCCGTCACGTCTGGGCCATCGTTCGAAGCGCCCAGGGACGGCACCTCACCAGCGTCGAGTGCCTGGACGTTACGAACCACATCGGCGTCTGCATCAAGTCCGGCAACGTCCGGCGCTCTGCGCTCATTGTCCTGGGCAACGCCCAGGACCAGAACTTCCGTGACGCCAAGAAGGACTGGCAGTCGGTGATGGCACACCGGCACTCAAGCAATAACTCAATCGTGTTCGAGTCCGAGGCCGCTATCGACGCCTTCGACTGGAAGGCGCTCGTCGAGGACAACGCGACGTTTGGCGAGCCTGGCCTTCTGAATCTGTGGAAATGTCGACAATCCGATAATTCCGCTGAAGGTGTAAATCCGTGTGGGGAGGTCATTTTGCATGACCGTGAAGCTTGCTGCCTCTCCGAGGTCTATCCGGCGCTTCTTCCGAACGTTGTCGACCGACTTGACGCCTTCAAGCTCGTCACTCGCTACACCCTCCGTCAGCGCCTTCAGCCCATGTCCGATGAGCGCGCGGACGCCGTTCGCAAGAGCAACATGCGCATCGGCGTTGGACTCGGCGGGATCTGTGACTTTGAGTGGGACGAAGAGGAGCTCGCCGGTTACCGAAACTACGTTCGTATCACGGCCTGCAACTACGCCGACGAGCTCGGCGTCGCCCGACCCATCGCGACCACGACGGTGAAGCCGAGCGGAACCATCAGCCTCCTCAACGGCTCCTCCCCCGGCATCCACGCCCCGTTTGCAGAGCACTACATCCGCCGTACCCGCATCTCGCAGGACGAACCCATGGCCCAGGCACTGCTCGAGGCGGGCGTTCCGCACGAGCCCTGCGTCTACGACTCGACGGGCCGCACGTTGGTCTTCTCGTTCCCGATGCGCTCCTCGGCGTCAGTCACGGTCCAGAACCAGACTGTGAGCGACCAGATCGAGCGCCAGGTCACAATCCAGACCTCCTACGCCGACAACGCAGTCAGCTCCACCATTTCGTTCGACGAGTCGGAAAAGGAGGAGCTGGCTGACCTCCTCGAGAAGCATGCGAAGCAGCTCAAGAGCATCTCGTGCCTGCCGAAGGCGCACGGCTACAGCCAGCCGCCTTACTCGAGTTGCACGGAGGAGGAGTACGCCGCCATGCACGCGAAGATCAATCACGACCATCCGCTGACCGCGGGCGGCGAGCTCGACACCCAGGAATGCGAGGGCGGGGCATGCCCCGTGCGGTAGCAATGACCGCCTTCATCGAAACGTACATGGGCCAGCGCTTCACGCCCCTCGCCCCCAAGGCCGACACCATCCTCGTCGAGGACGTCGCCCACGCGCTCAGCCAGCAGATTCGTTTCTCGGGCCACTGCGAGCTCAGTTACTCCGTGGCCGAGCATTGCGTCCGCGTGGCCTGGCGAGTGAAGGAGCTCGGCGGCACGAAGGAAGAGCAGTTCTGGGGCCTGCTTCACGACGCGTCGGAGGCGTACCTAGTCGACCTGCCGACGCCGCTGAAGCGACACTGGCTCTTCGGCTTCTTCTACCGCTGGGCCGAGCGCCGGCTGATGAAGGCCATCTGTCGGAAGTTCCGGATGCCCGTCGAGCAGCCTCAGATTGTGTACACGGCCGACGCCGAGCTCCTGGCCACCGAGGTGCGGGACCTGATGCCGGGCCTGCCCGAACACTGGGGCGGGCTGGGGAGGCCGCTACGCGAGCACATTGGGCCGTGGTCAGCGCGTCGGGCGGAGCGGGAGTTCTTGATGCAGTTTCGATTTCTGGAGGGGGAGCGATGAGTACCGAAGTCCGCGTAACCGACCCCATCACCGGCGGCCAGAAGGGCACGAAGCCCGAGCGCTTTAGCCTTCTGCCGTGGGATGCCCTGTCCGAGGTCGCCCGGGTCTTCGCGTTCGGCGCGGCCAAGTACGAGGCAGACAACTACCTCCGAGGGTATCCGTGGCGCTGGTCACTGGACGCGCTTCACCGTCACGTCGCGCTCGTGGAACAAGGCGAGGACTATGACGCAGAGTCCGGTCTTCTCCACCTGGCCCACGCCACGTTCCACTGCCTCGCGTTGATCGCGTTCAAGCTCCGCGGTCTTGGCACGGACGACCGTTGGCGGCCGGCGCCCGCACCGGCGGCGCCCACCACGCCCCCTTCCGTCTGGCAGCCCCGCCTCGGTGAACGCGCCCGAATTCGCCCCGATGCCGGCGTTTTCAACGCAGGCAAAGAAGGAACGATACTCAGCAAACCAGACTGGCAGTCACAATATGACTGGCTCTTGAGCGTGGGCGGAGACGTGCCAATGTGCGTGCGCTCCAAAGAGCTTGAGCCGCCGCAGGGTTGGCAGCCGGGCGGTGCCCCGTGAAATGGTTCCAGCACCGCGTCGGAGGCCGCACGCTCAAGGTCTATCTCGTCAGCGTCAAACACAAGAAGCTCGAGGGCTGTGACGGCATGTACCACCCCGACGAGTGTGCCATTTACATCGACAAGGCGCTCGAGCCCAGCAAGCGAAACGAGATCTTGGTGCACGAGCTCTTCGAGCACGCTGTCGAGGACATCTCGGGCGCCGGCCACGTTTCTCGCCAGGCCCTGGGCGATGACGACAAGCACGAGGAAGTCGAGGAGGCGAGGGTGCGTTCGCGAACTCCCATCATCCACGCCTTGTTCCAGGACTTCGGCTGCCAGTTCCCAGCGGCGCCCCAGCCCCGCGCAAGGAAGGCTTCGTCATGATCGCCGCCCGTCCCTTCAACATCTACGATCTCATCGAGTTCGCGCCCACGTTCGAATCCTTTCGAAAGCTCGTTGTGGCCCACGACGAGGTCCGTGCAATCCCCGTCGCCGACGACGGGCCCCCCACGTTGCGCACACCGACGGGTCACGACGAGGATGATCTGCCCTACCGCCCGACCGTACCGTCGGTGCGCGGGGCGGACATGGCAACAACGGGGCCGGGCGATGAGGACGAGTACGTGTGGGCGGGGTACGGGGATTCGGAGTTCTGACCTCATGTTGCGCGCCGGGACTTGCACACTGTACATACAGTGCTAATAGTACTGTCATGACAGTACTGACGGCGCGCGAGAGGGAACGGCGGGTGAGACGACGCAGGCTCTACATCCGAAAGCTCTTCAAGCAAGGGCGAGGATGATGAAGGGACCGTTTCTGAAGTACGAGTTCGACATCAGAAACCTAATCTACATCTGGGCCAGGTTCACACCTGGCGACACAACGATAACTATCGACTTCGAGCTGGTCAGTCGAGAGATCGCGAAGTTGATGCGGGCCGCGTACAACGAAGGATTCGAGGCCGGCCGGAAGATCACGGAAATCAAATGAAAGCCAAAGTGTTTCTCACCCCGAGCGTTCTTGCGGCGGTGTTGCGACGAGTAAAGAGGTCGTCATGAAGGATCGCAGTGGAGACGCAAAGACTCCGGACCCGTGCGGAGACAGGCACACCTCGCACGGGCCAAGTGGGGCGGAACCGGATGACCGCCAGAGAGACACCGGTGACGGCGGGGAGAGACCCGCATTTCTTCGCTCCGCCGAAGCGACCCATGTCCCGGCACCGAAGTGCCCACACGGGCTCGCCCTCGGGCTCTGTTTCGAACAGCCCTGCTTCCGTGATGCTCGCCAGGTGACGACATCCTCACTCAGTGAGGATCGCCCCAACGAGGCCCCGCCCGTCACGGTCGAGATGGGCGGCAAGCCGCGTGAGGTCTCTCGGATCTGCACCTTCGGCGACGGTCACGAGGAGTACCACTGCGTCGGATGTTGCGTGGAGAACTACAACCGCGAATGCGAGGAGCGCGCCCGGCGGGTCAGAGAGAGTGACCAGCCGGACGACGAGTGCACGCACGGATACACGTCGGACGCGTGCACGGCGTGCACCTGGGAGCGCGACCAGGCCGAGCTCGCCGCGCTCCGGAAGGTCGCGGAGGCGGCGCGGGCGTGGCAAGTGGCGGGGAGGTCTTTCGACGGACTGGCGTGGCCGTGGCCGGAGGAGGCCGAACTCGCCCGGGCGGTTGACGATTTGTCTTCGCCTAGCTCGTGCGATCCCACACCACTCCTGGACGCCTACGACCGAGGGTGGAACGCGGCCGTCGACGTCGCGATCGGCACTCTTCAGAAGCACGCCGCCTACCTCGCAAGCCGACCGGAAGCGGAGAGCGTGGCGGGGCACATTGAAGGAACATTGCCGCTGCTTCGAGAGCTGCGACGGACGGCCAAGGCGAAGACATGAAGATCACCGTAGAAGCCGAGTTCACTCCGCTCATGCTTGCCGAAGCTTTCTGCGACATGAACGACGAAGACCAAGCGCAATTCTTCATCGAAGTGACCGCCCTCATGGGCCGCTGGGGTCCAGGCAAGAGGAGCATGCAGGCGCACTACATCGGAGAGCACCTGCGGGTCTGCGCCTGCTCGAACGAAGCGACTCGAGACTTCGTCCAGGAGATCGCCGAAGTGGCCGGCGGAGATCGCCCATGATGAGTCCCGCCGAAAGCGAACGGGTTGGCTTCGAGCCAGGCCCGCATCACTGCGATTACTGCCGAGCGACGTTCCAGGAGACCCCCTGGGCGTTTCCGCTCCAGGACCTCAGTTTTCCCAAGCGCCTTCGGTTCTGCACCGAGCGTTGCTTGGAGGAATACGCGAAGGCCCATCGGGTCACGACCCAGGCAAAGAAGGAGAGCCCGTGAGCGACACCATCGGAACAGCATTCTGCAACGGCATCGAGGATCGACACTGCAACGGGCTGCTTCGGGTGGAGCAGCTCTACCGCGCTGGCTGGTGGCAGAGGCTGGCCTGGCGTGTCGGCTGGGAGCTCGCGAACATGCTCACCGGGCGAGGACTTCGGACCGACAGCGCGCACCGCAGGAAGCAGCGGGCCTCCACTCAGGCGAAGAAAACGGAGGGGACGTGAGCAAGCTCTACCCGCGGTTGGAGGACTGCCGGACCGGCGTTCTGAAGGGCGTCGTCGACTACCTGCTGGAAGAGGCTCGTATGTGCGATGAGGGGATCAGCCCAGCCGAGAAGCCCGTGTTCATCGCGCTCGCGCTCATGCTGGACGACGAGCTTCGGTTCCGCGACCGGCGAAGGAAGCCGCTAGTTCCTCGCCCGCCGCAGGCGACGCCGGAGAAGAAGCCATGATGCGCGTCACTGTAGAGATCTGTCCTGGCGGTGACGATCGCCGCAAGCGTGAGATCGCCTGCATCGAGATCTCGAACGTGAGCGAGCTCGCCGAGACGTCCGACTACGTCGTGGACGTTCTCCGGGACGACATGATCTCCGAGCGCCTTCGGATCACGAAGCACCGACGCTCCGATGGGTGGCTGCCGTTGCTCTGTCGGGTGCTTGAGGCTTCGAAGAACATGACCCCGCGTGCGGGACAGAAGAGGAGCGAAGAACGATGAAACCGAGTGGACACCCGTGGGGAGACTTCCTCTTCTACCGAGCACGCGTTCTCCGCTGGCTCCGTGACGAGATGAAGGAAGACCCGGAGCAGACCTGCAAGACGCTGTCGATGGATCCTGGCCAGGTGTACTTAATCCTCAAGACCGTCGACGAGAACCCAACGGAGTACGAGCTGCCGTCGCCTACGTCCAGCAAGGATCCGACCGATGGTTGACGCACTATCCGTCGACCTGGTCCTCCTCGCCGAGCGAATTGAGAAGGGGCGGGTGAAGTACCCCGAGGGCTGCACCGCTCTGTCTCTTTTCGACGAGGCCGGCGAGGTGGCGCATGCTCTCAACAAGCGAGAGCCGGTCGACCGCGTCAGAGCGGAGCTCCTCGACGTCGCGGTCGTCGCCATGCGGCTCTACTTCGGTGAGATCGACCGAGGCCTCGAGATCGACGGTCTCGTCCAGCGGCGCACCGACAAGCCAGCGTCGCCTAGCTCGTCGCCAGCCGGGAAGGCGAAGACATGAGCACGTTCAACGGCACGCCGTTCAACGACGAGCAGCTCGACTACATGCGGTCGCTCGCTGCGATCCCAGACGACGAGCTCGGGTGGTGCGGGTGGGGTCGCGTTGGCCCCGACTGTTGCTGCAACCCCGAGTGCCCCGGCAAGGCGGGCAAGACCCTAGCCGACGCGAAGCTGGTGTGGTGCCCCGAGTGCCACAACAAGCCTTGGGCTGACGGCACCATCACGCACAACGTCATGTGCAAGCGGCGCCCGGCCAATCCGAAGACCGGGGGGTCGAACACATGAAGGCGATCATCGTCAGCGACGTGGAGCTCAACGCGCTTCTCGACCGTCTCGAGCTCAAAAAACTCCAGGGCAGCACGGGCTACGAGGCGATCCCACCAGACATGCTCGAGAAGATGCACCGTCACTTCCACTACCACATCGTTCGCTGGATCCAGGAGATCGGCGGAGAGGTTCGGCGCCCATGATGTCCGTCGACCAGATGCCAGATTTCGCGGAGTTGTCTGCGGAAGACCAGGCCGAACTGCGCCGCTTCGAGGCCATGCTCCGGCGGCGCGCGGAGAAACCAGAGGAGCCTGCGTTCCACGCCTACGCCGAGGTCTATGGCGCGGTGGTTTTCGAGGATCGCCCGCCGCAGGCGAAGACATGACCTGCGAACGAACCAAGCAGCAGAGGGTGAAGTTCCTAGGAGCAAGGCCGGGGGAGATCCGGACCCCAGAAGATCGGCGCCTCGTGACCATGCACCCCCAACTCCTGCGAGACCGTATCGAGGTCGCCCCGCGGACATGGATCTGCGGACGCGGCCAGCCGGTCGTCGAGTGCCAGGTCCACCTCTGCGATGAGACCGCCACGCACGAATGCGACGGTTGCGATCTTCCGATCTGTCGGGGCCACGCCACCCGGCGGGGAACGCAGTGGGTCGAGGCCGAGACCGGCTTCGTCTCACCGGGGAGTACCCGGATGGCGTTCGAGGACACCTACGACCTATGCCCGTTCTGTCTCTTCGACGGTGCGGGGCAGAAACGGAGCAAAGAATGAGCATTCAGATCGGAGACCACGTTCGGAACCTCCTGACCAGCCGTCGAGGGCGCGTGGTGTCTCTCTTCCCAGGCAACAAGGAAATCAAGGCCCACGCCTGGATCGAGAAGACGTGCGCCGACGGCACGGTTGAGCGCGAGTGCTGCTGGCTGACGGACCTGACTTCGGAGAAGAGGAGCGACGGCAATGGCTGAAGAGGTGAAGAAAAAAGACACGTTCGACGTGACCATGACGTTCCGCACGGTCGAGGCGGTCGACACCTGGGTCCTCAAGGTCGGGAAGCGGTACGTCCGCGCCGTCAGCACCGGAGGCTTGCTGCTTGTGGGCGATCTCCGGATGGCGACCCGGTTCGACTCCGTCAACTGGGCGGCCGTCGTGGGCACGAACGTCAAGGGCTCCAAGGTCGTCGGCGTCCGGCGAAAGTCCCCGTCCCTGACTGGGAAGGCGGTCACTTGGGTACGCACGAAGGATGTGCCGGCGGATACGTCCGGCGAAGAAACGGGGCCGAAGTGAGCGACTACTACCGGATCAAGATCCTGTTCGACTATCCGGACGAGGTGTTCTGCTCAACCGACACGTACGGTCACGACAATGCTCAGCGCCTGGCAATGAAGATCGCGAGTCAGGTCGGACCTGGAACGTGCGTGGCGATCGAGCACGTCACTGACCGACAGGAGTTCTGGGGCGAAGCGTCGCCTCCGATCAGTCCCGCACGCGGGGGGGAGTGATGGGATGGCCTCCCTGTCAGAGCTGCGACGCGTGGCCCGCGGTTGGCTACACCTATCTTTGCGGCGACTGCCTCAAGGACCCAGCGAAAGTCAAGAGGCAGATGCGCCACGACTTCGATGAGCGGTCCAAGCTCCGCGCCGAGAACGAGCGTCTTCGAAAAGCAGCCCAAGCCGTCCTGAAGCACGGGGCGATCGACGAGGACTGCCATTACATCCGCGAGCTCGCAGCGGCGCTGTCGGGACTGTCCGAGAGCGACGTCAACGACGGTAAGGCCTTCGACCAAGGAGACGGGTGATGTTCGACTTCAAGGAACCGGAAGACGGGAGCGAAGCTCGCTTCCACGAGCGCGTGGACGTGTGGACCGGGAAGGCGCCGCCGATCGACCCCGAGCAGTACAGCTCAGCGGCCTACCCGTGGCGACCGGAGATCAACCCGCACGGCCTGCCGAAGGTGAAGCACTACTTTTGGTGGCTGCTCCACAACCTCGTTGCCCATCCGGCTATCGGGATCGCCCCGGTGCGCCCCGCCTTCGAGTTTCACGACTGGACGTCGCGGAAGTTGAACGGCCTATGACTTCGCCGAACAAAGGCGACGGAAAGTGAACGATTCACTGAGTGAACTACTGAACCTGGCGGGCGCGGCTGCGCACCGTCGAAAGGAGAACAGCATGGCGATGGTTGATTTCGGAGAGAGCAAAGTCACGGTTCGACGCACTGAACTTCTGGAGGCCCTTCGCGGCAACCGGACCAAGCACGCGGCCGACTACGCGGAGTCCCTCGTGGGCTTCAAGGCGGCGTTCATCGAGGAGGCCGAGAAGCTTCTTGCGGCAGCTAAGGCAGGGAAGACCGACAAGCAGGTCATCGGCCTTGCGGAGCCGAAGGACTACACGAAGGACTACGACCGCGTGATCCGCATGATGGAGATGTGCACGGCCGACGAGGTCACGGTCACCGAACAGCAGTTCTCACAATTCGTGCTCGATGAGTGGCAGTGGCAGGCGCAGTTCAACGCCACCAAGATGCGCTACTCGAACGCGCGATGAGACCGTCGTCGCAGCAACCAGGCGAAGACAAGGAGGGAACGTGAGCGTCTACAGAGAATCGACCATCAACGGAACTCGCTTCGGAGACCTCACCGTCAAGGCCTCAGCTCAGGTCTCCCTGATCATGATGGCGGACGGGGTCGTCGCGCGCACTGAGGACTGCCCTGGGTGTGCCCAGCAGTACATCGTGATCCGAGGCCCGGGCTACCACGACTGGTCGTTCGGATGCCCGTCGTGCGGGGTCACGATGGGATCGCCGCCCAACAGCGAAGACCCGTCCGACGCGTAGTAACCTAGACCGTATGCCCAAACGCAGGCCCCCGCCCCCTAACTGGCACACGACCCCGCAAGCCAATCGCAAACGCAAGATGGTGACGGTGACGCTGTCGGACGAGGCGCGAGCTCGTCTCGAAGAACTGGCGGAGCGCGATAGCAAGAATAAATCGACCGTCATCGAGGAATTGATTCTGGCCGCCCCTTGACGACTGTATGTACAGTGCTAGGTTGTCTTGTGTCGAGGCCGGGTAAAGCGGTGCTTGACTGAAGCGAAGGACAGAGGAGAGAAGTCATGTCGTTGCAAGCGAGGATTGGGAACACGCTCTTCATCATGAGCGAGGTGCACGGCACTCCCGAGCGCGTCGAGATCGTGCGTCGCACTCAAGACGGAGAGACAACGTTCTACGTGCCCAAGGCGCTCTTCGAGGCGTACGCCGTTAGCCGAATCGAAGAGATTGGCGGGAAGCTCGTTCGCGAGCTCTTCACGAAGTAGACCAGCGCCTAACGAGAGCAAAGGACACATGAGCAAGATGAAGCAGAACGAAGACTCGAGGGTTGAGCAGGAACTGTCGCGTAGCTACGGGCTTTCTCTCCTTTCGGCGAGCTTGCTTCTTGACGTTGCTGCTTGCTCGGAGGGCGTCGTCAACGTCTCCTCCTTTTCCGAGGACGGTCGAGAAGCGGTCATGTGGCTGATCCACCGAGGTCTTCTGTCGACGTCGGATTGCATGGGGCTTCTTTACGTTCGCGTCTCGGAGTCGGGTGGCACGGCGATTCGGTTGGTCCGCAAGCTCGTCCGAGTCGCACCGACGTCTGCACTCGTGTCGCCGGGCGTTCACACGACCAACGGGTAGACAGAGCGAAGGTCACATGAGCAGTACCAGCGACTTCTGCGTGTCGTGCGATGCGTTCCTTTCGGAGTTCTGCGCCACGTGCGCCGATGCCCAAGGCAGTGATCGAGAAGAGGCGGGTTTCCAGGCAGGTTTCATCTGGGCGTGCGCCATCATCGGCATGGCCGAGGCGATTCGGTCCAACCATTGGACGCGGGAGTGCACGTTTCACTGCGTGCCGTACTTGGGCGGACCCTGCGAGGAATGCGGATTCGATGATGGCTGGCGCAGGCAGGCTGACGACGACCAACACTGAAGAGAAGCGCAGCAACCATGAGCAAGTACGCATACACGGAAGAGGACAACGGACGCGGCCTCTGCTGCAACTTCGCCGGTCCCGGCCTTGACCGGTACGGCAACCAAGCTCGCTTCGAAAGCACCTACGATGCGGACCGGGTGATCTCGATGCTAGAGGCCGCTTACAAGGCAGGGTCCGAAGCGAGAGCCCTCGACATCCGACGGGCCATCGGTGTGCACACCCACTGGGGCGAGCCCAGCAAAGACTGACCATCGGTGGACGCAAGCGAAGGACAACGGAGGAAGATCATGAACTACCAGGAAGAGATGCTCATTCAGCACGCGCAACGGCTTGGCGCAAAGCTCGATCAGAGAGTCCACCTCTCTTGGACCATTCAGCTCCCAGAGGGGATGACGCTGGAAGCGTTCGTCAAGGCCATGTCGGACAAGCTGAGTGAAGTGCGATTCGAGAGTCCACGCCCCGCGCGCGAGGCCCTCAGGATTCCGCCCGAGATCTCAGCCCTGCCCGAGCTCGGTTGGAACGGGAAGCCGGTCAAGTAGACCAGTGCTGTGCTGCAGCGAAGGACACATGAAAAAGGTCAACGCGTTTCACATCGAGCCCGCAACCCACCCCGAGAGCGGCTTGCCGGAGTGGCTTCTCGTCGACGACACCGGCGGAATCTGGGGATCGTTCAGCGTGCGACACGCCGCAACCGCATGCCTCAAGGGATACGAAGCAATTGGTTTCATCCCTCGGCCGAACGACCCGCGCCGTGCGCGAAGGACACGTGAATAGTTACGCCGCAGAAGCCAAACGGTTTAGGCAGCCCGATATAAAGGGCATCTGTTGCTCGGTTCGAGTCCGAGCCTGCGGCCCAAGTCATGCCCTGTAGTTGCGCGCCAGGGGCAAGCACGTGGTTCGAAGTGTGCGAGTACTGCAAAGGATATCCCGAGATGCCAACCAAGCCCCCAAAAGCCCGCCTGGACGCCGACCGCACGGCCAAGCCCAAGACCCGACTCGTGGCCACCACACGTGTCCGAGCAGATCAGCGGGTGTACTGCGATCCGGCCACGCACATCGAGCAAGAAGACGGGAGCCGGGTACCCCTGGCCGTCAACCCTCGCTGCTACCACCCAGTATCTGCAATTGGATGCACGCTTTGCGGCGATGAGATCATCCAACTGAAAGCCGCCCTGGCCAGCCTCATCGCGAGCGTGCGGGCGGCCGTGTTTCAAGGGCGAGCGGACGGGCGCCTGACCGAGGCCGCGGACCGGGCGGAAAGGTGTTTGAAGTGAGCAAGCTCACCAAACTGTCCGCCCAGTGGACGCACGGGGAAGAAGGCGCTCGCAAGCGCCTGACCGAGATGATTGAGAAGTCCGAGCGGTTCGATGCGCGGGACCGCATGGCCCTTGCGTTCTTGTTGGCGGCCGAGGCCCCGCTCCGAGCGGCCCTCAAGCACATCGCTGGATGCAACGGCGGCGAGGGGTACATGCCCGGGCTGGCCAAGGCCGCGTTGGGGGACACATGAGAACCTACGCAAAAGTCCTCTGTGGCGAACGACTCGGACAGATCGGCGAGGGCTTCATCTGTCGACACACATTGGACACTTCACTTTCGACGACCAGCCGAAAGTCAACAGAGCCAGCGACAGGGCTTCATCTGTCGACACTTGGTAACCCTTGGCTGTAGGACGCACCTGACCCGAGGTAACAGAGCCAGCGACAGGGCTTCATCTGTCGACAATGACATGTGCTTGTCCCTGCTCGTGATTGCGGGGTCAACAGAGCCAGCGACAGGGCTTCATCTGTCGACGTGCCGTAGTTGCACCGACGCTACCAGATCTGACGCGGAGCTTCTGAAACAAGACATGAACACCGCCCTCATCGCAGCCGCCCTCCGTGCCCTCGCCGATGCCCTCGAAGCGGACACCTCCGTCGCAGCCAACGACTCGACTCCGCCGCCTGCCAAGAAGGTGGCGCGACCCAAGACCTACCCGGCGCCGCTCGTGCTCGAGGAGCCCCCGTCCGAGCTCGCTCAAGAAAGGGCGAAGCGTATGCTCCGCCGTCGAGGCATCGCGTGACGAGACGACCCAAAGGCAGCGGCACCATCGAGAAGACGCGAGACGGGCGCTATCGCGCCCGCTTCCCATTTCAGCCCGGCGTCCGCGAGGACATCGAGGGCTCGCCGTTCCGCACGCACAAGGAAGCCGCCTCCGCATTGAACGCGGTGCTCACGGCCTTGGCCAACGCCGATGCCCAGCACGGCGGCGTGACCCTTCGCAAGCTAGGCAATGACTGCCTGCGCTACCGCGAGCTCGAGGGCTATCGCTCCGTCGACACCGAGCGCGAGCTGTTCGACGGCCGCATCGACACCTGGCGTAACGCCAGCCTGCCTGCGTCGGCCACGACCCCCGGCGA
>Ga0137449_1000069_pt1 | contig 12757 bp, 10 predicted proteins | sample EasRivERMGT436_2_FD_104905 | JGI IMG/M metagenome (GOLD analysis project Ga0137449, IMG submission 104905) | Soil microbial communities from meander-bound floodplain in the East River, Colorado, USA - East River MetaG ERMGT436_2 | ecosystem: Environmental > Terrestrial > Soil > Floodplain ... | reverse complement strand
TAATTGATCTTGCCCGGGTTGGCCTTCGCCGCGGCCACGAAATCCTGCACCGTCTTGTAGGGGCTGTCCGCGCGCACCACCAGCACGGTCGGGTCGGCCGTGACCAGCGCGATCGGCATGAAATCGGAAATCTGGTACGGGGCGGGCTTGCCCTCCAGCGGGTCCGACACCGGGAAGATCGAGATCGACGACAGCGTCATGAGGACCGTATAGCCGTCCGGCGCGGCCTTGGCCGCGACGGTGGTGCCGATTGCGCCGCCGGCACCGGGGCGGTTGAGGATGATGACCGGCTGCCCGAGCGTCTTCTCCATGGACGCGGCGAGCGGCCTGCCGACCAGCTCGGCCACGCCTCCCGGCGGGAAGGCCACGATCATGGTGATGGGCTTGGTGGGATAGTCCTGCGCCTGTGCGCCGCAGGCGAGCAGCGCAAAGAGCGCGGCGATGGCCTTTTTCATGTCTCGTTTCCTCCTGGAATGCCTGCGATGACGTTGCGAAACCCGTTGTCAACATACATCACTTCGCCGGTGATGCCGCCCGCGAGCTCGGACAGCAGGAACGCCGCCGCGTTGCCCACGTCTTCCGTGGTGACGTTGCGGCGCAGGGGCGCGTGCTCCGCGACGTGCTTGAGGATCTTGCCGAAGCCGGCAATGCCCGCGGCGGCCAGCGTCTTGATCGGTCCGGCGGAAATGCCGTTCACGCGGATGCCGCGCGGGCCGAGGCTCGCCGCGAGGTAGCGCACCGAGGCTTCCAGGCTCGCCTTGGCGAGGCCCATCGTGTTGTAGTGGGGCAGCACGCGAATGGCGCCGAGATAGGTGAGGGTCACCAGGCTCGCTTTGCGCCCCTGCATCATCGGCAGCGCGGCCTTGGCCAGCGCCGGAAAGCTGTAGGACGACACATCGTGCGCCACGCGGAACGCCTCGCGCGACAGGCCGTCGAGGAAGTCCCCGGAGATCGACTCGCGCGGCGCGTAGGCGATGGCGTGCACCAGGCCGTCCAGGCCGTCCCAGCGCTTGCCGAGCTCGGCGAACAGGCGCGCGATCTCTTCATCGCTCGCCACGTCGCAGGGCAGGGCAATGTCCGAGCCCAGCTCGCGCGCCATGTCCTCGACGCGTTGCTTGAAGCGCTCGTTCTGGTAGGTGAAGGCGAGCGTCGCGCCTTCGCGCTGCGCCGCCTTGGCCACGCCGTAGGCGATGGAGCGGTCGCTGAGCAGTCCGGTGACGAGGATCTTCTTGCCTACGAGGAGCGGCATGGTGCGCCGATTATACTTGCGCGATGCGCCCGATCCTCCTGCTGGCGTTTCTCGCCGCTGGCTGCGCCGACGTGTGGAACGATCCCTACCCGGCGGCGGACCGCGGCGCGAGCGTCCTGTACACCGCGTTCCTCGAGCGCCCCAAGCACCTCGACCCGGTGCAGTCCTACACCGAGGACGAGGCGCGCTTCACGCAGCAGGTGTACGAGCCGCCGCTGCAGTATCACTATCTGAAACGCCCCTACGAACTCGCGCCGCTCACCGCGCTCGAAGTGCCCAAGCCCGTGGAGATCGAGGGTGGCAGGTTCACCGTCTACACCATCCGCATCCGCCCGGGCATCCGTTACCAGCCGCACCCGGCGTTCGTGCCCGAGAATCACGCGCTCGCCCGCGTGCGCGTCGACGCCCTGCGCAGCCCCTACGACCTGCCGCTCGGCACGCGCGAGCTCACCGCCGACGACTACATCTACGAGATCAAGCGGCTCGCCAGCCCGCGCCTGCATTCGCCGGTCTTCGGCCTGATGGCGGAGTACATCGTCGGCCTGCAGGATTTCGCCGAGCGCGTGAAGAAGTTCGACACGCGCAAGGGCGAGTGGCTCGACCTGCGCAAGCACCGCCTGGAAGGCGTGGAAAAGGTGGACGAGCACACCTACCGCATCCGCATCAAGGGGCGCTACCCGCAGTTCGCCTACTGGCTGGCGATGCCGTTCTTCGCGCCCGTGCCCTGGGAGGCGGAGAAGTTCTTCCACCAGCCGGGCATGGCGGAGCGCAATTACACGCTGGACTGGTGGCCAGTGGGCACCGGCGCCTACATGCTGACGGAGAACGACCCGAACTCGCGCATGCAACTGGTGAGGAATCCGAACTTCCGCGGCGAGGCCTACCCTGCGGAGGGCGAGGCGAGCGACGCGAAGGACGGCCTGCTGGCCGATGCGGGCAAGGCGATGCCCTTCGTGGATCGGGTGGTGTTCACGCGCGAGAAGGAGAGCATCCCCTACTGGAACAAGTTTCTGCAGGGCTACTTCGATTCCTCGGCGATCCCGAGCGATACCTTCGACCAGGCGGTGCGCGTGTCGGTGGAGGGCGAAGTCGGGCTGACCGAGGAGATGCAGGGCAAGGGCATCCGCCTGCGCACCTCGGTGGACACCACGATCCTGTACCTCGGCGTGAACTGGCTGGATGCCACCGTGGGCGGGCCCTCGGAGAAGACCCGCAAGCTGCGCCAGGCGCTCGCCATCGCCGTGGACTGGGAGGAGTTCATCTCCATCTTCCTCAACGGCCGGGGCCTCGTTTCCCAGGATCCGCTCGCCCCCGGCATCTTCGGGCAGCGCGTGGGGCGGGAAGGCCTCAACCCGGTGACGCACGAATGGAAGGACGGCGCGGCGCGGCGCCGCCCGCTGGAAGAGGCGAAAAAACTCCTCGCCGAGGCGGGCTACCCAGACGGCCGCGACGAAAAGAGCGGCCAGCCGCTGGTGCTCTACCTGGACACCGTGGGGCGCGGGCCCGGGGACAAGCCGCGCTTTGACTGGTGGCGGCGCCAGTTCGCCAAGCTCTCCATCCAGCTCGAGATCCGCGACACCGACTGGAACCGCTTCCAGGAGAAGGTCAGGAAGGGCAGCCAGCAGCTCTACATCCTGGGCTGGAACGCCGACTACCCCGATCCGGAGAACTTCCTCTTCCTCCTGCACGGGGCGCAGTCGCGCATGAAGAACCAGGGCGAGAACACCAGCAACTACGTCAACGCGGAATTCGACGCCTTGTTCGAGCGCATGAAGAACATGCCCAATTCCGCGGAGCGCCAGAAGATCATCGACCGCATGGTGGACCTCGTGCGCCGCGACGTCCCGTGGATCGGCGGCTTCCACCCGGTGTCCTACGGCCTGGCGCACGCCTGGATGGGCAACGGCAAACCCAACAACATGGCGCGCAACAACATCAAGTACCTGCGCGTGGACCTGGACCGGCGCGCGGCGCTGCGGCGCGAGTGGAACCAGCCCGTGCTGTGGCCGATCGCGCTGATCCTGCTTTTCGTCGCGGCGATCACGGTCCCGGCCTTCATGGCTTACCGCGGGCGGGAGCGCAAGGCCGCGCGATGATCGCCTACATCCTCCGGCGCGTGCTGTACGCCATCCCGATCCTGGTCGGGGTGAACCTCCTCACCTTCCTGCTGTTTTTCATGGTCAACACGCCGGACGACATGGCGCGCATGCAGCTGGGGCAGAAGCGCGTGACGCCGGAAGCGATCCAGAAATGGAAGGCGGAGCGGGGCTACGACAAGCCGCTGGTGTTCAACGGCGCGGAGGCGGGCGCGCGCCAGTTCACCAACACGATCTTCTTCGAGAAGTCGGTGAAGCTCTTCGCCTTCGACTTCGGCCGCGCCGAAGATAACCGCGACATCGCCAACGAGATCCGCACGCGCATGTGGCCGAGCCTCGCGCTCGCGATCCCCGTGTTCCTCATCGGCATCGCGGTCAACATCACCTTCGCGCTCGGCATGGCGTTCTTCCGCGCCACGGTGCTCGACCTCACTGGCGTGGTGCTGTGCGTGGCGATGATGTCGATCAGCAGCCTGTTCTACATCATCGGCGGCCAGTACCTGCTGTCCAAGCTCTGGCATCTGGTGCCGATCTCGGGCTACGCGGGTGGCGTCGACGCGATCAAGTTCGTCGTCCTGCCGGTGATCATCGGCGTGATCGGCGGCATCGGCTCGGGCAGCCGCTGGTACCGCACCCTGTTCCTCGAGGAGATGGGCAAGGACTACGTGCGCACGGCGCGCGCCAAGGGACTCTCCGAGCCGGTGGTCATGTTCCGCCACGTCCTGAAGAACGCCCTGATCCCGATCCTCACCGGGGTGGTGGTGGTGATCCCGCTGCTATTCATGGGGAGCCTGATCGCCGAATCGTTCTTCGGCATCCCGGGCCTGGGCAGCTACACCATCGACGCCATCCAGGCGCAGGATTTCGCCGTGCTGCGCTCGATGGTGTTCATCGGCGCGGTGCTCTACATCGTCGGCCTCCTGCTCACCGACATCTCCTACACGCTGGTGGACCCGCGCGTGCGGCTCAACTAGCGTGCCGGTCTTCCTCCCGACGGACGGGCTGGTGTGGCTGCTGGTGGCGGCGGTAGCGGGCTTCACCTGGGTTTGCAGCCGCCGGCCGCACCTCGCGGCGCCCTGGGCACGCGTGTTCCGCAGCCGCGCGGCGGTCGCCTCGCTGGTCGTCCTGGCCGCCTTCGTGCTCGTGGGATTGCTCGATTCATTGCACTACCGGCCGCAACTGCCGGCCAAGGCCCCCGGCGCGCCAGCGGTGTACTCCGTCGAAGCGCGCTCGCTGCTCGACGTGGTCCTCACGCCCCTGCGCACGCGCCTGGAGAAGACCTATTCCGCACCGCTTGCCACGCGCCTTTTCCAGAAGGAGCAGGTGGAGCAGCCCGACGGGCGCTCGGTGCGCGAGTTCCCGCGCCTGCGCCACGGCGGCGCGCACCTGAAGGACGAGGCAGACTGGGGCAGGGACATCGCCTGGCGCATCATCGGCGGGTTGGCTGCGGCCATCGCCCTGTGGTCGCTTGCGGTGTTCGCCGGGCGCAGGACGCTCGCGCGGCGCTGGCCCGATGTGCCCTGGGGCGCGGCCGCCGCGGCACTCGGCGCGCTGCTGCTCCTCGCGGGGCCGGCGGCGCTGCTCGCCACTGGATACCACGTGTTCGGCACCGATCGCGTCGGCTCGGACGTGCTCTACCAGGCGCTCAAGAGCATCCGTACGAGTCTCGTCATCGGCACGCTCACCACGCTCGTGCTGCTGCCCCTGGGCATTGCCGCCGGCGTCGCCGCGGGCTACTTCAAGGGCTGGGTGGACGACGTCATCCAGTACCTCTACACGACGCTCAATTCCATCCCCGGGGTGCTGCTCATCGCCGCGTTCGTGCTCATGCTGCAGGTGTTCCTCGACAACCACGCCGGCTGGTTCGCGACTTCGGCCGAGCGCGCCGACGTGCGCCTGCTCGCGCTGTGCGCGATCCTCGGCCTGACGAGCTGGACCGGCCTCGCGCGCCTGCTGCGCGGCGAGGCGCTCAAGCTGTCGGAACTGGAATACATCCAGGCGGCGCACGCCTTCGGCGTGTCGCACGCGCGCATCCTCGGCAGGCACATCCTGCCCAATGTCTCGCACATCATCGTCATCGCGCTGGTGATGGATTTCTCCGGCCTGGTGCTGGCCGAGGCGGTGCTCTCCTACGTCGGGGTGGGCGTCGACCCCTCCACCACCAGCTTCGGCACCATGATCAATTCCGCGCGCCTGGAGATGGCGCGCGAGCCGATGGTGTGGTGGTCGCTCGCCGCGGCCTTCGTCTTCATGTTCGCGCTGGTGCTGGCGGCGAACCTCTTCGCCGACGCGGTGCGCGACGGCTTCGACCCGCGGGTGCGCGTATGAGCACGCTCGGCGTCGTCGACCTGAAGACGGAGCTGCACACCCCCGAAGGGGCGCTGCGCGCGGTGGACGGCGTGGACTTCGAGATCCGCCCGGGCGAGTGCTTTGCCCTTGTGGGCGAGTCCGGCTGCGGCAAGACGATGACCGCGCTCTCCATCCTGCGCTTGCTGCCCGAGGTGGCGACCATCACCGCGGGAGAGGTGCGCCTCGATGGCCTGGACCTGCTCGCTCTGCCCGAGGCCGCCATGCGCGCAGTGCGCGGCAAGCGCGTGGCGATGATCTTCCAGGAGCCCTCGACCGCCCTCAATCCGGTGCTGAGCGTCGGCAGGCAGGTGCTCGAGGTGATCGAGCGCCACAGCGACCTGCGCGGCGCGGGGGCGAGGGCGCGGGCGCTCGAGCTGCTCGAGGCCGTCGGCATTCCCGACGTGGAGCGCCGCTACGACGAGTATCCGTTCCAGCTCTCCGGCGGCCTGCGCCAGCGCGTGATGATCGCGGGGGCGCTCGCGGTGGACCCGGAAGTGCTGGTGGCGGACGAACCGACCACCGCGCTCGACGTCACCATCCAGGCGCAGATCCTCGAGCTGCTGAAAAAGCTCCAGGCCGAGCGCGGCATGGCGCTGCTGCTCATTACGCATGACCTGGGGATCGTCGCGCAGATGGCGACGCGCGTCGCGGTGATGTACGCGGGCGAGATCGTGGAGCTTGCGGACCGCGACGCGTTCCTGCGCGCGCCCCAGCATCCCTATTCGCAGAAGCTGTTCGAGGCCCTGCCGGGCAGGGGCGGGGAGCTCGCCGTGATCCGCGGCCAGGTGCCCGCCCTCACGACGCAGTTTTCCGGCTGCCGCTTCGTCGAGCGCTGCGATTTCGCCTTCGACCGCTGCCGCGTGGAAGCACCCCGATTGCTGGACTCCGGCGTGCGCTGCCACCTGCGGGAGACGGAGCGCGCGGGGCCGCGCGCGGTGCTCCCCGGGCCGGGGCCCGGCCTGCAGGCCGCCGAGGCCCCCGTGCTGCTCGAGGCGAACGACCTCAAGGTGCACTTTCCCATCCGGCGCGGCGTGTTCCGGCGCACCGTCGGCCACGTCAAGGCAGTGGACGGGGTATCGCTCTCGGTGCGGGAAGGGCGCACGCTCGCGCTGGTGGGCGAATCGGGCTCGGGCAAGACCACTTTCGGCAAGGCGATCCTGCAGCTCGTGCAGCCCACGGGCGGCAGCGTGCGCCACCAGGGCGCCGAGTTGACGCGCCTGTCGCGCGGCGCGCTCAAGCGCCACCGCGCGAGCATGCAGATCATCTTCCAGGACCCGTACGCGTCGCTCAATCCGCGCATGCGCGTCGCCGACATCCTTGCCGAGGGCATGCGCAGCCTGGGGGTGGGGAAGGATGAGGCGGACCGCACTGGGCGCATCGACGCGCTGCTCGAGCAGGTGGGGTTGCCCGCGCAGTCGAAGGGCCGCTATCCGCACGAGTTCTCGGGCGGGCAGCGCCAGAGGATCGCCATCGCGCGCGCGCTGGCGGTGGAGCCGAAGCTGATCGTGTGCGACGAGCCGACCAGCGCGCTCGACGTGTCGGTGCAGGCGCAGATCCTCAATCTGCTGAAGTCGCTGCAGGACCGCCTGGGACTGGCGTACCTGTTCATCACCCACAACCTGGCGGTGGTGGAGCACCTCGCGCACGAAGTCGCCGTGATGCAGGCGGGCCGCATCGTCGAGCATGGCGGGGCGGAGCAGGTGCTGCGCGAACCCCGGCATGCCTACACGCGGGCGCTGTTGGCCGCGGTGCCGAGATTGGATGAGGAATAGCCTTAGGAATGAGTCCTAAGAAGCTGTTTTTTTGACTTTTTTCTCGACCTGCTGCTTGGGTTTTCCCTTCACGTTCTTCGCTACCGGTCGGCCCTTGGCGGGGGCGCGGTAGGAGGACTGGATCACCAGCCGCTGGCCGGGCTGCAGGCCGTCAATGCGGTTCCAGCGCTTGAGGTCGTCGACGTCCACGCGATAGCGCCGTGCGATGCCGTACTCGGTCTCGCCGGCCTTCACGATGTGGATGAGCTTGCGGCTGGGGGTCTGCTTCACGATGGGCGGCGCGTACATGAGCGGCAGCCGGCTGAATTTTTCCTCGCTCCCCTTGATCGGCACGACGAGCAGGTTCGGCACGGTGCGCGAGCGCGGCCCGATGCCGTTCACTTCCTTCAGCTGGCCCAGCGTGAGGCCGTGCTTCCTGGCGATGGCCTCGAGGTTCTCCCCGCGCTGCGGCACGTAGGTCTTCCAGGAGACGAGCGACTTGTCCTCGTACTTCTCCAGGTTCTCGTGGAAGATCTCCACCTTGTCGGCCGGCAGCACGATGCGCGGCGTCATCGCCGTGCGGATCAGCGGGCGGCTGAAGCCGGGATTCAGCGCGACGAACTCGTCCACGTCCATCTCGGCGAACTTGGCGGCCAGCAGCACATCGATGTCGCGCGTCTTCGTGACGGTGGCGAAGTAGGGCTCGTTCGGGATCGGCGCGAGCGTCACGCCGTAGGCCTGCGGGTTGAGGATCAGGTTCTTCAGCGCCTGGAGCTTGGGCACGTAGCCGCGCGTCTCCCTGGGCATCGGCAGGCTGAGGTAGTCGGTGGGCTGGCCCTCGCGGCGGTTCTTCTCGATGGCGCGCGCCACCGCGTTCTCGCCCCAGTTGTAGGAGGCGAGGGCGAGTTGCCAGTCGCCGTGCATGTCGTAGACGTCCTTCAGGTAATCGAGCGCGGCGCTGGTCGAGGCCACGATGTCGCGCCGGCCGTCGTACCACATGTTCTGCTTGAGCTCGTAGCGCTTGCCGGTGCCCGGGATGAACTGCCACAGGCCCGAGGCATGCGCGCGCGAGTAGGCCATCGGATTGAAGGCGCTCTCCACGATCGGCAGCAGCGCGATCTCGGTGGGCATGCCGCGCTTGTCCAGCTCCTCGACGATGTGGAACAGGTACCGGCGGCTGCGCTCGAACACCCGCTGCAGGTAGTCCTGGTTCGCCACGTACCACTCCATGCGCTCGGACACCATCGGCGTCTGGATGTCCGGCATGGCGAAGCCGTTGCGCAGGCGCTGCCACAGATCCGCAGGAGGCGTGGTGCGGTCGAGCTTGGCGACCGGATTGGGCTCGGCGAGCACCTGCTTTTCGCCGTCGAACGGCGGCAGGCGCGCGGCGTCGAGCAGGCGTGCTTCGGGCAGCGCCTCCGGCGCGGGCGGCTCCACTGCCTTGGCGACGGGCGGCGGCGGGGGTTCGGCGGGCATGGGCTCCGCGACCGGCTCCGGCGCGCTTGCGCAGCCGATGAGCAGCGCGGCTGCGAAAATACCTGCGGAAAGTGTTCTAAGTCTTTGCACGGCTGGCAAGTTTAGCTCAAAACCGGTTTTTCCATTCGCGGATCGCCGCGAACACCCGGACCGGGTCGGAAATGCGCGCCCCGAGGTACTTGTTTGCCGACTCCACCACCGCGGGCTCGCGGCAGCGCAGGAACGGGTTGGTGGCGCGCTCTTCACCGAGCGTGGACGGCAGCGTGGGCTTGCCGTCTGCGCGCAGCCTGCGGTCGCGCGCGAGCCGCGCGGCGAGCGCGGCGTTGGCCGGCTCCACTTCCTGCGCGAACGCGATGTTGGCGAGCGTGTATTCGTGCCCGCAATACACCCTGGTCGCATCCGGCAGCGCGGCGAGCTTCGCGAGCGAAGACATCATCTGTTCCGCGGTGCCTTCGAACAAGCGCCCGCAGCCGCAGGCGAAGAGCGTGTCGCCGCAGAACAATGATTCCACGCCATAATAGGCAACATGCGCTCGCGTATGCCCAGGAATATCGAGCACCGAGAGCGTCACGCCGAGTTCCGGGATGCGCACGCTGTCGCCTTCCGCGATCGGGTGCGTGAGCGTGGCGATCGGCTCCCCCTTCGGGCCGTACACCGGCACGCGGTGCTTCTCCAGCAGTTGCGGGATGCCGCCGACGTGGTCGGGATGGTGGTGCGTGGCGAGGATCGCGGCGAGCTGCAGCTTCTCGCGCGCCAGGTACTCGAGCACCGGCCGCGCCTCGCCGGGATCCACCACCGCGGCGTGCGTGGCATTGCGCAGCGTCCAGATGTAATTGTCCTTCAGCGCCTGTAACGGGACGATGTCGAGCATGGATCGCCAGTCCTTCGTGTCGGAAGCCGCAGCCAAGTATAACGGCGAGCGCGAGTCCTTCTCCCAGTGGTGCACCACGCCGCTCGGCCGGCGCGTGCTCGACTGGGAGCTCGAGCAGTTCGACAACGCGGTGGAGGATGTGTTCGGCTTCCGCGCCGCGCAGGTGGGCATGCCCGAGCACGATTTCCTGCGCGCCAACCGCATTTCGTTCCGCTTCACGCTCGCGCTCGAGGCGGGGGCGGCGCTGGCCGCCGACCCGCTGCAGCTGCCGCTCGCCTCGCAGAGCCTCGACCTGGTGGTGCTGCCGCACACGCTGGAGTCGCACCTGAATGCGCACCACGTGCTGCGCGAGGCCGAGCGCGTCCTGCGGCCGGAGGGGCAGGTGGTGATCGCGGGCTTCAACTCGCTCTCGCTCTGGGGGCTGCGCCGCAAGTTCTCGGGCCGGCGCGCCGGCTCGCCGTGGGACGCGCGCTTCATCGGCCTCCTGCGGCTCAAGGAATGGCTGCAGCTGCTCGGCTTCGAGCTGAACGGCGGGCGCTTCGGCTGCTACGCGCCGCCGTTCGCGCAGCCCGCGTGGCACCAGCGCTTCGCCTTCATGGAAAAGGCGGGCGCGCGCTGGTGGCCGATCCTCGGCGGCGTCTACGTGGTGCGCGCGGTGAAGCGCGTGCACGGCATGCGCGTCATCACGCCGGCCTGGCGCAAGGAGCGCGCGCGCCGCCGCGCGCTCGCCGCCATGCCGCAGAAGAACGGCCACGCCACCCATCGCCGGCATGACTGAGCGGGTGGTCGAGGTCTACGCCGACGGCGCCTGCAAGGGCAATCCCGGTCCCGGCGGCTGGGGCGTGCTGCTGATCGAGGGCGACCGCGAGCGGGAGCTGCACGGCGGCGAGCCCGCCACCACCAACAACCGCATGGAGCTGACTGCGGTGATCCGCGCGCTCGAGGCGCTGCCGCACGGCAGCCGCGTGCGGCTCTACACCGATTCGCAGTACGTGCAAAAGGGCATGAAGGAGTGGATCCACGACTGGAAGCGGCGCGGCTGGCGCACCGCGGACAAGAAGCCCGTCAAGAACGACGACCTGTGGAAGCACCTGGACGAGCTCGCGCGCAACCACAAGGTGGAATGGCACTGGGTGCGGGGCCACGACGGGCATCCGGGCAACGAGCGCGCCGACGCGCTGGCCAACAAGGGCGTGCACCGTGGTTAGGCAGGTCATCCTGGACACCGAGACCACGGGCCTCAACGCGAAGCTGGGCGACCGCGTGATCGAGATCGGCTGCATCGAGATGCTGAGCCGCCGCATCACCGACAACCACTTCCACCGCTACGTGAACCCGGAAAGGAAGAGCGAGGAGGGCGCGGCGCGCGTGCACGGCATCGCGGACGAGTTCCTCGCCGACAAGCCGAAGTTCGCCGACATCGCGAAGGAGTTCGTCGACTACGTGCGCGGCGCGGAGATCGTCATCCACAACGCCGGCTTCGACGTCGAATTCCTCGACCTGGAGCTGGAGCGCGCCGGGCTGGGCAAGCTCGCGGAGCACGCCGCCGCGGTGGTGGACAGCCTGGCGATGGCGCGCGAGCTGCATCCGGGCAAGCGCAATTCGCTGGATGCGCTGTGCGAACGCTACGGCGTGGACAACGCGCACCGCACCTTGCACGGGGCGCTGCTCGACGCGCGTCTGCTGGCCGAGGTCTACCTCGCCATGACGCGCGGCCAGGATAGCCTGGTGATGGACCTGGAGACGCCGGCGGAATCCGCCGCCGCCACTGCGCGCGTGGACGTCTCCAAGCTGGTGGTGCTGCGCGCCAGCGCCGAAGAACTGAAGGCGCACGAGAAATACCTCGACGGCCTCGCCAAGGAGGCCGGCGGGAAGGTTATCTGGCGCAACTCGTAGGGTGGGCCAATGGCCCACCCTACGCCGTCTGCCCGCCGCAGGAGCTGCCCGCGCCCGCCGTGCAGCCGAAACAGTGGCGCGCGGTGACAATGCGGCGCCGATGCCAGGCGGCTTCGTCGAAGTCGCGGATGTGCGGGCCCGCCGGGAGATCGACCTCCAGGTCGAGCATCTGGTTGAAGTCGCAGTCGTACAGGCGCCCGTCCCAGCCGACCGAAAGCGTGTTGCGGCACATGAGGCCGCTGAGCGCCGCCGGGTTGTACGCGTTGACCAGCCGCTCCATGTAGGACTCGAGATTGCCCGAGGTCTGCAGCCACTCGAGGAAGCGCGCGATCGGCATGTTGTTCAGCACCAACAGGCGGTCGAACGAGATGCCGAAATTCCGCTGCAGGCCCTCGCGCCATTCGCGCTCCACGCTCGCCTGCGAGGCGCCGAGGAAGGCGCCGGCCGGGTTGGAAACGAGGGTCAGGCGCCTTTGCGGGTCGCCCTTGCCGTAGCCGGCGGCATTGAGGATGCGCAGGGCGCGCACCGAGCGCTCGAACACGCCGTCGCCGCGCTGCGCGTCGGTGTTCGGGCGGCGGTAGTGCGGCAGCGAGGCGACGATCTCTACGTTGCGCTCGGCGAGCCAGTCCACGAGGCCGGCGTTGCGCGGCAGGAGGAGCACGGTGAGGTTGCAGCGGTCCATCACGTGCTTGCCGGCGTCGATGGCCGCCTGCACCACGTCGCGAAAGCGCGGGTGCAGCTCGGGCGCGCCGCCAGTGAGGTCAACGGTGTGCGCGCCGGTGTGGCGGATCGCGGCGAGGACCTGCTCCACGGTGGCGTCGTCCATCATCGCGTCGGTGCGGTCGGGGCCGGCGTCCACGTGGCAGTGCCGGCAAGTCATGTTGCACAGCTTGCCCAGGTTGACCTGGAAGATTTCGAGCGGCGCCGGCCTGAGCCCCGTGCCGGCGAGGGCGTCGAACTCGGCGTGCAGGAGCACCGCTTTCAGCAGCCGCAGCTGCTCGGCGGGAGAGGCGAGCGGGGCGGCGCGGCGCTGCAGGCTCTGCGTCGCGCGTGGCGTGGCGCGGTCCTG
>Ga0137449_1000068_pt1 | contig 12763 bp, 11 predicted proteins | sample EasRivERMGT436_2_FD_104905 | JGI IMG/M metagenome (GOLD analysis project Ga0137449, IMG submission 104905) | Soil microbial communities from meander-bound floodplain in the East River, Colorado, USA - East River MetaG ERMGT436_2 | ecosystem: Environmental > Terrestrial > Soil > Floodplain ... | reverse complement strand
TGTCATAACCCTGAAGGTGGTGCAGGACGCTTTGAAACTGCTGGAAATCGATGAAATTGGACTCGACCAGATGGACCGGATGATTCTTTTGACGATTATCGACAAGTTCAGTGGCGGTCCAGTGGGGCTGGATACGCTTGCCGCTGCAATCTGCGAAGAGAGCGACACCATTGAGGATGTCTACGAACCCTTTCTAATCCAGCAGGGGTTCCTTAACCGGACCCCGCGAGGACGCATGGCCACCAGAGCAGCCTACCTCCATTTTGCCAGGACTTTCCCCGAGGGGCCGCAGGGAAGGCTGTTCTGAGAATGCAACTGGTCTTCGATTTTCCTGTAGACGCTAAATTCAGCTTCGAAAATTTCGTGGTCTACAGAGGCAACAGCACTGCTTTTCAGTTCGTGAAGATGCTTGCCGCGAATGAAGCTCATAACCTTCTCTATATCTTCGGCCCAGCCGGATCTGGCAAGACCCATCTTTTGCGGGCTTTGGCGAGCTCCCTCTGCTCACTGGAAGGTCGAGCATCCCTTCCGTACATCTCTTTCAAGGAGATTGACGATATCTACCAGGGTGAGTACCCCGGCGAAGCCGTCTCAAAACTCGCCAAACGTTTTCTGGGCGAGCCTGCGCTATTGATTGATGATATCCATCTCATCCCGGATACCCCCCATGTCAGAACCGAGCTCTGGCAGCTATTCAACGATTTCCATGCAGCAGGCAAAAAGATCGCCATAACAGGGCTCAATCCGCCCGGGGAGATTCCCCATCTGGATGGACACCTCATTTCCCGGCTTCTTTGGGGGTTGGTGGCAAGGGTAGAGATCCCGGATGACGACTCACTCCGAATAATAATGAAAAAACTGGCGGATGACCGGAGTATCCATCTCCCGGCGGATGTTATCGACTACCTCCTCATCCACTCCCGGCGCGAGCTGCCGGCGCTCATCGCTGCCTTCGAATCGATTTACCGCCACTCTCTGGCGACCGGAAGAAGGATTTCCTTAAGGCTGGTCCGGGAACTCCTGTAATCCTGCGACGGAGCTTGCAAGTCAACACATACGACGTGCACCAACTGCCACTATAATTGGAAGGCGGCAAAAAACTGTTTGTTATTATTTGGCAAAAGACTTAAAATTTCTAATCGACTCTCATGAATTCAAGTTCTTTTCGGGCGCCAAATGAATATCCTTCTCCACATATGCTGCGCACCGTGCGCCATCTATCCGGTTCAGGAACTGCGCACCGGCGGAAATCAGGTCACCGGCTATTTTTTCAATCCCAATATCCACCCTTATCAGGAATACATAAGACGGCGGGAAACCGTCCGTAAGTATGCCGACCTGGTAGAATTGGCAGTTATCTACCGTGATGAATACCGGCTGGAGGAATTTCTCGCCAACGTCGCCGCCAACCCGGATCAGCGATGTCTTTACTGTTACTCATCCAGGCTTGAGATTGTCGCCGCGGCTGCGGTTGAACTCGGTTTCGAGGCGTTCTCCACGTCCCTCCTCTACAGCAGGTATCAAAAACACGAGGTAATCAGGGAGATCGGTGAACGGATAGGCGAGAAGTACGGCATCACCTTCCATTATGCCGATTTCCGGAAAGGCTGGCAGGAGGGGATTTTCATCTCAAAGAAAATGGAGCTATACAGACAGCAGTACTGTGGTTGCATCTACAGCGAGAAGGAACGTTACTATCCGCAAGTCAGTCAGTGAACAGAGGGGTTATGACCGGGTTGGGAAAAACGGTGATCATTGCCGGGATTATTATTACCGCGCTCGGAATAATTATCACTTTTGCCGGGAGAATCCCCTGGTTGGGGAGACTTCCGGGCGATATTTTCATAAAGCGGAATAATTTCACCTTCTATTTTCCGCTCGCCACCAGTATTCTTATTTCGATAATCATCTCTCTGTTTTTTTGGTTATTTAAAAAATGAAAACCTCCAAAATGTTACCACCATCAAATTCCCTATAGTTATTTAAATATTGTAATCAGAGCCATTTCTGCTACCTTTAAGTTAAGGGGTTAATTAATTACCGGGAGGTCATATGTTCGAACTTATCGAAAAAGCAGTATTGACGGGATTGGGAGCTATCTCCCTTACGCAGAAAAAGGCCGAGGAAATTATCACGGAGTTGAAAGAAAAATACAAGGTGAGCGAAGAAGAAGGGAAGGCATTCCTCGACAAACTCCAGGGGATGGCCAAGGAAGGAAGGGAGCGGATTGGCGAGATCGCCGAAACCGAAGTGAAAAAGGTTATCGAGCGGGTCGGGCTGGTCCCCCGCGATGAGTTCGACCGCTTGCAGAAACGTCTGGATGAATTGGAAAAACGCCTTCCGCCAGCCGAACCAGGAGAACAATGCTGAGTATTCTCCAGTTCAATCGCAATATCCGCAGTATCAGGCGCTACAGGGGCATTATCAAGGTCCTTTTTAAGTATGGCTTCGACCACCTGCTGGAGTATCTGAACCTTTCCCACCTCGTTGCGCGCAGCAAAAGGCTGTTGCGCAGGGATACAGCCAAAATTGCCTCATTCACCCCTGCCGAACGGATGCGGATGGCGCTGGAAGAACTGGGGCCTACCTTTGTAAAACTGGGGCAACTCCTCTCGACCCGCCCCGATGTTATCCCCGTTAGCTATGCCGACGAGTTCACTAAACTGCAGGATAATGTCCCTTCTTTCGCCTATGAAGAGATAAGGGAACAGATACGTAATGAACTCGGAGGGGAAATCGAGCAATTCTATTCCTCATTTGATCAGGAATCCATTGCCGCGGCTTCCATTGCCCAGGTCCATAGGGCTCGCCTTTTGTCCGGCGAAGATGTGGTTGTTAAAGTCCGTCGTCCCGGAATAGTTGAGCTTATAGAAACCGACATCGACGCACTGATGGGACTGGCGCTCATTGCCGAGCGTCATCTGCCGGGGAGCGACATCTACGATCCGGTTGGCCTGGTAAAGGAATTCGCCAGGACAATCCGCCGGGAGATGGATTTTCCCCGCGAAGGCCATACTATTGAAAAGTTCAGCACGGATTTTACCGGCGACGCAACCCTTTATTTCCCCAAGGTCCACTGGGAAGCAACCGCCAAAGGAGTCTTAACCCTCGAATACATTGATGGGATAAAGGTATCCGACCTGGAAAAACTGGAACGTGCCGGGCTTGACCGGCGCCTTATCGGCCGGCGCGGAGCTGATGCATTTATAAAAATGGTGCTGGTTCACGGTTTTTTCCACGGCGACCCTCATCCCGGAAATGTCCTGATTTTACCGGATAATATCATCTGCCTGCTTGATTACGGCATGGTGGGAAGAATCGATGCGGAACTGAAGGAGTACCTGATCGACATCCTGCTGGCCATCATCAAAAGGAATGTGGATGAAGTTATTTCTTTGCTTCTTTACTCAGGCGAGATAACCGACTCACTGAATATAAAGGCGTTAAAGCGGGATCTCGGTGAATTCATCGACGACTATTACGAAGTCCCTCTCCAGGATATTCAAGTGGGACGGATGCTCATGGAATTTCTTGAGATAATGACTACCTATCGCATCAGATTCCAACCCGATTTGATGCTGCTGGCAAAAGCTCTGGTGGCTATTGAAGGGATGGGGCGCAGACTTGACCCGCAGTTCGACATGGTAGCACATCTGCGCCCATTCATGGAACAGGCCATTAAGAAAAGGTTATCTCCAAGAAATGCAGTGAAAGAAATCGGCAGCCACTTAATGTCATACGTGAATCTAACCAAGAACCTCCCCAAAGATATCAAAGAGATATTGAACAGCCTGAACCGGAACAAATTCAAGATCGATCTTGAGCACCGTGGACTTGATCATTTCATAAAAGAACTGGATAAATCGATCAACCGTCTCTCCTCAAGCCTCATCATCACTGCATTGGTGGTCGGCTCTTCAATTGTTATGCAGACGGAAAAAGGACCTCTCCTCTTCGGGTTTCCGGCGTTTGCCTTTCTCGGGTACACCTTCGCCGGTGTTATCGGTTTATGGTGGGTCATCGCCATCCTTCGTTCCGGACGGCTTTAACAGGCTGTCAATGTGTTGCATTTTTGCAACACTTCTTGTTGCCTTTTTAACACAGCCAAGCCGCACCGGGCAACCATTCCCCTCCAGCTTTCTTGCAACTAGCTTGAATAATTCATATTATTATTTAATCTAAGAGATATTCCAGTTGGCCCATGAATTGCTTAAAAATAGTAAGTGTACTGATATATCAATTGGAGGAGTTTGGAATGCCTTTTCAGAAAACAGTGAAAAACAAAGTAACCTTTTCCGGCATAGGAGTTCATTCAGGCAAGGAAGCCGAAGTGACCCTGAGGCCGGCAGAGGCGGGAAGCGGTATAGTATTCCACCGGACAGACATGACACCGCCGGTTTCCATCGAAGCAATTGCCGCGAATGTGGTCAACACCAGGCTTTCCACCACCATCGGCAAAAACGGCGCCATAGTCGCCACTGTAGAGCACCTGATGGCCGCTCTGCGCTGCTGCGACATAGATAACGTTCACGTCGACATAAATGGGTCCGAAGTGCCGATCATGGATGGGAGCGCTGCGCCGTTTGTCAAATGGATTTCTGAGGCAGGCATCGTGACCCTTGCTAAACCGCGTAAGTATCTGGTGGTGAAAAAACCGGTCACCATTACTGATGGCGATAAGAAAGTAACCATTATCCCTTCGCGTTATTTCAGGATTTCATTCGATATGCGCTTCAATCACCCCGTCGTGAACAATCAGTTCAGGAGTGTTAAGCTAAATGAAGAGACCTTCACTAAGGAGATAGCCGCCGCCAGGACCTTCGGCTTTCTTGCCGAAGTTGAAACCCTTAAGGCCAACGGACTTGCTCGCGGCGGTTCTCTGGAAAATGTGGTCGTAATCGGCAATGACAAGATTCTGAACGAGGAGGGGCTCCGCTTTGAGGATGAGTTCGTCCGCCATAAAATCCTCGATGCCATCGGCGATTTCTCTTTGGCCGGCTACCATATTATCGGCCATGTAAAGGCATTCAAATCCGGGCATGATCTGAATCACAAAATGCTGAACCTGCTTCTGTCTGAAAAAGATTCCTGGAAACTTGTTGAACTTACTCCCCAGGATAACGATGTTCACCCCTTCCCGCTCCCTTTGCCCGAACTCAAGTGGTCTGAAGCGTAATATATTCGCTCAAAACGGTTTTTTCAGAAGCAGCCTTGTCCGGGCTGCTTTTTTTATGCCTATTCCACTCCCCGTCTTTAACTCCTTGAAACGGATGTCGTTTTCATATATTCTGAAGCAACTGATCAAGATTCGACCAAGGAATGAAAATGGCCGGGAAAAAAATAGCCGTACTCCCACCTGATGAGATAAGAAAGAGAAAACGCGAAACGTTCATCATCGCGATCTCCCTGCTGTTCATTATCGCCCTTACCTGGGCTGAAATCCACCTTGCCAGATTACGGGCGGCTGTTCAGTTAGGTAATAAAATAATTATCTTCGGCCTTATCAATATCATCATTCTGCTGATTATCCTCTTGGTTTACCTGGTTTTTCGGAACGTCGCCAAGCTTCTTTTGGAACGCCGGCAAAATGTCGTCGGCGCAAAGCTCAGGACCAAGCTGGTCACGGCTTTTGTCGGCCTTTCCCTGGTGCCGACCTTGCTTCTCTTCTTCGTTTCAGCGGGGTTCATCGACAACAGCATTAATAACTGGTTCAATAAACAAGTGGAAACCTCCCACGAAGAATCGATGGAAATCGCTCAGACCTTCTACAAAAATTCTGCCGCCAATTCGCTTTACTACGGGCGTCAGATCAGCTCTTTCATCAAGGAACGGAAACTGATAAACGAACAGAACCTCCCGCAGCTTAAAGAACTGATCAGGCAAAAACAGCAGGAGTATAATCTGGGGGTGGTGGAGATATACTCTGCCCAGCGCGAAGAACTGGTTCGCGCCGCTAACCATAATATTCCACTGGGAGAATTCACGAACCCCGCATCAGAGGATATCAAGCTCGGCCTGCAAGGAAAAGAACTCACCAAAATCAACTCGATCGGCAAAGCGGAACTCATTCGCGGCATTGTTCCGATTTATTCCAATTGGGACCCCAAGGATATTGTCGGCGTCGTGGTGGTGAACTATTATGTGCCGTATTCACTGGTCAGCAAGATGAAAGAAATTTCCGCATCCTACCATGAATTCAGGCAACTGAAAATTCTCAAAAACCCGATAATCACCGCATATATTCTGACTCTCTTTCTGATAACATTGGTAATCATGCTGCTTGCCGTATGGTTCGGCGTCTATCTTGCGAAAAGCCTGACAATTCCGATTCAGGAGCTTGCGGAGGCCACCCGCCAGATAGCGGATGGTAATCTTGAAATAATTCTCGGCGAAAAAGGTGGTGACGAGATCGGGATGCTGGTCTCTTCATTCAATAAGATGACGGAGGACCTCAGGCACCACCAACATGTCCTGAACAAGACCAATGAAGAGTTGACAAGGAGCAATCTGGAACTTGAACAGCGGCGCCTTTATATGGAAACCGTACTGAAGAATGTGACTGCCGGTGTTATTTCCGTGGACAAGGAAGGGGTGTTGACCACGGTGAATAAGTCAGCTGAACGGCTTTTGAGCATAAACAACAGCGATGTTTTGGGAAGACACTTCCGTGAAGTTCTGCGGCCAGCCCAGTTGGACATCGTTAACGGCATCCTGCGCGACATCATCCTGTCCAAGCAGGATACCGTAAGCAAACAGGTAACAATCCCCACCCAGGAGTCAAAGCTCACTTTGCAGGTAAATCTCTCCCTGTTAAAAGATGAAAACGATGATTTCATGGGTACCGTTGTGGTGTTCGATGATCTGACCCACTTGATCAAGGCGCAACGTATGGCAGCCTGGCGCGAAGTGGCGCGCCGCATAGCCCATGAAATAAAAAACCCTCTCACTCCTATTCAGCTTTCCGCAGAAAGGTTGCGCAAACGATATCTGACCCGTTTCAGTGAGGATGAAAACGTGTTCGACGAATGCACGGGGATGATCATCAAATCGGTCGATGAGATCAAGACTCTGGTTGACGAATTCTCCAATTTCGCCAGGATGCCCACCATCCAGCCGGCCGTAAACAACCTGAACGATATCATCAAAGAATCGTTAACCTTGTATCAGGAGGCGCATCGCAATATCGGCTTCTTATTCACCCCTGATGACGATGTTCCACTTTTCCCTCTTGACAGGGACCAGATCAAACGGGTCCTGATCAATCTTCTGGATAACGCGGTGGCAGCTGTTGGGGGAGAAGGCAAAATCGACATTGAAAGCAGATTTGACAATGATTTGAAAATGGTCTCCTTTACCGTAGCCGACAGTGGAGTCGGCATCCCCCCCGAAGATCGCTCACGGCTTTTCGAACCCTATTTCTCTACGAAGAAATCCGGTACCGGACTTGGTTTGGCCATTGTAAACAGCATTATTTCCGACCATCATGGTTTTATCAGGGTAAAGGACAACGTACCCAAGGGGACGAAATTTATTGTCGAGTTACCGATCGGCGAAGCTTGACCTTTGACGCAAATCTGTTAAATTTAAATACATGGACACAAACCGGTTTCCGCTTGCCGTTAAACTGCAACATAATAAAGGAGGGTAAAGATGAAAGGAAATAAAAAGCTGATCGAACAGTTGAACGCGCGATTGGCCGAGGAATTGACCGCTATCAATCAATACATGGTCCATTCGGAAATGTGCGAAAACTGGGGATACGGTAAGCTCCACAAGCAGATTGAGAAGCGGTCCATCGATGAAATGAAGCACGCTGAGAAGCTGATTGCCAGGATCCTCTACCTGGAAGGAATACCTATCGTCAGCGACCTTAACAAGATCCACATCGGCGCAGAAGTGCCGAAGATGCATGAAAACGATCGAATTGCCGAGGAGATGGCCATCAAGAATTACAACGAGAGCATCCGACTGGCGGCGGAAGTCGGGGACAACGGCACCAGAGATCTGCTTACGGCCATCCTGATGGAGGAAGAGGGACATATCGACACCTTGGAGGCGCAATTGGATCAAATCAAGCAGATAGGAGTACAGAACTATCTGACGGAGCAATTGGGCTGAATTTTTTTCTTGCGGTTTTTTCTCGCCGTTGCATTTAGCTGTTTGCGCCTGTTTCCAAAAAAAAGAAGGCGGGTTTTTACCCGCCTTCTTTTTTCACGATCCATGTTTCTGTTAATTGGCGTTCAGCAAGATTTTAAGGCCTTTCATCTCATCTTCAGAGAGAGTAATATTTGTATGCTCAGGCAGATCTGCAAATTTGTCGTTGATCTCACCGCCCTTCAGCGCCAGCTCGGTAGGACCATAACTACCCAGAGTATGACAGGAGGCGCAATTAGTATTGAAGATCCCGCCCGCCGCGGCCGGAACAGGACTGGGGGTTGGCACAAGCACGCCGTATGTGTTGAGAACAAAATAGAATTCACCCGTTATGGAATAAACAGGCCTGGTCGCTGAGTTCTGGTCTTCGACCTGCACGGCAAAACTCCCTGAGACTACGTCGCCTGAATCCGCGCCAAATGACGTGAAGGTGATGCTGCCTGAAATAGTATTCAGCAGAGAACTATTATGGCCGTTGTAGAAGTCAACATGCCCTGGGAATTGAGGACCATTTCCGCCTAAGTAGTAAGTGCCGTTTCCGCATGGTTGCGAGATGTCTATCCGGAAAACACTGGTGAAATTCGGGTCGGTCATGCTTTTGGCAATCGCCGCTCTCAGGACAAGAGAACCATTGCCGCCGGTTGCCGACATGAAAGTGGCGTTCTGTAATCCATATGTATCTTCGACCAGCGAATAGGAGTTGCCGCTGTTTGCCACCGGCAAGTTCGACAATGAAGCGGGCGGGAATGTAACTCCAGAATTCTGGGCTCCGCCTGAGCCACCTCCTCCACCGCATCCACTTAGAGCAAAATTGGTTATTAACGCGCTGCCTATCAAAATGGCCCTGATTGTGTTTTTCATTGTTTTCCCCCTTTTCGGCGCGAACTATTAATCCCGCATTTTTCTTCATTCCCTTTTGTTTTTTCTATTACGATATACGTGCCAGCTCAACAAAGCTGTAACATGTTGATATTACATAGCATTATGCTACAATAAATCCTCGGGGTTGTGTGGCGCATGAACAGACACGTCGTCGCCACATCCATAACATATTGATATAATTAGTTTAGTTAAGGCACGGACACTGGTCAAAATTTGAACAGCAGTGGTTAATCACAACAAGCTGCTGCATGTGAAAAACCTCTATTCTTTAATAAGAGAGAAAAAACCGTGTTTGTATGGGATATTGCTGTGAGGGTGAAAACGCAGGTAGCAGTCTTATAGAAGTTTGCCGCAGAGGTTACAATCGACAACAAAAAAGGGCCCAGACATAATCGCCTGACCCCTTTTTTATATTTGGTGGAGATGAACGGGATCGAACCGTCGACCTATGCGTTGCGAACGCATCGCTCTCCCAGCTGAGCTACATCCCCATGGACTGTTTTGCAGAGTCGTTAATATACAGGAAACCGCTGCGCTTGGAAAGGGAAAAAACGGGAGAGAATCAGTCGGCCAGCGGCAGGATTACATTAAACTCGGCTCCGGCGCCCGGAACACTATTCACCTTGATCTTGCCGCAATGATTGGTGACTATCCGGCTGGCGATGGGAAGTCCCAGGCCGGTTCCCGTTTCTTTGGTGGTGTAGAATGGATTAAATATATTGTGGAGTACCGCCGGCTGAATCCCGCCCCCGGAGTCGGCAACTTTGACCGACACCGCCTTGCGTCCGTTGAGCCTTGTTGAAGAGACGGAGATCTTCAGTTGCCCGCCGTTATTCATGGCTTCCTGAGCATTCCAGAACAGATTGAGAAAGACCTGCTTCAATTGCTGACAGTCACCTAAAAAAGAAAAGATGCCACGGGCAGGATTCCTGTTTACACTGATCCGGTTTTCCTCGAATGTCGGCGCGACTATGGCAAGAGCATCTTCAATAATATCGTTGATATCGCACGGCGAGTAACAGATCGTCGTCTTTCTCGAGAATGCAAGAATATCCGTAAGCATTTTTTCCAGGCGCCGCACTTCCTGGACAATCGTCTCGGCATATTCCCTTTCCTGCGAACCCGAAGGGAGCTTGTTCTGCAAACGTCTGGCAAACCCCCCTATAGAAACGAGCGGATTCTTCAATTCATGGGCGATACCCGCCGCCATTTCTCCGATGGTTGCCAGTCTTTCTCCCTGGATGAGCCGTTCCTGTGCATCCCGCAGGCTACGATTGGCATCTTCGATCCTGTTGTAGAGCATAGAGTTTTCGATTGCCATCCCGGCTTGATTAGTGAAGAGTTGCAAAAAGCGGAGATCGTCTTCGCTGATCGGTTTATCCGACATCGAATTATCCACCACAACCACCCCTACGACCTGGTCCTTGGCTATCAGTGGAGCTGTCGCAAAGGATCTGATACCGAACTCGCTTATTATATGCTGATCCACCCTCTTCTCTTTGGTGACGTCCGGGACAAAAATCAACCTCTTTTCCAGTACCGACCGTGAAGAGACGTTTTCTTCCTTGTTCAGTTCCAGTCTGCTCCCTCTGACTTTGCTGCTGAATGCGGATTCACGTTGCCGGGCCATCTCTTCCTCAGCCAGGTCCCAGCGTCCCGAGAGGATCTCCCCCACTTCAGCAGTCGTGCTGATCAGCCCTTGAGACGTTTCACGGGTAACACCGAGCATCCCCTGCATAACCCCGGCCCGCTCATTCAGCAAGAAAAGCATGGCGCGATCAAATAACGGTTTCTCTCCCGAGGTGAGTGCTGTCAGAATCAGATGGATAAGCTTGTTGAGGCGGATGGTGGAGAGCATGGTATTGCTCAACCGGTAGAGCAGGGAAAGTTCCTTCAGTTTTTTTTCGTTTTCTTCGCTCAGCACGCTAAGCTGCATGGTCCGGTGACGTACGCGCTGTTCAAGTTCGGCGTTCAGCCTGCGGACCTCCTCTTCGTAACCTTTCCGCTCGGAGATGTCGATGATCGACCCGAAATACCCCTCTATTTCCCCGGACTCGTCCAGGTTCGCCTGAGCGCAACATAAGACCCATCTGTTTTCCCCGGTCTGACTCCTGAAACAACACTCATAGGAAAATTCATCTCTTTCCCCGGCGATTGTCTGCCATGCCTTAAAAACACTCTCCCTGTCGTCCGGGTGCACCGCATTGACCCACCCTTTGCCGACGGCCTGCTCCGGGGTAATTCCGGCGATCTCGCTCCATACCTCATTGACGAAGAGGAAGTTGCCATTTGCATCGGTTGCGAAAATACCAACCGGGATCTTGCTGACAAGCGCGAGGAGCAGCTGTTCGCTCTGCAACAATGCCTCTGCGGAGTTATGGCATCTGGATATTTCTGAACGCAGTTCTTTATTGGCTGCGCCAAGCTCATCCAACTGTTCCCTGAGTTTGTTGACTTCCATCGAGTTGGATCGCTGTTTCATGCGAGAGGTTCCTTTGCCCTTGCCGGCGTTATGTTGCCGGCATATGTCGCCATGCTCTTTTTCGATCATTCACATTATAACCTGAAACCGTAACTCTGCCAACAAATCGGGGCATTTACTCAATGACGCACTTTAGTATACAAACCAAGCGAATACACAATCGAAACCATTTGTTTGTTGCCGGTAATGAGGTTGTCATCGAGTAATACGGTAAATTGCAGCAGGACTATGAGTTGGGAAAAAGGAGGCCATCCGGGAAGGAGTTTATGTGTGCCTGCGCAATTAATTAAATTCTCACGCATGGTCGCTTTTCTTGGGGCTGCAATCAGAAACCGCCGCAATTGCGATTAGATACGAAGGGGATTGAGTTATTGAACAAGGTGTTAGCGAAGCTTTTCTTTCTTCTCTTGCTCAATTTTACAGTCTATGCAGAGGGTCGTCACCGGTCGGGCCTTGAGCCTGGCCTCGCTGATATCCTCTTCACACATTTCGCAGATGCCGAATGTGCCGTTATCAATCCTTTCCAAAGCCTCTTTGATCTTGTTGATGAGCCTGCGCTCCCGGTCCCGGATGCGCAACTCGAAACTCCTGTCTGACTCCTGCGTGGCCCTGTCATTCGGATCTGGAAAATTGGTATTGTCCGCCGTCATTTCCGACACAGTCTTACCGGCTTCTTCAAGGAGCACCCTCATCTCTTCCTGTAAAATTCCCCTGAAATATTCCTGTTTTTCAGTTTCCATAAGCATCTCCCCGATTCAATAAAACTGTATTATACTAAGGAAATTTGCTAATGAAGTAAAGAAAAAATTGTCGGGGCTATGCCTTTGTTCAAGTTACATTAGCCTCTCCAACGCCTCCTCCACCGACCTGACGCCGATTAACTCCATCCCTTTGACCTTGACCTGTTTGAGATTCCCGGCAGGAAGCAGACAGCGGCAGAAACCCAGCTTCGCAGCCTCCTTGACGCGCATTTCTGGTTGGGTTATGCCGCGCACTTCACCCGCCAGTCCCACCTCTCCCAGAAGCAGTGTGTGCGGGTCAATGGTCTTGTCGAGATGGCTGGAAGCCACGGCTACCACCATACCGAGATCAGCCGCCGGCTCATTAAGTTTCACACCGCCGGCAACATTCAGGAATATATCCTGCCCGGAAAGATTCAGGCCGACTTTTTTCTCCAGCACTGCTACCAGGAGCGCCAGGCGGTTATGGTCAACACCTATGGTAGTACGCCTGGGCATCCCCAGC
>Ga0137449_1000067_pt1 | contig 12801 bp, 10 predicted proteins | sample EasRivERMGT436_2_FD_104905 | JGI IMG/M metagenome (GOLD analysis project Ga0137449, IMG submission 104905) | Soil microbial communities from meander-bound floodplain in the East River, Colorado, USA - East River MetaG ERMGT436_2 | ecosystem: Environmental > Terrestrial > Soil > Floodplain ... | reverse complement strand
TTATTGTGATGTGATAGTCCTCCGTTACCACAAAGAGGGTGGCGCAGAGCGAGCCCAGCGTTTCTCGAAGGTGCCGGTAATCAACGCGGGGGATGGCAAGGGACAGCATCCCACCCAGGCGCTGCTTGATCTTTATACGATCCGCAAGTCGTTCGGCACACTCAAGGGACTCTCCATCGCAATGGTGGGAGACCTGGCAAACGGCCGGACCGTCCGCTCGCTCTCCATCATGCTCGCCAAACATTTTCCTGATAACCGGATTATTTTTGTTTCGCCGAAGCAGACCAGGATGGGCGACGATGTGAAGGAATATGTCAAGAAGCACGGCGTCAAATGGGAGGAGACCGACGACCTGCGGGCAGCCGCTCCTTCCGCCGATGTCATCTACCAGACGAGGGTGCAGAAGGAACGCTTCCAGGACGGCGACTCGGAAATCTATGAACAGGTTATAAAAGAGAGCGACCGGTTCACGATCAACAGCGAACTGTTGAAAGTCATGAAAAAGAAATCGATCATAATGCACCCCCTCCCCCGCGTTACGGAAATCAGCTATGCAGTTGACGAGGACAAGAGGGCCAGGTATTTCGAGCAGGCGGAAAACGGTCTATATGTGCGGATGGCGCTGCTGAAGATGATCCTGGCGGGCTACTGAAAAACCAGCCGGCAGAATTCACGAAAATCGGGGGCACAGAGCTGTGCCCCTTTTATTTTGAAATCCATAAGCTGACAACGGCGATGCGGACAGAGGCCAAGCGTTATTTTGTGCTGACGTTACGCAGATTATGTTTTTTGCGATAAATATTTCGACTGGCGCGGTTCTGCTCACGGGTAAGCTTTGCTCTCTCCCGGTTGGTCAGTTGGCCGTCCGACTTCATGCGTGACTCCTGCTGCTGAATTCTCGCCTGTTGGGCGTCAAGCCGTCCGGCTTCCCTGGGCGTAACCTGGCCGCTGTTGACACCCTGCCGGATCCTCTGCTCCTGGTTTATCTCCCTCTGTTGGATAACCGGGTCGTTGGTTCCTGCCAGCGCCGCACCGCCGGCCATGATGCTGATGATTACAGCAAAGCTCAAACTCCCTATTATACGTTTCATAATTCCCTCCTGTAAAGCAGATGACAATCTAATTATAGCGTAAAACGTTTCAACCATCAGGATGGTTGACATGTCATCCTACTTTTCCCGATGAGGGTCAGATTTACATCGGCTTGGAGAATCTTCGCCGCCAGTTTGCGATAAACTTCCGGGTCCGCGGCGCTTCGTTCTCTTCAGCCAGAAGTTCCGGTCTTTCCAGGTCGGCTGCCGTATCCACATCGTGCCACATGGGAAGGAGGGAAACGTCTATGCCCACCTCTTCCGCTCTCTTCAGGCTCTCCCGCAAAACCGCGCCGCTGCTCCAGGGGATATCGCGGAACAGAACGCGATGAAGCCGGGTAATCCCCAGAAGGTAATAACCCCCATCCTCGCACGGGCCGAATACCGCCTCGCACTTCCCGCTTTCCAGCCGGCCGAAGGTCTCCTCGATGTAGTAAGGGGGGAGATCGGGCGCATCGGTGCCGATAACTACCGCCGCCTCATACCCCATAGCAAAGACAACACAAAACGCATCCGCCATCTTTTCCCCCAGGTCTTTTCCTCGCTGGGGAAGCGACGTCATTCCGGGAGCGATCCCCGTGAAATACTCATGCGCCCCCTCCGTCTCCTCGTAAAACAGGCACAAAAAGAGACCGGGTAACTTTGCGGCCATTCCCAGGACATCAGCCAGCATGCATTGATAGAGATCAGCAGCGTCTTCCGGCGAGAGCGGGGGGACCAGCCGGGTCTTCACCTTTCCGGGGAGGGGGCGCTTGGCGAAAACGAGCATTGCTTTCTTTAACTGTTCAGGCATAACCTTCTGTTTGTGCGGGAGATTGTCGAAAAACCGGAAAACTTGTAAAACCGCTGCCAGTGCTAAACCAGGAGGACGCCGCAAGGTAAAAACTTAGCCTTTTCCACAATTTCGCGACTTATCCACAGAGTTGCCAACAGGGAGTATGGAGTGATTGTTCACATCACATTAAGCGATTTTTAAAGAATCTCTTCAAGTGTTGTTAAACGTTGCGTTTATCCCGTTCCACCGAGGCGTAGGCAGAATGTTTATGAATCGATTCGTAGTTTTCCGCTTCCATGGAAAGCCAGGTGATGTTATCCATGGCGGAAAGTTTCAGGGTGGCCTCCCGGACCATGTCCTCCACAAAACGGGGATTTTCGTACGCCTGCTCGGTGACGAACTTCTCATCTTCACGTTTTAGCATGGAATAGACCGGCGAACTGCCGCACGATTCGATAATTTCGATCAGGTCCTCGATCCAGATGAATTTGCGGTAACGGACCTTCACCGTCATGACGCTGCGCTGGTTGTGGGCGCCGAACCGCGCAAGCTCCTTGCTACAGGGGCAGAGCGAGGTTACCGGCACCTTCACCCCGAGGATAAAATCGAAGTCGGTACCGAGACTGGCGTTGAATGTGCATGTATACTCCATGAGACCCTTGGCGCCGGATACCGGGGCCTTTTTTTCGACGAAATAGGGGAACTCGATCTCCAGATGGGCGCTCGTTGCGCCCAGTTTCTCTTTCATCCGCTGCAGAATGGTTTCCATCTTGTCGAGAGCGATCTTTTCCCGGTAAGCGTCGAGGATCTCGATGAAACGGCTCATGTGGGTCCCCTTGAATTGATGGGGGAGATCCACGTACATATTGACTCGAGCCACTGTGTGCTGAAACTTCTTGTTCTTGTCCATCACCACGATCGGATAGGAAATGTCCTTTACCCCCACCTTGTCGATGGCGATCTTGCGGGTATCGCGGGTTTTCTGCATGTCGGGCATTGTTGAAATTGGCAAGTGGCCGGTGACCGGCAACCGGATCTTACTGGCCTTACCCTCCCTCTTCAAAGCTGTTCCTTTCCGATTATCATTATTCTCACCTTTCACTATTCACCCTTCACTCTTCCCGCATATCGAACCGGATCCGCTACCCCCGCCTCGGCAAAACCCTTCAAACGCAGCCGGCAGGAATCGCACAGGCCGCAGGCAAACCCCTCAGGGCTCGGGTCATAACAGGAATGAGTACGATAAAAGTCGACTCCAAGGGAAAGTCCCTTCTTAATGATCTCTCCCTTGGTCAGGCTGATAAGCGGGGTGTGGACCGTGAAACGTCCCTTCCCTTCCACTCCCGCTTTGGTGGCAAGGTTCGCCATCGCCTCGAAGGCGGTTATATACTCCGGCCGGCAGTCGGGGTAACCCGAGTAGTCAAGGGCATTCACGCCGATAAAAATGTCGAAGGCGCCCAGCACTTCGGCCCAGCCAAGGGCAAATGAGAGGAAAATGGTATTGCGGGCCGGTACATAGGTGACCGGTATATAGTTTCCTACCCCCTCCTTCGGCACCGCGATATCGGCAGTCAGCGCGCTCCCGCCCATCTTGCGCTGATCGAACTCCACCACCAGGTGCTCCAACGCCCCCAGCATCCTGGCATTGGCCTTGGCGAACTCCAGCTCCGCTTTGTGACGCTGGCCGTACGCGAAGCTTATGGCATAAGGCTCATAACCTTCCGACCGGGCTATGGCAAGGCAGGTGGTGGAGTCAAGGCCGCCGCTATATAGGATAACCGCTTTTTTTGTCATTGAATCATCTCCTGTCAGACAAATAGCTGATGTCGGTTTGCTATTCCGCAGCAGGCGCATCTCCTGCCGGTTTTTTCTTCTTGGGCCTGCGGCGGCGCTTTTTCTTTTCTGCTTCGGTACCCCCTTCGGTTGCCGGTTGGGGTTCGGCAGCAACGACCTGCGGCGCAGCCTGCTTCGCCCGTGGTTTCCTGACATCCCCGCCCCGCGATCCCCGGCCTGGTCGCTCTTTCCCGGCCGATGCGGTTTCCCTTGGGCGCTGCTTGGTCCGCACATAGTCATGGACAAACATGTCATCCTCGGCCCACTCCGTGGGGATTTTCTGCTTGGCGAAATCTTCGATCGCCTCCAGGTAGAAGGCGCCGTCTTCATCGGCAAACGATATGGCTTTCCCCTCTGCACCGGCGCGGGCGGTGCGGCCGATGCGATGGACATAGTCTTCAGCATCCTGGGGGAGATCATAGTTGATGACATGGGAGACCTCCTCGATATGGAGGCCGCGGGAAGCGACATCGGTGCCGATCATGATCGGGAGTTTTCCGTTTTTGAAGTCTTCGAGTATCCTCAACCGCTTTTTCTGCTCCACATCGCCGGAGATCACCTTGCACGGAAAACCGTTGGCATTCAGCCGATCATGAAGGAACTCCGCCTCGCGCTTGGTGTTGACGAAGATCATGGTCCGCTCCATCCCTTCTTTCCTGAGGAGCCCGAGAAGAAGCGGGAATTTCTCCTTCCTGGCTACATGATAGAGGATTTGCGTGACACGTTCGGCGGTCATCTGCTCCGGGGTTACCGACACCTTTACAGGAGCGTTCATGAACTCATAGGCAAGTTCCATTACGCGCTGATTCAGGGTGGCTGAGAACATCATGTTCTGCCGCTGGTCATAAGGGGGGAGGCGGCGCAGAATAAAGCGAAGGTCGGTGATGAACCCCATATCGAACATTCGGTCAGCTTCGTCGATAACAAGGACCTCGATATTTTTGAGACTGTAGATCTTCTGTTTCAGATAGTCGATGAGCCGGCCGGGGGTGCCGATGACAACATCCGTCCCTTCTTTCAGGGCATCCCGTTGCTTCATGTAATCAACCCCGCCGTATATCGCCTGAATCGTTAGACCGGCATGCTTACCGAGCAATTGGGCGTCTTTCTCGATCTGCACGACCAGCTCCCGGGTTGGAGCAAGGATGAGCGCCCGGGGATGATGCTCTTTCCCTTCTTTTTCTTTGCCGAGGAGTTTTGTAAAGAGGGTAATGAGAAAAGCGGCGGTTTTGCCGGTCCCGGTTTGCGCCTGGCCGGCTATGTCTTTTCCGGCCAGGGTAAAAGGGAGGCTCTTTTCCTGGATCGGTGTGCAGTCGATAAAACCAGCTTCGTCAATCCCCCGGAGCACCGTTTCCGACAGATTCAATTCGGTGAATTTCATGTGCGGATATTCCTTTTTTTCGTTATTTCACGAAGATAGCTATACCATACGAAGCCGAAAATGGCAATGGTAACGTAGGGTCACGCTCCGCAATGAATTTGCCCTTCTCCGGCGGCTTTTCCTGTGATATGTTACACGGCACACTAACGACAGAGGCACAATTTGACCCAGACCTTTATCCATATCGAATCCGCCAATTATCTCCGGCTGGAGGATCTGCCGACTCCCGTAAACTGGGGCTCATTGTTCGGCAACAACAACCCGCTTGCGCTGGAGATCGGCTGCGGTATCGGCGATTTCATCGTAAAGACGGCAGGCGATCACCCTGACTGGAATTTTATCGCAATTGATTTCTATAACAAGGGGTGCTGGAAGACCTGCCGCCGCATCGACCGGGCCGCGCAAGCTAACGTACGGGTGCTGCGGGTCGAGGCGCGCCAGTTCATCGCTGAACGGATCCCGAAAGGATCGCTCACCGCAGTTTATATCAACTGCCCCGATCCATGGCCGAAGAAAAAGCATCGTAAAAGACGTCTGGTGAACCGGCAGTTCATGGAATTTCTCCTCGAATACATGGCTCCCGGCGCCGACGTATACTTCGCTACCGACTTCGACGATTACGGCCTCGATGTCGCAGGGATGATGACGGGAATGGAAGGATTTTCCAATCAGGTCGCTCCTGACCTCTATCGCCATGAGTTGGCAGCGTATCACCTCTCCAAATACATGAACAAGTTCATTGCGGAGGGGAAACGGATATATTTTATCCATTATCGAAAAATCTGAACGAGGTATATCGTGCACAGGTATCTGACAACAGACATCCCCGGTATCGGCGGGGTGATCAAGGAAACACCGGATGACTTCCTGGTGGCGGAAATCCCCCTCTATCCTGCCGAAGGCGCTGGTGAGCATACCTTCGCGGAGATCGAAAAACGGGGGATTACCACGCTCGAAGCGCTCCGTCGTATCGCCAGGGCATTGGAAATTCCCGAGCGCGATATCGGTTATGCCGGCATGAAAGACGCCAAAGGTATCACCAGGCAGACCTTTTCCATTCCGCGCGTTGCACCGGAACAGCTGCTCGCGCTGGAGTTGCCGGGAATCAAGGTCCTTTCGGCAACACGCCACAGAAACAAGCTCAAACTCGGGCATCTGGCCGGGAACCGTTTCCGGATAAGGATACGCGGAGTTGGGCCTGACTCCCTTGCCAGGGCGGGACAGGTGCTTTACCAGCTTAAAGAGCGGGGGGTCCCCAATTATTTCGGCCAGCAACGCTATGGCGCACAGGGAAACTCTCACCTGATCGGTCGCGCTTTGTTGCGTCAGGATTATCATGAAGCAATCGATACGCTGATAGGAAACCCGGCGCAGGTGCGGGATGAGCGCTGGCAGTCCGCAATCGCGGCTTACCAACGCGGTGATCCGGCAGAGAGCCTTTTACTCTTCCCCGGCCATTGCCGGACCGAACGCGAGGTCCTGCAACGCCTGGTGAAACGGCCGGATGCCTGGGAAAAGGCTTTCCATGCGGTCCATCCGCGGCTTAAGGCCTTGTATCTGTCGGCATTTCAATCGAGTCTCTTTGACCGGCTTCTCGACAAAAGGCTCGATGCGTTTGACCGGGTCGTGACCGGAGATCTGGCCTGGAAGCACGATAACGGGGCATGTTTCCTGGTTGAGGATGCGGAGAGTGAAGCTGAGCGGGCCCGGGGGTTCGAGATTTCACCTACCGGTCCTCTGTTCGGCTGCAAGATGAAGCTCCCCTCAGGCAGCACCTTGGCCATGGAGGAAGAGCTGCTGCAAGCGGAGGGTCTTGCTCCATCCGATTTCGACCTCGCCGGCGGATTGCGCCTGGAAGGGGAGCGCCGGCCGCTGCGCATACCACTCGGCAAACCGGAGATACATCTTTGTGAAGACTATGCGGAACTGGAATTTTCACTTCCCAAGGGAGCTTACGCCACATCGGTTTTGCGGGAACTCATGAAAAATGAGTCAAATATATAAAAGGACTGAAGAGCAAACCTCCCCGGATTACAGCTAAGTATCTTAAAAATCCACGAACGTGATTTTTCTTGGTTGACATTTATAGAACAATTTTTTACAATCAAAATTAGTATTCTTTTAATCAATTCAAATTTTAACTTTTCACATTCTTTTTTAATCAACTTATCTAAACATCAGTAATAAATATTTGCCTAATGCTATAGTATCATTGAGTTATGAGGCAATTCCCGAGACATTAAGGCCGGTTTCGGGCATTGATAGTTGTCAATATTTTGCTTAATTAAGGCAGTTTCTATTTTATCCATTCAGGGTGTGCGCTATGGCAAAAAAAGAAAAATCGGATTATGTCATCCAGGCTGTATATCACGCCCTCGATCTCCTGGAACAGTTCCATGACGATGTTGATGAACTCGGCGTTACTGAGTTGAGCAACCGTTTGAAACTGCACAAGAACAATGTCTTCAGGCTGCTGGCAACTCTCGAATCCCGTAATTATATAGAGCAAAACAAGGTTACGGAAAACTACCGGCTGGGGCTGAAAACCCTGGAACTGGGGCAGACCTTCATCAAGCAGATGGGACTTTTGCGGCAAGCCAGGCCTGTCCTGGAGAGGCTTGTCAAGGAATGTAACGAGACAACTTATGTAGCTATCCTGAAAGAATTCCAGATTATCTATCTCGACGTAGTCGAAACCGGCATGACCGTCCGGGTTGTTCCCAGGGTCGGCGCCCAATTGCCTGCATTTTGCACGGCGGCCGGCAAAGCTCAGATTGCTTTCATGACAGACGAGGAGTTGGAAAACTATCTGCCAACCAAGGGACTGAAAAGTTTCACCCCGAATACCATAACGGATCGTACCGAATTAAAGAAACAACTGAAACAGATTGCCGAACAGGGTTATGCCGTTGATGATGAAGAGCTGGATATCGGCGTCAGATGCATCGGCGCCCCGATTCGTGACTACACCAGGCGGATAGTGGGCGCTGTCAGTATTTCCGGTCCTTCCATGCGACTTTCCAAAGATCGGATGGAAAAAGAACTGATCCCGGTGGTGCTGAAAGCGGCTGAGGATATTTCCGGCAAGCTCGGTTATAACAAATAAGCAGGGTCTAGGGACTGGGGACTGGCAGTATCCTGCAAATATGCTATGCGCTGTATCAACCTAATTCACACACCTCCTTAGCCCCTACCCCCTAGCCCCTCCTTTATTTCTTTTTCCCAGATATCCCTGACAAGCCGCTCCGTCTCATCCGCTGTCCCGCTATTGTCGATCACTACCTTGCCATACGTTCGTTTTTCATCCATCGGCATCTGTGCGGCGAGCCGCAGCAGCGCTTCCGCACGGCCGATCCCGTCCCTCTTCATGAGCCGCGCCGCCTGGGTTTCACTGTCCGCATAAACAACCCAGACCTCATCAACCCGGGAAGTCACTCCAGCCTCGATAAGGAGAGGCGCCATGTAAAAAACAACCGGCGTTCCCGCCTCCTTAAGCGCAGCAAGCTTCATTTCCGCCAATTGGGCAATGGCGGGATGGGTGATCCGTTCTAGGCGGCGGCGTGATTCCGGGTCGGCAAAGACTATCTTCCCCAGCGCCCGCCGGTTCAGGGTCCTGTCGGAGTTTAAAATAACTTCTCCGAATTCGGCGATAATGGCGAGATAGGCTGGTTCACCCGGCGCAACCACCTCCCGAGCAAGTTGATCGGCATCGATGATCACCCCCCCCAGCCTTTCCAGTATCCGCGCCACCGTGCTTTTACCCGAAGCTATTCCGCCGGTCAGGCCGATGATCCGCAACTCTCCACCCCCATATTAATCGTCCGAAAGTAAAACCAGCCTGGTAATTATCACTCCCCAGCGTGGATTATTTAAAGGCTTACTTTATACTTTTATAGATATTCCTCTCCGTTTCTCGGTCACCCTGCGATCCGCGTTTTTCGATTGTTTCTGTAAACGTATAGCAGAGCCGGATGCGGTTGACAATAACTAATAAGAAACCATCATCTAATTATTCCTTGATTATGGCTAGGATCCCATGGTAATTATCGTATACTGTATACACTATCATCCATATGCATTTTCCGATCAATACACATTTTCAGGTCTCATGGGTAACCTATCAGTTTATATGCGGAGGTTTTTGTGGAGCAGGTTATTTTTTCCAGTTGGGGTGGGAAAATCATAGATAACCGTAAGGGTGAACCGATGCAGGAAGCTCTGTTCCGGCTTCCCACCACGTTCGACGGCGAGAGGCCGATCGCCGCTTTCATGGGGTGGGATGGTATCATCCTCAACAACCTGGACTTGGACATCCCGGTTATGACCGCCGAATACATGAAAAGGGTTCAGACCTCATACTGCTGCGGCAAATGCACCCCCGGCAAAAAAGGGACGCGCGTCCTCATGGATCTGCTCGCCGGCATCATCGAGGGGAGGGGCAAAGAAGCTGATCTTACAACAATAGCAGATCTGTATGAGCTGATGCGCGGCTGCAAGTGCACCCTCTGTCAGAGCGCCACTGTGCCGGTGCTCGATGCGGTCACCCATTTCCGTGATGACTTCCTTGCCTATATCGGCGGCGAGAATAAGCGCGCGCTCCCATTCACCTTCATTGACAAATGCACCGCTCCATGCCAGGACAGGTGCCCGGCCCATATCGACATCCCGGCCTATATCGAGGCAATCAAGGATTATCAATTCGGCTATTCCCTGGCCACAATCCGTGACTGCATGCCGCTCCCGTCCGTCTGCGGCCGCGTTTGCCCCCATCCCTGCGAATCTGCCTGCCGACGCGCAAACGTGGACGAACCGATCAGCATCATGACCTTGAAACGCTCCGCTGCCGATTTTGAATGGCAGCACGGCCTCACCCCCCCCATGCTCACACCGGAACAGACAAGACCGGCCTTAAAATCGGGAGGAGGAGAAGCAGAGCGAAGCGCAGCATATTATTTAGAATATCTTCCCTGCGAGCCGAAAGGACAAATGGACAAAACTATTGCCGTAGTTGGCGCAGGCCCGGCTGGCCTGGCCTGCGCATACTACCTGGCCTTCGAAGGCTACCAGGTTACTGTTTTTGAGGCGCTTCCTGAAGGCTTCGGCGGCGGCATGATCGCAGCCGGAATCCCCCCTTACCGGCAGCCGCGACATCTCCTACAGCGGGACATCGACATCATTGCCGCGCTAGGGGTGAAGTTCCGCTACGACACCCGGATAGGTAAAGATATCTCATTGTCCGAATTGAAGGAAAAGTTCGATGCCGTCTTCATTGCTCCCGGCGCCCATCGCTCCAAGCCTATGGGGGTCGAAGGGGAAGAAAAAGGGTATAAAGGGTTCCTTAAGGGAGGAATCGACTTCCTCCGCGAGGTTTATCTGGGACTTCCAACCGGCCTGGGAGAAAAAGTCGTTGTGGTCGGCGGCGGCAACACCGCCATAGACTGCGTGCGCGTGGCCCTCCGCGAAGGCGCCCGGGAATCGACCCTGCTTTATCGCCGCTCGCGCAAAGAGATGCCCGCCGATCCATGGGAGGTGGAAGGGGCCGAAGAAGAAGGGGTAAGTATCGAGTTTCTGGTCCTCCCGGTCAGAATACTTGTAGACGGAAACGACCAGGTAACCGGCGTGGAATGCATCAAAATGGCCCTCGGCGAACCTGATGCGTCCGGACGGCGCCGTCCCGAGCCTGTTCCCGGCAGCGAATTCATCGTTGACTGCGATACAGTTATTCCCGCCATCGGCCAGGAGCCTGACCTCTCGTTCATCCCGGCCGATTTCGGGATCGACATCACCAAGTGGAATACGGTGGTCACCGGACACGTCCCGCTCAAAGACGCAACCGGCAAGGATTTAAAGGACGGGATGGGGAATTACCTCTCACGGACCCTGATCACCGACCGGCAAGGGATATTTGCCGGCGGTGACGCCGAGATTGGCCCCCTCACTGTCGTCGCCGCCATCGGCAGCGGCCACCGCGCCGCCATGGTGATCCGGCGCTGGCTGGAAGAGGGGAAAGTCTATCTCTCTGATAATGAACGGATAGAGGACATCCTCAATTATCTTGGGGTTTACGCCAAGAACGAGCAGGTGGCATGGCTCGATTCCGGATGCCGCGAGCATCAGACCGAGGTGCACGGCAAGGAGCGGGCCGGTTACAAGAACTACACCGAGGTGGAACCAGGTTTCAGCAACCGCCAGGCAATACGTGAAGCAGAAAGATGCTTGAGGTGCTATAGAGTGGCCATGGTAGCCATTTGATCGCAACAACCAAGATCCAATCGCCAAATCTCGAAAAACTGCAGAATCAACTTTGCTATTTGTATTCGATATTGATTGTGATTTGAGATCTGGAAATTGGAATTTACGCGGAGCGCATTTATGGTTAGTCTGACAATAGACGGCAGGGATGTAGCAGTCGCCGAGAATTCCACGATTCTCGATGCCGCGGCTCAATTAGGGATCATGATCCCTACCCTCTGTTACCTCAAGAAGGTCTCCCCCACCGGCGCCTGCCGCGTCTGCGCGGTAGAGATCGAGGGGGTCGATCGCCCCATGACCGCCTGCAACACACCAGTCAAGGAAGGTATCAGGGTTACCACCAAATCTGAGCAGCTCACCGCGATTCGGCGCAAGATGGTGGAGCTCCTCCTGGTCAACCACCCTCTTGATTGCCCGGTCTGTGATGCCGGCGGCGAGTGCGGGCTACAGGACATCTGTCATGAACTCGACGTAACCAGGCAGGAGTATTCAGCCCTCCTGGAGCGGCGTCAGATCTGCTACGATTGGAAGCTACTTGAAAGCGACCCGAACCGCTGCATCCTCTGCGAGAAGTGCGTCAAGGTAGACCATGAAATCGTCGGGGCAGACGCAATTGCCGTCGTCAATTGCGGAGAGGCGGCAATCATCGACACGGTGAATGGCGACCCTCTCTACTGCGAATTCTGCGGCAACTGCATAGCCGCATGCCCGACCGGGACCCTGATCAGCAAGCCGTTCAAGTTCCGCGCCCGTCCATGGGAACTCACAACAACCAAGAGTGTCTGTCCTTTCTGTCCGGCAGGGTGCGAAATCGATTATCATACCAAGAATGGCCGGGTGGAGCGGGTGACCAGTGAAGACTCCAACTTCAACAAGGGCAACCTCTGCATCAACGGACGCTTCGGGTACAGCTATCTCAATTCTCCTGATCGCCTGACCGTGCCGCTTATACGGGAAGGAGATGTCCAAGTCGCCACCAGTTGGCAAAAGGCGATGCAGGAAGCAGCAGCCAGGCTCAGAGAAGTCGTCGAGCGATACGGTCCCGATGCCGTGGCCGGTATCTCCTCTCCGCGGCTCACCAATGAAGAGAACTTCCTCTTCATGAAACTGATGCGGGACGCCATCGGCACCGCCAACATCGACTCCGAGGCACGGCTCGGCTATGCCCCGGCCCAGGCCATTCTGCTGGAACGGCTCGGCCTTTCCGGCGCGAGCGGAACCATAGACCGGATCGATGATGCATCTGTTCTCCTGGTGCTCGGTTGTGATCTGAACGCAGAGGCTACCGGCATCGAGTATCGTGTCATCAAAGCCGCCACCAAAAACGATGCAACACTGGTGCTCGCCAACATGCGCGATGTGAAGCTGAATAAATATGCCAACAGTTTCCTTAAATACCTCCCCGGCGGCGAGCTTCACCTCCTGAACGGACTACTGAAGGCGATACTTGATGAGGATATAGAAGACCG
>Ga0137449_1000066_pt1 | contig 12809 bp, 17 predicted proteins | sample EasRivERMGT436_2_FD_104905 | JGI IMG/M metagenome (GOLD analysis project Ga0137449, IMG submission 104905) | Soil microbial communities from meander-bound floodplain in the East River, Colorado, USA - East River MetaG ERMGT436_2 | ecosystem: Environmental > Terrestrial > Soil > Floodplain ... | reverse complement strand
GATGTCGGAGTACGCTGGAGTATACCAGGAGTCGAAAACGTACTCAAAGTACTTTTTCATTATCGTTTGAACCTGAAACCTGAAACTTAAACCAAAAGGTTACGTGTTTTTGTTGCTATCAATCATAACCGTTGCAGAGACGGCGAAATCTGTCTAAGATAGTGACATCTTGTTGCATTATGTTTTTATGTAAAGTCCATGTTTTTATTATCGATAAAGATATCAGTTTTGACTCAGAGTCAGCTTATACACGTTATTTTTCATTGAGTCCCATCAAGCCCCTTTCCCCCTGAAGGGGTAACATTATTCACTGACAATTTTGCAAGGGGCTCATATAGAATGAATGACCCGAACCTTCTCCTTTTGCGCGGTTTCATCATGAAAGAGGCTCAGGGCGATCTGTTGCCCTGCTCTGCTCAGGTGGCCGCAGCGGAATTGTTCGAAGTGAGCCTGAGCCGGGTGGAGGAAACGGCCCTGGAACTGGGCGTGCTTCCGGCCCGCTATCAGCGCAACAGACAGACTATTTCCACACTCCAGCAGTATAAGCTCTTCCGCAGTAAGGCGGTTATTATCGGTTGCGGCGGATTGGGCGGATACCTGATCGAAGAGCTGGCGAGATTGGGGGTCGGCAATCTGGTCTTTATCGACTCTGATGTAATTGAAGAGCATAATCTCAACCGCCAGCTTCTCTCCTCTGCCAATGTGCTGAACCGGGCAAAGGTCGAGGTTGCCGCGGAAAGGGTCCGCTCCATAAACCCTGCGGTCACCGTGACCCCCTTGAAGACCGTTTTTGATCATGACAACGGCCGGGAACTTGTGCAGGGGGCGGATGTGGTGCTTGACGGCCTCGACACTATTCCCATGCGCATGGAGCTGGCGCAGATCTGCCATGAAATGTCCATTCCCCTGGTCCATGGGGCAATCGGCGGATGGTATGGACAGGTTGCCACCCAACTGCCGGGCGATGATATTTCACCGCGGATTTTCGGCATGACTCCGCCGATTAAAGGCATTGAAACGGATCTCGGCAACCCTTCGTTTACCCCGGGTGTGGTTGCCAGCCTGCAGGCCGCCGAGGCATGCAAAATTCTCCTCGGCGAAGGGAAATGCCTGAGCAGGAGAGTCCTTTTCATCAATCTTCTTGATATGGAGATTGTCGAAGTAAACCTGAAAAGCAAGAACACGGAATAAATGCCCGGGAATTGTTTCTCCCCGACGCCATAACTCTCCGAGCCGGAAATGCCTAAAGGGTTCAGCCCCATGGAAACCGGCCACCGGGTGCTGCCGGAAACAGCCGCAACCTCTTCTTAGGAAAGGAGAAACCTGATTTCCCGACAATGGAACTGATTTTCGAAGGCATATCCAAGGCCGTTGCGCTGCTCGTCTCCCTTGATCCTGAAGTATTGAATATTACCTTACTCTCTCTCAAGGTTTCCGGAACTGCTACGCTCATAAGCCTTGTGTTCGGGATTTCCTCCGGCACCCTCCTGGCGCTCGCCTCATTTCCCGGCAAGCGTTTGCTGGTGAGTATCGTCAACACGGGAATGGGGCTTCCTCCCGTAGTGGTAGGGCTCTTCGTCACCGTCTTTCTCTGGCGCAACGGCCCGTTCGGCTTTCTCGATATCATGTACACTCCGACCGCCATGATCATCGCCCAGTCGGTCATTGCCACCCCCATCGTTACCGGAATTACAGTCGCTTCCATGCAGAACCTTCCCGCCGGACTGAAGCTCCAGATTCTTGCTTTGGGCGCAACTCGCCGGCAGATGGTGCTGATACTTATCAGGGAGGCGCGCCTTCCGCTGCTTGCCGCGGTCATGGCCGGTTTTGGCGGGGTCATTTCAGAAGTGGGGGCCTCCATCATGGTGGGGGGGAACATCAAAGGGTACACCCGGGTCCTGACAACCGCGACGGTCATGGAAACCGGCCGCGGCAACTTTGATATCGCCATTGCCTTAAGCGTCATTCTGCTCATGCTCTGTTTCGCGATAAACTATATCCTCACCAGAATCCAACTGCGGGAAAGACCCCGGTGAAAAGCAGCGGCCCCCTCCTTCTCGAGGTAAAGAACCTCACCGTAATACGCGGCGGCATTCAGGTCCTCAACGTCCCGGCGCTTCAGCTATATCAAAATGAGGTGCTGGCGCTCATCGGATCTAACGGAGCGGGCAAATCCACGCTTCTTATGACTCTCGCCTGCCTCCTCCCGCCAACTACCGGCGAGATCCGCTTTCGTGGAGAAATCATCGCCAAAGACCGGGAATTACTCGCCTACCGCAGGCGGTTGGCCATGGTCTTCCAGGAGCCCCTTCTCTTTGATACAACGGTCTATGAAAATGTGGCGGCAGGGTTGAAGATACGCGGCATGGCGCGGGAAGATATCAGGAAGAGGGTGATGGATACCCTGGAGTTGTTCAACATGACTCACCTCGCCGGCCGCTCGGCGCGCAAAATTTCCGGCGGTGAAGCCCAGCGGACAAGCCTGGCGCGCTCATTTGCCCTGCGTCCGGAGATGATCTTTCTCGATGAACCGTTTGCCTCTCTCGATCCCCCTACCCGTTTGGCGTTGACCGAGGACCTGGAGCGGATACTGTCCGAAACCGGGACAGCCGCTGTGATGGCGACCCATGACCAGATGGATGCGCTGCGTCTGGCCGACCGGATTGCCCTGGTTAATCATGGAACCATAGTCCAGAGCGGTGCTCCTGTTGAGGTTATGAACCGCCCGGCCAATGAATTCGTCGCCTCATTCGTAGGGATGGAAAATGTCCTCTCCGGGGAAGTAATCTCCGGCGTTGACGGGTTGCTCACGGCCATGGTGACAGGGTGTCCTATCGTCTTTCCCGGCGCCGCTTTGCCTGGTGAAACAGCGGTGTTCTGCGTCCGTCCCGAGAATATCACCATCACCACCGCTGATCCGGGAGAGACGACCAGCGCAAGGAACGTTTTGCCCGCCATCATCGGGAAAATTATTCCGCTGGGGGTTTACTGCAAACTTCATCTCGATTGCGGCTTCCCGCTGGTGGCCTGTCTCACCCCGCAATCCCTGAGTTCGATGCATCTGGAAAAGGGAAAGCGGGTATTTGCCACCTTTAAGGCAACCGCGGTGCATCTTATCCGCACCTGCCATTAGAAAAAGAAGGAGAACGTTATTCATGCCAACCTTTGCAGATGCACGAAGTCAGATCCTGAGCAGTGTCGCCCCCCTGGGAATTGAACGGGTGGCGCTTCTCGACTCCCTGGGGAGGGTCATTGCCGAAGAGATTATCGCTCCCTGGGAGATGCCGGCCTTCGATAACTCGGCCATGGACGGTTTTGCCGTGCGGGTCTCCGACTGCCAGGCAGCGGTCAGCCTGCGCATCACCGGCTATATTCCCGCCGGAGGGGCCGCAACTACCCCGCTGGAACCGGGTTGCGCCATCAAGATCATGACCGGCGCCCCCATTCCCGTCGGGTGCGATGCGGTTGTGCCGGTCGAGGAAACGGAAGAGTCGGACGATCAGGTGCGGCTCAGGGAGCGGGTGAATCCCCGCCAGCATATCCGTTTCAAGGGTGAAGACGTGGGTAGAGGAGAAACGATAATCCCGGCAGGGACCGTGATTCGCCCACCGGAGATCAGCATGCTCGCCTCTTTCGGCAAAGCGATCGTCCCGGTCTTTCGCCAGGCACGGGTGGCCATTCTTTCCACGGGCGATGAACTGATCGAACTCGGGGAGCCCCTGGCGCCCGGCAGAATAATAAACAGCAACGCCTTTTCTCTTGCGGCGGCGGTCATGGAGATCGGCGCGCTCCCCGTAATTCTCGGCATCGCCCGGGACAATCCGGAAAGCCACCGGGAGAAGATGGCCGAGGGGTTTAATGCCGATGCCCTGATCACCTCCGCGGGTGTCTCCGCGGGAGACCGAGACCTGGTGCGCGATGTGCTCAGTGAACTGGGGGTGGAGCAGCTCTTCTGGCGAGTGGATATGAAGCCCGGCGGACCGACCGCCTTCGGCATGAAAGCTGGAAAACCGGTCTTTTCATTACCCGGCAATCCGGTTTCAACCATGGTGACCTTCGAGGAATTCGTGAGACCCGCCCTCCTGAAGATGATGGGGCACAAACGGGCAATAAAGCCCTTTATAAAAGTGGTCCTGCAGAACGAGACGAGGAAAAAACCGGGCAAGATCAACTTCCTGCGGGTCAGGCTCGAATACGTCAACGGCAGGTATCTCGCATACAGTTCCGGCGATCAGCACACCGGCATTCTCAAGACCATGCTCATGGCCGATGCCATAGCCCTGCTCCCGGCCGACCGCACCTCATTTTCTCCGGGCGAGGAGCTTGATGCGCACATCCTCTCCGGCAATGTCGAGATGCAGGAGGGATAAAGACGGCGGGTGGATCAGTCGGGCCAGTCTGACAGGCCGGACCCGTCAGATCTGTTACAAGGAGTCATTATGACATTCAACCACTTTGACGAGCGCGGCCAGGCGATAATGGTCGATGTGAGCGCCAAAGAACCGACCATGCGCCTTGCCCGGGCTGTCGCCACGGTCCTGCTCCGGCCGGAAACACTCGCGGCCGTTCTGGAGGGTGGCATCAGCAAAGGTGATGTACTCGCGGTGGCAAGGCTTGCGGGGATTGCCGCCGCCAAGAAGACCCCCGATCTGATCCCCCTCTCCCATCCGCTGGCGATCCACCATGCCGCCGTGGAATTTACTGCCGACCGGGCAACCGGCAAGGTAGTCGTGGAAGCCACCGTCAAGGCCTTTGAGCGGACAGGCGTGGAGATGGAGGCGATGACCGCGGCCACGGTGGCGGCCCTTACCATCTACGACATGTGCAAGGGGACCGACAAGTCGATCACCATCGGCGAGATTGCCCTGCTTTACAAAGAGGGTGGAAAAAGCGGCGTCTACAGGAGGAGAGAACCATGAATGCGGCCATCCTGACCATGAGTGACAAGGGGGCGGAAGGCCTGCGGACGGACGCGAGCGGTCCGTCCCTGGAGAAATGGCTTGCCGGACAAGGGGTAGCCACCATTGAATACAAGATGATCCCCGACGATGTGGCGACTATAGCCGCCACCATCGAGGAGTGGAGCGACAGCGGCCGGTTCGACCTCATCCTCACTACCGGCGGCACCGGTGTTTCCCCTCGCGATGTGACCCCGGATGCCACGGTTCGGGTTCTGGATCGTTTGATACCGGGTTTCGGCGAGGTGATGCGGATGAAGAGCCTGGAGAAGACCCCCCACGCCATGATCTCCCGCGCCGTGGCGGGGATCAGGGGGAAGACCCTGATCATCAACCTGCCGGGGAGCCCGAAAGGGGCAATAGAGAACCTGGAGGCCGTCTGGCCGGCAATCCCCCACGCCGTGGCGAAGATCCAGGGCGATCCGGCCGATTGCGCACATCAGGAGGCGAGACCATGACCGTTAAAGTAGTCGCATTTGTCGCAAAATCCAACACAGGGAAATTTCGCGGACTACGTCCTCTTGTCAATTTAAAAGATTTTCTTCGTAAAACATGGTGAATACATTGAAATAACTACGGTTATTTCTATCTCAGCTTTCGGCGATTGACGATTTGTTACCTTAGATTCGTTTGACAATTGTCAAAATTGACTAAACACTCACGGAGGTGTCATTATGCCCGTTAAGGTAGTCGCATTTGTCGCAAAATCAAACACAGGGAAAACAAGTCTTTTGGAGCAAGTAATAAGGGAGTTAAAGAATCGGGGATATAAGGTTGGGGCTATCAAGCATGATGCTCATAGTTTCGATATCGATCATCCCGGCAAAGATTCTCATCGGCTAACTGTTGCCGGTGCTGACACCATGCTGATTACTTCTCCGGAAAAGCTTGCTCTCATAAAAAAACATGAGGCCGCACCTCCTCTTGAAGACCTGATTGCTACCTATTTTACAGACGTAGACATCGTCCTGACAGAAGGCTTCAAGATGAGTTCTCTTCCTAAGATTGAAGTCCACAGACAAGAGCGGAGCCCTACCCTTCTCTGCCGCGGCGAACATCACGATCCCATGCTTGTAGCAGTAGCTAGCGATGAAGCTCTAAATTTAGATGTGCCGGTTCTTGATTTGAATGACATAAAAGGAGTAACGGATTTTGTCGAGCGGACGTTTCTTCAGTAATTATGTTGTGTGTATTGAGGTGAGGATTTCTGGATTGTTGAAAATAGGTCGTAAAGATGTATCGGCTAGAAATTGCTTTGCGTAGCTGTGAATCGTTGTTATCTAGCCATACATATAACTGGCTATTATTGTTAACTTCAAATTCCCCACGCCCCCCCGGTAATTCTAATTCGCCCCCTTTTAGGCTCCAAAGGCAATTCGACCAGTTCATTCGTTGCGGTATCAAAAAGCCAGCAACTATTGCAGTAATTAGTAGTGTCGAGCGCAATATAATTAGCCTCCACAATTGGTCGCGTATGTTCCATATGCCCGAAAATTTGAGTTATATTCGTTGGCAACAAATTCCCTTCCACGTAAAAACAGTGGTTGAACCAAAAAATTGACTGATAAGGGTATTCGGCATGCTGATCCACCATTCGGTGTTTTAAATATATTTCCCAACTGTTGTTGAACATATCCGCCAATTGATTTACGTCAATCTGCGGTTCCGTGATTTTGCTGTTAGCACCGGCGTGAGTACACAACCAACCGTCAACCGCATAAGCCGCCTTGAATCGCTTGATATTCGATTCAAGATTGTCTTGAAAAATTTGAGCATAGTCAAGATTGTATCCGGCGAACGAAAACAAGGGATTCTTCAAATAATGGCATTCATGGTTGCCGAGCAACAGCACAGCATTCGAGTCCATAAGCAGTTGTAGGCAATCGAGCTGCTGTTCAGGGGAGATGGAATAGCTATCCAAATAATCACCCAAAGCAATGTGAAGCTCATCAGACCTATAGCCCAAGAAAGCTTTGGCCTTTTCAATGTCGCCGTGTAGATCGCCAACCACTATAGCCATTTAATACAAATCCCTGATTCCATAGAGTTCGAGTAAAGCCGCCCATCCGTAAGGCAGGGAGATCGGCGCACTGTCAAGTTTCTCGGCGGATTTCACGGCCATCTCCAAAAAATACTTAGCGTGGAAAAATGCCTCTAAAAGCGGTCGTGTGTGTTTCGCCCAATTCCGGTTATGCTGCTCCTTGAACGGTTTGCCGAATCCATCTTTCAATATTGCCTGGAAAAGAGGGCAAAAACTCATATCTTGGGGAGCAATTACCCTAAGAGATTCCACAATTAATCTGGTCCAGCCCTGGATTCCGTAAACCTTGTATGAATAGTGATAAAATCGGTATATATCGTCATCATACGCGGCTTGACAACTTACCAAATCGAGCAAATCCTTCAATTCTGGCCGTCTGAGCTTGATCCTGGATAGCAACTCTTCGGGCAGTTCGAGGTCGGCAACCCACGTAGCCCTTAAAGGCTCAAGTTCGCCCGGTTCTATCGGCTTTATTTCAGGAATTCCTGACATTATGGTTCTCACGCCTTCACCCTCCAACTCTTACCCTACTTTGTATCTTGAGAGCATGCGGGCCTTCACTTCGTCAATATTTGCGCCGTCATACCTCACGACTTGAGGATGGATAAAATCAGCGTTGTAGTCATGCGCGGGCATGATTACTAAACCTCTTGGCCTGTGATTCAGCCATGATTTAATGTACACCGGGAAATCGTCAACAAGCACCGCTCCGTACACGATAGATTTATCGTGGCTAATGGTTACGCCGTCGATATATTCAGCCAAGTGTTTATTGCACCATTGTAATTTCTCGCTCCATGCTGTGTAATTGGATTTCGGCCCCTTGGTCAAAACGGAAATTGAATAGCCAAGTTCCTTGGCAACTTCCAGTAAATCCCAACCGAGCTGAAATTTCGGTAAATTCAGCCACCACCCAACTTGAGCGGTTATCATTTTCCGCCTTGCCGATATATAGGGCTGCTCATTTGAGAACACGTTTTTTGGCGGTGGCTCACTGTCTGATGCAATTTTTTGAAGGTCATGGAGCAATTGACCTACATAGTCGGCCAAGGTGTCGTCAAGGTCAAACAATGCAATCGTCATATAAGCCTCTTACCGTCACGTTCTATTATTTGTGTAAATCGAGAAACAGGTGTTAGTGGCACAATATCAACAGAGATAAGGAATTCATTTTCAATCTTTGCTGCAAATGCAAATAAATCCCAACCTTCAATTCCATCACATGCAAGGTCTATATCTCTAGCTGTTTCAGGATTCTCAAGTGTGCTGCCAAAAAGTATCAAGCGTGTTGCGCCATACTCTTTTGCTAACGCTATTATTCTATCAATCTGTTCTTGTCGTAACATCATGCCATACCGCCATCAAAATATCTTTTTCCCCGCCGTGCAAGGTGCCTGTTATGTAAATCATTTGCTACCTTGCTATTTTGACCGAGGCTGATACTTGCCCTTGAACAGCTTTATGTTGCAGTCCTGACAGATTGTAGACAACCAACCGTCATTTGACATTAGTTGCCCCTCGTTACCGCAACGCTCACATACGGTAAATGATATCCGTATGTATTTTTCAACAATCACAGATGCTTTTTTTGCCGCCTCTTCAGACAGACAATCGTAGTTAAAATGTAGCCTCAACCCGCCAAACTTTTCTTTAATTTGCCTCCAGTGTTTATTTCCCACACCGAGCACGGCCAACTCTTTCTCGCACTCATCAATAATATTGAACCAACCCTTACCACATTCCCGGCGTATCTTGTCGGGGTTAGCTTTCCAGACATCATAATCGGTCTGTAAATAGTTGCCGTAACCATAGCGCAACCACTTCAAAAATGGCTCCTGTTCTTCTTCAGGGAGGTTTGACACATTAAGATATTCGGGGATTTCATTAATTCTCATATCGTCTTCCTCAAGGTGCAGCCACTTTATTACATCTTCAATAGGAATAGTTTTTGTGTGACCAGCATAAATATCTTCAAGACGCTGTTCAGCTGTTAACAGGTCTTCCCGATCTGCCAATTCTTCCAGCTTGGCGAGTAGGGTTTCAAATTCGAGTTCGCCTGCGACATCGTATTTTCGGGCCAACTCGGATAAAGGGGGGCTTGGCTACATTGGCGACCAAAAATTAGGGTCTTTTTTCCACCGCCGATAATCAGCAGGCCAGTAGTAGTCTTGTTCTTCATCCGGCATACCGTCAATAAGTAACGCGAGTTGAGAGTTTGAACGATTATGTCTTGCCCTATAGCTGCTAAAGGCGTAATGACCAGAGAAGTATGCATTATTGCCCCGTCCGGCCAACGGTACTCGCTATCCTCGAAAATTCTGCCAGAAATATAGTAAAATTCTGGCTTTCTAACCAAAATATGCACAACTTCCCAGAATTCTAATCTGGCATTGATGAATCCATCTTCCATAAAAACAGACCCTTATTTTTTAAATTCGTTGAAAAAATAATCAGTTGAATCCGGCCCTGTGTGCCAGATGATATTGTCATACTGGTAATTTCTCTTATGGGCTATTTCTCGTGCATTCAGTGGTAGCGTACCTGTAGGGGTTATTGTTTGCCCTATATGCCAATAGGATTCAGCCGTTTTCAAGGCTTCTGTAGCCGTTTTCGCTTTTACAACTACAAATTGCTCACTATCGGCAAAGCCCCAATACAGGTCATCGTCAAATTCTACTTCCACTCGATCATAGCGGCCTAGTGCCGCTTCGCTTGCAAGCGCATGAATATCATCTACCTGAAACCCCGCACGTTGTTCCTCAATCACTTCTTTGTCTGGAACAACCATATCATAGTCGCCCCAATCGATATCCGGCCTAATAGAACGTTGCGGCATTTCAAGCTTCACGACCTCACTGTTTTCCGTATCGAACAAATAGACAAAATCTTTGCAGTTTGTAGTGTCCATGGCAACAAACATATCTGTTACAACCGGCTCTGGTGTCTCTGTATGGCCAAATACCTGCTTAACATCCGCAAGGCGCGATTCGCGCTTGAAATCGAACCAGAAGATACCTCCAAAACGACTGTCGCCGCCACGGACCACACATATATTGAAAATAGGGGGCGAAGGTAAGCTGTAATTTATCCGCTGATAAGTTTCAGGATTCTTCAGAAATGTTCTCATGGCCGCATTAAACTTCTTGGCAAGCCTGACAACATCACTATCTTTGCTTCGATGCAGTAGATGGCTATGCGCTCCGGCATGGGTCAGCAACCAGCCGTCAGCCACATGAGCGGCCTTGAACCGGTATTTATTGGCCTCAATTAGCTCTCGTATTGGTTTTTCTTTACCATATTGAAAACCGGTACAAACCCAAGGAGGCGTTTGTAAGTAATGCAGCTCATGGTTGCCCCACAATAAAACTGCCTTGCTGTCCAGGAGCATTTGCAACGCCTCTATCTGCCGCTCTTGAGGTTCTGTGAAGGAATCAAGGTAATCGCCCAGGGCGACATGCTCAACTTCCGGTTTGTAGTCCAGGAACGCCTTTACTTTCTCCACGTTGCCGTGTGTATCGCCAATAATGATTGCCATAATTGTTTATTGCCCGTATTTTATCCACAAATCAATAGAGTAGCGAGTGGAGTGAGTAGGTCAACGCGCCCGAAGGGGGCGTGAAAATAATATTAGTCGCCATCAAACCTTGAGCAAATCTTGCTCATCGGATCGAATGTTATCAAGTTCACCGAGAATTTCTTTGAGCGTGCCGGATACGACATCAATTAAAGCCTTTCCTTTTATTCCCCCTTTATTCACATCATGCTCTAACGTCTGTATATTACGATAAGCCGCCTCAGCTTTACTTCTCAACATGAGTACCTTTTCAGAAGTGTCCCATGCGCCCATTTCCTGATATGCCAGATCAACATAGGGCATCAAGCTTAACGGATTCTTGTGACCGGTGATCGATGCAACTTTTGTCAGAATCACATGTGCCGTGTCCATTGGCAATTCCTGCCCTATATAGCCTTTGAGACGATATATAACCTGAAGTGTTATGAAGCGATGGCGAAACATATGCGCACAGACTTTTTCATCAATTCGGGCAATACGCCTAAGTAACGATATCTCAGAAGTTATGGTCTCTTCACTCAGGGGTTGTCCGCCTGTTTCAGAAAGAAATAAGTGCCCAGGGTCCTTGTCAATTTTGCCTTCTGCAATCAACCTCTTAATAAGCTTTTTACGGTGTGTTCGAATAAAAATATAAATCGGCTCAACCCACTCTTTCGCAATGGGCACTTCACGGAATCTGTCTCTTTGCGACTTGGCAACTCGCATTCTGAGTTTAGTGGTCTCATATGCTATTTCAATATCTGAACACCGTAGCTCAGAGATTTCAATTCGCCTTCCACCGGTAGCTTCGAGCAGTCTTAAAAGCTGCTGCCGCCGTTTCTGAACGTAGATGCTTTTAGTGGACTTGGGGATAACGTCATACAAAGCAGTAATTACACTACGACTAATTGGTTTTACGTCTTGAGGCACGCCATCTTTCGGAATGGCGGGATGGTCAACGTACCCGAATTTAAAGCGCCCTCTTTGGCCTTGCTTTTGTGAAATCTTAATTTGGGCGCGATCAGCTTTAGTTCCAACGAGTACCTTATCCGGCTGGTAGAGGAAGGCATTTTGATACCATTGCAGGAAAGCCAGTCCAAGCCTCATGATCCGGCCAATTTGTGAGTTCTTACGTTGCCTGAAGAGTCCATTCCGATGATCTGATTCGACCCGTAGTTGCTCGGCCCACTCATACATATGATCATCGTGGAGATCGCTAAACGAAATATCTTTCTCGTACACAAAGCGGACCAAGTGAGAAAGCAAGCTGGCATATGTGCCTGCTGAGCTACCTCTTGCGCTTTTTGTTGATAATCCCTTGTACTTTGACAACAACCATGATGTTACGGGCCAGCACACTGAACTATCTGGCCAATGCATTACAGGAGCCTTTTTACATTTTCGCTTCCTAATCCCGTTGCCATCACTGCCGATGATTGGTATTTGGCAATCGGAATCGGCAAAACTCCAAAGTTGATGACGGTCACTCATCCTTTCCGCCATCAATAAGTCTTAGCTTTGAACGTCCGCTGCATTTATCCATATAGCTGTATCTATCAAGGTGACGTTTGAGTTTTGCTTCAAATGTGGGATTTAAACGCGAGTGATCCCGTGAAAGCGTTAACAAATCATCATATCTGTCCGCAAATTGGATAATCTCATTTATCTTTTGTTGAAGCCCTTTTTCTATGCAAGCAAGACGATCTTCCAGGTAATTCTTCGACCCACGCGAGGGTTTAGTTTTAGTCCTTGCATACTGTTGATGCTTTTTAAGAGCAGCTTTACGATAAGCATCCAGTTGCGACCAGAGAATTTTCCCGTTACTGTCCGCATGAGTCTTCATGGTGTTAAGTGACATCGCGCAAATCCCAACTTCGGGCAAATCTAAAGATGCTAGCGTCCCTTGAGACTTACATGCTTCTATAAAAGCAGCAGAGACATTTTCCGGGTCATCGATGGCTTTCTTCAATAAGGTATATGTGTTTACAACACTTTCTGCATTATACAGGGTAACTTCTTCTTTTTTGGGGAGGTGTCCTGTACATGGTCTTACCATGATTAAACTTCCTCACAAATTTCAAAAAGAATTTCGTATGCTACACCATCCTCAGTTTCGATGGAATGAGGCTTAATTTCATGATAGCGTAAAATACACGTAACCTAAATCGCTCTTTGAAAAAAGAGAGCATCTGGTTTACCTTTTGGGTATCTCACCACGCCAAGAGGAGGAACACAGATGCTCCCAGGAGAAATGACT
>Ga0137449_1000065_pt1 | contig 12864 bp, 11 predicted proteins | sample EasRivERMGT436_2_FD_104905 | JGI IMG/M metagenome (GOLD analysis project Ga0137449, IMG submission 104905) | Soil microbial communities from meander-bound floodplain in the East River, Colorado, USA - East River MetaG ERMGT436_2 | ecosystem: Environmental > Terrestrial > Soil > Floodplain ... | reverse complement strand
CCAGCAGCCTCTTTACACCCCGACCGGGGCGGTGCAGGCGCCCTTCCCCTGGGAAGCCGGCTGGAAGGACACTATCGATTGCCCGCCGGGCTGGGTAACCAGGGTAAGGGCCAAGTATGACATAGCCGGGCTCTACCTGTGGCATTGCCACATCCTCTCCCACGAAGAGCATGACATGATGAGGCCGTTCGCCGTCTCGGCGGCGCCCAGCTATACGATAACCGCCGCTGCCGGCACGAACGGCGCCATAGCGGGCTCGCAACTGGACGGCATACGCACAACCGCCGTTGCCGCCGGTTCTGTAACCATTGTCCCGGCCTCAATCGTAACCTACACCTTTACGCCGAACCCCGGCTTCGAAGTGGATTCCATTGTTGTTGACGGCACAGTAATCCAGTCCACCGCACTGGCGCCTATCACCAGCTACAAATTCGTCGACGTTCAGGCAAACCACTACATCAACGCCTATTTCCGGGTGGCTCCATACACCATCAACCTGGGTATCGGTGCCGGCGGGACGGTCACAGGGGGCGTAGCCGGGGTCAACTCGGTTGCAACCGGCTCCACGGTGACCTACACCTTCAATCCTTCTCCCGGTAACGAGGTATCCGGCATCGTGGTGGACGGCGTACATACCTCGTCTACCGCAGTGGCGCCTATCTTGAACTACACATTTACGAACGTGACCGCCAGCCACTACCTGAACGTCTACTTCCAGCCGATACCCAACGTGATCAGAGTGGCCATTGCCGGTGCAGGCGTCAACGACGTAAAGAACGGCGCCGGCCCGGGGGCCGTGTCGGTTGTCGGAGCCAACCTGGTGACGACCGGCGGCACCCTTGAACTGGCGTTTGTTCCGGCCGCCGGCAACCATGTGTCCGGCATCGTTGTGGACGGTGTGTACACCGCAGCCGACCCGGCTGCACCCCTGCTCGGCTACATCTTTGCAGGAGTGGCCGCCGACCAGTACATCAACGTTTACTTCGAGCCTATTCCGGCGCTGCAGTCGTTCAACATCGCCGCGGCTTCCAACAACGTCGCATTCGGCGCCATCACCGCGGCCGCGCCGGGTCCTTATACCCAGGGCTCCGCCGTTGTCTTCAACATCACTCCGGCCGCCCTTCATACGCTGCTCGGTGTCGTTGTTGACGGCACATATCTCCCCGGGCCGCGTGCAAGTTTCACCTTCACCAACCTGCAGGCCGACCACTACATCAACGCCTACTTCCAGTAACAGCTTCGGGCACACATGTCCGGCATGAATTAAAGGTGGCTGATAACTTCAGCCACCTTTTTTTAAACTCTTCAGCTGCCCTATCCAGATTTTCAAACCTGAACGGACTACTCCCCTGCAGGCAGCGGGTATCGACCCAATCGGACAATGTTTCCATGTCCGTCATTCCGGGCTTGACCCGGAATCCAGAATTATTCTCTTAATTCCCGCTTAAGCGGGGATGACAATCGCGGCAGGCTCGTTCGTTCCACATGTCATTTTTACATTGAATTATTGTCATTTTGACTGTGCTATCGTCTCTATGATGACATACCGGCCCAGAAAGAATGCAAATCAATCGGTTAGCGACCTGGATGATATGCCGGTCGTGGGGTGACCGGTATGCGCCAGACGGGATAAATCACCTTGGGACTCTTTACTCCTTTCGTGAGTTATTCTTCGACATTCACCGTCTCGACTCACAGTTCTGCAATAACTCGATTCAGGAGTTGGCATTGCGGGTCGAGTGTCTGAACGGCAACCAACGCCATCACATACACCTTTAAAACTCCTGCGTCAATAAGGAAAATCCTTAGAGAAAACCGGGCGGGAGAGTTCTGACGCGGCCCACGCGCGGTTGCGGATGCCGGGGACGCGCCGGACTTCTTGATTTGTGCAAACATGGTGACCTCCTGCCGGTTCGATCGGCCGCCAAGTGTAGAAAATAAAAGCTTGCCGTTGCCCTTGACAATAAATAATCGGGTGATAAACAGGTACAGAAAGCAATCCCATATCCAAATATCCTCCGGGTCTTTCTCATGAACGGAGAAGCCGAGGTTTCAGAGAGCCATGACTACTGTAGATCCGCTGTCGAATGCGTCACCTGAGTATGAATTCAATCTTTCGGCCCGCCTCTATCGCGCATCGACGATCATGAACGAACGGATGGGGGATGCCTGGCTGCTTTACGCGCCCGATTTTCGCGGCCTGCCCATGCTGGTCGATGATTCGCTGCATGATATTCTCGATCGCTTCCGCGATGGCGCTGTCGCCGGCGAAGTTCTGGCGGCATGCGCCAATGATGCGAACTCCTCATTTGACCGGACATTCAACGCAATCTGCCTCCTCGAAGAACATGGGTTCCTCAGGGGCGCTCCGGCGCGGCTTCCCTATGCGGCGCTGTCAGGCTCTCCGCCGGTGAAATCGATGTCCATCTGGCTGCATATGAACAGCAACTGCAACCTGGCATGTTCATATTGCTTCGTCGAAACGAAGAGCCTGCAGATCATGGACGATGATGTCCAGGACCGCGTCGCGCGGGCGATCGCCCACACCGTCCGGACGCACTCACTGGAGGAGGTGAACTTGAAGCTGGCCGGCGGCGAACCGACCCTGGCGGCGCCGCTCATGGAACGTATCCAGGACAAGGTGGCGGCGGAGTTGAAGGGCCTCGATGTCCGTTTCATTACATCGATTCTGAGCAACGGGACCGTATTGACAAAGCGGCTCCTCGATTTTCTCAAGAGGCCCATGACGGGCATCGGCATCTCGGTCGACGGATTCGGAGAGGCCCACAACATACACAGGAAATTCCGCGATAACGGACAAGGTTCCTGGCGTGTCATCGAAAACAACATCAAGACGCTTCTGGAGCACAACATTCACCCGCACGTAATGACAACGACCGGTCCTGAAACGCTCGACTCTCTTCCCGATCTGCTCGAATGGATATTCGATTTGGGTCTCACGACGCGCGTCAGCGTAGTCCGCAATCCCGATTGCAGCTGGGGCGGCAGCCCGGTCCAGATGGAGCAATACACGCGCTATTGCGGGCAACTCGAAGAGCATTTCGATATCGCGTTGTCCAGGCTTGAGCAATCCCGTGTCCCGATCGATCTCGCCAACTCCCTAGCGGTTTGTGAGCTGTCATTCGATTATCCCGCGATTTCCGGTGTCACCTGCGGCATCGGGCGGAACCACGTGGTTGTCACCACCAGGGGTGATGTGGCGTCTTGCCCGATGACCGTCCACGAAGGCGGCATGCAGATGGAGGATGATCTGCTCTCCTCCTGCCACAGGGCGTTTCCGTATTCGCCGGCGGATCGTAAAAGGCTGAACGGCGAGGAAGACTGCCTGGATTGCCAGTGGTATCCCGTTTGCGTGGGCGGCTGCCCGGTGACCAATCTCAGAGTCAACAAAGCGCCATTTTCGAAGTCGCCCTTCTGCCGGTTCTATAAGTATTTCATTCCAAGGTACGTGAGGTTTCTCGGCAACAAACTTCTCCAGGGTCGCGACATATCTTCCGCCAAAAGTTACCCACCTTTGTAAAAGGGGGGCTGGGGGGGATTTCCTTGCGGCAATCAACGGCAAATCCCCCTCAATCCCCCTTTGCCAAAGGGGGACTTAGTCTTGCGGAAGATTGTACTAATCGGCAAAACCAATTACTGAAAGGAGGATCACGTTTATGCCAGCCAATGCCAAGAATGAATCGGATTATGATCGCCTTAAGAAGAGTGTTGACACCATCGTTATAAGGGCAAAAATTATCGAACGCGATAATCGCTTTACCACGGTTGAGACCGGCAGCTCGCTATTCACTATCCCGAATGAGTTCATCGTCGAGGTTGTCCCCGAGGGAAAAGAAGGCGACAAGGGGATTTCTGAAGTTCGTATACTGCAAACAGCGAAGATAATGCGTAAGACATTGCTGAGCGCGTCCCAGTTGACGGGAATCGTGGCCAGTGTGGTCGGGGGTCTCACCGGCGGCGGTGTGGCATGCACCCAGTGCTGTACGCAATGTTGCACCCAATGCTGCACGCAATGCTGCACCCAGTGCTGCGAGCAGTGTTGTACGCAATGCGCCTCGAATGACTTCCCCGGCATTGACCCTGCCGTTGTGGCGGCGATAACCGGTGAAGTGTTCCGTCGGATAGTGGCGGGCCAGGTGAACGCAGTTGGTCGTTGACTTGCTGTATTAACCTTTCCTGATCAGCGATTTTCTTCCGCTAAGAAGTTTGTCATCTTCAAATGCCTTTATCGGGGATCCAGAATTCAGCCGCTTGGAATCTGGATTCCCGATCAAATGCGCAGACCTGACACCTTCATGCACTGCTTCGTTCATTAACCGGAAGTCTTGTTTTCGAGAACCTTGATCTCCACTTTTAACGTCTCGATCTTGGCCCGCAACTCCGGTCGCGGGTCATTCGTTATCCTTAAGCCTTGAAACGGCAGTTGACCGCAGATAAATTGGATAAACACGGATAGATCCCGTTTTCAAGTTCCTCCCCCTTCAAGGAAACAAGTCGGGTCAGGCTTGCAATGTTGCAAACTTGATGGCATGCGCTAACTTTGCAAGTTTGCAATCCTGACCACATTTCATCCCAAACTGAAGTTATTTGACCACGGGGAAATTGCCGGCAATACCTGCTAGTTTTTTGAGATAATCCGCGTCGGTAATATCGGGGAACATTTGTTGAGTGATATATACGACTTCCGATGTATTTGCATCGATAACGTACCAGGTAACGAGTGTGCCGGAGTCCGGATTAAAGGCAGCAGGATCATAATAAAAAGCGGTGCCCGCTGCAGCTGAATATCCCTGTGTAGCGGCGCCCAATACAGCCAGAAAAACATTGCCGACAAGACGACCCGTGGTCTCGGACACGCATTTACTCGACATATACACCAGATAGCGACTGTCGATCCCCGGTTGATTTTTGTAGCTGTTGATAAATGTTTTGAATCCGTTAACATTGTTGTTCAGATAAGGGGGCAGGCTATAATATGGCAGTCTTTCTACTTTCAATTTCGACAGGTATTTGTTCGTTTCTGCCGTAAGAAGAGACCAGTCTTTACCCTGGGTCTCGCCCATGACTGCCAGCCGGACTTGATTGCCGTTATTGCATGTTTTAGCCAACTCGGCAGTAAGATCATCGGTGACTTTCTTAGAGACTTCAGGAGAGTATTCTTTTTTGTCCATATTTCCGAGGCCCGAGTGGATAATTACTTCAACGAAGGGTGGCATCAAGGTGAATGTCCCCGTGGACAGGTCCTCTTTCTTAAAGGAGACCTCCTCGTTCACTCCGTCAATCCTCTTTAAATCAAGGAAGATTGCAGGCCCTGACTCCTTTGTAGCCAGAGAAATCGAAGAAGTATAGCCCCTTTTTTCTGCTGTAATTTTTACGTTTGTATTGTCATTTAAGAACGTTATCGGCGTCGTTCTTGGTGTGACTCCCATCGGCGTTTCGCTTGCGCTCAAGATGAATTGACCTTGGGACATCACATAACCGCTTTCTGTTTGAAGCAGAATTAAGGCGCCCTGAGGGTTTGAATCCACGGCAAATTGCCTGGTCGTGCCGCAGCCGGTTGTGAGCAGGGTAATCAATAATAAACCAAGGGCCAGAGCTTTTTTCATACTATCCTCCCCTTTTCTATTTGAGCATATTTCTCATAGCACAGAAAAAGTCACAGATCGGTCACATTTTGGCGAAAACCATTTGAGATATTCTTCGCGACTTTGCGACTTTGCGTGAGATAAAGGCGGGATGGTTATGGTCCATAACTAAACCGGCGGCCGCTCCGGCCATTCGTTATCTGGGCGGAACCGTATGGCCCTGATGTTGTTTCTTGTCATGAGTTATCCTCATTTTTGATATTTGGAGACGCGGCCCTTCTATGTTCTCACAGTTCTGCAATAACTCGATTCAGGAGTTGGCATTGCGGGTCGAGTGTCTGAACGACTCTTAAATAGCGCATACTTTCTTCCGTGTTCCCGCGCAGCTTCTCTCCAAGTGCGATATGGGCGGCATTCAGCGCTTTTGCCTCAGGTTCGGAGTAAGCCTCGTATGCTTCCCGCAGGAGCGCCAACCCTTCATCCACGTGTCCCGTCTCGACCAATACCGCTCCGCGTGTTCCTTTGACCGCCGGGACCCATGGGAGGTTCTTATAAGCCTCCTCGGAATAGCGATTCGCTTCCTCTGCCAGGTCGGCCCTGCCGGACAAAATATTTGTATACGCGATGTTGTTCAGAATTATCATTTTTTGACCGGGTTTGATCTCTTCATGCTGAAGTAATTCCGTAAAAATGACGCGGGCCTTTTCATACTCATTCATTCTAAGGTAAACGATGCCCAGCTGCATCCGCAGCAGCATGGCTTCAGGATAGAGCCCCAACCCCTCCTCGCAGACTCTGACTGATTGTACATACTGCATCTGCCGACTAAGCTCCTGTGATGAATAAAAGTAAAATGCGGCAAGTTGATCTTCAATTTGTTTTAGTTTGCTGAGCGGAATAGAGATAAGCGCCAAGCCGTCGTTCTCCGTCACTCCCAGCGATGACGTTATTTTGTGCGGCCAAAGGTTAAATACGAGCAGAACTACGTTCGCCAGGAAAAAATCAAGGGCCGGCGCCATGCCATGAAAACTGTAAGAGACTAACGACCCGTCCGCCGGAAGAATCCCGAACAGAAGCAGAATGAAAAGGACATTTACCGCCGGTCCGGCAAGCAGCATTACGAATCGCCGCAGGCGATAAGAGCGAGTCGAGCGGGTGGCGATCAAAGTAACGCCACCAATCGGAAAAGGCCGGAATTCCCATTCACAGCCCAGGAACCTGCGCGTAAAGAGAACTTGCCCATAGCCGATGATTACGCGGAAGACCCTGTAGCCCATCACTTTGCCGGCAATCGCATGGCCCAGTTCATGCGGTATGATTGTCGTCAGCATAAAAATATATATGAGAACGAAATTTATCAGTATGGCCGCCAGAACGTTTCCCGGATCGATGTAGTCAATTATAAGCCCGCCCGCGAATGCGATCCCGGAGAGAGTGAAGCTGACTTTAGACATTGCGATGTACTCTTTCGACCAACATTCCGGGCAGAGCATTTTCGTATTCCCGGACAAGCCGGACTTTTTGATCTTCCTGAATGCCTCCTCGACCGTTGATTCACACCCGCAATCGCCGCATTTGAAAAGCCCTTCCGATGTCTTGAAGTCCGCTTCACTGTCTTCAATGGTGGCGCCGATTTTAGGGGCATGTTTGATCGAAAGATATATGTAAACGATGACTATTGCTATGGTGAGAGCTATGGAAGAGTACATGGAAATGTAGGGATCGTGGGTAAGATAGGCTGCAAGCACAAGGAGAACCGCCCATGCAATAAACGCCAACGGGATACCTACGATGATAATTTTCAGGAAATCCGTCCTTCTCTTATCCATGACGCCCCTCTTGGTGATTACGCTTTTCTTCCGCTAAAATAGATTGTCATCCCCGAATGCCTTTATCGGGGATCCAGAATTTCAGCCGGTTAGAATCTGGATTCCCGATCGGTTATCAATGTGCAGACCTGACAACCTCGCGCACTGCTTCGTCTATTAACCGGAAGTCTTGTTTTCGAGAACCTTGATCTCCACTTTTAACGTCTCGATCTTGGCCCGCAACTCCGGTCGCGGGTCATTCGTTATCCTTAAAGAGCTTTTTTGTCCGGTCCGGGGACATACGGGGATCTCGGCAGCCATCCGCGCAATATCTTCGTCAACTTTTACGATCGCCTCTTCGTAAGCCGCCATCTCTTCCTTTTTCATCTCAAGTTCCTGCTTGCACTCTTCGTTTGACTTAACGGCAAATATCGCGCGATCTATTGCCGAGTGGCGATATTTGTAAACCGCGGATTCTTGTCCCACCTGCCAGAAGAGAAACGCAGCCAGGCCGATCATAAACATCCAGAAAATATACTTTGTCATGGGTTCTTCCTTACTTTTCGATAGTTGGAGACGCGGCCCTATATGACTTTCGGTGTCCAAGGGCCTGGTTGGGGCATTAAATTATATTGACATGGTGTAACTATTACACTATCATTTATCCATGACAACCGCACACTCCCGTTCCTCACGCACACATCCTCTTCCACGATGGCTCCCGCGTTTCGGTTGCCCTTGATACTCTTGAAATACTGGCTGGCACGGTACGGCCGCGAAATCGAATGATACCAGCTGCTAAATGGATAGAGGCCCATCGTGAAGAACTGCTTACCGAGTACCGGAGATTAAACAAATGAATAAAGCTCCCTTGATAAAATCTGTACAGACCAGTGACGCACAGCATCTGGTTGTTAATTGGAGCACAGGGGAAACACTTGACTGTGATCTTACTGATATTATCAAACGTCATACTGCCTTTGCTCCGCTTGCAGATCCATCCGTGTTCGCTCAGGTTGTGGTTGAAGAATGGGGGCACGGTCTCGACTGGCCTGGTGGCCTTGATATGGGTGCTGATCGATTGTATCAGCTCTGTCGTGAACAAGCTGGATTACTTTCTCCTGCTGCCTTTGATGAATGGATGAAGAATAACAAGCTCTCTTTGTCTACTGCTGCTGAGGCGCTAGGCATGACACGTCGCATGATTGCCCATTATCGCTCCGGCTCCAGACCAATTCCCAAGACAGTGCAGTTGGCCTGTATCGGATGGGAGTCTATTAAAAAGGCAGCATGAGATAATGCAAGCGTTGGGGTCGTGCCAACATTTGAAACCATTCAGGGGTCGAGCATTTTGGTCGCTCTTTTCAAACAACAACTTTCCCTTTTCAAGGGCTGACCCCTTCTTCTCCCTTTCTCTTGAGACCCCTTTTCTCTTGCCATGTCCAATGTCCAGGGCTGACCCCTTTTCTCTTGCCAATGTCCAGGGCTGACCCCTTTTCTCTTGCCCTTTTCTCTTGCCCTTTTCTCTTGCCCTTTTCTCTTGCCCAAGGCCTGACCCCTTATGTCCTTCCTTACGGTCCTTCCTCCATTCCCATCGCTTCGCCTACTCTTGCTACGAGATTATTTACTTGTACTTGTTGTCCATCTGACAAAGCTTGCAGTATAGTATTGTTACCTAACGCAGGAATTGGTTGTCTTACCCAATCTTCTAACTCCTCTCGTGTCCAACCAAATCTTTCGCAGTAATCCTTCAAATATTTGGGTAAGTCATCATATTTCTCATATGTATTTTGTTTCATTCTACCCCCTCAAAGGGGAAGGCTTAAGGGGACGTAGTTGATTTGTTGACTAACGAAAATTTGATCGGTTCCAAATCAACAAATCAACTACGTCCCCCTTGCCCTCCCGATGTCCAATGTCCAGGGCTGACCCCTTTTCTCTTCTTGTGTCATTTTCAAATTCAATTCTTAAAGGCAAATCTGTCATTGCATAGTGAACGAACTGCTGGCCTAGAGCCGTTAATTCGTAACCTTCTTCTACGTCAAAAGCAGAAACTGGTGGTTTTGGACCACTTCCTTTGGGGCTATGTTGCGGCATTTTTGCCACGAAATTACCAAAACGATCAGTTTCACGATGTTGGCGAATAATGCCACCAGTGCTGAGATCTCTAAATAGAAGTTTGTAAAGGTCAGCATCTGCTGAATCCTCACGAACAACCCCCTTGCCAATCTTTTTCCAGATTGCCCCGCGAGTAATACCTCCGCTGTTATAAATCGCGCCAAGAGGCAAAAAGAGGGGTCAGCCCCGGACATTGGACAATGCCTTCCCAATTTTCTCCGCCTCTTTTCTCAACTGAGAATTCTCCGCCAATTCCCTTAGAAACCTCTGATACATCTTCGCCAGTGCTTCGTATTTCAGACCCCCAAGTAGCCCGCAAATCTCACGGATTGTGGCAACAGTATATTTCTTCATCAAGTACAGGCACATTTTTCTGACTTCACCTCTACCGCCACTTGTTGCTTCCTCCCTTGAGATGCCATAATGCTTGCAGACGGCTGATAATACCTCATCAGCTCCAAGTGGTGCCTGTAATGCCTTCCGGTAAGATATGGCTTCTTTTTCCAATTCTCCTTCTTCGACCTTTCCCAGTATCTCCTTGATGAAGTCCAGGCTTCCAAGAATCATACCCCCGTATACTTTCATCATCGGGCTTTCCATCGCCCCATCCAAACCGGCTTCAAGAAAGGTTCTATATTGTTTTCTTGCTTCGCTTTCATTCGTCCTGAACATCTCCAGGATGACTGATCGAGTTACAAGTGCCTCACAATGAGGTGAAATGTATGACGAATAACTGCTGTATGGATAATCTTCCGGCTTTTCCACTATCTTTGCGCGTACCGGATTCAAGTGCAGATATCTACTTAATTCCAAAAGGTAATTGTCCTTTTCGACGACTATGGCTTTATACCTTCCCTGGAAAAGATGGCCGCTACGCTTTCTCTTGACGTTAGTATAGGTTGTATAAGAGCTGTTTATGTGATGCATGATTTTGCTCAAGTTCTTTTCCGGCGTTTCTATGAGGAGATGGTAGTGGTTTGTCATGAGAACGTATCCATGTAGAACAAATCTGTATTTCTCCTTTGCTTCGGCTATGTATTCCTTGAATCGCTCATAGTCCCTTTTCGAGTAATATATCTTCTTGCGCTCGTTCCCGCGCCCCGTCACATGGTATACGGCACCCTCGAACTGTATCCGTAATGGTCTCGCCATAGTTTACCCCTCGTATGGAGTTGTTGCGGATAGCATATCACGCTAATGTCCAATGTCCAGGGCTGACCCCTTTTCTCTTCGACCCCTTTTCTCTTCCCCTAATGTCCAATGTCCAGGGCTGACCCCTTTTCTCTTCCCGACCCCTTTTCTCTTCCCTTTTCTCTTCCTAAGCAGTTGGCTAAAGGTGTCTACATCATTGTGTTTGAGTTTTACATGTTCTAACATTAATCTGATATATCTCAAGTTCATGCTGAGAGTTAAAGCCTGAAACAAATTTAAACATGCAGCACTTACAATGTCTTCATTCCTGATATGAGATAGCAAATTCTCCTGGTATTCATCCATCCACTTGGCTTCCTGTTCCTTGGTGACTTTAAATTTCCTGTATTTTTCATATTCACCTTCTCTATACATATGGAAAAAACTGCCTCCATACTTCAAGAATAGATCTTTAGCGGCATTCATATCTTTCAAACAGCACCTCCTCTAAACTGCCTCATTTGAATCCGCGAATATTATTTGACCAACGTGGTCGAGGCGCACCGGCGTAGCGAAGCGGAGACCGAGTGCCGCCGAGTGGTTGGCATGTGCTTATGCGCCGGTAAGTCTAGGTTTAACAGATGTCCTAAAAAACTCGGTGTTCTTGAAGTTAGATAGAAAGAAACTCATCGATTGTTCTTCGGGACCGGTTCCACTCTTGTTTGACGACCACATTGCCGCCTCTTGGAAGAGCGATTCAGAATCCAAACCCGCTGCGACTACGCTGCAATAGAGACCTCCTAATGCCAGGAACATGTCGCGGTAGTCGGTCTTGTTATCCTCTAGTGATGCCGCTGCCAAAGCTACACGAGCAGCATGAACAGCTTCTTCTGGTGAAAGAGCACCTTGGGGGGATCTGACGAGGCTGAGCAAGTATGTTGGCAGAAGATATGACCACTTGAAGAGGTCTCTCATAATCTCTCGCTGTGCATCAGAGGCGTCGATGTACAGCTCGCAGGCAGTGGACAGATCGATGAAGAGCTTGTCTGCCTCGGAACCTTCTGGATACGGATTTCCATTAGTCCGTAATCGCTCCGATCGGTATCGATCTTCAAGTGCCCGAAGCGACGTTTCCAAGGGAATCCAACTTTCAAGAAAATCATCTTCTTTCATATTTCTCTTTCTCGCCAACGTCTCGGAAGCTGACCGGCCCGACGTTCAAGGGCCGGTCCTGCTTTCTGGTTGGAAACATAACTTCAGAATTCTACTTTTAATGGGTGACGCCTCTTTTTCTTTCAATTGGGAACGGTACGTTTATATTGCTTTCTTTTGTGTAAAAGAAATAAACTCGCTTTGTCTCTGGTGATACAACTATGACACCAAAATTACTTCGGGCAAAAAAAGCACCACGCTTTGATGCGGTGCTACATATTTCACGTTCAATTCTTGGGTCTATATAAAGACTGAACCCATCACCTTTCTCTATTTCGAACAGATAGGGAGTTTCACGCCAAGTCCCAAAATTACCCCACAGGTCTTTATCACTATTTGGTAACTTCACGAAATACTCCAAGCCATTTTCACTCACTTTACTCGCGATTTTATCGGGCAGTTTATATACTATTACACCGCATTCCGCTCCACCAGGCCCGAACCCCCAAGCCTCTTGCTTTGCATAGATGATTTCAGAGACTTTAAGTGCAACAGGCACGAGACTCAGTCGGAAGTTTCGTTCAATTAATTTGAAGAAAAGAAAGAGGATAGCGATTATAGAAATCAGTGTAATAGCAATAATCTTGCTTATCCTACGAAAATCCATTTTTCTGCCTTTCAGATACTATTTTCATATGACGATTGCCAACAACTAGATGACCGGTTCACGCGCGCGCGTGAACCGGTCATCTACCCAAATTGGAATGCTTATTCAGCCAAAATCATCCTATATAGTATTAGTCATCCTATATGAGATAATTGCTCCCATCTTATATAGGATGCCGCCTGTTATCCTATATAAGATATCCTGAATTTACCGAGTCATCCTATATGGGATTATATCATTATCCTATATAGGATGTTACCGACGACGTCTCTCTTTGAGGAAACCCTCCGGAATTCTCTCTTCAAACTCCGTCCCACGAATAGCTCCATAGGGAACAAACCAGCTCTTCTCTTCCGGATAAATTCATCCGGGGTCAGGTCTT
>Ga0137449_1000064_pt1 | contig 12874 bp, 8 predicted proteins | sample EasRivERMGT436_2_FD_104905 | JGI IMG/M metagenome (GOLD analysis project Ga0137449, IMG submission 104905) | Soil microbial communities from meander-bound floodplain in the East River, Colorado, USA - East River MetaG ERMGT436_2 | ecosystem: Environmental > Terrestrial > Soil > Floodplain ... | reverse complement strand
GCGTAGTACTCGCATTGCATCGGGATCAGTACCGACTGCGCGGCCACCAGGCCGTTGAGCGTGAGCAGCGACAGTGAGGGCGGACAGTCGATGAACACGAAATCGTATTCGCCCTCGACCGAGATCAGCGCCGACTTGAGCCGCCCCTCGCGATTTTGCAGCTCCACGAGCTCGATCTCGGCGCCGGCGAGCTCGCGGTTGGCAGGCACCAGATCGAAGCCGGCGCGCTCGGCACGTGTACGGATATTGGCGATCTCGCCCAGCCCGAGCAGCACGTGATACACGGTGCGCGCGGCGACGCGCTTGTCTACGCCGCTGCCCATGGTGGCATTGCCCTGGGGGTCCAGATCGATCAACAGGACGCGTTGCCCGGCCCGCGCCAGAGCCGCAGCAAGGTTGACGCTGGTCGTCGTCTTGCCGACGCCCCCCTTCTGGTTCACCACCGCGATGACGCGTGCCATGACTCAGCCTCGGCAGCGGCACAGCACGAGATGCCGTTCCGCGTCGACCAGCGGCACCTGCAGCCGCCGCACGTCGCGGCAGTCCGCGCCCGCGGGCACGCGCTCCAGTTCGGCGACCGGAAACACACCTTTCATCGCTGCGAGCACTCCGCCGGGCGCAATCAGGTGGCTGCAGGCCGCGATGAAATCCGCGAGCTCGGCGAAACCGCGCGTGATGACGCACGCGAATCTGTTCTCAGGGCGCCAGGCCTGCGCACGTCCGACGTGCACGTCGGCGTTCGCCAGCCGCAACTCGATCACCGCTTGCTGCAGAAATGCGGCTTTCTTGTGGTTGGCGTCGTTCAGCGTGACATGCCGCGCAGGTTCGGCGATGGCGAGCGGGATCCCGGGCAGACCGCCCCCTGCGCCGACGTCGGCCAGGTCTCCCGCCGGCAGATGGCGCAGCACGGCGAGGGAATCGAGCAGGTGCAGTCCAATCATCTTGTCGAGATCGCGGATCGCAGTCAGGTTATAAGTCTTGTTCCACTTCGCGAGCAGTTCGAGATAGGCGAGCAGCTTGTCTTGAGCATCCGCCGACAAGGCCAATTCCAGTTCGCCGAGCCCTTGGCGCAGCGCGACCTGTCGCGGTGTCATGCGCGCTTCTTTTGCGGCTGCACGCCTTTCTTGAGATGGACCAGCAGCAGGGAAATTTCGGCTGGCGTGACCCCCGAGATGCGGGCTGCTTGTCCGACCGTCTCTGGCCGCTGCAGCTCCAGTTTCTGTTGCGCCTCCTTCGACATCCCGCGCACCGAGCGGAAATCCAGGTCAGCCGGCACCTTCATTTCCTCATGCTGGCCACGCTTGGCGACTTCGTCCTTCTGACGCTCGATGTACCCCTGGTACTTCGCCTGAATATCAATTTGCTCAGCTACCAGTTCATCGGCGACCCCATTTCCCACATTGGGGAGTGTCATAAGTGAGCGATAACTAATATAAGGACGCCGAAGTAGGGTAGTGAGCGAATACTCTCTTTCTATCGGCTTGCCCAGAACCCGAATCGCGTCCTCATCCGGCAGCATATTCGGCCTGACCCACAAGTGGTCCAGCCTTTCCTGTTCCTGCCTGATCAAGTCCCGCTTGCGGGCAAAGGCGTTCCAGCGCTCATCGTTGACGACACCAAGTGTCCGTCCAGTCTCGGTCAGACGAAGGTCGGCGTTGTCCTCGCGGAGCATTAGTCGGTATTCCGCACGGCTCGTGAACATCCGGTAAGGCTCCGATACACCGCGGGTGATCAGGTCGTCGACCAGTACCCCGAGGTACGCTTCATCGCGACGCGGACACCAGGGAGCGTCACCGCGCACCTGAAGTGCCGCGTTGATTCCAGCAAGCAGGCCCTGCGCCGCAGCCTCTTCATATCCGGTGGTGCCGTTGATCTGGCCGGCGAAGAAGAGCCCGGCGATCGTCTTCGTTTCGAGAGAGGACTTCAGATTGCGCGGATCGAAGTAGTCGTACTCGATGGCGTACCCGGGGCGCAGGATGTGGGCGTTCTCGAGACCCCGAATCGAGCGCACGAGGTCGAGCTGAACATCAAAGGGGAGGCTCGTCGAGATTCCATTCGGGTAGATCTCGTCTGTCTCCAGCCCCTCGGGCTCCAGGAAGATCTGGTGGCTCGCTTTGTCGGCGAAGCGGTGAATCTTGTCTTCGATGGAAGGACAGTATCGCGGCCCAACCCCCTGAATGACCCCCGTGTACATTGGCGAACGATCGAGTCCTCCGCGGATCACCTGATGCGTACGCTCGTTCGTGTGCGTGATCCAGCAGGGAAGCTGGCGCGGATGTATGCCGCGGTGGCCCAGAAAAGAAAACACCGGCTCCGGCGAGTCCCCGGGCTGCTTCTGCATGACGGAAAAATCGACGGTCCGGCCGTCAATCCTCGGCGGCGTTCCCGTCTTCAGCCGGCCGACGGGAAGCTTCATTTCGCGCAGTCGCGCTGCCAAAGTAACCGACGCCGGATCCCCGGCCCGCCCGGCTTGGTAGCTCTTCAGGCCAACATGAACCAGCCCGGACAAGAAGGTCCCCGCAGTGAGGACGACAGTTCGGCCGTGGAATCGGATTCCCAGCTGTGTGAGGACGCCAACCGCTCGATCACCCTCCAGGAGGATGTCGTCCACCGCTTGCTGGAACAGCGTGAGATTGGTCTGTCGCTCGAGCCGGCGGCGGATTGCGGCGCGATAGAGGACCCGATCAGCCTGCGCACGCGTGGCCCTGACGGCGGGGCCCTTCGAGGAATTCAGGGTACGAAACTGAATCCCGGCCTCGTCAGTCGCGAGCGCCATGGCACCGCCCAACGCGTCGATTTCCTTGACCAGGTGCCCCTTGCCAATTCCGCCGATGGACGGATTGCACGACATCTGACCCAGGGTCTCGATGCTGTGCGTCAGGAGCAGGGTCCTGCTCCCCATGCGGGCAGCCGCGAGGGCGGCTTCGGTGCCGGCATGGCCACCACCCACTACGATGACGTCGAACTCGATTGGAAACAGCATGCGGCCAGATTCAGAGGAGGCGGGATGATACGTGAATGTTCCACGTGAAACTAGCGCGAGCCGACAACGAGCCGATGTTCCACGTGGAACAAGAGTAACTTAGAGAATTGCTGCAGCGCAGCATCCCGACTTCCCGTGAGACAATCGCGGCCCTTTTTGCGCAGCCCGCCGTGATCTCCCTCGCCCGCTACGCCACGCTACTGGAACGGCCCGAACTGAGGCGCACGATCGTCGCGTCCGTGATCGGTCGGCTCCCTATCGGAATCCTCGGGCTCGCAATCCTGCTTGCCACGCAGGCAGCCAGCGGCTCCTTCGGGCGAGCAGGCGCCGTCGCGGCTTGCTACCTCGCGGGACTCGCCGCCATGGCGCCAGTGCTCGGCCGCATCATCGACCGCAACGGCCCGGCACGCACTCTTTTCATCTGTGCGTTCCTCTTTCCATCCACGTTGGTGACATTGGTTGCGGCGCTTCGTTTCGGCGCGCCGTCGTGGACGGCTTTCGTTCTCGCCGGCCTCGCCGGCGCCAGCTTTCCCCCGATCACGGTATCCCTTCGCACGTTCCTGCGCCAGCGGCTGCTCGACGAGGCCCAACTCGCAACCGCTTATTCCCTCGAATCGGTGCTGATCGAAATCATCTTCATCGTGGGCCCGATGCTGGTAGCGCTGTTCGTGGCTTACCTGTCGGCCAGCGCGGCGGTACTGTTCGCCGCTGCAAGCGGCCTTGCCGGTACGCTCCTTTTCCTGCGCTCGCCCGTCCTTGCGCACTGGCGCATCGAAAAGCGCACCGCCTCGAGCCTCATCGGTCCGCTTTCGGTGCGCGGGTTCGTCCCACTGCTCGCCGTGATCCTTGCCTACTCGGGTGCCTTCGGCCTGCTCGAGATCGGTGTCACTGCATTTGCTGCGGAAGCCGGCATGCCGGCGCTCGCAGGCCTGATCCTCGGGCTGATGAGCGTCGGCAGCGCAGTGGGGGGTCTCGCCTACGGCAGCCGCAGCTGGCGGCTGAAACTCCCGCAACAGTTCGCGTTGATGCTTCTATTGATGGGGCTCGGCATTGCGGCGCTCAGCCTCATCGGCAATGCGATCGTGTTCGTCGTGCTCGGCATCGCGGCAGGCGTGGTCATGGCGCCTGCCCTAATCATCCAGTCGATGCTGGTCGCAAAGATCGCCCCGCAGCACTACGCCACCGAGGCGTTCACGTGGTCAACATCGTGCCTGCTCACAGGCGTGGGCCTGGGCCTCGCCGTGGGCGGCCTGCTGCTCGAGCGCGCGGACTCCGCCGCGGTGTTCAGTACCGCAGGCGCCGTGTCGATGGGTGCGGCCGTGCTCGCTTACGCGTCGCTGCGCCGCGCCTAAGCGCCCCGCGCCCGGCGTGGGCGCAGGCGTGAACGCTGCAGGAAGTACACGAACGCCACCAGCGCGAGCGCGGGCAGGTATACCCAGTGCTCCGAGGGGCGGTCGTTCGGCACCTTGATCGCAGCGACCTTGAATCCCTGCTCGAAGCCGGATTTCTTCGCCCGGCTGCCAAATCTCACTGTCGTGACGCGCACGTCGTTGCCCGTGACATTCACGCTGAGGCCCGCCTCGGCGATTCGCACACGGCCTTCGCCCGGCTTGGTGAGTTGCACGGCCACGGTCTTGCGCACGTCCTCGCCTTCCACATTGGTGCCCTCGATGACCAGCACCAGCCGGTCGTCCTCGCCCAGTTCCTTTGCCACGCGGAATATCTCCTTCGCAGGAACCTCGGTGTACGGCTCATAGAGCTTGTTCATGAAGTAGTCGGGGCGAAACAGCGCAAACGTAGCGGCCAGCAGCAATACGATCTCCCACCACTTGCAGCGCGTCTGGAAATAACCCATGGTTGCCGCGGCAAAAATCATCGAAGCGACGGTGGCGGAGAAGCCGACGAGGAGCACCTCCCACCAGCCGTGAACGTCAATGATCAGCAGCGCAGGGTTGAACACGAATACAAAAGGCAAGACCACAGTACGCAGCGCATACACCGATCCCTGGATGCCGGTCTGGATCGGGTCTTCCCCGGATATCGCCGCGGCGGCGAACGAAGCCAGCCCAACGGGTGGCGTGATGTCGCCCATGATGCCGTAATAGAAGACGAACAGATGCACCGCGATCAGCGGGATCACCAGGCCCGACTGGGCCCCGAGCTCGACGATCACCGGCGCCATCAGCGTTGCGACCAGGATGTAGTTCGCCGTAGTCGGCACGCCAAGGCCCAGCACAAGGCAGACAAAAGCAGTGAACAGCAGCATGAAGAACACATTGCCCTGGGACACCACTTCGACGAAGTCGGTCATGCGGAAGCCCAGGCCGGTAAGGGTGATGCCGCCGACGATGATGCCCGCCGTACCCGTGGCGATCGCGATGCCGATCATGTTGCGCGCGCCGTCATTCAGCCCCGCGACGATCTCGGTGCCACCCTTCAGTGCTTCTGCGCCAAAGCGCTTCTTGCCGCGGAACAATGCCGTCAGCGGACGCTGCGTGGCCATCAGCACGATCAGCGACACCGTGGCCCAGAATGCGGAAAGCGAGGGCGAGAGTTCTTCAATCATCAGGCACCAGATCAGCACCCCGATGGGAATCAGGAAATGTATGCCCGCTTTGACCGTGGGCCAGGTGTCCGGGAGCACTGGGTTGTCGACGTCGATGTCGGGCGGCAGATCCGGGCAGCGCGATGCCACCCACACCGTGTAGACGTAAAGACCTGCCAGGAGAATGCCGAGAACCCAGGGTGCCGCGGTGGCACCGAACAGGTTCTTCGCGGCCTCCGCCACCCAGTAGATCGCGCTGCAGACGACGATGGTGCCGGAGATTCCAAGACCCCAGGCGACCAGCTTCTGCTGGAACGGGCGTCGGCGTGCCTGCGCCATAGGCTCCAGGCCGAGTTTCAGCGCTTCGAGATGCACGATATAGAACAGCGCGATGTACGAAATTATCGCGGGCAAGAACGCATGCTTGACGATGTCGGTGTACGGAATGCCGACGTACTCGACCATGAGGAAGGCCGCGGCGCCCATCACCGGCGGCATGATCTGGCCGTTGACCGAGGACGCGGTCTCGATGGCGCCCGCCTTCACGCCGCCATAGCCCGCCTTGCTCATCAGTGGAATCGTGAAAATGCCGCCGGAAACGACGTTGGACACCGACGACCCTGATATCAGGCCATTGAGCGCCGAGGACACGACTGCGACCTTGGCCGGCCCGCCACGCAGGTGACCAAGCATGGCGAAGGACACCTGCATCATGTAGTTGCCGGCGCCCGCCTTGTCGAGCAGCGAACCGAACAGCACGAAAATGAAGATGAAGCTGACCGAAACCCCGAGCGCCACGCCGAACACGCCTTCCGTGGTCAGCCATTGGTGCGACAGCATGCGTTCCCAAGATGCGCCCTTGTGCGCGAGCACATCGGGCAGGTACCTGCCGAGAATGATGTAGGCGAGGAACAGGATTGCGAGGATGGTCATCGGCATGCCGACGGCGCGCCGCGTCGCCTCCAGCAGCAACAGCAGCCCGACAGTGGCGATGACGACGTCCTGCAGGTTCGGCTGGCCTGGCCGCGTGGCGAGCTGGGCGTAGAAGAACAGGAAATACGCGCCGGCGAACGCCGCGGCGAGCGCCACTATCCAGTCGATCCAGGGAATATGTGCGCGCTGCCACGCGGTGCGCATTCCCGGGTAGCAAAGGAAAGCGAGCAGCAGTCCTACGCCTAGATGCAGCGAACGGGCCTCGGTGTCGTTCAACACTCCCCAACCGAATGCGAACGGCAGGGGCGAGGCGTACCACAGCTGGAACAGCGACCAGCCGATTGCCACCGCGAAAATCAGCTTTCCGGCGAGGCCACCTGCGGCACGTCCGCCGGTATCGGCATCGGCGACGAGCTGTTGCAGGTCAGGGCTGGATTTCTTCGCGCGCTTGGCCATGGTCTTTCTCCCCCCAAATACAAAGGGGCGAAACTCGCGTTTCGCCCCTTGGAATACCGCGTAGCCTGCCGCCTTACTTCAGCCAGCCCTTCTCCTTGTAGTACTTCATGGCGCCATCATGCAGCGGCGCCGACAAGCCGTCCTTGATCATCGCCTGCGGGGTCAGCACCACGAGCGCCGGGTGCAGCTTCTTGAACTCGTCGAAATTGTCGAACACCGCCTTCACCACCTGGTAAATGGTGTCGGAAGGCACCTTGGACGAGGATACGAAAGTCGCGAGCACCCCGTAGGTCTCGGTGGTCTGCGGGTTGTTAGGGTAGAGGCCGCCCGGGATCGTCGCCTTGGCGTAGTAGGGCTTCTCCCTCACCAGTTTCTCCGCCGCCGGCCCGGTCACCGATACCAGCTTCGCGCCGCACACCGTCGTCGGATCCTGGATGTTGGCCGAGGGATGGCCGACCAGATAGAAGAACCCGTCGATCTTCCCGTCGCACAGCGCCGGGCCGTGCTCGTCGGCCTTCAATTCCGAGGCCAGCGAAAAGTCGGACAGCTTCCAGCCCATCGCGCCAATCAACTCATCCAGCGAAGAGCGCGTACCCGAGCCGGGATTGCCGACGTTGAAGCGCTTGCCCTTGAAGTCGGCAAAGCTGCGGATGTTCGCTTCCTTGCGCGCTACCACCGTGACCGGCTCGGGGTGCAGGCCGAACACCGCGCGCAGCTCGGGCATCGGCTCCTTGAACTGCCCCATGCCTTTTGCCGCGTTGAAATGCACGTCGGACTGGGCAACCCCCATGTCCAGCTCGCCCGCCTTGATGGTGTTGATGTTGAACACCGAGCCGCCGGTTGATTCCACGGAGCAGCGGATGCCGTGCGCCTTGCGGTCCTTGTTCACCAGGCGGCAGATCGCGCCACCCGCGGCGTAGTACACGCCAGTGACGCCGCCCGTGCCGATGGTGATGTACTTTTGCTGTGCCTGCGCTGCGGGTGCAAGGGAACCAGCAACGAGCAGCCCTGTCGCGAGCGCGGTGAGTTTGTGCATGTTCGTCTCCTCCTAGGGAAAACCCCGGCGTAGCTTATCGGAAGCGGCCGCTAAGCGGCAACAGCTGACCTCAGCACCACGTCCAGGGCGGCGCGGAGTTTGCTCACCAGTTCCGCCAACTGTGCGCCCTCGACGATGAACGGCGGCGCGAGGAGCACGTGGTCGCCCTGCACCCCGTCGAGCGTGCCGCCCATGGGGTAGCACATCAGGCCGGCCTTGAGCGCTTCCTTCTTGACCTTCGCGTGAACGCGCAGCTTCGGGTCAAAGGGTCGCTTCGAACCCCGGTCCGCCACCAGTTCAATACCCCAGAACAGGCCGCGGCCGCGGATGTCGCCTACGTGCGGATGGTTGCCGAAAGCGTCGCGCAGCATGCTTCCCAGTTGCGCACCAAGAGGAGCGACGCGGGCCAGCAATCCGTCATCGTGCAGGCGCCGCTGGACCGCCAGCGCGCCGGCGCAGGCCGCTGCGTGGCCCAGGTAAGTATGGCCGTGCTGGAAAAAGCCGCTGCCCGATAGGATGGTGTCGTAGACGTGCTTGGCGACCAGGGTCGCGCCGATCGGCTGGTAGCCGGCACCCAGGCCTTTGGCCACTGTCACCAGGTCCGGTACGACGCCTTCCTGCTCGAAGGCGTAGAGCGTGCCGCAGCGACCCATGCCGCACATGACCTCGTCGAGAATGAGCAGGACGCCGTGACGGTCGCACACCTCGCGCACGCGCTTGAAATAGCCGGCCACCGGGGGCGCCGCGCCGAGGGTGGCACCGACCACCGTTTCCGCGACGAACGCCATCACCTTGTCGCCGCCGAGCCGGCAAATCTCCGCGTCGAGCTCCGCGGCGAGTCGTTCGCCGTAGGCCGTGTCCGATTCGCCCGCCTGCCTTCCGCGATAGGCATAGCAGGGCGAGACATGCATCGCCTCGACCAGCAGCGGCTCGAACTGCTTGCGGCGCCAGGCATTGCCGCCGACGGCAAGCGCGCCGAGCGTATTGCCATGGTAGGACTGGCGGCGCCCGATCAGGTAGCGACGCTGCGGCTCGCTCTTCTCCACGAAATACTGGCGAGCCAGCTTGAGTGCCGCCTCGATGGCTTCCGACCCCCCTGAAACGAAGTACACCTTCTCCAGGGGCGAGGGGGCGCGCGCGATGAGCGCGTCGGCAAGCGCCTCCATCGGCTCGTTGGTGAAGAACGACGTATGGGCGAACGGCAGCTTTGCGAGTTGATCCTGGATCGCCTTCACCACCGCCGCGTCGGAATGGCCCAGACAGGACACCGCCGCGCCGCCCGAAGCATCGAGATAGCGCTTGCCGTCGCGGTCGATCAGGTAGGCGCCTTCACCCCGCACCGCGACCGGATAGGGTTCGCGCGGATTGCGGTGAAAAACGCGGGTCACGTCAGGCGGCGAGCTTCTGGTGCAGCTGCGTACGGCGCTGCGCGAGTTCGCGCGGCAGTTGCGCGCCAAGCTTGCCGAGCAGCTCGTCGTGCGATGCGACTTCATCCTTCCACGCGCCGCCGTCCACGCGCGAGATCTCTTGGTACTGCTCGCGCGTGAACTTCTCCAGCCCGCGCCAGTTCAGATCTTCGAACGCCGGGATGATGCCGAGCGGCGTCTCCATGCCCTTGACCAGGTCATGGCAGCGGCCGACGATCCATTCCAGGACACGCATGTTCTCGCCGAAGCCGGGCCAGATGTACTTGCCGTTTGCGTCCTTCCTGAACCAGTTGACGCGGAAGATGCGTGGCGCGTGATGTACCGACATGCCCATCTTGAGCCAATGCGCGAAGTAATCGCCCATGTTGTAGCCGCAGAACGCGATCATCGCCATCGGATCGCGCCGCACGACGCCGACCTTGCCGGTGATGGCCGCAGTGGTCTCCGAGCCGAGCGTGGCTGCCATGTACACGCCGTCTTCCCAGGTCGGCGCCTCGACCACCAGGGGCACGGTGGTCGAACGGCGGCCGCCGAACAGGAACGCCGAGATCGGCACGCCGCCCGAGTCCTCCCACCTCGGATCCATGGACGGGCACTGCGCCGCGGCCACGGTGAATCGCGAGTTGGGGTGCGCCGCGAGCCTGCCCGCCTTGCCGTCCTCGGGCGTCCAGGGCTTTCCCTGCCAGTCGGTGAGGCGCGCGGGTGGCTGCGCAGTCATGCCTTCCCACCAGACGTCGCCCTCCGGGGTAAGCGCCACGTTGGTGAAGATCACGTTGGCCTTCAACGTGCGCATGGCATTCGGGTTGGTCGCCTCCGAGGTTCCCGGCGCGACGCCGAAAAAGCCCGCTTCCGGGTTGATCGCGTAGAAGCGGCCGTCGTGCCCGGGCTTGATCCAGGCGATGTCCTCGCCAATGGTGGTGACTTTCCAGCCCTTGTACGCCTCGGGCGGAATCAGCATGGCGAAGTTGGTCTTGCCGCAGGCGCTTGGGAACGCCGCCGCGACGTAGCTCTTCTGCCCGGCAGGGGATTCCACTCCCAGGATCAGCATGTGCTCGGCAAGCCAACCCTCATCGCGCGCCATGACCGAAGCGATGCGCAGCGCGAGGCACTTCTTGCCCAGAAGCGCGTTGCCGCCGTAGCCCGAGCCGTACGACCAGATCTCGCGCGTCTCGGGGAAGTGCACGATCCACTTCTCCTTGTCGTTGCACGGCCAGGGCACGTCCTTCTGTCCGGCGGCGAGCGGCGCGCCCACCGAGTGCACGCCGGGCACGAAATCGCCGTTCTCGCCAAGCCACTCGGCCACCGCGCGGCCCATGCGCGTCATGAGGCGCATATTGATCGCCACGTACGCCGAGTCGGAGATCTCGATGCCGATCTGCGCGATATGCGAGCCGATCGGCCCCATCGAATAAGGCATCACGTACATGGTGCGCCCGCGCATGCAACCATCGAACAAACGCCGCAGCGTGGCGCGCATCTCGCGCGGGTCCATCCAGTTGTTGGTCGGCCCGGCCTGCTCCTTACTCTCGCTGCAGATGAAGGTGCGGTCCTCCATGCGCGCCACATCGCTCGGGTTCGAACGGGCGAGGTAGCTGTTGGGGCGCAACTTCTCGTCAAGCTTGATCAGAGTTCCCGCGGCGACCAGTTCCTGGCACAGACGGTCGTACTCCGCCTGCGAACCGTCGCACCACACGATGCGCTCAGGCTTCACCAGCAGCACGATTTCGGAGACCCACCGGCGCAGGCCCGCGTGTCGCACCCAGTCGGGCGCTTGCGAAAGATCCTTCTGCGCGGTGCCTGGAGCGTTCATCTGAGTGAACTCCTGAAAGAAAAACGGCCCTGAAGGGGCCGCACGATTGCCGTTGGGGCAGGAATTTTACCGCGCGGGGGAGCGCCGCGCCAAGGTGAAAAAATCTTGTCCGATCAAGCTGTTCTGTCGCACTACTTGCCGATGCAGAAGCGCGCGAAGATCTCCCCCAGGAGGTCGTCGGCGGTGAATTCGCCCGTGATCCCGGCAAGCGCGTGTTGCGCAAGGCGCAGTTCCTCCGCAAAGAATTCCCAGCGCGCCGATTGCACGTCAGCCGCCTGCAGATGCCCGCGCGCGGCGCCGAGCGCCCGGAGATGACGCTCGCGCGCCAGGAACACCGACTCCCCGTGGGATGTCCATCCGGCGGCGGCGAGGATCGCCCGGCGCAACTGCTCAAGACCGGCGCCGGTCTTGGCCGACACGGCGACTGCCGGGCTGGCGCCAGCCGGCGGGGAGAATCCTGGCGCCAGGTCGATCTTGTTGTAGACGTCTATGCGTGCGGCCGCAGCCGGCGGCTCCGCGGGCAGCTTGAAATCTCCTGCGGCCGCGTCGAACACCGCGAGGACAAGGTCAGCCCGCCCGACCTCCTTGAGGGCGCGCTCGATGCCGAGCCGCTCCACTTCGTCGCTCGAGGGCCGCAGGCCCGCCGTGTCCACGAGGACCAGCGGCACGCCCTCGATCTGGATCGCCTCATGCAGCGCATCGCGCGTGGTGCCGGGGACCGGTGTCACGATGGCGCGCTCCGCGCCGGCCAGCCGGTTGAGCAGGCTCGACTTGCCGACGTTCGGGCGCCCGGCAAGCACGACGTGGATCCCGCAGCGCAGCAGGCTGCCCTCGCGGCTGCGCGCGAGCACATCCTCGAGCGCGGCGCGCAGCCCCGCGAGCCGCGCCGCTGCATCGTCGCGATGCAGGCTGTCCACCTCTTCCTCGGGAAAATCCAGCATCGCCTCGGTCAGCGCGCGCAGCTCCACGAGCTGCGCCACCATGGCGTCGATTGCCGCCGAAAACTCCCCGTGCAGCGAGCGAACCGCCGAACGCGCTGCTTCTCGGCTCGCCGCATCGATCAGGTCAGCGACCGCTTCGGCCTGCGCAAGGTCCATGCGGCCATTGAGAAACGCGCGCCGCGTGAACTCGCCGGGCTCGGCGAGCCGCGCGCCCGCATCCAGGCATGCCGCGAGCACCGACTGCACCACGACCGGGCCACCATGCCCCTGGAACTCAAGGACGTCTTCCCCGGTATAGGAATGCGGCGACGGGAAATACAGCGCGAGTCCTTCGTCGAGCGGCTGTCGTTCTGCATCACGCGCGGCACCGTAGGAGGCGACTCGTGGTTCGGGCAGCCGCCCTATCAGCCGGTGCGCGATCCGGGGAACGAGCGGCCCCGAGATGCGCACGATGCCGATCGCGCCGCGCCCCGGGGGCGTGGCGATGGCCGCTATGGTGTCGGGGTCGCGTCCTGCAGGAGGGTCAGCGCCTGGCATGGGCAGTCTTGTCGCGATCGAACATGCGCTGGATCTGCCACTGCTGAGCGATGGAGAGGATGTTGTTCACCAACCAGTAAAGAACCAGGCCGGCGGGGAAGAAAAAGAAGAACACGCTGAAGACGTAGGGCATGAACTGCATCACCTTCGCCTGCACCGGGTCCGGCGGCACGGGGTTCATGCGCGTCTGCAGCACCATCGTCGCG
>Ga0137449_1000063_pt1 | contig 12983 bp, 11 predicted proteins | sample EasRivERMGT436_2_FD_104905 | JGI IMG/M metagenome (GOLD analysis project Ga0137449, IMG submission 104905) | Soil microbial communities from meander-bound floodplain in the East River, Colorado, USA - East River MetaG ERMGT436_2 | ecosystem: Environmental > Terrestrial > Soil > Floodplain ... | reverse complement strand
GGGAAAGCCGTTGGGGCGTCGTTATAAAGGATCAGGGTCTTGCCGGCGAACTTGCTGAAATCGACGATGACATCCGCCCGTTCAGCCGGACCGAGGATGATCGTGCCTCCGCCATCTGCCTGCTGGAGCACGTTGCCGACATTGAACATGGTCGGGTCGAGGTTCCACATGACCGGGTGGTTGGGGAGCAGCACCGGTCCCGGCAGGAATCCACCTTCGGTGCCGATCTGGATCCAGGCTGGTCCTCTTGTCGCCGGATCGGGCACGCCGCCTTCCCTGCCGTCAGTCGGCCAGTTTTCCGGGAAACCCACGGTCCCCGGGGCCGCGGGAACCATCTTGACCTCGGTATTTGCGGCGCACGTGGGACACGCGGGATTCACTTGCGTGGCGTCGGCAAGATAAAGCTGCAGGTTGAGGAAACGGTCATGGGAAGCATTCAGTATCCGGAAACGGTATGGCTTCGGATCCAGCGTGGCTTTCGGATATGCGGTGCCGTTTACCAGCATGGTGTCGAGGAAGGCCTCAGCGCCCCACGATACATTGGGCGTTCCCGGAATCTGCGGCGGCTGGCAGAAATTGTTGTTTTCCACCAGGGTTGCGTCAGGAACGCATGCGGGGTCGTAATAGGGGTTCGCGACCGGGCCGTTGTCGATGCAATAAGGTTTTACCGCGTCGGGGGATGATCCGCACAGCGGGGTCGCGGGGAAAAACCAGGGGCCGTAGTGCCACCGGCCGAACGCGTTCACGCCGCTCAGGTCCGGATTGAATGGGTTCTGGGCCGGCATGTAGACATGGGGCCACCAGAGGTCGCCGGTGACCGGCGTGCCGGGCGTCGAGCCCCAGTTCCAGGTAGGATCCGTATCCAGGATGTTTACCGGATGGGTGGCTGTGATCGGGGTGGCGTCCACGAAGGTCTTGTCCTGGATGATCAGGGGGATCTGGTCAGCCGGTATAGTGCCGATAGTGAAGGTGCGGCCACTGATAAGGCCTCCATTGACCATGGCAAATTCCACCGGGTCCTGGATAAGGAAGCCCGCGGCCTCGCCGACATAGACATTGAGGCGCGTGATGCCCCAGGCATGGTCGTGGTAAAACAGCAGCCTGGCGCTCTGCTGGTTGGTGTAATAGAACGTCTGCGACCCGTCGGCCGGAACCGGCATGTCCGGAACGTTCTGCACGCTCACACCCTTGGGGAAGGGGGTGACTTCGCCGGCCGGGGTTATCCACTGGTGCGGTGTGCCGTCGCTGATCCAGGGAGTGCGGGCGCCGTGGTTGTGCAGGGTAGCCCGGTTCTGTGTGTAATTGGCGCAAACTTGTATCTCCGGGTCACAGGTGGCGCCGTTGGCAAACAGCGGGCCTTCCCCCGACCCCATGATGGTGGTGTCCGTCGGGACGAAGAGGTTGCCGCCGCTGCCGGTCGGCAGGCTGTTGGTGAACTTGATGCGCACCGGACGGTCTTTCTCGGCGATGATCAGAGGCCCCAGATAGTGGGGAGTCAGCAAATCCGGGTTTGTGGTATTTGTCTGCCGGTAACCGCGCAATTTTGTACCGCCGGAGGTGGCGGTCAGCTTGTTGCCGGCGACCGCCGGAAGGTCCGAATGCATCTGCTCCCGATACTCGACCAGTTCGATCTCATAGTAATCGGAGCCGTTGAACGCGCCGATATCCGGCTCGGCAACGGGAATGCATTGCTGAAGATTGTTCTTCCCCGCATTAGCGGGTCCGCACAAGCCGGGCAACCCGTCCACGAATTTCCTCAGCGGCGGGCTGTTGGCCCAGTTGGGGGTCTCGAAGTAATCCGGGACCGATCCCGGTCCGGTTACGGGCTTGGCAAGGACGCCGCCCTGATCGAATCCAATGACAACGGCAATTACCGCCAATGCCGTTGTCATCCATGTCAGTAGTCTTTGCTTCTTCATATTGATTTCCTCCTTTGAGCTCGTTAGGTTACGTATTTCCATAATCCCGGGTGCTCCCTTCAGGTAGCCGGCGCTTTTTGCCATGATGCAAAATTATCTGCGGGAACTGCCCGGAATAACCGGCTCATTTCTGTTGAGGCGCCAGTTGCTGATTCTCATTAAGCAACTGTTTCCTCATCTCGGCGGCACGTTTCTTTGCTTCAATCCTCTTTTTGTAGCGCGCATCCAGTGTTTTCCCGGGGTCATTCGGGGTAATCCGGGGGCTGTTTCTTTTCACATCGGTCTTCTGCACCTTGCCGTTCTCATTCTGCGGCGTGGGACCCGCGCCGGGCTCCGCGTTTACAGTCGCGATCAGCAGGAACGACAGCAGCATACCGGCTGCCAATGCCATAAGTTTTTTCATGATCTATACTCCTTTCTGTGAGTGAAAATTGCGAGACATCCCGGCCGGTAGTCGCCGGAAGCGTCCGGTTGTGCTTTTAGCGGTGGTGCGCGTGAGGAGAATTGGTTTAACGGGGAAAAGGACGCATGATATGTCTTACCGGGAAAAGTCGGGCAAACCAGAGAAGAAAAGTACGGTGAAGCTAAGATAAATACAGGTGTACTATGCGAAAGGAGAATTTTGAATTTGGATGCGTGGTAAAGGGCGGCGGGAGCGGAATCGAAATGTTTCGGGCCGAAATCATGGCGGGCGGAGAGATCGGCCGTCACCATGATCAGGAGAATAAAATAGCTGAGAAATGCTATTGAGACAGTTACCTTCAAACTTTGCACGGGCATTCCTCAGAGCGTAAAGGTTGTGTTGGTAAAATCTGTCAAACATTTTCACTGTTCAGGTTTCGACAGCCGCAAGTTCCAATGATAGATGTTAATATAGTAACAAAAGAGGCGATACAAATCAATAACAATAATGCAACAATTTAACAGCTGCAAATTATAAATAGTGTCCATCCGGAAACTCCGGATGAGACACTATTGATGAACTCGCAAAAAGTCGGAGAACCCACATTTCCGTCATTCCCGCGCAAGCGGGCATGACGACTTTTTGCGAACGCATCACTATCGGACATGTAACTCATCCTGTAATGAGCCTATAGTTCATTAACCGTGCCGAGTTGATTCATTCCGCCTTTCATCAATAATGAATCGTACTTACATCTGTAAATCTTATCTTCAGGGAGATAAAATGGTGCAAAAAATTTTATCCTGTAATTGCTGTTGCAGAAAAATAACACGTTAAAACAACTGCTTGACCTGAAAAGTACAAATTTTAAAATGCGCAATATTTCGCACCATTCCGCCCCTCTTCCGCAGTCAGTTTCCATCCGGAGTTACCGGTTGGAAACTAGTTGCAAACTTCCTTGAAAAGCTTCTCCGTAATTGTACCCGGCATGACGGTTTTCATTGTTACATTATCAACATGCTGTTTTTGCAATAAATTCCCGGTCTCATCATAACTCGAGTATTCAATTGTTCCGATAATCCTCTTTTTACAATTGATTCTGACCCTGGCGACATCGTTTGCCCGTTCATCGTCATTTCTTTCATTACGAGTCCAAATGATCAGGTTTCCCTTTGATTTCTCAATACCTGACTTGTCATAAAAATAGCTTGTTTCGCCTCTGTCTTCGTACTTAATCCATTTCTTGTCCCTATTATTGCCCTTTTCAATTATTAATGACTTTCTAAGAGCTGCATCCTCTTCGCTGCAAACCAGTTTGTAATTCGATATAGCTTTCTTGATATTGAGATTGAAATGATTGGCGGATCTTTGCAACCGATATAATCGATCCATCTCGCGCATACCCAAGATATTTCCTGCAGCTCTATTGTGATATGGTGCGACATCACTTTTGTTTACGATTGCCAACTCCTTATTACTCATCTGGTATTCCAGCAACTTTATGCTTGAGTTGTTATTTTGTATCGCCTTATTATTAATATCCAGGGCCTTTTTATAGTCTGAATACATGGCGCCGCACAATAAAATTCTGGAGGTATGCTTTATCTCATCCTTAGTGCTTCCGGAAGCCGGGAATTTACTTAGTAAATACTGTCTATAGCTGTCTCCTCTCAATTTATAGAGAGCTTGATTGTCCTTCGATTTCTTAATAGCCAGGGTATACTCGGTTGCGGCTTTGTCATATTTAGATTCTTTGAAATACTTATCACCCTCGAATTTATGAGGTGTTGACTTACTATTATCTATACTGCTACCGGGATTAATTGGACCTGTTATCAAGTAGTTAATTATCTGTTTATCCGTTTTCCCTTTGCCTGTCGCTCCTTTTCTGTCGAAATTCCCTTGGCCGGATAATGTCTTTGCAATATCCGCTTCGCTTGAGCCACTATTCAATAGATCCACTACATCGATTGCAGTCAGAATTTCCCCTGCGTGGAGCGTCTCTTTTTGCGCATGGGCCGGCTCGAATAAACCGGCGGCAAGCACCAGAACAAAGACAAACAGAAACAGTTTCTTCATATTCAACCTCCTTAAATTACAGGGGGGACATCCCCAGCCTGTTATAACTGATCGGACTGCCATGCGGCTCTGGAACTCTGTTTTTTAGACGGGGTTCTTTTGACGAAGAGTTATCTTATGAAAGAGTATACCACAAAATATATCTCTCAACTGCTTGACAAGGCCCTTGACAAGGCTATAAATGAAATTGGAGTCTGTATTCCGAACCGCACATGATCCGCAAAGAAAGGCCGATTACGTTTTAACTCATTGATACAATTAGGTTATGCATATAGATATGCAAGTGCAAGTGGAATGTTACAAAAGTGTAATACTAAACTCCTTGACGGAGTGGGCCATTTTTTTGTAAACTGCAAATAGTTAGGCTTCTCATCGATTACCACAGTAAATCCTTACAGTTGTACGGCAGCACCTTTTTGGAGGCGGATTTAATTGCTTAAGAACAGAAGAGTCATAGTTTTTTTCTGCGATGTTTTCCTGGTCTGCGCGGCCCTGATCCTTTCCTTCCTGCTCCGCTTTGATTTTCGTATCCCTGGCGAGATGCAGGCCCTTCTCCGGGATTGCCTGCTGGTAGTGGCTGTGCTGCAGCCTTTGACTTTCGCTGCCCTCGGATTCTACCGCAGCCTCTGGAGTTATGCCTCGATCCGTGATGCCGTGGCTATCTTCAAAGGGGTCACCATAGCCTCTCTCCTCTCAGTGTTTGCTGTTCTCTACATGCGCCACTTTGCGCCTATTCCCCGTTCGATCTTCGTCCTCGACTGGTTTTTCCTTTTTGCCATGATCTGTTCCAGCCGTCTTGTCTGGCGTATGTGCCGCGAAAACTACGTGAACCCCAGAATCAATAAGGGATCCAAAACGCTGATCGTGGGCGCGGGAGAGGCGGGAAGCCTTCTATTGAAGGAGATCCACAAACAACCTATGGCATTATACAACGTTATCGGCTTTGTTGATGATGACCCGGATAAGAAGGGGATGTCGTTGCATGGAGTTCCGGTTTTGGGGAGTATTCTGCATCTGCCGGTGCTTATCGAAAAACACGGGATCAAGGACGTGATCATCGCCATGCCGTCCGCCGACAGGAGCGTAATCAGGAAAGTGCCGGATATTTGCCGTCAGGCGCGGGTGCGTTTTAAGACCCTGCCGGGTATCGGTGAATTGATTGACGGAACTATTTCCATATCCCAGGTGAAGGATGTTGAAATTGAGGATCTGCTGGGCAGAGAGCCTGTCGTGCTCGATGAACAAGGGATAGCCAATTACCTGACCGGGAAAAAGGTCCTGGTAACCGGCGCCGCAGGAAGCATAGGAAGCGAAATCTGCCGTCAAGTGGCGCGGTTTTCCCCGAAAAAGCTCATTCTCTTCGAGAACGCCGAGACGCCTTTGTATCATATCGAAAATGAGCTGGTCGCCATGTTTCCCCATCTGCGGTTTATCCCCCTTATTGGCGATGTTAAGGACAACGCCAAGGTGGAGACGGTTTTTAACGAGTTTTTGCCTGATGTAGTTTTTCATGCCGCGGCGTACAAACACGTGCCGCTCATGGAATACAATCCGGTGGAGGCGATCACCAATAATGTCTACGGCACAAAAGTCATGGCCGACGCATCGCGCCGTTTCGGTGTCAGGGATTTCGTGATGATTTCTACTGATAAGGCGGTTAACCCTACCAATGTGATGGGCGCCAGCAAGCGGGTAGCGGAGTTGTATGTGCAATCACTGGCGGAGAACAGCGCAACGAGGTTCGCTACGGTCCGGTTCGGCAATGTCCTGGGAAGTAACGGCAGCGTCATCCCCATGTTCAAGGAACAGATCAGAAGCGGCGGGCCGATTACCGTTACCGATCCGGAGGTCAGGAGATATTTCATGACCATTCCCGAGGCTGCCCAGTTGGTGCTTCAGGCCGGCTGCATATGCAGCGGCGGCGAGATATTCGTTCTCGATATGGGCGAGCCGGTTTCCATTCTCAAGCTGGCGGAGGAACTGATAAAGCTCTCCGGACTGGCGCCCTATGAGGATATCGATATCAAATTCACCGGTCTGCGCCCGGGGGAGAAGCTTTTCGAGGAGATCAATCTGGAGGGTGAAGGAATTAAACCTACAGTGCACAAAAAAATAAAGGTACTTTCGTCCGTTCGACACGATTCTAAATGGCTTGCAGATGAAATGGAAAAACTTTTTGCCGAGGCAAAACAGCCTGACGTCCGCGGGATGATGAAAACAATGCGCCGGCTCGTCCCGGAGTTCAAACCGGTGCACCATTTCAAGGCCACACCCCCTCCCGTTTTCAAGAGAATGCGTCCCGACATCTTTCCTTCTACCAAATCCGGGAAGACCTCTGCATCGGCCCCGTGAATGGTTCCCACCATGCTGTGGCGCCAACTCAGCCCCCTGCTTCAAAGCGTTTTCTTTCCCCACTGTCGCATCCAACCCCGGCAGATGAAATACGCTCCCTCCTTCCATACTCATCAATATCGAATAGCCGCGCTCTGTTGCAGGCTGTAATGCGGTTATTGACTTGTTGACGAAATACAACTCCTGATATAACATTATAAGGCGACTTAACCTTTAACCATGCAATTATGATCCTGATGAGTTTGTTTGGAGGGCCGATGTTATTCTTTGCCAGGATAAAAGCCTTTTTACTTTTTCCAATCCTTTTTTTGCTTACGATTCTTATTTTCCCTTCTGAGGCCCTGGCGTTTGCGTCCAACAACATCCCCCTCGACAGTCCTGTTTATCATTACCTGGATAAACTTGCTTCTTTCGGTTTCATAACGAGTGATTTCAAAGGGATCAGACCGATTACCAAGGCAGAGGCCTTAAGGCTTCTCCTTGAAGCGGAGAAGAAAAGGGCCGAAGATGTAAAGCGTGCAGGCGGAGATGATGATAACGACAAATACACTTCTGCAGGTGGGGGTTCCGGAGAGGCAAGCCTGGCAGGCGGGGGGGTAATGGCGGCGGAGATGATCCATGACCTGCGCCGTTCTCTTGAAAGGGAAATCGCCCTGCACGATGAGCCGGCATCAGCCCCTTTCTTTGACGCCATCCCGCTATCTTCGTTCAGGGTGAAGTACATCTACGTCGATGGTGTGGCGCGCAGTTATGAACGGCCGGTCTTTGATCCGGGCGGGGACGGGGTGTTCGGTATCGGATCGGGACTCAGGGAGCGTACTCCATTCCCGGGCGGGGTTGTCCAGAAGCACGGCAGCGAAGGGACCCCTCTATTGGAAAATAATGAAGGGGTCATCTATAAGCGGGGGAGCAATGCCGATCTCCGTTTCAGCAGTGAAGTCTTTCTCGGCAGATATTTCAGCGCCCTGGTAGAGCCGATGTTTCTCTATTCAAAAAATGGCGGCTTGCGCCAGGGACGCTGGAACAAGGGCTATGCCAAGCTCGGCGGCGGCGGGCTTGAGCTGGAAGTGGGGCGCGATGCAAACTGGCTGGGCCTGGGAGCGCGCGGCAACATTACCCTGACCAATAATGCCGCGAACCTGGACTTCGCCAAGCTATCCAGCCCGGAACCGATCGATGCGTGGATTTTCGGCAAGCTCAAGTATGTTGTCATCTTTTCCCGGCTCAATGATACCGTGACGGATGGCGTGGAGCGGCGGCCTTATTTTCTGGCCATGAAGGTTTCCCTGAAACCGGCTGCTAATGTGGAGTTGGGGCTAAACATCGGCAAGGAGTTCGGGGGACCGGGTGTGAACAACAGCCTGAGCTCCTATATGAAAGGGATTTTCGGCGGTACCGGTTCGGACAATACCAATACCCTGGGTGGGCTTGAAGTGAGGCTGCGCTTGCCGTTTCTCCGCAATGCCGAGGTGTACGGAGAATTTTCCGGAGAAGACTCAGCTGCGGTCTGGCCAACGGCGGAGAGCTACATGGCCGGAATTTTTATTCCCCGGTTGACCTCCGACGGCAGAAACGACATCCGTTTCGAATACTTTATCGGCCACCAGCAACTCTATTCCAACGGCACCTTTCCGCAAGGATATATCTATCAAGGCATGCCGCTTGGCCATTCACGGGGAGGGGCGGCGGAGGATTTCTTTGTCCGCTACCGGCACTGGTTTAACGCGAGAAACTATGTGGCGCTCGATTACATCCACACTGAACGGGGAAATCTGGGAAGAGTGCCGGTAAACAGTGCGGGGCAGCTTGACCTGAACGGGGTATCTCAGGCAGTGGAGAGGACAAACGCCGGCCGTATAACCTGGAACATTCCGATCCATAAACGGATAGACGCCGCATTTATGTACGGATGGGAAAGGGTAAACAACCTGAACCTGGCCGGAGGAGTACAGCAGACCAACCAGGTGGTGACGATAGACTTTTCATACAGATTCTGAAACAGAAGGGAAATGATTTTACTCAGTCAATATTTATGGAAATTATGATACTCAGCTTTATCCTGACTGCAATTATTACCGCATTATCTATCCGCAATTTTGACAAATCACTCGCTATTTATATCCACAAGTTCGATACCACATCAACATGGCGTGAATACACGGCCGACATCCCTGATTTTCTGTTGATTGCAGTATGTATTATCACTGTCCTGGCATTTATAGTTTATCGAACCAGGAGAAGGAGAGGCATATATAATAATGAAACAAAATTCTTTTATCTCATTATGTATGCCGTTCCGGCAGCTTATACAGTAAAGTCTTTTCTCAAGTATTTATTCGGCAGAATCACCACCCGGGAATGGCTGATTAAACCTGAACTGGACGGGTTTCACTGGTTTCAGGGGGGGGGAGGTTATGCGGGTTTCCCTTCCGGTCATATGGTGGTATTTACCACCCTGACAGCTTCCTTGTGGCGATTTTACCCGCGTTACAGGGCCGTCTACGTGCTGTTTTTGCTCACCCTGGCGGTTGCCCTGGTTGCAACAAATTACCATTTCCTGAGTGATGTTGTTGCCGGCGCCTACCTTGGAGTACTGATCGAGGTTTGCACCTGCAGGATATTAAAAGCAGACCGCTAGCCGTTCTCCCGGGACTGCTGGTCCGCACTCATCAACATCGCCTCAACCCGGTTGCGGCCTTTCTGTTTGGCTCGGTAAAGGGCCTCATCCGCCTGCCTTATCAGCGATTCCATGTCATCGACCAGCGGCGAAGGGAAATGGGCGACCCCCAGGCTGATAGTGAGAGACAGTTTGTCCATTGGCGGCGCAAAAGACAGCGCCTCAATTTCTTCACGCAGACGCTCGGCAACCTCCATTCCACCGGTTAAAGAGGTGCCGGGGAGAACCAGCACGAACTCTTCTCCGCCATAACGCGCGGCGATGTCATAGCAGCGCAGATGCGTCTGGGCCTCCGCGGCGATAACGGAGAGCACAAGGTCACCGTTCTGGTGCCCGTATGTATCGTTGACCTTCTTGAAATGATCGATGTCAAGTATTATCAGGGAAAGGCAATCACCGGTTCGTTCCGCCCTGAGCAGCTCGCTGTTCAGGGCTTTCGTCAGGTATCGCCGATTGAACAGATTGGTCAGAGGGTCGGTATTGGAAAGCTCCTTGAGGCGTTCATTGGACTTTTTCAACTCATCCTGCAAGGCCTTGATCTTTAACTGCACCTTTACCCTCGCCACCAGTTCGCCGGCATCGAAAGGCTTGGTCACATAATCGCAAGCCCCCTGCTCCAGTCCCTTGATCTTCAGATCACGATCTTCCCTGCCGGTGAGCATGATTATCGGAATGTCCCGCAGGTCATGCCGTGAATTCACCATGCTCATGAACTTGAAACCATCCATCCGCGGCATTTCCAGGTCGCAAATGATCAGATCCACCTTTGTGGAAATAAGGGACTTGATTCCTTCTATGCCGTCGCTTGCTTGATAGTAATGGTCAAACAGGGCAGCTTCGCGGAGGGTGCGGATTATCAGGTCGCGGACATTCTCGGAATCATCAACTATCAGAACGCTGCTTGACATTTGCTCAACCCGTTAAAATAACTCAATTATTGAAGAGATATCGTTGCTTTTCAGAATAATCGAAGGCGCGGTTTACCCTGGTAAGGAGAGTGAGTTCCTTAACGGGCTTGGAGATAAAATCAAAAAAGCCTTTGGCAAAAGCTTCAGCTTCCACATCGGCATTGGTCGTTCCGGAAATAAGAATAACGGGTATGTGCTTGGCCTCGGGAATATTCTTGAGGGCATCAAGAAAGCCGTAACCGTCAAGTTTCGGCATCTCCTTGTCAGTAAGTATCACATGCGGCTTTTTGCTGATAACTTCTTTATATCCCTGCAGCCCGTCCATTGCCGTATAAACGTGATAGCCGGAGGAGAGGAAATTGGTCAGCATGGTCAGGATGAGCTTGTCGTCCTCGATTATAAGGACCGATTTTTGCGCAGGTTCGACGAAGTCAATAGCAAAGTAATGCTTACAGACAGCCGCATTGATATCTTTGCGCGGTGCAATAAACGGGATGATCGTCAGATTGTTGTTTGCCGCAATGTTTTCGACAATCCTGGTCATGGCAGGATCGGCCATCGCCAGCGCCAGACGTTTTTCATCCAGTTTCAACGGGAAAATGCAATTCTCCAGCGCAACTTCTCCGGTGATTATATCGAGCAACTGCCGGGAAAAGGAGTGCCGGGCAAAATTGAAAACCGTCCGGCAGTTGTATTGAATGGCAAGAGCGCCGGCATACTCTTCCGGGGTTATCAGCTCCATCTCCCCCAAGACCTCGCCGAATCTTCTGCCGTTTCTATTCGCAATCGACAAAACCCTTTCAACGGTTTTCAGAGATAAGATGTTTTGCTCGACAAAAATTTCACCAAGCTTTTTTCTCTGTTCCATTTGCTCACCGAAAATATTGAGTCGAAGTCCGCTTGCCCGTAAAACAGGATTGAATTATGAATGATTCAAGAGTTATTGAAATACTGTGATTCTATATCATAAAGTATGCTAAAGTAAAAGCTAAAGTAAAATGGACTGTTTTTACAAGGGAAAATGAATCTCAAAGAAGGCGCGATCACCAAGCGCTTCATGGCGCTTACCTATACACGGCGCATCCCCAAGGTTTGGTTCTGAATGCAAAATAATTGTGTATACTTACAAAACTACCGAAGTCTTACGGCTAAAGTCGATGACATATGCCGCCTGATTGCCTTGAAGTACGAGAGTTGCCTGGCCTGCAGGGAAGGGTGCGATGACTGCTGCCGGCATATCTCGATCTTTCCGGTGGAAGCGGAGAGCCTGGCCGCTGCGCTTCGTGAGCTCCCCGCGGAAGAAAGCTCGCGCATCAGGAAACTGGCCCGCGCGGCATCGTCCGAAGCCTGCCCCCTTCTCGACAACGGGCGCTGCCTTCTCTATGCCGCCCGCCCAATAATCTGCCGCACCCACGGATTTCCCATTCTTTCCGCCGGACCGGCAGGGGTTATCGATTTCTGCCCGAAAAACTTTATCGGCGTCGCTTCTTTTCCTGCCGCCTATATCCTCGATATCGACCTCCTTAATACTACCCTGGCAGCGATCAATTCCGTTTTCACGGCATCTTGCGGCACTGCTCAACTCCCCGGCCGGGAGCGCCTGACTATTGCCGAGGCGTTGCTGCTGGAAGAGAATTCTTTAGTATTACGTTCTCCTGGTAACGGATAAGAGCTTTATTATTGACTTTTGTTGATTTTCTGTTTAAATCTATCAAAGTTTCAGGCTTATCCCGCACATCCGCATGTTTTGAATAACAATGATATTTTTGGGAAAGGAGTGGATCATGAAAAAAATCACGTTTTACACGGCATTCATGTTGTTTCTTTTATTGACAACCACATGCTTCGCCGGGGAGAGAGAGGGCGCGTTCTCCATCTCACCCTTTGCCGGCGGTTACACCTTTGACGGAGTTCAGCATCTGAAAACATCGCCTGTTTACGGGCTGCGTCTCGGCTATGATATTACGAAGAACGTGGCTGTCGAATATGTCGTTGATTTCCTGGCGACCGAAGGAACGCAATCGGATAGAAGCATCAATGCCCTCTCCTATCGCATGGACGCCCTTTATAACTTTATGCCGGAAGGGCGGCTGGTGCCTTTTCTCGCTCTGGGCGGCGGCGGGATCACCGCCGGTCACGGCTCCGGCTTCAACGCTGGCGGCAGCAATACCGACGCCACCTTGAATGCGGGCGGGGGGGTCAAGTATTTCCTTACCGATTCGCTTGCCTTGCGTGGCGATGCCCGCCAGTTGTTCGTTTTCGATCGCAAAACCGTGCTGAACTGGGAATACACGGCCGGCATGACTTTCGTTTTCGGCGGCAAAAAGGCCGAGGTGGCAAGGGATACGGATTGACCAGGCCTATCGCCGACAACGGAACAGTCGAGGGGCGCGAGAAAAATCGCAGGACAGTGGCCAATTTCGGCTGCGTTTCGGTAGAGAAGAAACGCTGATCACAAAGGGCCGCCTTAAAGGGCGGTCCTTTTTTTAATCCAATCGCGGGAAAAGCCGGACATTCGCAAAAAGGGGTTCAAGGCAATCATGAAGGCGCTCATCAATGGCATCAACATAGGCTACGACGACAATGGCTCCGGGCCGGCTGTCTGCCTGATCCACGGGTTTCCCCTGGACCGCCGCATGTGGCGG
>Ga0137449_1000062_pt1 | contig 13048 bp, 9 predicted proteins | sample EasRivERMGT436_2_FD_104905 | JGI IMG/M metagenome (GOLD analysis project Ga0137449, IMG submission 104905) | Soil microbial communities from meander-bound floodplain in the East River, Colorado, USA - East River MetaG ERMGT436_2 | ecosystem: Environmental > Terrestrial > Soil > Floodplain ... | reverse complement strand
GGTCCGAGCCTCCGCACCCTGATGGCCCCCCGTGGAGCTGGCCGATGCAGCGTTTGTTGGTTGTCTCAAAGAGACATGAGCCGGACGAGCCGCCTTCCGTGACTCCCGAGTCCCAGAGAACGCGCCAATGGTTCCCCAATGGATCATGCGTGCTCGAATTGTAAGCTGTAGTGTCTGGCGAACTGTTGGAAAAACTGATCGCCTTTACATCGCCGCTGGGATGATGAATCCCTACTGTCGCAGTGGGCGCGGCGCCGGTTGCGTCCCAGCCTGCGTGGAAGACGTTGAAGCTGGGATCAGGCGTGGCGGAAAGTTCCAAAAGCCGAAAATCGCTGGGGGCGTAGCTGGCGCGAAAAGTGGATCCGGTCTGGTTATCAGTCAGGGAACCGGGTCCGTGGGTACCGCAGGTTGCCGACTGAAAGTTCCAATAGACGACAATGGAAGCGTCGTTTGTACTGTCAACGGTGCAATGATTGGCCGTCAGGAAATAGGGCCTGAAGTCGTACGCGGTGTTATTAAGCAACGTACCTGTGCAGACAAAGGTTCCGGCGGGGAGTTGAAAAGTGTAGACACCTACTGCGCGTATTTGGTCGCGCCACGGATCGCCTTCCGGGCAGATCACATCGTTATTGCACGTGCCCTCTGTACCAGCGAAGCCGCCTTTCCCACCTGTATTCGCTAAGCCGCGGTATCCCCGGTTGACCTTGCCAACTTCTATGATCGGCTGGGTAACACCGGCCGGCACGTAAACTTCCAACACTATTTCATCGCCCTCGATTACAGGGGTCCATAGACTTCCGGCATGGCTGCGGTGACGGGACGTGTAAGGTCCTTCCACATGTGAGTGTTTCGGATCGTAGATCCAGAGCTTTGCACCTTCTGGCATATCGAAGCGGGTGATGCCGAGGTTCAGGCTCCTCGCTCCCGGTGATTGGATACGCAGACGCCACAGGCGGCCGTCGGCCAGGGTCTGCCAGGTCCCGGAGTTGTCGAGAGTGTAGGCGACATCAGCAGCAACGGCGAAACGCTGGGGACCCGGGCGCTGCGTATTTTTACCGTGCTCACGGTCTTCGGCCAGCAGGCGCTCGGTATCGATCTTCGGCAGGACCTTGCGCTCAACCTGTTCTTGGGATTTGTCTTTCAACGAGAAGCTCTTCGGCTCCTCGTACATCCTGGCAAACCCCGAATCCGCGAGTACCAGTACCATGACTGCAAGAAAAAGCATTCGCGTGATCAAGACCAAACTGCCAGGCAAGCCTTTGATAAAACATTTGTTTCTCATCGCGCCCTCCTTACGTTAATTTTGCTCCCACAACTTTAACCAAAGCCGCCGCATCATCTGAACTTTAGAAAAAGAAAACGGAATCTATTGCTCTTGGCCTTGCCAGGTGGTGTTAATTCAATTGATTATCCGTCCTGGGCATCGAATATATCGATGGGGCAGAGTGGAACCGATTGCGATTTTAAGTCCGGCCAAGCTTGAGATTGCAGAGGTTGCCGCCACTTATCGCCGTTAAGCGGACTTCCCCTTGAGAAATGTGATTTGCCAGATTAATTATTGATTGGATGAATGGATTTTATAAAGAAATAGCTCAGGGCAAAGATTTGTCAAGCCAGCCAATATTATAATAAGCTAATGTGATAAATGATCTCAAAAATCCCATCACCTTTTCTGGCGGTGGGCTTCGTTCGCTTCAGGGGGCATGCCTTGAACGGGACAATATTTCAACCAACTCATTTGGAATTCTATTTGTCCGCGTTCAAGGCCACCCCGTCTTTTCTTAGACCCCTATTTTCTTAGCCGGTTGCTGGGGAAAGGACAATGATTTCTTTCAAAACAGAAGGGGCCAAGTCTCCCATCATCATCGTGAAACTTGCCCCTGCTACCTGCTCTGTATGCCTTTCAGGATTGCTCCCTCCTGATCCAGCAGGACAGGGATCTGCTGTTTTTTACCGGTTCGGTCTTGCACTACGGCTTGCGTTTCCCATACCGGAGAAAACCGCCCATTTACGGCGGCCTTGGGATCGTATCGCATTACAGGCGCCGATGTTTCGACGAGTTCCATCCTGTGTAAGCGCATATTCTCAGCTATTGTGGCCCTTATCTTTTGCGGATCAATAACAAACCTGCTTTCCCGTTGAGACAACCTGAGTTCTTCGAATGAGCCGTCATAAGCGTTGAAAATGGCTGCTAACCTTCGGTTCTTCAGCGGTATCAGATAATACGCATAGTCCGCCGCCTGCACCAGGATGGGGGTGTCGATAGCGCCATTTTCGTTAATGGATTCGAAGGGTTTTGGTATGAGCTTCTTTTCCTTCATGGTCGTGAGCCATCCGGCATAGGATTGCTTGATGCTATCGACTGGCAGAATCCTGCCCCTTCTGACCCAGTCCTTGATTACAACGACAGGCGTGAACTTTGGCGGCTCAATTATGGCGAGATACTTGTTATGCCAGGAACTTGCGGAATTGTTAAGGGGCACGCCCCAGTACAGGGCATTTGAATTCCAGACGCTGCCGCTGACCCACATGGCGGCGACATTTCCGGGGAGGGGATCGTAAAACCAGATATTTTGCAGGGTTACAGGTCCGGAATATGTAGGTTTGACATCCGTCTGATACCCGATAACCGTAACCCAATGCTCACTGCTGCCGATCGATACCGGCATCAAGTATTTCATAGTGTCCATGTAATAGAGCAGGTGTCCGAGAACCTTGTTTTTGTCTGTATCAGAACCATCGTACCAACTGCCGCAGGGCGAAAGCGCCTTGTCCTTATACAATACTCCCAACATCCCTTGAGGGTCGCTGAACCAGGTAGCCGGCTCGGTATTTTTATTATGAAGCAAGATGATGCTATAGATATCGTCTTGACTGTTGTAGTGACGTGCAGTGGTGTTTGGGCACGAATTCAGTATCATTTGCACGCACGCCGGGCCGCTGTAATGGTCCTGCTCGGCAGGATAAGGGAGCGCCGGAGTTGGAGGAATGTCCGGCAACACTAAATAATACGCCGATGCATCCATGGCCATTGCAGTTTGCAGGAACACGATGAGGCAAGTGATAAGGATATATCTCGTTTTCATGGTATCGTCTCCTTTATTAATATGGGGGCCTCTGAATGGTCACATGCCAGGTATCTTCTACATCGTGATAAATGAGGCCGTACCCATTGGTGGTCCGCTTACTGGCATCAAGTCTGAACTGATAAGCGCAGTTCGGCATTGCTCCTGGATTGTAAACATTGCCTTTGTATTCTGTCGTATAGTTGAGATTACCCGTCCAGGAAGGACTGGCGGCGGCATTGTTTCCGTAATTGTCCTCGGCTTTGTTGGGAGTTGCAGGGTAAGGAATGACAGCCTGATTATGTCCATACAGGGCATTCAGCACATAATTACGGAGATGTCCCCGAAGATCATTTGCCCTGAACTCGACGCTGATTTTATCTGTTGCGGCGATTCCGAATTTCAGTATTTCGCACGGCTGCTTGCTTACATTGTTCAATTTAATGTCGAGAATTTGCACACTTGGAGGCGTGTTGTCTACCTGCAACACTATTTCACCGAAGCCCGGGTCTATCGTGATATCGGTGCCAGTGGCGGACACCAGGGCCGTATGCGCTGCGTTCCACTTGTAAGGAACCAATCTCACTCTTGCCTTTCCATCCTTAACCATATTTGTATTGAATTGTACGACCCTGTCGAGCCATGACCATGGAGTATCCGGCCTTACTAAATAAGGGACTTTGTAAAGGTTGCTTAGACCTCCGTCGGCAAACGGCCCCATCGGTTGGCTGACCCAGTTCCACTTCAGGGGATCCGGGTTCGAGGTGTCATACCACATGTTTGGCAGCGGTGTGTCGATGTCCGTCCAGCTTGCGCCGCCGTCAGCAGAAAACTGCACTTTGTAATAGGCAATTTTGGATTTCTGACCGAACCAACCGAACATATCGAGAGTTCCTCCAAACGGCATGTCGGTGTCCATGCCTGTAAAGCTGAACGGGGCCTTGCGCGGTCTGCAATAACCACTGCTGCCGGCTAAGCTGCCTTGGCAATCGATTTTTGCCGTTTTATAAACACCGATTCTGTTAAAAAGAAAGAGTTTGTCATTCGGAATCGTACCCAGTGTCACCGCAGGATTAACACATGCCGCCTGTGCCGAGGATATTTCCAGCTTCACTGCGGCGGCGCCCGGCAAATTCCAGTGCGCTTTGGCCGGAGCTTCTTCATAAATAGTCTGATTCGCGCCCCCGATATTTTGTGTAACTCTGAAAATCAGATCAGGTCCGCCGGTCTCAAACCCGGGCCCGGCGACAGGCCAGGGAAAGTTGAGTGCAAAGTTGCCACTGTCATTGACCGGCACTGTGGCCAACGCAGGTGTATTGATGGTGTAAGCGCCGCCAGGAACAGGATCGACTTCAAAGACCTGAACCACTGCGCCCTTGGGCACCCAATCTGTCGTCGCGCAGAGCGCTTTCCCGTTAATCGTGTAAGCGAAGGAAGTCCCGCAAAAGGACACAATCAGGATAAACAACAACAACTGCATGCATCTGGTGTGAAGTTTCATAAATCCTCCTTTTTTGTTGATGAATATTGCAGCGCCAACAACGAAAGTACTTAGGGTTATCTTCATAGCACGGGAAAAGTCACAAATCGGTCACATATCGACGAAAAGTTGATTTATTTTTTTCAGGGAAAACGGCAAGTTAACGCAAAAGCCCAGCTGCACATTGCGGCAACTGGGCCTTGCTTGGGGTGGGGAAAAAGGGAAAGGGCAAGAAAGAGGGATAGACTTATTTCAAGGCCTGGCGGAGAGGATATCCGCGGATTCGGCCTGGTATGCGCCGATCTCAATCTTCAGCCGGTTGATCCGGTCGTTGTACCTGATCCGCAGACTGTCATAAAGATCGTTCAACTCGCGGGAGCGGTCCATCTCCCGCATTGTGCCGGCGGGTGAGACGCGTGACCGTTTCCGGTCGAGCTCGTCCATTTTGCGGTTCATGCGCGCTATCTGGCGTTCATACATCCGTCTCGTCCGGGCGTATGCCGCTTCGATATCGGCGGCGAAGCGGCCCGCATCGCGGGGAATCAGCACGGCCACATCGCGGAGAGAGTCATATTCATCGATTTTCATGGCGAGCCATTCGCTCGTCCACCGGCCCCGTTCCATCATCACCACATAATGTTTGAGAAGGTCTTCATCCACCTGCGGGAGGGAGAGAAACTCGGTCTGAATCACGGTAACATCGCCCCGGAGACGGTCCGCGGTTGCCTTCTCCTTTTCGGAGAGGGGCTTATTCGGGTCGGCCCCCTTCCTCTCGATGCGGGCGAGTCTCTCTGAGAGGTCGTTGAACTCCGCCCGCAGCTGGCGGCGCCGCTCGATAATCCCGGCAAGCCGTTTTTCCTCGGCGCTAAAGCGTTCCACCCTGTCCCGCATATCTTTATCCATATCCTTTTGCACGTTCGCGATATTGCCGAAACGGTCCCCCCACTGCTGACCTTCCGGCAACAGGGCAGCGGAAAGCTGCGCCAGATCGGCTTCGAACTCGTCGCTCTCCCCTCCGAGCCAGTCAAGATAGCTGTTGTACCAATCCAGAAGACCCTGGAAATCGGCTTCCCGCTGCGACGACTCCAGAAGGGTAATGGCATCGACCTGTTTCTCCAGTTCGTTGATATCCTCCTGCGCAAGCTTGCGGGTGTCGTTGAGGTCGTCCAGGGTGCGCTGGACAAAACGCCTTGCCCGTTCCACCCGCTTTTCCTTTTCGCCAGCCCGGCCGACGGACGGATTGCCTGCGGCGGCGGCGGGGCGCGCAAGAAAGGTATCAATGGGGAAAATGAAGCAGAGAGCGGTTATCAGCAGGGCAATAATCAATCTCGGCATAGTCGGTATGTTCCCTTGCGTTCTTTCTGAATTGTCTGGCGGGCTATAACTCCTGTACTGGCGGCCCATCAGCCTTTCTTCACTCTTTTGAATTTAACGGGTTCCCTGAAGAGATCAGGTCTCTTCGCATTTTTTACAAAGGCCTCACGCAGCGCCGGCCCGCTCAGGTCACGTCCAACCGTCGAGGTGTTCATCATGCGGATGGTCACCTCATCGCCGGACAGGGTGACAGAGGCGATCTGATAGGCCGGTTCGCTCTTTGCCAGAGGTCCATTGCCATTGCCGATCAACTGCAACTGCATACAGGAGATTTCGCCGACTTTAAGCGGATAGGCCCTGAAGTACATGTTGTCGGACCCCGTCTGATAATGGATCATATACTCGGTGTCGGAATATTTCAGGGCGAGCATCCATTCTCCGGCCGGTTTCGGTTCGTTCTTTTCAGGGGCGGGCTCCCAAAGGCCGAGCAATGCCGGGTCGATGGAGATGTTCTGTTTTTCGGAGAGCGGCTCCTTGTATTCGCACGCCGTGACACAGAGCAGTATGACGAAAAGAAAAAGCAGGAAACGTTGCATGTTTTACCTCCAGGTCCGGCAGATGGGGTCTTGTTGAGCCGATAAGCGGTTTTTTCCCGCCGCCACGAAGTACCGGCCATCATGACGGTAGCAGATATACACCTTGACATAGTCCCACGTGCACGTGATAACTTCTTCTCTCTAGTGTTTCTCAGCTTCCAGCGCTTCGGCAATTACCTTCCGATGCAGCTCTGTCTCCGCAGCAATATTCATCAAGATCGACCTGACTTTTGCAGGAAGCGAGTCATTTATTTTTGAGAACTGCTTTTCGAGGAGAGAGTCAACTCATGCCTTATCAGCATTTCCAGGATTTCCGGTTCTTTCTCTATCATCCCCTCCTCCTAGAAAGGCGTTTAATCGATGTCTATGGAGTTGTATTACTCCACTGCCTGAAAATTCGTCAAGCTTCCCGGCTGCCGCCAATTTTGAACCGGCCGATTTCTTCGCTCAGGATGGTGATCTGTCCGGCCAGATCGGCGAAAGCGTCGTCGAGAACCTTAACCGCCTCCAGGTTGCTGCCGGTCGACTGCCTGATGTTTTCAACCGCGGGAGAAATCTGTTCGCCCCCCAGCCGTTGCTCGTTACATGCGCGCTTTATAGTTTGAATCATCTCCGTTATGTCCTCGGTGGATTTGCTGATAAAGGTTGCCGTATTGCTCTGCTCCCGCGTGGATGCCTTTACCTGGGACGTAACCCCCTTCATCTTTTCCAGGGCGGCCATGATCAAGTCGCTCCCCGTGGCCTGTTCACGGGTGGAGCTGGCAATCTGCTTTACCATATCGGATACCTGCTCCATGGCTTCGCGGATCATGTTGCTTCCTGATGCCTGTTCCGCCGTGGCGCGGGAGATTTTTTCCATCTGCGCGGTCGCCTGCTGCACCCCGCTAACGATCTTGGCCAGGGCGTCGCTCGATTTACGGGACAGCACCTCGCCTTCACCGATGCTTTTTTCCGCCCGGTTGATAGCTTCGACAGCCCGCCGCGTCTCGTCCTGAACTCCCTGTATCACTTCGGCAATCTCGCGCGTGGAGCTGCCGGTCCGATCGGCCAGGCTCTTGATCTCATCGGCTACAACAGCGAAGCCCTTGCCGTGTTCGCCGGCCTGGGAAGCAATGATGGCGGCGTTGAGCGCCAGCAGGTTGGTCTGTTTCGCCAGCCCGTCGATGACCGAGAGGATGGCGCCGATATCGTTCGCCCTTTTTGAAAGAGTGGTGATCACTTCAGCGGTAATATGCGACGCGAGCTTGATCTCATTGATTCCGGCCATGGTGGCCTCCACCGTTTGCTGCCCCGTCTCGGCATCGCGCCGGACCTCTTTGGAAATGGAGGAGGATTCGAGCGCATTCTTTTTCACCTCATTGATGGAGCCGTCCATTTCCATGATCGAAGAGGCGGTTGTATCGGCCGCTTCAAGGAGGCTGCCGACGCTGTTCGAGACCTGTTTTATCGAGGCCGACATTTCAATGATCGAAGCGCTTACTTCTTCCACGGAATTCCCCATGGTTTCCGAATTCATAGCAACTTCTTCCACACTCGCGGCCATCTCCATGATGGAGGAGGCGCTTTCCGTTGCGGAGGTGGAAAGGGCGTCCACGCTCTTTGCCACTTCGTTTATGGATGCGATAATCTGAACCAACGCAGATGAGGTGTTATTGACCCCTGTGGACTGTAGCTCGATCCCGTTCACCACCTGCCTGGAGACATGGTTGATATCGGCGGATATCCGGTTCAGTTCGTTGCCGGAACTGTTGACCTGGGCAACTATTTCGGCAAGCCGTTCCGTCATCAGGTTGAAGTCGGCGGCGAGTTCGCCGATCTCATCCCCGGTCGTCACCTTCAGCCGATTGGTGAGGTCCCAGGTTGTCGTCACCTTCTGCATCATCTTTCTCATCGTTCTAATGCTGCCGGTGATACCTATCACAACAACCGCCATAAGCAAGACAGTGGCGATGATGGCGAATACGCCGAGCGCCAGGGATAGGGCAAGAGTCTTGCCGGAGAGGTTTAAAATGTCATTTCTGGCGCTGTTCATCTTTTTCAACCTGTCATCGCCGAGCTTGATGATCTTTGCCTCGACCTCCCGCCACTTGGGGGTTTCATCTTTGACGAGCAGGTTCAGCGCATCCGCGCCTTTCCCCTCTTTGGCAAGGGACTGGACTTGTTGTTGCAGAGCGGACGTATCTTGCCAGATGCTCATGACATTTTCTATTTCGGACTTCACCTCGGGCAAGCCGGCGCCCCTGGTTGCAACTACCGTCTGTGCCTTGTAGAAATCTTCCCTGGCATGCGTGTATTTCTGCATTGCCTTTTCATCGGCCGGATTGAGCAGGATGTTGCGAGTCGCCTGCTCGCACTGCAGCCCTTGGGCGTACATGTCCTTCAATGCCATGGCAATCGCCTGGTCCCTGTCGACAAAGGTTGAAAAACTCCCGGCCATCTCTTTGATGCCGTACACCGAGACGATCAGCGACAGGCTGAGGAGCACCGCGCAGATCACCCCCACCAGCCCGAATTTTTGCAGCAGTTTAAGATTTTTGAATATCCGCACAATGCCTCCATTCGCACCGTTTTTCAGTTTCACAGCGGAATAATTACAGTAACGTAAAATTTCAATATTGATTGCATTTTTGCTTGCAAATGTCAATTGATTTTAAAGGGTTTTAAGGGGGGAAGGCGGAGATATTCTGATATGTTATGCAAGGCGCCAAGCTTATCCGCCGGGGGCGTCCCGCCGGCCATACCAGGGCATCACAAACAGTCCGCTTTGATTTGGATGTCCTGGCAGCCTTCAAGGCCACGGGCAAGGGGTGGCAGACCCGTATGAACGAGGCATTGCGGGAATGGCTGAAGGAGCATCCGATGAAGCACGTCTGATTCATGAGCCAGGCCGCCGGCGCAGTTGCGTAACCAAGCAACCAGAGGGACAGGTCTTAACAAGTACATATTGGTAACGATGAAACTATGTACCGGGTTGAGACCTGACCCTTAATCATGCTCCCTGACCCTTAATCATGCTCCCTTAATCCTGTGTGAGGAGAGGAAGGGTAATGACCGCTTTAAGCCCGCCACCATCTCTGTTTTTTAGCACAATATCTCCGCCATGGCTGTGAACGATTGTTCGTACAACTGTTAATCCCAAACCGACACCGCCGGTTTTCCGGCTGCGTGAACCTTCCAGCCTGTAAAAAGGCGTGAAGACTTGTTGGAGCAATTCTGAAGGGATGCCAGGGCCACGATCTTTAATAGCGATGGAGATTGCTTTCTCAAGGCAGGTGAGTTCGATCTCTGGCTGCGTACCGTATTTCAAGGTGTTATCGATCAAATTGGTGAAGGCGCGCTTCAAGCCTATGGGACGTCCTGAAAACACCTGATGTTCTGGGCCGTAATAGGGAATGTCTATTCCCTGGTCGGTGTAATCGTCCCGTATTGTACGCAGTAGTTCCGACAAATCAAATTGCGTTGTCTGTTCGGTTTCGGCATCGTCACGGAAAAAATTTAAAGCCGCGTCGATCATTGCGTGCATTTCATCAACATCACGAAACAGTTTAGTTTGTTGTTCAATGTCTTCGATAAACTCCCCTCGCAACCGCATGCGGGTGAGCGGAGTTCGTAAATCGTGAGAAATGGCCATTAACATTGAGGTGCGGTCGGAAACAAATTTTTGTATCCGGGTTTGCATCGCGTTGAAGGCTTTAATGGCGACACGCAATTCCTGCGGGCCAGCCTCGCTCATCTGCGGTGCGCGGGTATTGGCGCCGAACCGGCGCACGGCTTCGGAAAATTGCTCTATCGGCTTTGCAAGCTGACGCGCCGCGACAAGGGATAAGGTGACGACAGAAAATATCAGTAGAGTCAAAACAATGCCTATGCGTTGGGCACGTGCACGTGGCCAATTCTGCCGGGTAGCCGAAAAGACGACCCGGCTATTATCGCGAAGCTCAACAGTCAAGAAGATCTTTTCCGGTTTGATAAGGGCGTGCTGGTCCTTTGAAGGCGCTGAGATCTTGTCTTCGGACTCCATAACCGCAAAATTCCAATTGGCGTCCCCCCGTAATCGACGGATGGCTTCCGGGGAGAAGGTGACTTCTTTGGCGTTTTCAGACAAAAACAAGAGTTGGGTCTTGTTCGCATACCAATCGACCTGAAAGTCTTTGATTCCGGCTGCCATCGCTAATCGGGGCCGAGCTTGCGGCGGCGCTGCCTCTATGAGTTTTGTGATTATGTGGATCTGATCAAGAAGTTCGGGCCTCCCTATAGGGGGTAATCCAAAAACGCCCTCAACCTTTAGATATATCTGGTTGAGCCCTATTGTAGCAAGCGACGCCAACACGATTGTAAGGGCGAATCTTCTTGCTATGGTATCGCGAGGCCAATGCATAAGGTTCATCCGCGCTGCACTTCTGTTGTCAACATATAGCCGCCATTGCGAACGGTTCGAATAATCTCCGGCGTTTTTGCATCTATTTCCAACTTGCGGCGCAACCGGCTTACTTGTGTATCGATACTTCGATCATACGCATCATGAGTAATGCCACCCGTCCAATCAAGGAGTTGTTCGCGGCTAAGCACGTGTTGAGGGTGTTCGACAAAGGCGAGCAAAAGATCAAACTCACCGCCGGAAAGGGGGATAAGGACATTTGTGGCTGATCGTAATTCGCGTTTGGCAACATCCAGCCGCCATTTTCCGAAAGAAAGAACCGGCCGTGTTTCGGTAGAGAGAGGTTTCGGATTGGCTTGTGCTTCCGATGTCCGGCGCAACACAGCCTTAACTCGCGCTAGAAGTTCGCGTGCATTGAATGGTTTTGTCAGATAATCATCTGCCCCGATTTCCAGTCCGACAACGCGATCAGTCGGGTCACCCATCGCTGTCAAAATAATAACAGGAATCTTCGAGACCAAACGCAAACGGCGGCACAAGCTAAACCCATCTTCGCCCTTCAACATGACGTCCAGGATGATGAGATCGAAGGTGCTTTTTTCCAAAGCCTTGAACATCTCCGCCCCGTCCACAGCGACTGTGACGGAATGGTAGTGCTGGCTGAAAAACTTGGTTAGCAACGATAAGATATCCTCATCGTCATCAACAATTAATAGCTGCGTCATCTCAATCATACCCCCAAGTCTACCATCATAAATTCACGGTTATATGTCTGAATATCAGTAATTTGTGTCAAGTCAGACACAATTTGTCTGCACTGTAATAAAACAGACATACTCTATACACAACATTCGTCTAGGTTGATGTAAATCCCAATAACACAACACCAACCAAAAAGGAGAGCAAAATGTTTTTGAAAAAAGCACACAAAGTCAGATTAAATCTGCTCATTAAATCTGTGGTTGCACTCGCGCTTTTATTTTCCTTACCGGCGATGGCGCAGGCGGAAGACAATGAAAAAGAAGTCAAAAACAACTGGGATGTCTCGCTTGGCTTAGGCGCCGGTGTTGCTCCTGTCTATGAAGGAAGCACACATTATCTGCCCTTGCTGATACCTATGGTTGCAATCAGTTGGCGCGATACCGTTTCGCTAGGCTTCGACGGCCTTTCACTTCATCATAAGACCGGGGGTTTCCGCTATGGCGTGGGACTGACTTATGATCCGGGCCGCAGGGATAACGGCAAAAACATGTTCGGCATGTCATCGGGCGATCACCGACTTGAAGGACTGGGCAAAATCAAAACGGCTTTTGGCGTCAAAGCATTTGCTTCTTATGACGTGCATCCTTTTCAACAGATTCCCCTGGTCGTACTCGATGCCTCGGTTACTAAATTGCTCGGTAGCACTAACGACGGTGTGCTTGTTCAGGGCGGCCTTGCCATGCCCATTCAACTCGGTCAAGACTGGCGGTTGACGCCAAAGGTCAGTACGACCTGGGCCAACGACCGTTACATGATGGATTACTTCGGCGTTACCCCGGAACAGGCGGCACGTTCACGGTTTTCAACCTTCAATGCTAAAGCCGGCATGAAGGACGCCAGCATTGGGCTTAATGTAAAATATTCGATTACTAAAAATTGGTTCGTATCGGGCGAAGGCCGGGTCAAAATATTGCTAAGCGACGCCGCATCCAGCCCTGTCAGCGCAACAAACACAAACGCCAGCGTCATCATGCTATTGGGATATCATTTCTGAATTTCTCAATGAAAGTTTATTCACAAGCGCCGGATCAGAATTGTCTCTGCCATCAGTTATCGCTGGGCCGCTATTCTGCCCCTAGGTCCCGGCCACCGCACACTCCACGCCATAGGCGGCCAGGAAGACCTTCACCGCCCGCTCGGCTACTTGTCGGATCATTTCAAGGGGCAGGTTCGGCGAAAACCCAATGGGGCCGCTCCAATTGACCTCAGCTTCGTACAATGCCAACAGATGCTGTGCCGCGACCCGCGCATTCCGGATCTTGAGACGTCCTGCTTCCGTAGCGGCAATCAGGTAGGTTTCGATTATCTCCACCAACCGCTTGTTACCCAATTCCCAGAAACGCTCTGCATCATCACGGTCGGTCATGGTTGCGGCGATGAGGCGCTTGAACGCAAACGCTTCCGGAGAGGCTATAGTAGTTATATGGTGTTCCCCCAACCTGGTCAGCACTGG
>Ga0137449_1000060_pt1 | contig 13122 bp, 14 predicted proteins | sample EasRivERMGT436_2_FD_104905 | JGI IMG/M metagenome (GOLD analysis project Ga0137449, IMG submission 104905) | Soil microbial communities from meander-bound floodplain in the East River, Colorado, USA - East River MetaG ERMGT436_2 | ecosystem: Environmental > Terrestrial > Soil > Floodplain ... | reverse complement strand
CCTCTTACTCTACCCCGCAGAAGACGCCCCCATACTGAGCAAGGATTTTCTGGATCAGGACAAACGGTCCGTCACCCTCGTGGTTCCGGACGGCAATTGGCGGCAGGCATCCAGAATGGGGCGAAGGCTGCCCGGACTTGAGCACGCGGAAATTGTCCGGCTTCCCGAAGGAGCCAGGACCAGGTGGGGAATAAGGAGAGAGCACCACCGCGAGGGCCTGGCGACATTCGAGGCCATTGCCAGGGCGCTCGGCATCATTGAATCGCCGGACGTTCAGGCAGGGATGGAAGTGCTCTTCAGCCTGATGGTGCAAAGAACCCTCGATTCACGAGGAGTCCCGGCCGCGTGACACCAGTGTAGTTTGCTGCCACCCCACTCTTCCACTCCTGTTCTTTCACCCACGTCCCACGTTTTTCCCATTCCATTCCCCCGGCTCCTATAGGATTACGCGAAAATGAGTTTATTATCCTTTGCAAGATACATAAAACCGCTCGGGAAGAATTGGACCCTCCTCTTTTTTTCAGCCATTCTTCTCCTAACCCCCGGCCCTGCCGCAGGACAAGACTCGGACAAAACCCGGCAGTACCTCTATGAAGATACGAAACAGCTCGTGACGCTGGTCGAGGATGCGGCGGGCCTGCTGGAGAAACAAGGGACGGCCGCTTTCCGTGAGTTCGGCGTAAAGGAGTCCCGCTGGCTGAACCGGAAGTACTACCTGTTCGTGTACGATATATCCGGTATCTGCGTATTCCACCCCGCCACCCCGGAACTGGTTGGCAGAAACCTGATGCAGTTCCGCGACATGAACGGCTTGCCGGTCCTCCGTTACATTACGGACGTTGGGCGCAGACCGGCACGGGACGCGAGCGGCTGGGTCTTTTACCTGTGGGAGGAGGGTACCCAGTTCCTGCCGCGCTGGAAAACCGCCTATATCCGCAAGGCGGTCACCCCGGACGGCATGATATACCTGGTCGGCAGCGGCTCATATAACATCAAGGTCGAAAAGACCTTTGTGCGGGATCGAGTCAACATGGCAGTGGACCTGATCCGGAGCAAAGGGCAGCGGGTGGCCTTCTTGGAACTTAAAAATCCGGGATCACCGTTCCATTTCCTCGACAACTATATCTTTGTCATGGATATGAACGGCCACGTGCGCGTCGATCCGGCCTATCCGACCTTTTCCGACCGCGACCTGACCGGTTTCCGGGACTTTATCGGCCGCTATGTGGTAAAGGAAATGATACTTAAATTGAAGACTTCCGACGAGGCATGGTTGCAGTACCTGTTGCCGAAACCTGGGGCGAGTCTCCCATCCAGGAAGCTGGCGTATATCCGCAAAGTGAGGGTGGGGAAGGAGGACCTGATCGTCGGGTCCGATTTCTTCATGGCCACGCCGGTCTGGATGAAACTGTAGGAGAAGAGATGCCGAAAAGACCCGCCGGACTCATTTACGGAGTCGATGACAGACCGCCCCCCCTTGCGCTGTTACTCCTCGGTATGCAGCATATCCTCCTGATGTCCAGCACCCTGGTCCTGCCGGTAGTCCTGGTCAGTGAAATCGGCGGGAACTTCGCCGAGGTGCGAACCGTCGTCTCCCTCACCATGATTGCCTGCGGCGCCGGGACCATCCTCCAGGCACTCCGCTGGGGCCCCTTAGGATCGGGCTTTCTCTGCCCGAACCTGTGCGGCCCCAATTTTTTCGCCTCATCCATGACGGCGGCCTGGCTGGGCGGGTTGCCGCTCATGCGCGGCATGACCATCGTCGCCGGACTCGTGGAGGTGCTCTTTTCCAGGTTCGTGCCCAGGCTGAAGTTCCTCTTTCCCCCGGAGATAACCGGCCTCGTTGTCCTCATGGTCGCGGAGAGCCTTATCCCCCTGGGCGCCTCGAAATTCCTCGGCATCTCCTACGAGGGAGAACCGGTCGATGGGTTGAATTTCCTCGTGGCCGGGATCACCCTTCTTGCCATGGTGGGGATCAATATCTGGGGTAAGGGTAAACTGAAGCTGTATGGCGTGCTGATCGGTATGGCGTTAGGCTATATCCTTTCCATGCTCACCGGACTTTTGACTGTCTCCCAGTTCAGGAACGCCCTGGAGGCCCCTCTGGTGGCCCTGCCGCTGTTGGACAATTTCTTTGATATCACCTTCCGCTGGTCGCTGCTGCCGACCTTTGTCATCGTCTCCACTACCGGCGCCTTGAAATCATTCGGCAACCTCATCCTCTGTGAAAAGGTCAATGACGAAGAATGGAGCAGTCCGGACATCAAACGGATCGGCGGCGGCCTGCTGGCGGATTCCCTCTGTGTGACCATATCCGGGGTCATCGGCGGGGTAGCGTCCGACACCTCGGCCAGCAACGTGGCCATGAGCAGCGCGACAGGCGCAACAAGCCGCTTCATCGGCTTCTCCGCGGGCGGGCTGTTCATCTTGCTCGGTTTTTTCCCGAAAGTCGGGGCGGTCCTGTCAGTGATGCCTATGCCGGTCATGGGCGCCATTATCGTTTTCGTGACCTGTTTCATGATCCTCTCCGGAATACAGATAATCCTCGGTTCGGGGGCGGACACGAGAAAGACCTTCGTCATCGGCCTATCCATCATCTTCGGTCTGAGCCTGGACATCGCCCCCTCGCTGTATACCGGAATCCCCTCCTGGCTGCGCCCGCTGTTCGAATCCTCCCTGACACTCGCCACCGCCCTGGCCGTCCTGCTGAACCAGCTTCTCGGCATGGGCGCATTGCTGCGCAAAGGGAGTTGATAAACATTCCATCCCCCGATTCTCAGTGACTTATTCCCGTTTAACTACTTGACTTACCGTAGATTCAGGTTTATTTTGAGCTCATTAATCTGTTTTGGTTCACTTTCCATCGGTTGACTAACCAATATGTTACCGACATAAGTAACTGGTTTCCTATATAGGTTACTTGTTGCTTATAAAAATAACTTTGGGTCGTCAGCTAATCAATATGTTGAACCCAGAACCGAAACCGAAAAAAACGAACCGAAATTGACTACCACGCCGGACATATTTCGTGGTACATTATCCAGATATCAAGGAACGGAGGAAAGCAATGCCATATTCCGTTGAAATCTGCGCCGGTGCTGGCGGACAAGCTCTCGGCCTTGAAATGGCCGGCTTTAACCATGCCGCACTCGTTGAAATAGAGCGCCCTGCCTGTGACACCCTTTTGCTGAACAGACCTACATGGAATGTCACCTGCGGTGACATAAGATATTTTTCCGGCACAAAATATAAAGGCATTGATCTTCTGGCCGGTGGCGTTCCTTGTCCACCGTTTTCAAAAGCAGGAAAGCAGCTTGGCAGCGACGACGAGCGCGATCTTTTCCCAGAGGCTATCCGGCTGGCCGATGAAATACGGCCACGGGCGATCATGCTTGAAAATGTCCGAGGTATGCTTGACGCAGTTTTTGAAGATTACCGGAAACATATCAAAAACCAGCTTGCCAGTCTTGGCTATCATACCGAATGGCGTCTTCATAACGCATCTGATTATGGAGTTTCTCAATTGCGCCCCCGAGTGATTTTTGTTGCACTGCAAAAAGACTTTGCAGAACACTTCACATGGCCGGCAACGGCCATGACTTCGCCACCTACCGTCGGCGAACTGCTGTTTGACCTTATGAATGAACAGGCATGGCGCGGAGTAGATAAGTGGCGCGAACGGGCAAATGACATAGCCCCTACACTTGTTGGCGGTTCAAAAAAACATGGCGGGCCAGACCTAGGCCCGACAAGGGCAAAAGCGGCATGGGCATCTTTGGGAGTTGACGGCCACGGTTTGGCTGATTTCCCGCCGGAAAGAGATTTTGTCGGCATGCCACGCCTCACAGTCCGCATGACCGCACGTATTCAGGGGTTCCCTGATGCATGGCGTTTTGCCGGCAAAAAGACAGCAGCATACCGGCAAATTGGAAACGCTTTTCCTCCGCCTGTCGCTCAGGCGGTCGGGACATCGATAATGGCTGCGCTTGAAGCTGCCAGCAAAAGAACCGTTTTAAGGAGCGTGAAATAATGACGGTACGCGAACCTGGCGCACGAAAGAAACTCAAGGAGTTTTTACTACAGCATGTCGGCAAGGTGCTGGACTCCGATGATCTCCGCAAAGCATCCGGCAATGCCAGCGAATGGGCACGGCGCGTCAGGGAGTTACGCAATGAAGAAGGCATGAACATCGTAACCCATAACGACAGAAGCGAATTAAAACCCGGCCAGTATATGCTTCTTGACACAAAACCTCTCCCATCCTTTGCCCGTACCATGTCAAAAGAAACACGGGCGTATGTTCTCGACCGGAATGGCTTTACCTGCCAGATGTGCGGTGCCGTAGCCGGTGAACCGCACCCTTACGATGCAACCCGGAAAACCAGGCTCCACATTGGTCACATCCTCGATAAAAGCAAAGGTGGAACCGACGAACCTTCAAATCTCCGTGCAATTTGTTCTGTTTGCAATGAAGGCGCTCAAAATGCCACGCTTATCCGTCCAGATCTGAAGCAGCTTTTAATTCAAATACGCCGTGCAACTTCCAGCGACCAGCTCGAAACATTAAAGTGGCTTATCACAAAATTCCCAAAACAGGCGGCTGAAGAGCTTGCCTCTCTCAAAAAGTAGCAATGGACAAGCTCTCCCCAGAACGCCGCTCAGAGAATATGCGGCGAATCCGAGGGAAAGACACTTCCCCGGAGCTGGCGGTACGTAAACTCTGCCGGGAACTTGGTTTTGCTGGGTATCGCATCCACCGTCAAGAACTTCCTGGCAAACCCGACCTTGTATGGCTTGGCCGAAAAGTAGCAATTTTTGTGCATGGTTGTTTTTGGCATGCGCATAATTGCTCAGAAGGTCTACGAAAACCAAAATCAAACCTCCAATACTGGATTCCAAAAATAGAGCGGAACCAGCAACGCGATGCAGAAAACATCAAAAATCTCCGTGCAGCCGGATGGGATGTCCTCATTATTTGGGAATGCGAAATAAGAGAATCAACACCACTATCCAAAAAAATTCTTCGGTTTTTATCAATAGAATCTCCCACAACCGCGAACAGATGAAACATAGAGGTCCAACAAGCGCAGCACCGGTCGGCAAAAAACCGCAGCCGGTATGCTCTCAGACGTTAACCGCACAGGAGATCTATGAAATACGATGACAATATTAGAAGCAAACTCGGGATTGCCGTATGCCTTAGAGACATGGGCAACGGGAAAAGCAGATTGTTCTTTGACGATGTAACGGCAGATAAAGATGGAAATCCGATAAACTGGGAATTTGATTGCTTCTATACGTTCACACCTGAGTTGGACAATGCTGAAATCGACGTTATGAACCTGACAGATAATCGTTTTCAAGAAATAGGCAAAGTTGTCGTAGCACGACTATTGGCCCTGAATGGTCGAGCAAAGTAGCCCCAATTCTTAACAAAGGCAGGCTTAAAAAGAATGGGTGTCATAAAGGGAAAAGCATGAAGGGTCAGATCCACAAATTTCAAAAGAAGAAGATAAAAGAGCGCAAAATATAAATTCTTTAGGTCCGATCATTTAAGAATTATCCATATCACGTTTGATAATGAGCATATCAATGAAGAACCTGCGTGACCAGCTGCCGCTGGCCGGTGACGAGGAGGTCAAGGTTTCCCTTGACGATCCGTCTATCAAGCCCGACGAGTTCGGGACCGGCGGCAGGATTGCCTGGAAAACACCACTAAAGGCGGGGGAGAAGAAATAACTGTTACAGTAAGGAGTTCAGCCGATTATGGAGCAGGTAATCCGTGATGAGATCCGCAGTTTTGTGCTGGAAAGCCCCGACAACCGCTTTCCTGACAGCGACCTTCCATACTTTGAAGAGCCGCTGATCGGTTTCGCCGCGGCCGATGATCCGCTTTTCGCCCAATTCAAGGAGATAATCGGCGAGTTCCATTTCACCCCGGCCGAGATCATGGAAAACACCTATGGCCCCGGCAGTGGAGAGGCTAAAACGGTTATCTGCTGGATACTCCCCATCGCCAAGTCAACCCGCGCAAGCAACCGGGAAGAAGACAAAATGCCGTCGCTTGAGTGGGCATTGACACGGAGCAACGGTGAACGGTTCAACACTCTGCTGCGCATGCATGTGGTCGATTTGCTGAGATATGTGACTGCCCAGGCAGTTGCCCCGCTCCTTTCCGGCATGTGGCGCCCGGTCAAAGAGCCGCCGGCGGGGATGGCTTCGACCTGGTCAGAGCGTCACGCGGCTTATGTCGCCGGCCTCGGCACCTTCAGTCTCAATGATGGGCTGATCACAGCAAAGGGTATTGCCCATCGCTGCGGCAGCGTCATCACAGACGTTGTCATCCCCCCGACACCGCGGTTCTGCAACGATCCATGGAGCAATTGCGTCTATTACCGTGAAGGCGGATGCGGACTCTGCATTCCCCGCTGCCCGGTGGGAGCGATCTCATGGCAGGGGCATGACAAGGACAAATGCCAGGCGTATGTTTACGGGGAATTGCGGAACTCGGCGGGACAGCTTTATGACATTATGGAAACGGGTTGCGGGCTATGCCAGACAAAGGTCCCCTGCGAATCGCGAATCCCGCCCGGAAAGAAGAAACCTGCCGTATGATTATCCGTTCCGCTGCCCCTTCTCCCTTGAGGGAGAAGGTGGCCAAAGGCCGGATGAGGGGGCTGTAGCCCAAATCAATCCATCATTTCCCCCTCACCCTGACCCTCTCCCTCATGGAGAGGGAACTGTTTCTGCTCTGGCGGAAGATTGGGCTAACCTCAAATCGCGATAACCACTTTCCCGAAATGGGCGCCGCTCTGCAGGTAGCGGTAAGCCTCTTTTGCCTCGGTAAAAGCGAAGAGCCGGTCGATAACCGGATGTATGTCGTTCAGGACGATGGCGCGGTTCATCGCCTCGAACATCTCCCTGGATCCGACATAGATTCCCTGGATACGGACGTTCTTCATTACCGCCGGGAGGGGGTTGACCTCGCCCGTTGCCCCGGAGAGGACACCGATCAGGCTGATCTGCCCACCCGGTCGCACCGCCTTGAGCGATTTCCCAAGGGTGCCGGCGCCGCCGACTTCCACCACCAGATCGACGCCGCGCCTGCCGGTCAATTCCTGGACCATCTTCTCCCACTCCGGCTCAGTTCTGTAGTTGATCACATCGCCGGCGCCCAGTTTGCGCAGCCGCTCCATCTTGGCCTCGCTGCCGGTGGTGGCGATAACCCTGCCGCCGCCGGCGCGGGCAAACTGGAGGGCGAACAGGGAAACCCCGCCGGTCCCCAAGGTCAGCGCGCTCTGACCGCAGGCGAAATTGCCGCTTTGCAGGGCATTCCAGGCGGTCAGGCCGGCGCATGGGAGTGTTGCCCCTTCCTCGAAAGAGTAAATGGCCGGCACTCTCACCAAGCCCCGTTCCCGGAAGAGCGCATACTCGCTGAGGACACCGTCGATTGCCCCGCCCAGGGCGGATTTCGGCACATCTTCAGTGAGCCCGCCGCCATCCCAGTCCTGAAAGAAGGCGCCCGCCACCCGGTCACCCGGCAGCCAGCGGCTTACCCCGGCGCCCACTTCCACGACCTCTCCCGCTCCGTCGGAAAGTGGGATGAGCGGCAACGGCAGGTGCCGGGAGTAGCTCCCGCTAATTATCAGCAGGTCGCGGTAGTTGAGAGAGACGGCCCGTATCCGCACCAGCACCTGGCCGTATCCCGGCCGGGGCACGTCTTTCTCTTTCAGTTGCAGGGCGTCAATACCGAGCTCTTTTTCTATGCAGAAATAACGCATTATATCATTCCCAAATCTATATTTTGGCCTTCGGCAGATATGCCGGGCCTTCATGTTTTTCCTGGTCTTCGCGGCAATAGCGGGCAGCCGGCATCACCCTGAGGCGCTCTTCCGGAATATCCAGTCCGCATACCTCGCAGATACCGTAGGTTCCCTGTTCCAGTCTCCCCATTGCTTCATCTATAGCTGTCAGTTCCTGGCGCCGGATATCGGCCACTTTCAGTCCGGTATCCGCGATGAGATCGACAAGCCCCTGCTCCGCCGGATCGAGGGAAATTTCAAGCTGGCTGTGCAACTCTTCTCCCATGTTCCGGAACAGTTCGCCGCGCAACTCGTTCCACATCGCCCGTTTTTTCTCCAGGAGAATCTCCCGGAGCCGCGCCTGCCGTTTGTTCATTTTACCCGTTGCCATAAACCACCTCGGTAATTGACCGGTATAAACGCTCTCTTCCCACACTATGCTTCTGACGATAAGTGTAACGCGGCGGCTGGCAGATGCAATCAGCGGTGTCGTTTTTTGACTTTTGCGGTTAAAGACGGCTCGGGGGATAAACAGGTTGACGCATGAACTCAGGAATAGGGGCTTGGTATTATTTCTTCCGCTGGTCTATCACGAAGCAGCTCTCATTGGACTTTTTTGCAAGTTTTTTCAGTTCCGCCGCCGTTTCCGCAACTTTTCCGTAATGTTTAAAAATGGGGCTCGCGGTCGGCACCACCGCAATGGCAATGGAGAGGAGGGGAAATTTTTCCTCCTGCCCTTTCCGGTTTGTTCCGATGTAAAAACCATCGTTTTTTTCCCGATCGTCAAACAGGTCCATGGCTACCGCATTGAAGTTGTTGATGATGGTTTCACAGACCGCCTCGGCCCGATCAATAGGCACGACAAAAACGAAATCGTCGCCGCCGATGTGGCCGGCAAATCCACCGCCCGATTCCCTGACGGCATTGGCCATCACCCTGGCAAGCATGCGCAGCACCTCATCGCCATGGGAAAACCCGTAAACATCGTTATATGGTTTAAAGTGGTTGATATCTATGTAACAGACCGCCATAGGTTTCCCAAGGGCATTTTCGACGGCGCGCTGGATCGAGGTGTTGCCCGGCAGCCGAGTAAGGGGATTATTGTCCAGGACCCTCTGGATCCTCTGGATGGAAAGGGTAATGCGGGAAAAGAGTTCAGTGTATTTAACCGGCGTAAAAATAAAATCGTCGAGCTGGCACTCGTCCCAGGCAAATGATTCCGCGTCGGCGCCGTCGACCAGCCCGATTATCGGGATTGTGCTGAAATAGCTGTCGCCTTTAAGGTTTCCGATAATTGACCCAGTGGTTTCGGCGGAGACGGAAAGATCAACGATTATTATGTCCGGGGGATCGGAATAGACAAAGCCGAGCACGCTGGAGAGCCTGGTCAGAGATATGGCCTGGTACCCTCTGTTCTGCAGGCGCAGTTCCAGATTGCCGGCCAGGGTCTGATCGCTTGAAATTACGGCAATACGCAGTTTATGCTTCATCAGCTGTCTGCATCTCCAGACTGAAGTTTTTTGTGTCTACCAGTTTATCTTCCAGTTCGTCAACAATCTCGGCAAGAATGGCATCGGTCATTCCCAGCAGTTCCCAGGCGGCAGGCTGGATGAGGGGAACAAAATCGTCTCCGCTGAAACCGAAACCGCTCGCCTTGATGAGGATGTTGGCAAAATGGACGACACTGGCCTTGGTCTGCTGCGTGGGCGCGGCGGCGACATCGTGATGGCAGCTGATCGGCTCGATCAGTTTGTCCGGCAGAAACCAGCTTTTGGCCAGCCAGGCGCCAACCTCGGCATGGTCCGTACTGAGCAGTTTCCTTTCCGCTTCCAGCATGGAGACCTCATCTTCTTCGATCAGCGCCAGAAGCTGCCGGTAATCATCGCCGAAGTTCAGCCTGATAATCACCTTGCCGATATCATGGAGGAGCGCCGCGGTAGATATCTCCTCGCATTCGGGGAGTTTAAGCCGCCGGGAAATGATATTAGCGGCGACACCAGCGCCCAGCGAGTGCTCCCAGAGCCCGACGCTGTTTTTTTCCATGATTTCAAAGATCGAGGAGCTGAGCGCCAGGCTTTTCACGACATTCACGCCAAGCAGTATCATTGCGTTGGAAATAGTGGAGACACGATAGAATCCGTACGAGGGTGAGTTCGCCAGTTTCAGAATCCGCGCCGAAAGGACCTGATCGGATGAGACCAGACGCGCCATTTCCTGAACTGAGGCTTTATCGTTCTGCGAAAGGGCGTTCAGCTTGGTGATGATGCCAGGCAGGGTGGGCAGACTGCCGGTGTTCATGATTATGGCTCTTATTTCAGCGCGTTTCTCTTCCACTCTATTCACCTGATCCTGAGGATTTAGCGTAATATTGGCGGTAAATGTTCTTGAGTCTGCCGGTCAGCGGATCGTTTTCGACCTTTATGAAACGCCTGTCGAGATCCAGTAAAATTTCTTCGGGATTTTTATCCCCATCCATCCGGACCGGATGCCCTTCCACGGCAATCGTCTGAACACCCATCCTTTTCAGCCGCTCGATCAGGGATTCGGTTAAGGTGATCCCCTTGCCGCATATGGGAGGCCCTCCGGCGTTATCATCCCTTAGGATATCCCGTGCAAGCACCATATCCGCTTCCGCCAACGCCAGAGGAATTTTCTGCATGAATTTGATCTCCTGTGTTGTTACCTGGGATTAATTGAAGATATATCTGTTTTATCTGTTCGGCAAAAACGCGCAATACTTTAATTGTTAGTTCGAGGCAAGCAAAAATCGGGGCCATTTTCCCGGTGAATATGCTATAGTGTCCACATGACCGCTACAGAACCGCAAAAAGTCCGGCTTATTCCTCTGATGCGCCGATTGTTGCTTGAAGCGTCAATCTCTTTGCTTGTCCTTGTCCTTCTACAGTTGTCCATTACCGTATGCGAAGCCGCTGCCGGCAGCCCTGATGTTCAAAACGATTCCGCCCGCGAACTCATTCGCCGGGGGGAATACTACAAGGCCTTGGAACAGCTTAAAGAGGCGTTCAGCCTCTTTCCCTACAATGAAACAGTCAGAAAGAATCTGATCGCGGGCTATGCCGCCGTGGGGAAAAAAGAGATGGAACGGAAGGAGTTCGATGCGGCCGCGGAGAACTTCGATAACGCCCGCAAACTGAGCCCCGATACCCAGGAATACGGCATGCTGCGGGGGATCGCCCTCTTCCTGGGGAAGAATTACGATGCGGCGGCCATTGAGCTGGAGCAGTCTAGGCAAAACGGCGGGGATAATGTCCCCCTCCTTTATTATCTCGGACGGGTCTACTATGACAGCGGCGATCTGGAAAAGGCCCTTGCGGCATGGGACGGGGCCCTGGAGATCGAGCCGGGAAACAAGCCCATTCGCGATATGGTAGAGAAAGCGCGCCGCGAATTGGCCGTGGAGTCCCGCATGGAGAAGGGGTACAGTTCCATGTTCGTGATCTCCTATGACGAGGGGACCCGGCCGGATCTTGCCGATGCAGTGCTGGATGCCCTGGAGAGCGCCTACAACCGGGTCGGCTATGATTTGTCGTACTATCCCACAGCTCATGTTCCGGTGATCCTCTACAACAAAAAAGATTACCGGAGCGTGACCGCCGGCCCGGAGTGGTCGGGCGGGCTATACGACGGGAAAGTGCGGCTCCCCATCGGCGGCGCAAAAGAAATCACCCCCGTGCTGCGGGGGGTGCTGTCCCACGAATATACCCACGTGGTCGTCGGCGAGCTGACCAAGGGGAACTGCCCGACCTGGCTCAACGAAGGGCTCGCCGAGGTCGAGGGGCGAAAGGAATTCGACCCCGGCATACCCGAACTCGCCAGAGCGGCAAAAACCGGCGCCTTTTTTTCCTTTACCGTCATGGAGAAATCTCTTTCTTCCCTTGATACAAAGAGTGCCTTGCTCGCCTACCAGCAGAGCTATTCCATAGTGAGCTTCATGATTTCCGCCTATGGCTGGGACAAGGTGAGGGGAACCCTCGTCAACCTCGGCACAGGGATGCGGTTCGATAACGCAATCGCCGGGGCTTTCGCGGATTATGGACTCGACTTGGCGGCAATCATCAAGGAGTGGCGGGAGCATATGCGGAAGGAGTACGGTGGAGAATAGAGGAGTAAAGTGTCAACACGAATCAGAATTCTGCCGGAAAGCCTGACCAACAAGATAGCCGCGGGCGAAGTGGTGGATCGTCCCGCTTCGGTGGTTAAAGAACTGGTGGAGAACGCCATCGACTCCGGTTGCGGCGAAGTTGCGGTGGAGATCGAGGCAGGCGGCAAAAGGCTCATAAGCGTAACCGATGACGGTTCGGGGATGTCGCGGGAAGATGCGCTCCTCGCCCTGGAGAGGCATGCCACCAGCAAGATAGCCTCGGACAGTGATCTGTTCACCTTGTCAACCCTCGGTTTCCGCGGCGAAGCGCTCCCATCGATCGCCTCGGTTTCCCGCTTTACCCTCGCCACCAGGGAAAGAGGGCGCATCGAAGGTACGGAGATTTACGCCGAGGGGGGAAAGATCAAGGAGGTCAAGGCCTGCGGCATGGCCGAAGGAACCAGGGCTGCTGTGCGCAACCTCTTTTTCAATACCCCGGCGCGTCTTAAATTCATGAAGAGCAATGAAACGGAGGCGGGGCATGTTGGGGACCTTCTGACCAGGCTGGCGATTTCCCGTCCCGAAGTGCGCTTTACCTACATAAACGACGGCAGGACCGTATTTCGCGCCCTCAACGGCGATCTGCGCCACAGGATCATCACCCTTCTCGGTCCGGCCCTGGCGGCCTCCCTCTACCCGGTGGAGTCGAGCCAAGGCTCGACAACGGTCAGGGGTTTTGTGGCAGGCCCCGATATCAGCAGGTCATCCGCCGTTCATCTCTATACCTACATAAACGGCCGCTTCATCAAGGACCGGGTAGTCCAGCACGCCATCCTCCAGGCCTGCCGGAACTTCATGGAACGCGGGCGCTATCCGCTGGTGGTCCTCTTCATCGACATCGCCGCCGGTGAAGTGGATGTCAATGTCCACCCGACCAAGCACGAAGTCCGTTTCCGCGAGCAGGGGGCGGTGCACGACACAATCCAGGCGGCCGTGGCATCGGTTTTGAGCGCAACCCCATGGCTGCGCCAGACTAAAACCGTTGTCACCTCTCCCACCCCGCAGTCCATACCCGCCGCAGCCGAGACCAGGATTGCCGAGGTGCGCGAGTCCCTTGCCCGCTACCGCCCGGAGCAAGGAGAACAGCAGCGTCTGGCCGGGACCGGGGAACAGGGCCCTTGGACCAGAGACCAGAGACCGGAGACCGGGAACAAGATT
>Ga0137449_1000059_pt1 | contig 13138 bp, 12 predicted proteins | sample EasRivERMGT436_2_FD_104905 | JGI IMG/M metagenome (GOLD analysis project Ga0137449, IMG submission 104905) | Soil microbial communities from meander-bound floodplain in the East River, Colorado, USA - East River MetaG ERMGT436_2 | ecosystem: Environmental > Terrestrial > Soil > Floodplain ... | reverse complement strand
TGGTCATATCCGGGGTGACGCCATACAACTCCTGGGCGCCGCCGTAAGCGACACGGAAACCGGTCATAACTTCATCGAAGATCAGTATGATTCCCTCTTCGGTGCAGAGGGAGCGCAACCCCTCCAGAAAACCTTCGCGCGGCGGGACGGTCCCCATGTTGCCGGCAATCGGCTCGACGATGATACAGGCGATAGCCCCCCTGTTTTCGGCGATGAGCTTTTTTACCGACGCTAGGCTGTTATATTCTGCGGTCAGTGTATGTCTGGCAAAATCTGCCGGGACACCGGGGGAGTCGGGCACACCGAAGGTGGCGGCTCCCGAGCCGGCCTTCACCAGCAGCGAATCGGCGTGGCCATGATAACAACCGGAAAACTTCAGGATCTTGTCCTTCCCGGTAAATCCGCGCGCCAGGCGGATTGCGCTCATTGTCGCCTCAGTGCCGGAACTGACCATGCGGACCATCTCCACGGACGGGACAGCGGCGACCACCATTTCGGCAAGGGTCACTTCGAGTTCGGTCGGGGCGCCGAAACTGCTGCCATTATCCACGGCGGCCTTCACCGCGGCGGCGACAGTAGGGTGGCAATGACCGAGAATCATCGGACCCCAGGATCCAACGTAATCGATGAATTCATTATTGTCCTCATCGTAAATCTTAGAACCGGCCGCCTTTTTTATAAAGAGAGGGTCGGAACCTACCGATTTGAAGGCGCGCACCGGGCTGTTTACCCCGCCCGGGATATATTTTTGCGCATCCTGGAATAATTGCATGGAACGGCTGGTTTTCATCGTGGCAACTCCCCGTATTGTTGTGTTAATATGCTCAATAAATCAATAAGTTACTAACATATTACGTCAGGTCGTGTCAAGAGATAAATGTGTATTCCCGTCATTCCCGCGAAAGCGGGTATGACGACTTTTTTTGCGAAAGCATCAATCCTTACGCAATTGGATTTAGCCATTGCAGCGACTGTTCGGGTAAAACCGACTGCGGGTTGATCATCGACAACTTTATGATACATTTTAATTGACAATATCCGGCAAATGAAATATTTATTGTGTACTGTATACAGTATACAGACTAAATAACCCTTAATGATCGGCTGGAGAGGGTTTCTGCTTTATTTAGCGACATTCAACATCACTGACACAGGTCCTGTCAGGAGGTGACATGCTCGGCGCTTATCTCCCAATTCTTTTGCTGGTTCTTTTGGCGATTCTCTTCGGCATCGGCTCGCTCTTTTTGTCGTCCCTTCTGGGGCCGAAGAAGCCGTCGCCGCTGAAACTCTCTCCATATGAATGCGGATGCGAGCCTGTAGGATCGGCGCGGGAACGCTTTTCCATAAAGTTCTATCTTGTCGCCATGCTCTTCATCCTCTTCGATATCGAGGCCGTTTTTCTCTATCCCTGGTCCATCCTGTTCAAAAGGCTCGGGATCTTCGGTCTCATTGAGATGGGGGTCTTTATCGCCATTCTCTTGGTCGGCTATATCTACATCTGGAAAAAAGGGGCGCTGGAATGGGAGTAGACAGGCCATTGGGGGATAATGTCGTTTTCATGACCCTGGATGCTCTGGTCAACTGGAGCCGCAAATCGTCATTGTGGCCGATGACTTTCGGCACTGCCTGCTGCGCCATCGAGATGATGGCTACCGGGGCGGCAAGCCACGACTTTGACCGGTTCGGCATAATTTTCCGCGCATCACCCAGACAGGCGGATTGCATCATTATCGCCGGCACAGTTACCAGGAAAATGCTGCCGGTTATCAAGACCATCTACGAGCAGATGCCGGAGCCGAAATGGGTCATCGCGATGGGGGCCTGCGCGTGCTCAGGCGGGATTTTCGATACCTACAGTGTCGTGCAGGGGATAGACGAGGTTCTGCCGGTAGATGTCTATATTCCCGGTTGTCCGCCTCGTCCCGAAGCGCTCATTTACGGCATTCTCAAACTGCAGGAAAAGATCATGAAAGAGAAGAACTCGTTCGGTAACGCCATCGGTTTCGGCGAAAGAGAAGTACCGGCAATTTGATACGGTCAATCCGCATAACAAAGGGGAAAGTACGCTGATGGCAGAAGATAATCATACGGTAATAATGCTCAGGGCGAGGTTTGCCGATTCCATAATCTCCGCAAAGAAGTTCCGCGGCGAAGTAACGGTGACCGTCAGGAAAGAGGATATAGTTGCAATATGCGGCTTTCTGAAAGACAACCTCCGCTATAACCTCCTGACTGACGTGACCGCTGTGGACTATCCGGGGAACTCCTCACGCTTCATGATGGTCTATCACCTTTACTCAATTGCCGAAAAGGCGCGCCTCAGGCTGAAGGCCCCCATTGCCGAAACCGACTCGGCCATAGACTCACTTGTACCCCTATGGAAGGGAGCCGACTGGCTGGAGCGGGAGGTTTTCGATCTCTTCGGCATCGGCTTCAACAACCATCCCGACCTGCGCAGGATACTCATGCCCGATGATTGGCCGGGTCATCCGCTGCGCAAGGATTACCCGCTCCAGGGGCCGGATCGCGAGCCTTACAAAGGGAGGCTCTCTTAGCAGAGACAAAATGGCCAACAAAGAGACTATGACATTGAACATGGGGCCGCAGCATCCCAGCACTCATGGTGTTTTGCGGCTTATCGTCGAGCTGGACGGGGAGGTGATTCAGAAAATCACCCCGGATATAGGATATCTCCACCGCGGTGTGGAGAAGCTGGCGGAACACCGCACCTATCACCAGATCATTCCCCTGACCGACCGTCTCGATTACCTGGCGCCCATGCACAACAACCTGGGGTATGTCCTGGCGGTGGAGAAGCTGCTCGGTATCGAGGCGCCGGAAAGGGCACGGACCATCCGGGTTATCATGGCCGAGTTGACCCGGCTCATGTCTCATCTCCTCTGGCTTGCCTGCCATGCACTCGATATCGGCGCCATGACCGTCTTCATCTACTGCTTCCGTGAGCGTGAAGATATAATGTCCGTCTACGAGAAAATTTCCGGCGCGCGCATGACCACCAACTTCTTCAGGGTAGGGGGGCTTTCGCAGGATGTTTACGACGGATTTGAGACGGACGTGCGGCGGATTGTCGCCGAATTTCCCGGCCATTTCGAAACTTATGAAGGGCTTCTGACCAGAAATACCATCTGGCTACAGAGGACTGTCGGCAATGGCGTGATAAGCGCGCAAGAGGCCATCGATTTCGGCATGACCGGGCCTGTCTTGCGCGGGTCTGGGGTGGACCTGGATTTGCGCAGGGACGATCCCTACTCGGGCTATGAAAACTATTCCTTCAAGGTCCCGGTGGGAACGGAATGCGATACCTTTGACCGTTATAAGGTCCGTCTTGTCGAAATGCGGGAGTCACTGAATATCATAGCACAGGCCCTCGATTCTCTCAGGCCCGGGCCTGTCCTTGCTGATGCGCCGCAGGTCTGTTATCCGCCCAAGGAAGCGGTCTACAATACGATCGAGGGGCTCATCCACCACTTCAAGATTGCCAGCGAAGGTTTTCCGGTCCCGGCAGGGGAGGTCTATCAAGGTGTCGAGAACCCGAAAGGGGAACTCGGTTATTACATAGTCAGCGACGGTACGGCAAAACCATACCGGTTGCGGATCAGGCCCCCTTCGTTCATCAATCTTCAGGCCATTGAGAAGATGTGCAAGGGAGCGATGATTGCCGACCTGATTGCGGTTATCGGGTCTCTGGACATCGTCCTCGGAGAGATAGACCGGTAGATAAGGATGAAGTATGAAGGATGAAAAAAACCGCTAAACACTATCCGCTATTCGCTGTTTTTTAGAGAGGCGCGCATGGGTTACGAATTCCTTGGATTGCCACTGTTTTATTATCTTGCCATGTTCGCCAAGGTGATGGTTGTCTTTGCATTCCTGATCTTTACCGTGGCGTATTCCGTCTATGCCGAACGGAAGATTATCGGCCACATCCAGATCCGGCTCGGCCCCATGATAACCGGCTGGCATGGTCTTCTGCAGCCGGTCGCCGACGGCCTTAAACTGTTGTTCAAAGAAGAGATCGCCCAGTCCCAGGTGAGCAGATTCGCCTTCCGGCTGGCGCCGCTGGTGGCGCTGGTGCCGGCGTTTGCCGCCTTTGCCGTAATTCCTTTCGGCGATACGGTCGAGATCGGCGGCTACAGGATACCCCTCCAGATAGCCGCCTATTATGACCCTGCCCTGGGAAGGGTGGAAGATGTAAATGTTGGGGTGCTTTACGTCCTGGCGATGTCGTCCCTTGGCGTCTACGGCATCGTTCTGGCCGGCTGGTCATCCAACAGCAAATATTCCCTTCTGGGAGGGCTTCGCTCCTCCGCGCAGATGATATCTTACGAACTTGCCGCGAGCTTCGCCCTGGTCGCGGTCTTCATGCTCTCCCAATCCCTCTCCCTGCACAAGATCGTGGCCGATCAGGCCGGTCTGTTCGGCTGGTATATCTGGAAACAGCCGCTGGCGTTCGTCCTCTTCTGCATCTGCGCGGTCGCGGAGACCAATCGCACCCCTTTCGACCTCCCCGAAGCGGAGAGTGAACTGGTGGCCGGGTTCAGCACAGAATATTCGAGCATGAAATACGCCACATTCTTCATGGCCGAATACGCCAACATGGTTACCGTCAGCGCCGTGGCGGCGACATTCTTCCTCGGCGGCTGGCACGGCCCTTTCCCGCCGGTAATCAACTTTATCGCCAAGGTCTATTTTTTTCTGTTCTGTTTCATATGGATCAGGGCCACCTTTCCCAGGTACCGTTACGATCAGCTCATGAGGCTCGGCTGGAAGGTTTTTCTGCCGCTGGGGCTGCTCAATATCGTGGTAACTGCTTTGGCAATCGTGCTTTAAGGGGATAACTCGATGATCATACCGCTTCTGCAGGGATTGAAAATAACCTTGACCCACATGTTCAAAAAGCCGATCACCCTCCAGTATCCCAAGGAGAGGCCGGTTGTAGCGCCGGGATTCAGGGGGCTGCACGCCCTCAATGTTGCTCACGACCGGGCGAAGTGCGTTGCCTGTTATCTCTGCCCCACGGTCTGCCCGGCCAAATGCATTACCGTCGAGGCGGCCGAAGATGCGAATCATGATAAATACGCCGCAAAATATGAGATAGAAATACTCCGCTGCATCTTCTGCGGCTTTTGCGTGGAGGCGTGTCCGGTGGATGCCCTCAGGATGACCGAAAACTTTGAACTGGCCGGATATACGAGAGAGGAATTCGTCTATTCAAAAGAACGGCTCTTAAGCCCCCCCTCCCTTGATGGGAGGGGGCAGGGGGAGGGTGAAGTTTTAAAGTGAGGAATTCGAGACAACTTCACCCCCACCCCGACCCTCCCCCATCAAGGGGGAGGAAGTGAACAGAGTTATAGGAGAATAACGTGCCGGAAGCGATCTTTTTCTACAGCGTGGCGGCAGTCGCGATTATCTCCGCAATTCTTGTCATATCGTGCAAGAACCCGATAAACAGCGCGCTTTCGCTGGTCATGGCCTTTTTCTGCCTGGCGGTTTTTTACGTGATGCTCAATGCGCCATTCCTGGCGGTTGTCCAGGTAATGATCTACGCCGGAGCGATAATGGTCCTGATCATCTTCGTTATCATGCTTCTGAATATCCAGGTAGAAACCGGCAAGCGATCGACGCATGGGATCATTATCGGCGGAGTCATCGGTTTAGTAATTCTGTGCGAAACCGGTTATCTTATTTCAACCGGCGCGATCTCCGCAGGCCGGGGTCTCATGGACCAGGCGTTAATTACCAAAGTCGGCCATACGGAGCTGATCGGCAAGGCTCTGTTCGGCGATTTTCTCCTCCCCTTTGAGATCACCTCGCTCCTCCTTCTGGCGGCGGTTATCGGCGCGGTGGTCCTGGCCAGGAAGAAAGCTTAAGAGCGGTTCTACGTTCTATGTTCTACGTTCAAAGTTTTTTGAAGGAGTGACAAATGCCAGCTTTGCATGATTATCTCATTGTTGCCGCGATCCTCTTCGCCATCGGCGCGGTCGGCGTTCTTACCAGAAGAAACGCGATCGTCATCTTCATGTCGATTGAACTCATGCTAAATGCCGTGAACCTGACGTTCGTCGCCTTCTCCAGGTACCTGGGTAATATCGACGGGCAGATCTTCGTCCTCTTTGTCATGACTGTGGCGGCATGCGAGGCGGCGGTCGGGCTGGCGCTGATGATCGCCTTCTACAAGAATCGCGAATCTATTGATGTAGAAAAGATGAACCTGCTGAAGTGGTGAGGTCGTGTATTAGGGGCTATTATGAATAGCCCTGCTTGAGGATAGGGAGAAAAGAATGTTCGACAATGTCTGGCTGATACCGCTCTTCCCCCTGCTCGGTTTTCTCATAAACGGCCTGTGCGGAAGGGTGATCAGGGAAGAAAGGGTGATCGGCGCCATCGGCTCCCTGGCTGTATTCGGCTCCTTTGTTCTCTCCGCCGCTACCCTCGGCAACCTCCTCTCGCTCCCTGCCGGGGAGCGGGTTCACAACGTCACCCTGTTTACCTGGATAAGCTCGGGAACATTCCGGGCGGACGCGGCCTTCCTGATCGATCCTCTCTCGTGCGTGATGCTCATGGTCATTACCGGGGTGGGGTTCCTGATCCATCTCTACTCCATCGGCTATATGCATGGCGAGGAAGGGTTCTTCCGCTTCTTTGCCTACCTGAACCTGTTTACCTTCGCCATGCTCATTCTTGTAATGGGGAACAATCTCCTGATCATGTTCGTTGGCTGGGAAGGGGTCGGCCTCTGCTCATACCTGTTGATCGGTTATTATTATCAGAAAAAATCGGCGTGCGACGCGGGCAAGAAGGCGTTCATCATGAACCGGGTGGGGGATTTCGGCTTCCTGCTCGGGATATTCACCCTGTTCTGGTACCTTGGCCAGAGCCACGGCATCTGGACGATCCAGTTCACCGAGCTGGCCCGCCATGCCGATATCCTCCCGACAGGCGGGGTCGTTACCATCATCACTCTCTTCCTTTTTCTCGGCGCTACCGGCAAATCGGCGCAGATACCGCTTCTGACCTGGCTCCCCGATGCGATGGAGGGGCCCACCCCGGTCTCCGCCCTGATCCATGCGGCCACTATGGTCACCGCCGGGGTATACATGATCGCCCGGATGAATTTCCTCTTTGTGAGAGCGCCGGAAACCATGTTGACGGTCGCCCTCGTGGGTTGCGCCACCGCCCTCTTCGCCGCCACCATCGGCACGGCCCAGAACGATATCAAGAGGGTTCTCGCTTATTCGACGGTATCACAGCTCGGCTACATGTTCCTGGCGATGGGGATAGGCGCCTTCAGCGCCGGGATTTTCCACCTTGTTACTCACGCTTTTTTCAAGGCCTGCCTCTTCCTCGGTTCCGGCGCGGTAATCCACTCCATGCACCATGCCCTGCATCATGCCCTTTCGCAGGCGGATCCGCAGGACATGCGCAACATGGGGGGGCTGAAGTCTCATATGCCGCGAACTTACTGGACCTTCTTCATCGCCACCGTCGCCATTGCCGGAATTCCTCCTTTTGCCGGGTTCTTCAGCAAGGACGAGATCCTCTGGCGGGCATTCGCCAACCCGCTCCATGGCAATCTCAATTACCTCCTCTGGGGTTGCGGCGCTCTGGCTGCCTTGTTGACGGCATTCTACATGTTCCGCCTCCTTTTCATGACCTTCCACGGCGACTGCCGGATTACCCCGGAGGCAAAGGCGCATCTGCGCGAATCGCCGGCGATTATCGTATTCCCACTGATCGTCCTCGCCTTCCTGTCGGCAATCGGCGGCTTTATCGGCATGCCGCGGCTGTTCGGGGTCGCCAACCTGTTCGAGGAGTTTCTTGAGCCGGTCTTCAGCCGCTCCGCGGAATACATCAAGGTGGGACATGCTCTTGAACTCCATAACCCCCTGCTCGAATGGGAGATGATGGGGGCTTCGGTCGGAGTGGCCGTTATCGGCATCGCCATCGCCTTCAGCATGTATGTCCAGAGCAAGACCCTCCCGGAACGTTTTGTCGCGGCCTTCCCGCTTCTCTACCGGGTGGTATTCAACAAATGGTACCTTGACGAGATATATGATTTACTCATCGTCAACCCCTGCAAGGCGACGGCCCGTTTCCTCTGGAAGGGGTTCGACGTGGTAGTGGTGGACGGAGTCGTAAACGGCGCGGCAACGCTCCTCATGGGGGCAAGCCGTATGCTCAAGAACACGCAAACCGGCTACGTGCACAACTATGCGCTCTCCATGGCAATAGGCGTGGTGGTGATCGTCGCCTGCTATATATTTCGATAAATAATTAATCCCCTCCCCCCTTGTGGGGGAGGGTCAGGGTGGGGGGGATGTTGGCAGAATTGTGGTATGTTGCAACTTCACCCTCCCCCCATCCCCCTCCCATCAAGGGAGGGGGGGAACTAAAGGAACATATCCCGTGAACTATACCATCCTCAACCTTATGACCTTTCTGCCGCTGATCGGGGCGCTTCTGCTTTTGTTTATCCCGAAAGAGAACGAGGGGCCGCTCAAGGCCGTTGCTTTCGGTGTTTCGCTGGTGACGTTCCTGGTGTCGGTCCCGCTGGTCAGCGGATTTGCCACTAGCGCCGAATTCCAGTTCGTCCAGGATATCCCCTGGATCGCCGCCGGGCCATTCGTGATGCGCTATCACGTGGGGATCGACGGCATCAGCCTCTGGCTGGTCATGCTGACCACTTTCATCATGCCGATCGCCATCCTTTCCACCTGGAGCGCGGTGGAGAAGATGGTTAAGGAGTACATGATCTGTCTTCTGCTTCTGGAAGTCGGCATGCTCGGCACCTTCATCTCCCTCGACCTCTTCCTCTTCTATATCTTTTGGGAGATAATGCTGATCCCGATGTACCTGATAATCGGCGTCTGGGGGGGGAAAGAGAGGATTTACGCGACGGTCAAGTTCTTCATTTACACCATGCTCGGCTCGGTCCTGATGCTGGTTGCCCTGATTACTCTCTATTTCAAGGCAGGGGCCGGCGATTTCAGCCTCGATCGGTTTTACAACCTGAACCTCGATATTTTTACCCAGAGCTGGATGTTCCTCTGCTTTGCCTTTGCCTTTGCCGTCAAGGTCCCCATCTTTCCTCTCCACACCTGGTTGCCGGACGCCCATACCGAGGCCCCAACGGCCGGCTCGGTCATCCTGGCCGCCATCCTTCTGAAGATGGGGACCTACGGCTTCGTCAGGTTCGCCATGCCGCTCTTCCCCGACGCAACCCTCCGTTTTACACCGCTCTTCGCCACCCTCGCGGTGATTGGTATCAATTACGCGGCGCTTGTCGCCATGGTTCAGGAGGATGTCAAGAAACTGGTCGCCTACTCATCCGTGGCCCATCTCGGCTTCGTCATGCTCGGCATATTTGCCCTCAACCAGCAGGGGGTGTCCGGCGGAATACTGCAGATGCTCAACCATGGGGTTTCTACCGGAGCGCTGTTTTTGATAGTCGGTTTCATCTATGAGCGTCGTCATACCAGGCTGATCAGCGATTTCGGCGGGCTTTCCAAACGGATGCCGATCTTCGCCGCCATCTTCATGATCGTTACACTGTCCTCGATCGGGCTGCCCGGCACCAACGGCTTCGTCGGCGAATTCCTGATCCTGCTCGGCGCTTTCGAGAGCAGCCTGCGCTGGTATGCGATCATCGCCACGGCAGGGGTCATCTTCTCGGCCGTTTATATGCTCTGGATGTTCCAGCGGGTCATGTTCGGCGAGATAACCAATCCCCGCAACCTTACCATAAAGGACTTGAACGCCCGCGAAATAGTGGTGATGGCCCCGCTGGTGGCGCTCATCTTCATCATGGGCGTTTACCCGGCCCCTTTTATCAGCAGGATGGCCCCGGCCGTTGACCGGATGATAGCACTCAGCAAGGCCGGAGTGCGCACAGCGAATGGTGAAGAGCGAATAGTGAAGGGTGAAGTTCAAAGAGTGAAGAGTGAAGAGTGAAGAGTGAAGGGTGAAGGGTGAAGGGTGAAGGGTGAAGGGTGAAAGAATTGGGGAATTTACCAACTAGGTTAACAGAGGAAACTATAGATGGAGCCCATTGATGCACCAGTCGTAAATTTCATTGCCATCCTCCCCGAGACGGTCCTGTCGCTCTTTGCCATGGCGCTTCTCCTGCTCAATGTCTTTATCCCGAGTCCGAGCAGCCAGAAGGGGTATCTGGGATACCTGAGTTTTATCGGCATTGCAGTTACATTCTTCTTTGTCATTGCCGCATGGGACGTTCCCCCAGCGTTACAGAGCGGCTTCGGCGGGGAGGTTGTGCAGGACAGGTTTGCACTTTATTTCGAGGGAATTTTCCTGATCGCTGCGGCACTCACCGTCCTGATCACTGACAGGTACATGCACCGCGAGGAGTGCAACCACGGCGAACTCTACCCCCTTATTCTCCTTGCCACGGCGGGGATGATGCTGATGGCCGCTGGCGGCGGCCTGACGACTATTTTTCTCGGGCTCGAACTTCTTTCCATATCGCTTTACGTGCTGGCCGGCTTCAACCGGGCCAATCTGAAATCGAACGAGGCGGGGCTCAAATACCTCCTCCTCGGCGCTTTCGCCACCAGTTTCCTTCTCTACGGCATGGCCCTGACCTATGGCGCCACCGCTACGACCAAAGTGGCCGGGATAGCCGCCTGCATCGCCCGGAACGGCGCGATCACGACTAACCCTATTCTTCTCTGCGGAATGCTGCTCATGGCGACCGGCTTCTCCTTCAAGATTGCCGCGGTCCCCTTTCACATGTGGACTCCCGATGTTTACGAGGGGGCGCCGACGCCGATGACCGCCTTCATGGCGGTTGGTCCCAAGGCGGCCGGATTCGCCGCATTTGTCAGGGTCTTCACCATCGCTTTCCCTGCACTCAAGCCCGACTGGACCCCGCTACTCTGGGGGTTGGCGGCCCTCACCATGACCGTGGGGAACATTATCGGCCTTTATCAGATCAACATCAAACGGATGCTTGCCTACTCCGCCATCGCCCACGCCGGTTACGCCCTGGTCGGCTTTACCGCCGGCAATGACGAGGGGATTGCCGGCATTCTCTTCTACATGCTTACCTATGCGTTCATGAACATCGGCGCCTTTACCGTCGTCATCCTGGTCGGCAAGAAAGGAGAAAAGAACATCAATGTCGGCGATTATGCGGGGCTTGCCTACAAACATCCGCTCCTGGCGGCGTGCATGGCGATTTTTCTCTTTTCCCTGGCCGGGCTTCCCCCCACAGCCGGGTTTATCGGCAAATTCTATCTCTTCTCCAGCGCCATCAAGGGGGGCTTTATCTGGCTCGCCGTGATCGGCGTGCTCAACAGCGTGGTGTCGGTCTATTACTACCTGCGGGTTATCGTCTTCATGTACATGAAAGAGCCCGAGGAGGAATTCGACTGGTTGAAGATCACCCCCCCCGTCATCCTGGCGCTTACCCTCGCCGTTGCCGGCGTGCTGGTTCCGGGAGTTGTTCCCGGCCACCTGCTCAGTCTGGCGCAGAGTGTGCTGCACTAGCGCAATTTACTCCGGGGCTGATTAATGGCATGGGATACCTCGTTCGCTGATTATTCCGCAGGGATCTATATTTTGGGGGGCCGATGAAACGTTGTCTTTGGCGGTTTTAGCTTGACAGCGGGAAGATTGCGGTGTAATACGTCCGTATAGTTGCGCGTCACCAATCAACGGAAAGCCTTTTACCAATGGGAGACCGGACATGAACGAAAAAGTTCTCTTCGTTGATGATGACAGGCTGGTACTGGAAATGGCGATTTCGCTATTCGGCGCGCGAGGGATCAAAACCCTTATCGCCTCCGATGCCATGGAGGCGCTTGAGATTTGCCGCCAGCATGATGTCGCGGTTATCGTTACTGACAACTATATGCCCGGCATATCCGGTCTTGAATTGCTCGACCGGTTGAAAGATATATCACCCGAAACCGTCAAGATACTCATGACCGCATATGCCGACCTGAGCTGCGCCCTGGCGGCCATCAACATGAGCGAAGTATTCCGCTTCGTCGTGAAACCCTGGAATGATGAAGAACTCCTGAAGGCGGTAGCCGACGGGATCAGCCGCCACCATATACTGCTCTCTTTGCGGAAAGATGAAGAGGATGTCCTCCGCTCCCTCGCCCAGACCATAGAGCTTAAAGACCCTTCCACCAAGGGGCATTGCGACAGGGTGGCCATTCTTTCCCTGCTTCTTGCCGATGCCCTGAATCTGCCCAAGGATATGAAGAGGGAGATCAAGTACGGCAGCTGGCTCCACGACTGTGGCAAGATCGGCGTGTCGGAAACGATACTGAACGGCACCCAGCAGTTGAGCGGGCAGGAATTGGCTACCATGAAGATGCACTCCGACTGGGGGGCGGATGTCGCCGCCAAGGCCAATCTCTCCCAGGTGGCGCACAACATCATCCACTTCCATCATGAGCGCTACGACGGCACCAGCTATCCAACCGGCATCGGCGGCGAGAAAATACCGATCGAGGCGCGCATCGTTGCCGTGGCCGACGTCTTTGACGCGCTTATGAACGATCGGCCTTACCGCCGCAAATATTCCTCCGGAGAAACCTTTGCCATCCTCAGGTCAATGGCGGGAAGCGCTCTCGATCCGGAACTCGTCGGACTCTTCTTGACGCTGATCACTGCGAATCGGTTGAAGGATATTATGACGAACATTGATACGACGTCTACCGCAATTTCTCAAACGGCGGAATAACGCCGGACTTTCCTTATGCGGTCCCGGTCTCCGGCTTGATTGCAACTGCGTATTGAACTTCTCTTTATTGGCGCAGTATACTCGCACGGGGAAACATTCCTGAAACTATGGTTATCCAAGGTCGGACTATGCCGGGAATACTTTTCATTGCAAATGAACAAAGACTGTTGGAGATCATAGAGCAACTGAGGTCCCTGGTAAATGCGAGGACATACGTCGTAAACGATTTTCGCCAGGGGCTCAAGGAAGTTTTCAACATGCATCCGGCCGCGGTTTTCATCCAGAAAGAAATCGGAGAGATTGACGGAGAAAAAGTGGCGAGTCAGATAAGGGCGCTTCTGGATGATGAACCGATCAGGCTGGTTCTTTTGCATAGCGGAACGGATGAATGGGAGATATCGAATT
>Ga0137449_1000058_pt1 | contig 13150 bp, 12 predicted proteins | sample EasRivERMGT436_2_FD_104905 | JGI IMG/M metagenome (GOLD analysis project Ga0137449, IMG submission 104905) | Soil microbial communities from meander-bound floodplain in the East River, Colorado, USA - East River MetaG ERMGT436_2 | ecosystem: Environmental > Terrestrial > Soil > Floodplain ... | reverse complement strand
CCAACTTATCCTTGCCATTGGCGCCGACGCTCTGCAGAAGGTAAAAAAGATCAGGGACATACCGATAATCTATCTGATGGTGCTGAACCCGGAGAAGATAATCGGAGGAGGAAAAAACATAGCCGGCATAGATATGAATTTCCCGCCGGAAAAATATCTGGGTCTCATGGAGAAACTGAATCTGCCGAAGCTGAAGGTCGGGCTTTTCTACGATCCGGCAAAGACCGGCGCATTCGTCAAAAGAATCCAGCAATCCGCCAGATCAAGGGGAATAGAGATAATGGCAAAAGAGGTTCATCATCCGCAGGAAGTGCCTGAGCTGCTTGCGGACTTGAAGGGCTCCTGCAATCTGATCTGGATGATCCCCGACGCGACGGTAGTAACCCCCGAGACGGTTGAGTTCCTGCTCCTCTTCTCCCAGCAAAACGGGACGCCGGTAGTGACCTTTGCCGCAAAGTACGTGGAGACGGGTGCGCTTATTTCTCTGGATATCGACGGTTTTGATCTGGGGAAACAAGGAGGAGAAATGGCCAACAGAATTCTGGACGGAGCGCACGTTTCGGACATTCCCGCTACAGATGCCAGAAAGGCGGTGCTCAAGGTCAATCGGAAGGTCGCAAGAAAACTCGGCATCAATCTCAAGGGGATCGAAAACTTCTAACATGGCAGGGCCGGGCAGGCGCGGAGCGAAACGATGAATGCAGCCAATTGTTTCATCAGACTCAAAGAGAGCTTCCGGGCCAAGGTCTTTTCCCTTTTCATTCTTTTTATCGTAATTACCTCTGTTTCGTTCACGATCTTTTTTATCCTGCATGAAAGCAAAAACTATCAAGGGCAACTTCTGGCAGAGGGAAGGCTGCTGGCAAATCTTCTCGCCGACAATTCAAGACTGGCGGTTTTCGCGGAAAACCGGGAAATGCTGGAGGCCGCGGCGGCCGGCATTACCAGGAACGATCACGTCACGGACGTAGCCATATTTGCCGCCAACGCGGAACTCTTGGCTGAAACTGAAAAAAGTGCGGCCGACCGGGACCTCGGGCTTAACAGCTCCGAAGAAAAGAAAAAGATCACGTCTTATCTGGAACACTTGAAAGCGTCGACGTTCTCCCAGAACAAAAACAATGTGATATTTTATGCCCCGATAGTATCGGAAACAATTTTACCGACGACGGAGTCACTCTATTTCAAGGAGAAGCCGCAACCGCCGGAGTACCGCACCATCGGCCTGGTGAGAATCGTTCTCGAAAAAGCCGATCTGAACAGGCGGGTCGGCAACCTTTTGCTGGTTGGCGTTCTATTCCTGATCATCTTTTTGCTCCTCGGCTTCGTCGGTGTTTACAAAGTGCTTAAAGGGCTTACAAACCCTCTCAACAGCCTGATGGAAGGGGTGCGGACCGTGGGCAAGGGCAACCTTTCCCAAAGAGTTCCCGTTGAAACGGCCGACGAGATCGGCAAGGTCGCGATGGCGTTCAACACAATGGCTGAAACGCTGGAGCGAAGGGAGGCTGAAAAAGCGGAGCTGGAGGAACAACTCAGAGCAGCGCAGAAGATGAAGGCGAAAGAGGAATGGGAGCGGACGTTCGATACCGTACCTGACCTGATCGCCATTCTTGACCGGGACCAACGGGTCATCCGGGTAAACCGGGCGATGGCGGAGCGTTTAGGGATCAGCAAGGAGGATGCTGCCGGGAAACTTTGTTTCGAGATATTCCATAATAATAAGAAGGCCGACGCGGATTGCCCCTGCTTGCGGATGCTTTGCGACGGCCGGGAACATGAGAGAGAGATTTATGAAGCCAGGCTGAACTGCCATTTCTGGATAACCGTGACCCCTTTGCGCAACCCCGACGGCGAATTGCTCGGCTGTGTCCACGTGGCCCGCGACATCTCCGAACACAAAAGAGAGGAAGAGGAAAAGAAAGCAATTCAGGCGAAGCTGATCCAGACAAACAAGATGACTTCGCTCGGCCTTATGGTGTCGGGTATGGCGCATGAAGTCAATAATCCCAACAACAGCATAAAATTCAGCGCTCATGTGCTGTCCAGGACCTGGAGCGATATGCTTCCTATTCTTGATAATTACAGCAGGGCAGAGGGCGATTTCGTTATCGGCGGTCATCAGTATTCGCAGATAAGAGAAGCATTGCCGCAACTGATTTCGGGAATTACCGACAGTTCCCGCAGAATCGAAGGGATCATCAAGAACCTGCGTGATTTTGTCCGCAAGGGACAATCTGACCTCTCCATGCGGATCGATATCAACCGGATAGTCTCTGTTTCATCTTCAATTCTCAACAACCAGATTAAGATGCACACCAACAATTTCAAGCTCGAACTGGACGAGCGGGTGCCGGAAGTCAAGGGGAATTCGCAACAACTGGAACAGGTTTTGATAAATCTCATCATGAACGCCCTCCAGTCTCTTCCCGATAAGGACAGGTCAGTTTCCGTCGCCACCTCCTTTGATGAACAGGCCGGTCAAGTGATTGTCAAGGTGAGCGATACCGGCTGCGGTATGCCGCCGGATGTAAAGAACCGGCTTTTTGAGCCATTTTTCTCCACCAAGCTCGATAGCGGCGGCACCGGTTTGGGGCTTGCCATTTCCAATGTCATAATCAAAGACCACAGAGGTGTTCTGGAATTCGAGTCGGCGCCCGGAAAAGGGACGACCGCCATCGTTAAATTAGCGGTGGTTTAGAGCACTATCGGGAAGTTGCATTATTTCCCGCACCGGGAACCAGACTGTTTCTCTCCGCGTTCCGGTGTCTCCTCGGGAAAATAAAATGAAAGAATGGAGAAAAAATGGATTCTGCTAAGACGAATAGTTTGCCTGTACTTTTGGTGGACGACGAACAGGAGATTCTTGATCTTACCAAAATGACCCTGGGGTGTGAAGGCATCCAGAATGTTCTGACACTTCAGGATAGCCGCCAACTGCTTCCGTTGTTGCAGGGGAAAAAGGTATCGGTAATAGTGCTGGACCTCATGATGCCGTATCTTTCCGGTATCGACTTGCTACCGGCCCTTGTCGCTGATTTTCCCGATATTCCGGTAATGATCATGACTGCATCGGATGACCTGGAAACCGCGATAGAATGCCTGAAAATAGGAGCATTCGATTATCTGTTGAAACCGGTCGAACCGAATCGCTTGATATCGGCCATTGATAAGGCGCTAAAGCTGAATTCCCTGCAGAATGAGGTCTCCTCGCTCAAAGAATGCCTTCTCACCGGCCGTCTGGAACGTTCTGACGCCTTCAGCGATATCATAACCTGTAGCAAAAAAATGCACGCGGTTTTCCAGTATGTCGAGGTAATCTCGCGATCCCGGCAACCGATTCTGATAACCGGTGAAACCGGGGTAGGAAAGGAACTGATGGCATGTGCGATACATAAATTAAGCGAAGCAAAAGGGGACTTTGTAACTGTGAATGTGGCCGGACTTGATGATATGATGTTTTCCGACACATTATTCGGGCACAAGAAAGGGGCGTATACCGGGGCTGACCAGGCGCGGGAAGGATTAATCGGCAAGGCTGCCGGCGGGACCCTGTTTCTTGATGAAATTGGGGATCTGAGCCAGCTTTCACAGGTAAAACTGCTGAGGTTGCTGCAAGGGGAAGAGTATTACCCTTTGGGGTCGGATGTCTTGAAATTCACCGACGCGCGGATATTGGTCGCAACCAATCAGAACCTTCTCCAGGCGATTGATAACGGTAAATTCCGCAAGGATCTTTATTATCGTCTTTGCGCCTATCAAATCAATATCCACCCGCTCCGCGAACGTATTGAGGATATCCCGCAGCTACTGAATCATTTCATCGAGGAAGCGGCGCTATCACTTAATAAACCAAAACCGGTCCCGTCTCCTGAAGTGTCGGCGCATCTTGCCAAACACAATTTCCCCGGCAATATCAGAGAATTCAAGGCGATGGTTCTTGATGCCGTTGCCAGGCATATAAACGGCCCCCTCACTTTGAAAGAGTTCCCCGGTGTTCCCAGGCATCTGTCTGCGGAATCCCTCAATATGAATCTCCAGAATAGCAATTGTGACGATCTATTAAACGTGATGTTCGGCAAATTCCCCACCCTGCAGGAAGTTGAAGATTATATGATAGAGAGGGCGATGAAACTTGCCGAGGGGAGACAAAGCGTTGCGGCTGATCTTTTGGGGATCACCCGTCAAGGCCTGAATAAACGGCTGCGATGGTGTCGAAAATACGAATAAATCCTCTTCCTGTCCGGTCAAACAGAATCCTGCCATGCACTGCAATAGAGTTGCCTAAGCGGTTTTACGCGGTATAGTATGTCTTTGTCGGATTATCTCGATCCGTCCGGGAATGGAGGCGTTGCGCAATGTCGTTGGAACTTTGTGAAATGTCGTTGCAGCAGACTCAGGAGCTTTTACGCCTTACCGATAAAACGCTGCAGAATATATGTTGCAAAAAATTTACCGGTGAAGAACTCTACGCTGAAACGATTCAGAAAGTGCTCGGAGGAAAAGGAAGGCGAGGCCCGGCTAACATTTTTATCGTTTTTCAGGAACAAGACGGCACCATTCGCCGGGGCCGGGTTTTTCATCTAAAAGCCGGCGAGTTGATCGAGAAGTCTGAAGAGATACCCATCGACCCGCTGTCGAGGTATGCAATCAACATGTCCCAGGCTGACGTGGTGGCCTCAAACTGGTCTGACAGTTGCGCGAACGTCGAAGAATACCAGGCATATTTTCAACCGGCCGTCAGAGAATGTATCGGCGGAGTTATCAGGAATTTTGTCGCCTACCGGATCAGCGGTGAAGCCCCGGGCTCCGTAATAGCTTTTAATTATCCAGGCAAGGCAACAACCTATGATGCGGATGTGTTACGCAGTCTCGCGGTAGTTATCGGGTCGCTTGTGACCCTTTCCAATGAACTTCAGGAGACGGAAAAGGCTTTTATTTATACGATCAAAGCCCTGGCCAGGGCCTGTGAAGCTGCGGAAGAGCAAACGGGAAAGCATATCCTCAGGGTAAACCGATATGCCGGAGCACTGGCGGCAAATATGGGTCTGGCCGACGATTTTGTCGACGTCGTCTCATATTCGGCCCAGATGCATGATGTCGGCAAAATAAAAATACCGACTTCAATTCTTTTAAAAGAAGGGGCTCTCAACAAGGAAGAGATGGAACTGATGATGATGCATCCTGTTTATGGGGAAAAGATTCTCGGTGATTCCCCCCGGTTACAGGTGGCAAGGGAGATAGCCCTGGCGCATCATGAGAACTGGGACGGCAGCGGCTATCCTTACCATCTCAAAGGGGAAGAGATCCCCCTGGCGGGCCGTATCGTCAAGCTGGCGGATGTTTACGATGCATTACGCTCTGAAAGGAGCTATAAGCCTCCTCTAAGCCATATGGACACCCTGAAGATCTTTAAAAAAGGGGATGACAGAATAAGCCCGAAGGCTCATTTTGATCCGGAGCTTTTGAAGACTTTTTTCCAGATCGAACATATATTCGAAAAAATATATGACAGCATGGAAACGGAAATTCAGGCTGAAGTATGAATAGGAATCGTGTAACGTGAGACGAAAGGCTGAAGGATGTTTATTATGTATCAACCTTCAGCCATCACTCTATCGAATAGGATTTGAATCATTCTTCCTTGGTGATCCGGACTACCTGCAAAACACCCGGCATTATTCCTATTTCATGGGCATCGAGGGTTTCAGTATCGCCGATAACACCGATAATTATCCGATTGGCGCCGGTCGACTGGTGAATATCGAAATTCTTGTTGATCAGAAATTCCTTCACGTGGTCCAAAGCCGACTCATCGGCGCTTTTTTTCATGATTATAAGCACAGGTAAATCCCTCCCTACTCACCGGTCCCTTGTTCTCTGCCCGTCATGATCCTTTCCAGCCTTCTCGATTCGTCAATTACCCGCTCGAACAACCTGACTATTGCATCGTCGTCAAGCGGGCCCGGGTTTTCCGCTTTCATCCGCTGGAAAATCAGCTTTTCCCTGGCAGGGTCGTAGACCGGCAGCCCCTTGCCTTTTTTTATCTCGCCAATCTTTAGCGCAATATCGGCTCGCTGATTGAATATTTGCAACAATACACTGTCGAGCCGGTCTATTTCCCGTCTTAATTCGTCGATCGTCATCTATCGCCTCAGAACTGCTTTCTTATGAATGTGTCTCTCCGCCAGAGGGAGTCATCCTTTTCCGGATGGTCGATATTATAATGGAGACCCCTCGATTCCTTGCGCTGTTGCGCGCATGAGACGATCAACTCGGCCACCGTGGCTATGTTGCGCAGCTCGATGAGATCGGAAGTGATGATGAAGTCCCAGTAATAATCCTCGATCTCCTCCTGGATAAGCATTATGCGGTGCATGGCCCGCTCCAGGCGTTTATCGGAACGGACTATACCGACATAGTTCCACATGAAACGTCGGATTTCATCCCAGTTCTGGGAAACCACCACCATTTCATCACTGTTGGTGGCGGTGCCGGAATCCCATTCGGGAAGGTCCGGGCAGACATAGTCATCTAAGGCCAGTTGCCCGATCGCATGCCGATATGCCCTGCCGGCATAGGCGCCCGCTTCGAGGAGCGAATTGCTAGCCAGGCGGTTGGCCCCGTGCAATCCTGTAAAAGAAACCTCGCCGATGGCGTATAGATTCTGGAGGTCGGTTTCCCCGTTCGGGCCCACGGCGACCCCGCCGCAGAGGTAATGGGCCGCTGGCACCACGGGCAACGGCTCACTGGTCATGTCTAAGCCGTAACCCAGGCAAGTCAGGTATATGTTTGGAAAGTGGTTCCTGACGAAGTCCGGATCTTTATGGGTTATGTCGAGATAGACGCAGTCGTCGCCATGGGTCTTTATTTCGTTGTCGATGGCGCGGGCGACGATGTCGCGCGGGGCAAGGTCCTTGAGAGGATGGTATTTTTCCATGAAGGGCGTCCCGTCTCGTCTGCGCAGGATCGCCCCTTCTCCCCTTACTGCCTCCGAGATGAGAAATGACTTGGCGTGGGGATGGAAAAGAGTGGTCGGGTGAAACTGCATGAATTCCATGTTGGCAATGGTTGCGCCGGCGCGGAAGGCCATGGCTACCCCGTCTCCCGTGGCAACGTCCGGATTGCAGGTATAGAGGTAGACTTTGCCGGCGCCGCCTGATGCGAGTAAAGTTATTTTGGAGGCGAAGGTTTTTACCTCGCCGCTTTTGATGTCGAGCACATGCGCACCGCAACAACGGTTCAATTCGAGCTTCTTGCGCATGATTTTGGCGGCTGTTAACAGGTCGATAGCGATGTGATGCTCGTAGATGTCGATGTTGGGGTTTTCCCTGACGGCTTCCACCAGCGCCCGCTCGATTTCCCGGCCGGTGGCGTCGTCGCTGTGAAGGATGCGCCTCTTGCTGTGTCCTCCTTCACGTGTCAGGTCATAGGTGTCGCCCCGGGTGGTGAATTTTACTCCCCATTCGATCAGGTTACGGATGACCTGCGGTCCCTCTTCAACCACTGTTCTCACAACGTCTTCGTGGCAGATGCCGGCTCCGGCCGTCAGGGTATCAGTAATATGGGCAGCGAAAGTGTCTTCCTGGGAAAAAACCGAGGCGATCCCCCCCTGGGCATAGTTGGTTGCGGATTCGGCAATGTCACGCTTGGTTATCAACGCCACCCTGCCGTGCGCGGAGGCCTGCAAAGCGAAGTAAAGCCCTGCAATTCCGCTGCCGATGACCAGAAAATCGCTGTCAATTTTCATTATGACTCCACTTACGGTACTAATTGGTAAAGGCCCCGGAATTATTTACTTCCGCAATTAATTTGTCAAGATATTTTGCTTATTTATCTACAAGCAACGGCGAAGAGTTGCACATGGTCTTGATGCTGTGTTATGATTTAAAATTGCAATCTAAGCTTCTTTATTCCCGTGATTCGAGCCGACAGGCATGGTAGAGAGACTTTGCATGCAATCTGCAAGTCGCATCACGGAAAGATCAAATCATAAAGGGATAATTAATGAGTGACGAAAAAGTCCTGCCGTTTATCGAGCACCTGACTGAACTCAGGAAACGTTTGATTGTATGCGTAATTGCAATAGTAATCGGAATGGGAATAGCATGGAACTTTTCCAATGCCCTGCTCGCTTTTGTAGAAAAGCCGTTGACCGGCAAAACGTATTTGACGGAAATCAAAAAGCAGGTCTATGGAGAGGTCAAAAAGCGTTATCCGGCGGTCTACAGTCATTTCAAGCTGGATAAGGAGGCGGTTGTCGATACCCAGGACAGGCGCCTGGTTTACAGCGCCCCTTTGGAGCCTTTTTTCATTCAATGCAAGATCTCGATGCTTGCCGGTTTAATCCTGGTTCTTCCCGTTGTTTTTCATCAACTCTGGCTTTTTATCGCACCCGGTCTTACCCGCAAGGAAAAACGTCTGGTGGTCCCTTTTGTAACGGTAAGCTCGATAAGTTTCTGCGTGGGCGCGCTCTTTTTTCTGATAGTAATATGGCCGGTAATCATCAACTTTTCACAATCATACGAAGGTGAAGGCTTACGAAGCTTGTTAAATCTGAGCTTCTATATCAATTTCTGCATGCGTCTAATCCTGATGTTCGGGCTTATCTTCGAATTGCCGATAATAACTCTGCTCCTTTCCCGATTAGGGATCGTGAACTACAAGATGCTGGCGGCCAAACGCAAATATGCGATATTGGCAAGTGCGATAATCGCTTCTTTCCACGCGGACTTGATCACCATGTTTGTCATTATGGTCCCCCTTTATCTGATGTACGAAGTGAGCATATGGGTCGCATTGATTTTTGGCAAAAGGAAAGTGAAACCTGCCGAGGCGGTTTCCTGACGGATCGTTTTTCGAGTCGCGCCTTCCGACCCTCTTCGGCAAAGTTTTCTTGACTATTTTCATTAGATTGATAAACTACCAAACCTTGGATGATTTACATTGAATTCCACGCGAATGGTACGCCGATCATGAATAAAGCATTGCGGGAAATGGTGCCGCCGAGAATAAGAAGAAAGCTGGGGAAGAAGAGTCAGTTATGCCTGCTCAACGGCAGAGATGTATTCGCCCCCCTGCGATCAGAGATGCAGATCGTTATGGCCTGCAATACCAGGATAAAGCAGGTAATTCCGGGGATAATGCAGGCGGCGGAAGAGCTTGACGCAGTTGTCGCCTTTGAACTGACCAGGTCTGAAGGAGGTCTTGACGGTGGTTATACCGGCCAGACTCCCGAAATTTTTTTTGATGCCGTCATAGACTATGCGGAAAGGGCCAAATTCAGCAAACCGTTCATAATCCACGGCGACCATATTACGGTAAAAGATACCTCCCCCGGGGAGCTGGCGGAAGCTGAAAAGCTTTTGTCGGCGCAGATCAAGGCCGGATTTACCTCATTTGCCATCGACGCGTCATTTAATCCGCTACAGGACAACATAAAGATAGTAAACCGACTTGCCCGTCATGCCCTAGCCGAAGGGTTGGGGCTGGAAGTGGAGCTGGGAGAAATCAAGCCGGTTGGCAGCGATTCGAACCTGACTTCCGTTGCCGAAACGGAGGAATTCCTGCAAGGTCTGGCTGCCTGCGGGGTGAACCCTTTGCTTCTCGCCATAAATAACGGTTCGAAAAGCGGCAATTATATTGACGGAGAAAAGATCAATATCGATCTGGTCAGAACCGAAGAGATTTACAGGGTCTCCCGGTCATTCGGCGTTGCGGGCCTGGTTCAGCATGGAATAACCGGCACTCCTCTGCATATAGTCGGCAAGCTGGCGGACTTCGGCATCAGAAAAGGGAATATCGGCACGCTCTGGCAGAATATCGCCCATGCCGGCCTTCCCCTGGATTTGATGGAAGAGATGCGCCGCTGGGCCAGGGAAAACAAGCGGGATATCAAATATGCGACCAAGGTTTTCAAGGCGGAAATTGATGCCATCCCGGCGGAAAATGCCAGAATGATCCATGAGATGGCTTACCGCGAGGCCAGGGAATTCATTACGGCCTTTCGTGCGAAGGGGAGCGCGGGCAGGCTTGCCGGCTTACTGGAGGGTGCGGGTTGCGCATAATCAGCGGCACTGCGCGAGGCCGCCGGCTTCTCTCGCCGCCGAACTACCGGATCAGACCTACGGCTGACCGGGTAAAGGAGTCGCTGTTCAATATTCTGGCTAATCTTCTGGATGGTTTCGACCGCTGCCGGGTGCTGGATATTTTTGCCGGGACCGGCAATCTCGGCATTGAGGCCTTGAGCCGCGGCGCTGCGCATGCCGTATTCATAGACAATCATAAAGAGTCTGTTACCCTTGTATTAAAGAATCTGCGGCTACTCGGTTTCGAGGAGAGTGCTCGCGTGCTTGAGAAAGAGGCAATCCCGGCATTGCGTTATCTGGAAAAACGGGAAGAACCTTTTCACCTGATATTCATCGATCCCCCTTACCGGCAGGGGCTCGTGGAAAATGTCCTTGAATATCTGGCCACTTCCGCTTTAATAGAAGTGAATTCACTGGTTATCGCCGAGTTTTCATCACGGGAAGTGATCCCGACCGCATTCGCGGCCTTGCGGGAAGTTGACAGAAGAGAATACGGAGATACAGGCATCTCATTTTTTCGCAAAACCGGATAATGCGGTTCCAGGTTGATGGTCTTAAGTCAAACATCCGATGGATCGAATGAATCGGATGGATCTTTATCCCGAATATCGAATCCAGAAACCCAAATTGAGGTTTTCCATGCCGAAAAAGATCGCCGTTTACCCTGGTTCATTCGACCCCATAACATATGGTCATCTGGACATAATCGACCGCGGCTTGAAGATCTTTGACGAAGTGATTATCGCTGTTGCCGAGAATCCTGTGAAAAGGGCATTGTTCAGTATCGAGGAGCGGGTCGATCTCATCCGGAAAGTCCTGGATGGTAACGGCAGGGCGACGGTTGACACGTTTGGCGGCCTTCTGATAAATTATGTACAGGCCAAGGGGGCAACCGTAATTATCCGCGGCTTGAGAGCGGTTTCCGACTTTGAATACGAATTCCAGATCGCCCAGATGAACCGTGGCATCTCGCAGGATGTGGAGACTCTCTTCATGATGACCTCTGTCCCGTTCAGCTACCTCTCTTCTTCAATAGTCAAGGAAGTTAGCTCCCTTAACGGACCGGTCGACGGACTGGTCCCCGCGATCGTAAAACTTGCGCTTGATGCAAAATACAATCGCTGACTAGTCAGAAACAATAGGATTAACCGATCGGATTCGTTTTCTACTAAGGAGGAACCTATGAAACTTGCGGACCGCGTGAACAAGATACAACCGTCGCCGACTCTGGCTATCGATGCCAAGGCGAAAGCCTTGAAGGCGCAGGGAGTGGATATTGTCGGCTTCGGCGCCGGCGAACCTGATTTCGATACCCCGCTGAATATCAAGGAAGCCGCCAAAAAGGCCATAGACGCCGGATTCACCAAGTATACGCCGGTTGGCGGCACCGACGAACTGAAAGATGCCATCATCGCCAAAATGAAGAATGACCATGGGCTCGAGTACACACGTGACGAGATCTCGGTGGCCTGCGGCGCCAAACACTCGCTTTACAACATCTCCCAGGCCCTGATCCAGGATGGGGATGAAGTAATCATCCCGGCCCCATACTGGGTCTCTTACCCCGATCAGGTGGTCCTGGCGGGGGGGACTCCTGTCTACATCGAGACCGACGAGGCCACCGGATTCAAGATAACGCCAGCGCAACTGGAAAAAGCGATCAGCAAAAACACCAAGGCGCTGATCCTCAACTCACCATGCAATCCGACCGGCGCCAGCTATAGCGTTGAAGAACTTAAGGCTATTGGCAAGGTCTGCCTGAAGCACGACTTTCTCGTTATCTCCGACGATATTTATGAGCGGCTTATGTACGACGGCCTGAAATTCGCCGAAATTGCCGAAGTGGTTCCCGAGTTGAAGCCCCGCACCGTAGTTGTCAACGGTGTTTCCAAGACATATGCCATGACCGGCTGGCGGATAGGTTACGCCTGCGGCCCGAAGGAATTGATGGGCGCAATGACCAAGATGCAGTCCCAGTCAACTTCCAATCCGACCTCTATTGCCCAGAAAGCCGCCGTAGAGGCGTTGAAAGGTCCGCAGGATGCCGTTGCTGCCATGGCAGTTGAATTCGAGAAACGTCGCACATACATTGTCGAACGACTGAATGCCATGCCGGGGGTCACCTGTTTCAAGGCGACCGGTGCCTTTTATGTTTTCCCTAATTTCTCCTCTGTCTACGGCAAGAGCTTCAACGGTAAAAAAATCAGCAACTCCACCGAATTTGCCGCGTATCTACTGGAGGAGGCCAAGGTAGCCCTTGTGCCGGGAGTGGCCTTTGGCGCTGACAAATACGCCCGTCTCTCCTATGCGGTCAGCATGGAGAACATCCGGAAGGGGATGGACCGTATCGAAGCGGCGATAAAGAATCTGGAGTAGGATAAAGTCTTATCAGATGTTACCCCCCTTTGAAAAAGGGGGGCCAGGGGGGATTTGGGAGCCGCAAAGCAAGGCAAATCCCCCTGAATCCCCCTTTGCCAAAGGGGGACTTGATATTTAGGGCGTATGAAAGGGAACCGGCATGATAGACAAAGATATGATCATCGGCGATATAATCCGTAGTTATCCCAAGACCCTTGCTGTTTTCGAAAAATATAAGCTGACCTGTTTCGAGTGCCAGATTGCCGATTTCGAAGCACTTGAACATGGTGCGGATGTCCACCACGTTAATGTCGGGAACCTTATCAAGGAATTGAACGAGGTTGTCGAAGATTCCGATTAGCCTGGCCTCCTGATCCCGCAGGAAACCTGATATTATCCGTTATTCAGGCAATTATATGCGGGAGCGTTATCAATTTCACTCACATCACTAATCCCCGGAATCTAAACATGACCTGTCTATGGAAATCGTGCTTGACCAAAATAGTGTAAAAATGTAGATTAAGAATAGAGTAATTATACTCTGAAATACGAAACTGCATAAATAAATATCATTATAATTGATAAACAATTTTGCTCCCATTGCCGCAATTTATAAATATCCCCTTATAAAGCAAATAGATGTCTCTTTGCAGCAGTGGGTGTGAAGCTTGCAGATGTGCATGGCACGCATTTCGCAACCAGCTTTT
>Ga0137449_1000057_pt1 | contig 13167 bp, 13 predicted proteins | sample EasRivERMGT436_2_FD_104905 | JGI IMG/M metagenome (GOLD analysis project Ga0137449, IMG submission 104905) | Soil microbial communities from meander-bound floodplain in the East River, Colorado, USA - East River MetaG ERMGT436_2 | ecosystem: Environmental > Terrestrial > Soil > Floodplain ... | reverse complement strand
CGTGATCATTAGGGTGGACCTTGCCATACTCGCCGAGTTCGCCGCCGAGGATCTCCCCGGCCCGGTTAGCCAGCACTTCGTTGACATTCATGTTGTGGGAAGTGCCTGCCCCGGCCTGAAACGGGTCAACCACGAATTCATCGGCAAATCCGCCGGCCAGCGCTTCATCGGCGGCCCGGACGATTGCATCGCCGATCTCCGCCGACAGCCGGCCGGTCACCATGTTGGCGAGCGCCGCGCACTTTTTGATGACAATGGTTCCCCGGACCAGCACGGGATGGGGCTTCAGCCCCGAGATGGGGAAATTCTCCAGCGCCCGGACGGTCTGCGCCCCATAGTATGCGCCGGCAGGGACTTCAACCGGCCCGAGAGTATCTTTTTCAATGCGCATCGACATTAAATTATTCCTAAGTAGGGGCAACCCCCTGTGGTTGCCTATCAAAAGGGCAGGCACGGAGGCCTGCCCCTACCGTTTTATCGCATTGTATTTCTCCGTAATCACCCTTAAATGCTCACTCTCTTCTTCGCGGAGTTTCTTGAGCATGTTGCTGCCGTCGGGATCGGTGATCTTGGCCGCCAGTTCATTGAAGTAGACAATCCCCTTCTTCTCGATCTCCATGGCGATTTCCAGCGCTTCCAGGTCTCCGGTGGCAAAGCCGATCTCCTTCTCTCCGGGTTCTCCCGGTTCCAGGGAGATGGTAGTGCCGCCATAAAAGACCCAGCGCCCGCTCTCTTCCATGGAGCTGTATAGGTCGGAGAGTTTCAGATAATGTTCTTCCTCGGTTCTTGCCAGCCAGCGAAAAATGCGTTTGCCGTTGGGGTCGAAGGTCTTCTGTTCCGCCCTGGTATAAAAATCGAAGGTCTCCTTTTCGATCTCCATGGCTCGCATAATGGCATCCAGTGTCTCTTTTCTGTTTTCGTTCAAAGGTCCTCCCCATGCAATAGTTTATTAAGCGGCAGCAGCTCTTCCACGCTGGTGGCGAGAAAGACAGTGCTTCCCATGACCGCCGGCAGACGCAGGTCGATATCATAGCGGTCGCCGATGAAAAGGCATTCGGCCGGTTCTCTGCCGAGCGCCAGATATATCTTCTCCAGGGCATCGCGATCCGGTTTCGGCAGCCAGTAATCCTCGATGGTCAGCACCTTGCGGAACAGCCCGGCCACGCCGATGGCTTTCATGATGCGGGTCGCGAGGCTGCGGTTGTTGTTGGTATAGACTACCAGCTCGAATCTGCCGCCGAGAGATTGCAGCAGCGTAACGACCCTCTCGTCCCGGTTAAGAAATGGTTCCGGTTCGATTTCATCGGCAAAGCGCCGGTGCAACTCCTTAAGATCGCCCCCCAGGTCCATGCATGCATGGCTCAGGGTGCTGTCGATGCCGTTTTCCGCGGCCAGCCTTTTCTTCGTTTCCCTGAGCAGTTCTCTTGCCGCGGCGACGTCAATTCCTTTCACCTCCGCCATGTACCGGCAGGCGCAAATATTAATCTCATGGCCGAACTCTTTATTGACGTAAAGAGTGCCGTCCAGGTCAAATACCAAAGCCTTCAATTCACCGATCACCAGAGGAGTCCTTTCTTTATTTTGATTCTCTTTACCTTTACCAGTGAGCAGGGCGATTGAAAACCTTAACCTGTTTTCAGTGTAACATTCAACCGCCGTCTGTCAAAGGTCTTTGCCCCATTCCCGCATGCAGAGGAGCTCGGGGGTGTCGACTCCTTTTGCCTGGATGAGGACCTGGAAGGTGTCTCCCATCCCCCCCTCGGGAAGAATGAGTTTTTTCAGGGTCAGGCGGTTTTTCAGGCGCTCTTCCTCGGAGGAGGCTTCGGCGTCAAACGCAATCATCTCCGCCAGCATCCCGGCCCCCATGAGGAATCGGTACTGCTCGCCGAACCAGACCGTTGAGAGGCCCAGTTCCTCGCCTCGGCCGATCAGGGTGGTGAAGTCCACGTGGCTGGTCATATCCTGCCGGCCAACCCGGATGTATGGGTTTTCTTCCACCCGGTGCCGGTAATAGCAGAGGAGCGTGCCGTTTTTCCGCTGCGGGGCATAGAGCTCAGCGGCCGTGTAACCGTAGTCGATGGTCATGACGAACCCGCGAACAATTGCCCGCGCCACGGATGCCAGCCAAAGGGGGGCCTCCAGGCTGATCTCCGCCCGCTGCCCCGGTAAAAGTTCGATACCGAGCCGCCTCAGGCGCTCTTCCAGTTCCGGGGTCGAGGGGATGCCGAGGGTCTCGGCGAATTCATCGCCTCCGGCGGTGACATAGACCTCCCTGAGGCCGCCACCGGTCATCTCCACAATATGCACCGGAAACGAATCGATCAACTCGTTGGAGAGCAGGCAGCCGGAAAAAGAAAGCCTCCCTTCCGCCAGGTCGGCCGGCGCGCTCCAGGCGGCTTTAGCCCCATGGCAGGCGAGCAGGTCACGCTGGATAACCTCAAGGGAAGGCTCCGCCTCGATCAGCCGGTAGGTGAGAGTTTCATAAAGCGCCGGGTTTATCCCGGCGATAGCATCCAGGATGTCACGGCACAACTCCCCGTTGCCGGCTCCCGCCTCAACGATGTCGAAATGCGCCGGGGCGGCCATGGCCTCCCACATCCGGATGATCTCGCGGGCGATCAGCCTGCCGAATATCCGATGGACGTTGATGCTGGTGTAAAAATCCCCGGCTTTTCCGACCTTGCGGCCCGGCGAGGTATAGTAACCGAGACCGGGCTCGTAGAGGCAGGCCCGCATGTACTCCGCAAAGGTAATCCACCCCTTTTCCCCGATCCGGTCGAGGATAATCGCCCGCAATTTCCTGTCGTCGCCCAGTTCCACATACGCTCCGCGAAGCTATTATTTATAGTCCATGACGCGGGTTTTGTCAATGCGGTAGAACGGAGAAGAGCCTTTCGGCGAGCAGTCATTTCTTTGCCGATGCGTCGGTAACGGAAGAGGCCACGACTCTTCTCGATCCTCAAACGCTGATGAACAGTCAATTAGGGCCTGTCGGGAAATAACTGTAACAGTATGGCGCTCAGATTTGGGTCAGATTTGGCCGGTCTGATTGAGTCAAACCGCAGGCGTAGCAGGGCTACGCTGAGGATTTGGCGATTGAGGACCGGGCAAAGATGGCCCGAAGATGAGATGCAAGAATGTAATAGTTATTTCCCGACAGGCCCTTTCTACGATTTTCTTTGACATGTGCATATATTATACATATAATTATGCTGGCGTATTGAATCAGATGCGACAGGGAGAGTTCCGGTTGCAGGGTAACAAGAATATCCGGCTAATTTCCATGGCCTCGCAACCGCGTAATCAAATGGAATACTATGAAAGCTGAAATGGATTCTCCCAAGTCAAATCGCGGCGCTGTTGTCCCGCAATCCGGGAAAACACGAATTACCATTTATCTTGATGATGCGATTCTAAAAGGTTTTCGCAAGCGTGCAGATGCTATGGGAAAGGGGTATCAAACATTGATTAATGATGCCCTGCGCGAGTATCTGTCCACGGATTCCGGAAGCTTTGAGGATATCCTGCGCAAGGTTATCCGGGAAGAGATGGGACGCATAACCTGAATTCCGCCCCATCAAGGGGGCATATTTGTTAACGCCAACAGCAAAAAAGAGGAGGAACTATGTCGACCGAATGTTTGTATGTTATCCCCGCCAGTCCCCAATATGTCCCGGCCGCTAATGTCCGTGAACTTGCCCTGGAAGCCTTCAAGGAGATGATGCCCGGTGCTGAATCAGTTGATGTCGTTGTCCACACCGATATCAGTTTCATTGACTCGGGAGTGGGGTTAGAACAGGTCTCATGCAATTTATGCGGCGCAGAACTCGACCAGATATGGTGGGGCGATGCGATGAACGCGGCGTACAAGACCGCCTTCAACGATCTGAAGGTCAGGCTCCCATGCTGTGACGTCACAAGCACCCTCAATGATCTTCATTACCAGATGCCGTCCGGTTTTGCCAGGTTCCTTCTCAAGGCGCAGGGAGGGAGACTTGGCACGCAGTTACCGGTCGATAAGATGCGGGGGCTTGAGACCATTCTGAATACTCCTTTGAAACAGATCTGGGCCCAATATAGAGAGAAGAGAGCCGGGTCCCTATCTACTGAAGCGTGGCGAGGGGAGCGACGTTCCAGACGTAGTTGATTTGGCCCCGACTGACGACTCTGAGATAATAAGGAACCGCGAGGGCGTGGAATTCTGGTGAATTCCACGCCCTCGCGGCTTTACATTATCCCCTTACTGTTCAGGAAAGGGGCGTAACCTTTGTCCGTTCCCTTAATATGGGTCTGTAGCCACTCTTTCAGGAATGGCCGGCGTTTCATAACGTCTTGCGGAACTTGAACAGAAGATAGATGCAGCCGATCCCTCCGAGGGCCATGAGAACCACCAGCCACCAGGCTACCTGCCTGCCTACCCCGCTATAGAAGAGCGGGTAGAGAAAGGCGCCGTTCAGGAGAATAACCGCCAGGAAATTGAGCATAAATTTCATGGTCCGACCGCCTTCATATCTTTATGGGTCAAATCAGTTTTACCCGCCGCCATTTCCGTACTGAATTGATCAGATAAATTTCGTCCGCCATCTTCAACCTGTCAACAGTGACGACCCTTTCCCTGATCCCCCCCCTCTCCAGCAGCTCTTCACGGAAAACGCCCGGAAGCAGGCCGCACTCCAACGCTGGGGTGATCATCTCCCCGTCTATTTTCGCCACGATATTATGGCTGGCCCCCTCGGTCACTTCATCCCTCTCGTTCGTGAAGATCAGGTCGATGCACTCCGTTCTTTTGGCCGGCTCCGTGGAATAGATGGGGCGATGGGTGCTCTTGTGAAAGAGAAACTGGTCCCGTGAATCGGTTCTTTTTTCCGCTATGGCGACGAGGAGCGGAGTGCCGGGGAGGTCTGCGGAAACCGGTTCGGCCTGAATAGTTAAAGCTCCTTTGCGGGAGAGGAGGAGCCGTATCTTTTGCTTTCCGGAGAGTGCCGCCGCACGCACGGAAAGCGCCTTGCGCACTCTGTCGGCGTCCAGATGGAAGCCGAAGTAGGACGCGGAACGACGGAGACGCTCCAGGTGGCGTTCCAGCAGGAAAAGACCGGCGCCTTCTTCGAAGAGGATGGTCTCGATAAGTTTGAAATCGGGCCTGCGTTCCAGGGCGAAGCGCCCCTTGGCAAGACACTCGGCGTATTCGTCCGCGGGGCGGGAATCGTAAGTTATGCCGCTTCCCACTCCCATTTCCGCTCTCCCGGTTTTGGTGTCGATGACGATTGTCCGGATAGCGACACTGAAAACCGCTTCCGGTCCGGGAGAGATATAACCGATGCAACCGGTATAGATGCCGCGCGGTGAATTTTCGAGTCCGGCGATGATCTCCATGGTCCGTTTTTTCGGAGCGCCGGTGACCGATCCGCAGGGGAAAAGAGCCTGGAACAGTTCGACGATACCAATCACGGGTTTAATCCGGGATGTGATCGTGGAGGTCATCTGGTGCAGCGTCTCCATGGTTTCAACGTCGAACAGGGAGCGGACCGCCACCGATCCGGTTTGCGAGACCATGCCGAGGTCGTTGCGCAAGAGATCGACGATCATCAGGTTCTCCGCGCGTTCCTTCGGGTTTTCCCGAAGTTTCCGCTTTGCCTCTTCATCTTCCTCATACCACCTCCCGCGGCCCGCTGTCCCCTTCATGGGGCGGGTGACGAGCGTACCTTCGGCCAGCCGGAAAAACAGCTCGGGCGATGCGGAGAGAATCTTGAACCGTTCCAGGTCTATCCAGGCGCAGAAGGGTACGGCCTGGGACCGGCAGAGGTCCCGGTAGAATGCAAACGGATCGCCGGAGAAGTCGAAAGTCCGGCGCATGGTCAGGTTGACCTGGTAGGTATCGCCGGCCGCGATAAACTCTCTGATTTTTTCTGCTGCTGTAGAGTATTTCTCAAGGGAGAGGGAAGTCCGCCAGTTGGCGGTCTGATAGGAGTGCGTGGAGAATGCGTCAGGAGAAGGCCGGACAGCCACGCGTTTTGCGAAAACGCCAAACCAGAGAAGAGGGAACTCACCAGCAGGGAACGCGTCAAGATCCGGGTTCAGGCCCGGCGCCGCGTCATATGAAATGAAGCCGGCTGCGTGGCGACCGGCGGCTACAGCAGTCTCCACCCTGCACAGGGCCGGCAGCACCTCTTCCAGGGAGTATGCCGCGATAACTTCGACAAATCCCGTAAAGCGATATGACGCCTGGTCCCGCTCCCCGCAAAACGATTCCAGAACAATTTGCGGCTCCTTCATGACGATGGGGCCTCGCACAACTCGACGATGGGGCAGGCTTTGCACCTTAACCGGTCATGGCCGGTGCACCCTTCGGATATTCCCAGGTGGCAGAGGGGAAAGTCGTACTTGACCGGGTCGCCGGGATCGAGCCTGCGCAGGCCGGCGGTTATCTCCCGGGCCATCCGCCAGTCAGCCTGCTTGCGGCTTGTCAGGCCGAGATAAGAGGCGATGCGCCGGATATGGGCATCGACCGGAATGATCAGCTTTGCCGGAGACACCTGATGCCACAGCCCCAGGTCGAAGCCGTCAGCCCGCCTCACCATCCAGCGCAGATACATGCAGAGGCGTTTGCAGGCGCTCCCGGCGGCGGGCGAAGGGAAGAAAAAAGGGAAATAGGAATCGGCCGGGACCCCGCCCCCGCCGAAAACCGGCGTGTAGTCCATGGCCAGTATGGCGGCGCAGAATCCGTTCAGAGCGAGCGTAACGTCTTCTGCCTGCGCATCGTAACCGCCGAGAAAGAATTCGCCGATGGAGTCCGCCTCTTCGAGCATGGTCCGGCACGCCAGGAGGAGGGCACAGAGGTCGCGGCCATCGTTGAAGCGGTGCCTGAAGCCGGCAAAAAGCGCAACGCCCCGCTCGGGCTCGAACCGCTCCACGAAAGCGCGCGGGGAGGGACCCATCATGGCGAATATCCCCTCCAGATTGCGAAGGATTATTTTTACGTTGCCGTAGGCGAATGCGGAGGCAATGAGGCCGACGACCTCCTGGTCCGCCGGGTCGGAGTAGCGGTGGCAGAATGAGAGCGGATCGTTGCCGAGATGGGCCTTGGAGCGGGAGGCGTAGAGATTGTCGAGGAGTTCCTTGAGCGGCATGATGTTATTCCTTATCCCGCATGCTACTCCCGTGGCTCTCCAGGATGAACGTAACCGGACCGTCGTTTGTAAGCGAGACCTGCATCATCGCCTGGAATACGCCGGTCTCCACCGGCAACTCCAGTTCACGGAGCTTCCCCACGAAATATTCATAGAGCCGGTTCGCCTCATCCGGAGGCGCCGCGGAGTCGAATGAGGGCCGTCTCCCCTTGGCGCAGTTCCCCGCCAGGGTGAACTGCGAAACCGCGAGAAGCTCACCCGCTATATCCTTTACCGACAGATTCATTTTACCGGCGCCATCTTCGAAGATGCGCAGATTACCGATCTTCTCCGCCAGCCAGTCGGCGTCCCGCTCCTTGTCCCCCTTCTCCACCCCGAGGAGGAGCAGAATCCCCTTGCCGATCCGGCCGACTGTTTTTCCGTCAACCTCGACCTTTGCCGCGCTTACCCGCTGGATGACCGCTTTCAAGGGGAAACACCCCCGAACGTTTCCGTATAAACCTTTAGCGCTTCATCACCGAACAGGGCGAAGACGACCCGGCTGATCCCCGGAAAGCGCTTCAGTGCCGCAGTTGTTTCGCTGAGAGCAATGGCGCAGGCCTTCTCCAGCGGATAGCCGTATACTCCGCAACTGATGGCGGGAAAGGCGATGCTGGTCAGGCTGTTTTCGTGGGCCAACTGGAAAGAGCGGCGGTAACAGGAAGCGAGGAGCTCCGGTTCACCTTTCGCGCCGCCATGCCAGACCGGGCCGACGGTATGGATCACATGCCGGGCGGGGAGGCGGTAACCTTTGGTAATCCTGGCGTCGCCGGTGGGACAGCCGTTCAGGGTCCGGCATTCCTCCAAGAGCTCCGGCCCGGGGGCCCGGTGGATCGCCCCGTCCACGCCGCCACCCCCCAAAAGAGAGGAGTTGGCGGCATTGACAATGGCGTCCACAACCAGTTTCGTTATATCGGTCTGGATGATCTCGATCTTTCCCTGCATGACTGACCTCCTTTTGCGGATGTTTCCCTTTATACCATTTTCATGGGAAATTGCACCTGTTTTGCGCGAAGGACGGGACTGTTTTTTCGTTGACGGGAGCGCGGGAATGAGTAAGAATAAACCATCCGGAGTTTCCGGATGTACACTTACCTAATCCGGGCCCGGTCGCATTATGCAAAACATCTCTTTACTTGAGGACGACCTTCGATACTATCGATCCATCGCCGCTCCTGCCGAACTTTATCCCCTTCAACTTACGGAAGGTGACACCCTTTCGCCCGGTGATGCAATCAAATTCGGGCAAGCGGCCGGTCTCTGCGTTACTCGCTCCCTGGCCCTGGCCTTGAAGTCCGCCTGGCAGCGTTCCCTCTCGTCCGATCTCGGTCCCGGCTCCCCACCGCTGGCAGATTATGTGCGCATCCACCATGATGAGGCGAAGGACCATGGGAGCCGGTTCAAGCCCGGATGTGACCTGACCCCGTCCGTTGACGAACTCTACGCCATCTGCAGGGAGAGCGGCCTGCTCGCTGCGTCCCCTCTGGCGGACATAGAGGCGTTTCGGGAAGTGATCGATCTCTCCCTTGCAAGGCTTTTCCATCTTTACCCCGCCGATACTCCCGAGCTGATCGAATTCGCCTGCAGCCGGGAGGGGGCTAAAGGGGCACTGGCCGGGGAATGCGGCGCGGACGCCGAAAGGTACCGGATCATTCATGCGACCTGGCGGGAACTGGAGGATGAGGTAGCCACCCTCCTCCTGAAACTTGAAACCCAGACCCTCGGGAATGAACAGATCAACCAGCGCTGGCTGGAGACCTTCGGCCACCTCTATATCCCCCTGACGGAGCTGGAGAGGCTTTATTCAGATATCTCGGCCCTCATCGAGCATGTCCACAACAATCCGGGGCTCTCCGGCGAAGAGATGGAAGAGGTGGAGAAAGAGCTTCTGAATATTCGCTCCGAGGCCCGCAGGAACCGGAAGAGAGAGCCATCCACGAAAAGTTCGGCTCGCGGGGGAGCCGGGCCCGGGGGTATCCCGTGGAACGATGAGGAGCAGAGCGCCTACGAGGAGGAGTGCAAGACGCTCCTCCGGAGGATATGGCAACTCACGCATCCGGACAGGATCGGCAGGGAGGATTTCAGCGAGGCCCAGCGCGGGCTCCTTATCGATTCCTACCAGGAGGCCATGGCCTGGAAGGAAAAAACGCAGTTCGAGCAGGGAGAGGTCGGCATTGCCAGGCGCTCCACTTCCGCGCTCCGCATCATCCTCGACCGGGTGGAAAGGATATGGGAAGATATCGGGCTCACCGGTGAAAGCACTGCCAGGGTGCGGGGGAAGACCCCCGAGGAGCGGCTCGCCTGGCTTGAAGCGCGCATTGCCATCCTCGATGATGAGATAAAGGAGATCAAGGCGGATATCCTTGCCGTTGCCGGGGACCGCGACAGCCGCGAAAAGGAGGCGTGCCTGGTGCCGCCGGAGCGGATCGCCTCAGTTTTGACGCATATGGAGGAGCGGCTTGCCTGGTACCAGGAACAGATAGGAGAGAGCGAGGAAGAACTGGCGCGGCTTCTGACGGTTGGTAAGAGTGGAGGGGGAGATGGCTGACACGAAGATTGCCGTTGCAAGCCAGAGGGGGCTCTCCACCACGCTCGGGGCACTGAAGATCCCCGCGCCCGAGGGGAAACTCAGCCACCGGATCGGCTGGCACAGCGCCGCCGTTACCGCGCTCGCCTTTTCCCCCGACGGCCTGAAGATAGCCTCGGGGTGCAGCGACGGCCGAGTCCGGCTCTGGGACACGGCAACCGGCTCGCTTATCGCCGAATGCGCCGGACATGGCGGGGAAGTCCGGAGCATTGCCTTTTCCCCGGACGGCGCACTACTGGTGAGCGGCGGCAAAGACTGCACCGCCCGCATCTGGGAGACCGCTTCAGGCAAACCGGTTGCCGTGCTGGCCGGCCATCTTTCCTGGGTCCGCGCCGTTGCGGTAAACCCTTCGGGTACGCTGGTGGCGACCGGCAGCGGCGACAACTCCGTCCGTTTGTGGGAGATGCAAAGCGGCGCCGAGGTGAACTTCATAAGCCACTGCTCGTATGTAACGGCGCTTGCCTTTTCCCCCGACGGAGACACCCTGGCCGAGGCCCTCTGGGAGGGCAACGCTGTCCTGCGGGAGACGGTCACGACCAGTCGGCTGATGGTTTTCGCCGCCCCGGGACGGGCAATGACGGCCCTTGCCTTTTTTCACGACGGCAAATCACTGGTTACCGGAAACAGCGCCGGCGGCGGACAGATATGGGACGTTGCCAGCGGCGAGGTCATCACGACCCTGGCGGGACACGGGACATCCATCAACTCCGTGGCGGTCACTCCGGACGATCTCCACATCGTCACCGGGTCAAGCGACGGTACTGCGCGCCTTTGGGATGCCGAGACCGGCAGATGCCTCACGACCCTTAACAACGCCTTGTCCGCGGTCCGGAGCGTGGCGATATCACCGCACGGGGATCTCATTGCCACGGGGAGCGCCGACCGCTCTCTCACTCTCTGGGATATGAGCGGCCGCTCCATAAGAGAATTCGGCGACGGGGTCGCGCCCATCTCCGCTGTCGCCATATCCCCTGACGGGCTCTCCCTTTTGGTGACAGGGCCGGGCAAGAGCATCCGTAATTGGGATACGGCTTCCGGCCTGCTGCGGGGAGAGTTGCCGGGCCACAAGGAGAGCGTCACCGCGGTTGTTTTCAATGGCGACGGTGACTTGGCGATAACCGGCAGTTCCGACCGGACCGCTATCATCTGGGACATGAAAAAAGGGGAGCGGCTCAGGACCCTGGCAGGACACGACACCGGCGTAACCTCAGTGGGTTTGAGCTCCGACGGCAGGTGGGCGGTGACCGGCAGCCTTGACACCACCGCGCTGCTCTGGGACCTGCTCGGCGACACTCCGGGCCGCCGCCTGGAGGGGCATGAATTCTGGATCCGCGCGGTGGCGTTCACTCCGGACAGCCGCTTCGTCCTGACCGGCGGGACGGACAATACGGCCATGTTCTGGGATGTCGCCAGCGCCCGGCGGATCTTGCAACTGAAGGGACACTCCGGGGCGATCAATGCCGTGGCAATCAGCCCGGATGGGGCATTGGCGGCCACCGCTGCGAACGACTCACGGGCGATCCTCTGGGATCTTTTCAGCGGCCGGAAGGTGCGGGAATTTATGCACGGTGACGCCCAGGTAACTGCGCTGGCTTATAGTCAGGACGGCAAGCAGCTTTTGACCGGCAGCGGTGACGGCAAAGCGCGGCTTTGGGATATCGCCGGCGGCAAAGTGGCTATTCATCTTGACGGTCACGACAAACCCCTGGCAGCCTGCATATTCCTGGCGGATGGACAGCGAGTGGTCACCGCCTCCGTGGACGGATCGGTCAATTTCTGGGACCGTTCGAACGGTACGCTCCTCGTGACCCTTCACCACCTGGCGGGAGGGTTCCTCTGGACCACCCCGGCCGATGAGGCGGCGCCAGCCGGATGGTTCTGGACCGACCGGCCGGAACTCCTGAGCGTACTCCGCTCCGGCCTGGAGGGAGAACCCCCGGTCGCGCTTCCCCATGAAGACCCGGCGTGCTCTGCCTATCTCGATACGGGGATGTACAACCGCCGGGACCTGACCATGTCCCGTTTGAACGACTTCCTTACCTATCAGCGGGAGATAGACCGGATAGCCGGCCGGATAAGCGGCCGGCAGCTGGGGTGGGAGCTCAACCGGCGGCCCGCCCTGCCTGGAGAGAAAGGTGGAAAGGAGAGTCCGCTATGAACCGTCAAGAAACTATGCGCTGGCGTGGCAATCGGGAAAAGAGCATTTCCTCGCGGCGGACGGTTTTTGCCCTTGCAATAATCGCGACCACTCTGATGTGTCTTTTTTACCCGCTTTCTTTTCTCCCCTTGTTTCCTTCAATTTCCCGGGGAGAGTCGGCTTGGGCGGATGACAACGCGGCTTCCGTGGAGGAGCCCGGCGAATTCTACCAGTACACGGACAATAACGGGGTCATACATTTCGTTGACAGCCCGGAGAAGATTCCCCGGCGCTATCTGAACAGACTGATCGTCCGCAAAGACAGACCCGCGCCGCGGCAGACGACCGGGGTCGTTATCGTCGCCAACCAGATCCATGTTCCGGTTTCCATCAAAATCGGCAACAAGACGGTAGAAGCCACTCTGCTTCTCGATACCGGCGCCACGATTACCTGCATAACCGAGGATGTCGCAGCGCGTCTCAAAATTGATGTGGAGAAGACCAGGCTCGTGTCGATGGGGCTTGCTGATGGGAGAATGATCGATATTCATGTAACGAAGGTCGATTCGGTTGCCGTGGGGGAGCGAAGCAAATCCTCCCTCGAGATCGGAATCCTGCCAAACTTCGTAACAAAGGAGATGCGCGAAGGGTACCTCGGCATGGACTTTCTCAGCAACTTCCAGTACAGAATCGATTTGCAGAATAATTTGATTCGCTGGCAATGAGACAACTCTTCTATGCTTGCATTGTCCCCGCCTATTCCCGATAAAAGGCGATAATCCCCTCAAACCGACTTCTGCCAATCAAACTGGTTTAACAAGGTCCCGCAGGACCTTCAGATTGACGGCGTCCATTTCGTCGTTGTCACCTTTGGGGGTCTCCAGTATCTTGGGTATTTTCGCGAAACGCGCGTCGTTGGCGAGGAGACGGAACCCTTCGAGACCCATTGCCCCCTGACCGATATGCTCATGGCGGTCGACGTGACTGTTAAGCCCCTTTTTCGAGTCGTTGATGTGGAAACTTTCAAGCCGGTCCAGTCCGATGATCCGGTCGAATTCGGCAAAGGTCTTTTCGTATCCCGCCGGTGTAGTGATGTCGTACCCCGCGGCAAAGGTGTGGCAGGTGTCGTAGCATACTCCGAAGCGGTCCGGAAAGGCGCTGCCGTCGATGATCGCACGCAAGTGCTCGAAGCGATAACCCACATTGGACCCCTGGCCGGCGGTGGCCTCCAGGAGGACTTTCCCCGTGTAGCCGGGGCACTGCTCGAAGAGATGGTT
>Ga0137449_1000056_pt1 | contig 13260 bp, 5 predicted proteins | sample EasRivERMGT436_2_FD_104905 | JGI IMG/M metagenome (GOLD analysis project Ga0137449, IMG submission 104905) | Soil microbial communities from meander-bound floodplain in the East River, Colorado, USA - East River MetaG ERMGT436_2 | ecosystem: Environmental > Terrestrial > Soil > Floodplain ... | reverse complement strand
CACAGTGGCCAAGGTCAACACAAGCGGCGGGGCTATTGTCACCTATCTGGTCCAGTCCGATCGCATGTCCGAATCCGAGCTTTCCTGGTTTGTTGATAACGAGGTGGCCAAGGCAATGAGATCCATACCGAGCGTTGGCGATTTCAAGCGCGTGGGGGGTGTTGATCGTGAAGTCCTGGTGGAACTGGACTCCGCCAAACTTAATGGCTTCGGTGTCACCCCAGCCACCATATCTGCCCAGTTAAGTGCCGTTCAGAAGGATTTGTCGGGCGGTGAAGGCCGAGTCGGCAGCCAGAACCAATCCATGCGCACGCTGGGTGCTGTCGATACGACCGCCGAGATTGCCGCTTTGCCAATTACACTCGGCGATGGGCGCCATGTCCGGCTTGAGCAAGTTGCCCAGGTAAGTGATACCCATGCTGAACGTTCTTCGTATGCACTGTTCGATGGTAAGCAGGTGATTGCTTTCCAGATCACGCGTACCAAAGGAGCCGGTGAAATCGCTGTCGCCGAGGCCGTTAAAGCTGGCATTGCCAAAGTCAAGGAGCACTATCCCCAGGTAAACTTCAAGGAGGCCTACAACACGGTTCGACCCATTAAGGATAGTTATGAAGGCTCCATGAACCTTCTGTACGAAGGAGCGATACTCGCCGTGCTGGTAGTGTTCTGGTTCTTGCGGGACTGGCGAGCCACGTTGGTTTCAGCTACGGCCTTGCCTTTGTCAATCATCCCCACTTTCGGGGTGATGTATTTGATGGGGTTCACCCTTAATATGGTGACTCTGCTCTCTCTTTCTCTGGTCATTGGCATCCTGGTGGATGATGCCATTGTGGAAGTGGAGAACATAGTACGTCACCTGCGTATGGGCAAGTCCCCGATCGATGCAGCTACCGATGCATCCAACGAGATTGGTCTGGCGGTGATCGCCACGACGTTTTCCCTGGTGGCGGTCTTTCTGCCGACGGCATTCATGGGTGGGATCGCAGGCAAGTTCTTCCGCCAGTTCGGCGTTACGGCCGCTGTAGCGGTATTGGCTTCGCTGATGGTAGCTCGCTTGCTGACTCCCATGATGGCTGCCCATATGCTCCAGGGAGACCATCCCGAGGAGCAGGACGGCTGGCTGATGAAGCGCTACCTCGGATGGGCACGCTGGTGCCAGGAGCATCGGAAGATTACGGTGGCGGCGGCAGTCGGCTTCGTTATAGGATCTCTGGCGCTGATTCCCCTGCTGCCCACCGGGTTTGTACCCGTCGGCGATCAAAGCCAGACCCAGGTCACGCTGGAACTTCCGCCAGGAAGCCGCCTGGACGACACACGGCGAGTCACTGAGCAAGCTATTCAACTGTTAAGGCAGGTCAAGGATGTGAAAGAGATATTCAGTGCCGTCGGTACGGCAACCAGCGATGTCCGAATGGCAACCCTGGTCTTGAACCTGACGCCCCGAACCGAGCGCAGTTACAAGCAAGCCCAAATCGAAAAGGAAATCCGTTTGGCTCTTGAGCCGCTTCCCGGTGTACGCGTGAAACTCGGTAGCGGCAATAGTGGCGAATCTTTACAGATTATGCTGGCAAGCGATAACCCCACGCTCCTCGCAACTGCCAGTAAAGCCGTTGAGCGCGATCTACGAACCCTCAATGGCATTGGTTCAGTAACTTCCAATGCAAGCCTGCAACGGCCGGAGATCCAGATCAAACCTGACTATGCCCGCGCCGCCGATCTTGGCGTTACCAGCACCGCCCTGGCGAATGCGGTACGGGTCGCCACCTATGGGGACTATTTGACCAGTTTAGGAAAACTAAACCTGCCTCAGCGCCAGATCGACGTCCGTGTGCGCCTGGCCAGCACCGTTCGCCAAGATATAGACTCTATTGGTCAAATCCGCGTAGAGGGTGGCAATGGTCTGGTGGCCCTTAATAATTTGGCGGAGATACGGGTTAGCGACGGACCCAGTCAGATTGTACGCCGGGATCGGCTGCGCCAGGCTACCATAAATGTAGAATTGGGAGGACGCAGTATCGGCGAGGTGATGGCCGAGGCAAATCTACTGCCTTCATTAAAGTCATTGCCTGGCGGCGTCACCCAGATGGCATCGGGCGATGCCGAAAGAATGGGCGAGTTATTTGGCAGTTTTGGACTGGCGATGGTTGCCGGTATCCTGTGTATCTATGCCGTGCTGGTCCTGCTCTTCCACGACTTCCTGCAACCTGCCACGATCCTGGCCGCACTGCCACTCAGCGTTGGTGGCGCATTCCTGGCGCTGCTGATCACTGGCGCCAGCTTTTCTTTGTCGTCCATCATGGGCTTGCTGATGCTGATGGGCATCGTTACCAAAAACTCCATCCTGCTTGTGGAATATGCCATCATGGCAAGGAGGGAGCGTGGCATGAGCCGTCCGGACGCCCTCATGGACGCCTGTCATAAACGTTCCCGGCCTATCCTGATGACCACGATTGCCATGGCTGCCGGGATGTTACCGATCGCTTTAGGATTTGGGGCGGCCGACCCCAGCTTCAGAGGACCCATGGCTATTTCCGTGATTGGCGGTCTGGTGACTTCGACCCTTCTGAGTTTGCTGGTGATCCCTGTGGTATTCACCTATGTGGATGATGTTCTGATTTGGCTAAGACGTCCTGTCAAGGCGTCTATCGACAGCGAAACCCAAAGGGCGCCTGCCTGACTTCCCCCTGCCGGTGGGCTCTTTCTATTTTTATAAATAATCCACCTTCAGATTTGAAAAATAGGCAACCGTACCGATTTCTGTCCATAATCCAATTGAACCGTTTTGATTTGCCCCCAGTTTCAGATCATTTACAATCAACGCAGGTTGCCTGGCCCCGTTAATATACAGTCTTGCCATGCTATCCTTAACTTCTATACGCATATGCGTCCACTCATTCATATCCAGGTCCACATATGACTCATATCGCTCCGGTTCCTCCTTGCGCAGGCGAGAGAAAGGATAATCCGGGAAAGAAGAATATTGAGTCGTATGGTTTCTCCGTATCTGGTCATCAGCCCTGGCATAAGGAGGCGCCTCAGGACCAAGCTGCCCGATCACATCCACATCAATGACGCCGTTACGAAAACCTTCCGTTCCGGGTATGACCACCAGGGTATCGAGGTTTATTGAATTATCGGCCACTACGGCAAAAATTCTACAACCACCTCACGAGAATCTGATCTTCCCAAGTCATCGACAACATGCAGTATGTAGTGCCCCGCTGCCGGAGCTATCCAGTTCAATACCGCGCCCGATCCAGTTTTGCCCAGAAAACTTTTATCCGCGAACCAGTAAAGATTGCTTGCGTTTCCGGCGCTGTTCGCTTTCAGGGAGATCGGCATTGGCTTGCTAAGCCGAATATTATAAGATGCCCCGCGTAGCGGCGAGGTAATTTGGGGAGCGTCGCCGGTTTCCATCTGGGATTGACTGCCGCAATTTGGAAGAGAGGGGGGGCGCCGGCGGGGCATGCCTGCCTGCCGGAACAGATGGAGCATGTCCGACGGCCAGAACTCATATATTTCACGTTGTGTTGAGGGTGATTCTTTACAGACAGCCTGTCCGGAACGATTGTCGATGAATACCGGACGATGAAGGGTGCACACCCTGATCGGTGATTTTCCGGGGATAAACCAGGTGGTTTCGACCTGTGGGCAGAACTCGTTTGGGAGATCTCCGCTGGCGGCGCAGACATCTACCAATTCAAGATTCTGCGGTTTGGTGCGAGAGACCTTTCCCTGATCCAATCCCCGGCTTCGTATTCCGTCTATGATCTGGAAAAAGAGTGGAGCCGCGGCTGAAATACCAATAAACGCCGGATTGCTGCTATTGTCGAAGTTGCCAATCCATACTACCAGCACGTATCGGCTGAAGACACCGGCTGACCAGGCGTCGCGAAATCCCCATGAGGTCCCGGTCTTCCAGGATACGGGAAAAATTGACTTAAGTCCGGTGTCGGGGCGGGGATTTGCACTTAGCATATCAAGGATTATGAAGCTTGCGTCTTCGCTCAGTAATCGTTTTGCCGGTTCAGTGCCGGCTGGAGGCCTCATTTCTTTATCATAGCGGAGTGGTTGCCAAAGGCCGTAATTTGCGAGAAGCGCGTAGAGTGTGGCGAGCTCCTCGATTGTCACATCGCCGCCGCCTAGGGTAAGAGCCAGGCCATAGTGCTGTTCCGTGGCCATCTTGGAGATACCGGCGCTTTTAAGGAAGTCGTAAAGAGTGGGGCGTGATAGCTTTGCCGCCACCGAAACCGCAGGAATGTTGCGGCTACGTATCAGCGCATCTTGAGCGGTGATCGGGCCGACGAAACGTCCGTCGAAGTTTTCCGGGGTGAACGGACCGAAAGAGGTCGGCGCATCTTTGAGAATCGTATACGGATGAAGCACTCCTTGGTCGAGCGCCAGCGCATATACGAATGGTTTCAGGGTGGAACCGGGAGAGCGCTTGGCCGATATGCCGTTAACCTGTCCGCTAATGCCGTTATTAAAATAATCGGCCGATCCGACCATTGCTTTGACTTGCATGGTCGAACTGTCAAGAAGCATGGCGGCGGCGTTGTTGAAACTTAGAGAACGGTGCTGGTCCAGGTAGTTTCGGATAATACGTTCCAACGTCTGTTGCAGCTTCAGGTCGATGCTGGAAAATATTTCCGTTTCGCCAGAATGTCTTTGCAGCAGCATTTCAACCAGATGAGGCGCACGGAAGGGTAGCTGACTGACCGTTGAGGGCCGCAACGCAAGTTTCATGTCAGCAGCAAACCGGGTATCATCAGGATGGGTAGCCAGCCATCCTTGCCAGAGTCGCGTTCTAGCCCGGTCAAGTTCTGCAGGCAGTGAACCGGCCTGGTCAGGGAGGTGAACAGCAAGTCGGCGGCGCGGGTTTTGGGGAATAACAGCCAGGGTCAGAGCTTCAGGCAGTGTAATGCGGGCTGCGGACTTCTGAAAATAGACCAGGCTTGCGGCTCCAACCCCTTCGACATTTCCACCGTAAGGGGCCAGGTTAAGATAGGCTTCCAATATTTCGTTTTTTCCATAGAGCAGCTCGAGCCAGACCGCAAGAGTGATTTGCTTCAGCTTTCCCGGTACATGACGACTGTCGATCGCGTACAAACGGCGGGCAAGTTGCATTGTGATGGTAGAGCCCCCCTGTCGGGAGCCGCCACCTCCATAGGTGACATAAACAGCACGAAATAAGGCTGCGGGGTTTACGCCGGGGTGAAACCGGAACCAGCGGTCTTCATACAACATCACAGCTTCCGGCAGCTTGGGAGCCATCTGCTTAAGCGGCACCCACAAGCGGAATTGCTGGTCACCAGCCATAGTCAGGCGAAGAAGCTCCCCCCCTTCGGCGTATACCGCGTTTGATAGAGGAATACGACTTGAGAGTGGTGATTTCGGCCATAGACGGATTGCAGTTAACAGCACGGCGCAAACAACCAGTAATAGCCGCCATCGCCAATGACGACTCCTGGCTAATTTGCTGAAAACCGGGCCTCTTGAGAAAATCTTCCGAATATGTTCCCCCTCCCCCTAGCCCTGATAAACAGGATAAGTGCGTTCACGAAAATATTTTCTGCCATAAAAGCGCAGAAAATAATTTCTAACTTACTAAAAGTTTATGGGCTCATCTGCATTCTAAATTCACTTATTGGGCCTGGTCACGGTGATCCGTCCGGGAAGGGAACGGGCCTGAACCGTCCGCTCGTACAGGGACTCAACATAGGCCGGCGGCAGCACAAACGTCCCTGCGTTTGTCGCTTTGATCCGGTAGGTGAATTCCTTCATTTCGTGATTCGCACTTCCGTATAGCACGACCCGATCTTCACGGACATCAACATACTCGGCTCTCCAGCTACCATGGCCGCCCAGGCGATTTGCCTCATTGGGCGCGCCATTGTTCTCCTCGGCATTAAGAATTTTTTCAAGCGCCGGCTCAAAACCTCCCGGCAACAGGTCGATAATGGCCAGATTGGGAATAATTCTCCGATCGGTGGACCGAATGCGGAGCCGGACAGTAATCTCATCGCCAATCTTGAGCTTTTTGACAGGCTCCCCGCCCTGTGTCAGGTATTCACGGGAAATTTCCACCCCATTCCGTAGCTCTTTGGTCGGCAGTTTCCTGTCATAACCGGTTTCGCTGATAAAATAAAATGCCTTATCTTTTGCATCACTGGAAAACATGAGCTTGGCGCTGCCCGGGGTGAAGGGGACCAGCGGAAAGAGATGGTTGGGGAGAGGGAGTATCCTGCTCTTGCCGTCCCTGCCGATTTCACTGATCTTAAGTTTGCCTGCAGCTGCCGTGCCCACTGTAGTGGCATAGGCATCGAGCGCGAGTATCGTGTACGCGGCTGATAGTGAGTTGAATCGCCCCTCTTGTATCGGTTTCATCATTGTTGTCAGGGTAGCTGCAGAAAGCGCATGCGCCTGTTGTGGGAAATGTTTGGCGACGATGTAGAGTGTCTCTGCATCCTCTATTAACGGATCATGGTAATACTCGAAGCGGAAGCCGCCTTCATGTTTGCCAAGACGCTTAATAGGTTTAGCAATAAGGCTGTCGGCAATCCGCTCCTGCTTGAGGAGTTTATATGTGGCGGCGAGAAAAACCGCGGTGGAATCCTGCTGCCATTGGCCGGCGTATTTTGCCTCCAGCGTCTCTCGCAGCCCGGTCAATAGCGGCGTAGTAACGACCCCCTGCCTGGTTAGAATATAGGCGGCATAGGCGCGGACGCGCGCCTCAGACAGGCTGTTGACGGGGCTGGCCGCAAGCTGCTGCAGGTAATTTGACCCTTTTTGCAGCATGTCGGCAGGTATCCGTTCCCCACGCTCGCCGGCTTCCTGTAGCAGATGCATCATATACACAGAGGCAAACTCGTCCGCCTGCACCGAAGCGGTCCAGAGGCCAAATCCCCCCTCGGCATTCTGGCGTGTTCGGAGTTCGTTGATTACGGTGTCAAACGATTTCTTCGGACCAGTTGTGTTCTTCCGGAACTCGGGCCGTTTGCCGAGCACCAGTTTCGGTATCACTTGACTAACCAGTTGTTCGGTACATTGGTGCGTATAGTTGTCGAGATAGTTGCTGAGCCCCCCCGCCAGCACCAGAGGAAGCACTGACACACCCGCTTCCAGCGAGCGGTAATTACTGTAAAGATCCCGCTGCACGGGAACTTCGACAGCCCCCTTGAAACTTCCCGCCGAAACCAGAGTGTAATGTGGTGTAGCAGGCCGCACACTGACATCGGTGGAAAGTTTGCCGCTCTTGCCGCTTGCCGCGGCTGAAAAGGTCAGGGTGGCGGAGCCTAACTGCTCCTTAGCCCTGAGCCTGAAGAAGAGGGCTTTCTCGCGCATTTCGCCGATCTTGACCTTTTGGCTTGAAGAGCCGACCACCTCCAGATGTTGCGAGGCATTCAGCGCGACACTAACCTGCGATTCCCGGCCCGAACCCTTGACGTTATTGGCCACAGCAACAGTGACTTCGAATTCGTCTCCGGGTGTAACGGAAAGAGGCACATTGGGCGACAGCACAAAATCGCCCCTGACCAGTGATTGGGTTTGCGCCACACCTATTCTGCCATTGTTTACCGTCACCGCCATGACATGGAGGGTGCCGTTGAAATATTCGGGTACGTTGTATACAAACTCCCGGTTCTTCCCTATCTCAACGATTCCGGACCAGAAAACCACCGGTTTGTCGCGCTTGCGCTTGAATGGATTTAGATGACGTCCCAAAAGCCCCTCTGCGTCTCCGCCAGGGGCTGCGGCAGCCATCAGCTTCCTGAATTCGGGGAGGATGAGGTCAAGGATCTGTGAAGTTTTGACATCCAGTGTCCGCTTCTTGAAGAAATGCGCCAGGGGAGCGGGTGTCTGGTAACGTGCCACCTGCAGAATACCCTCATCCACGACGAATACCACCCCTCGTGTAGGTTGATCTGCAGCCAGCTTCATCCGTAGCTGCTGGCCCGGCTTGACCAGTTTGGGTACGGTAAGGGCAAGTTTGTTGGTTCTTTCAGTCAGACTGGTCATGAAGGGTACCGCGCCATAGCTCAAAGGGCTCATGAAAATCTCGTCCGATGCAGGGTCCCGGATAAATTGCACGGAAACATAACCGTTACCCTCGAACCCTTTAGGCAGGCGTATCTTCTGGACAGATGAAGACGAGTTGGTCTTGAACCACTTATGAGCGTATACCTTATCACGTTCAATGGTAATCAGCCCGGCGCCTGTGTAAGGGGCCCTGATGCTGATTTCAATATTCTCGCCAGGCATATAGTCATTCTTGTTCAATACCATCTGCAGTTCGGCGTTCCGTTCCAGGGAGCGCGTTACATTCCCTTTGCCGGCGACACTGTATTCCACACGGTTAAGCTCAACACCATGCTCGTCCAGTATCAGGCAGGCGAAATCGCCTGGCTTATCTGTGTCCAAGGGCAGATTGAGTCCGGCAGCCGGAATTGCAAGCGCTCTTTCCTTCAGCGATACTTCACGCTTACGAGACTCGTATTTGTAGGTGCCGTTCCCCTCTTTGGTCAGCACCGAAACGAAGGTGCGTTCCATCAACCGCAGGTTGAGTTTGCCGACCATCATCTTCTTTGCCCGCGGGTCGATGGCGATCAAAGAAACTGTACGCTTTGAGCCCCGGGAGATGTAATTCAAGAGGCCGTCCGCCTTGTAACCGATGAGGAACGGCAATTCCGAAACCAGGGTGGATGTTTCGGCGGTAACGCTTCGCCCCCCCTCGAGTTCAAACGCCCGTGTCAGCAGATGCAGCCTGTACGTAGCCTGACTGTAACGTTCAAGACCGAGGTTGAATTCCGCCTCACCCCTTTCGTTGGTGATCCTATTCTGCAGTTTGGTGCTGAAGCTCTCTTTGGCCCTTTGCGGATCATAAAACTGGTAATCAGCGTAACTCTTGAAAGCCGGGAAAGATGGACTCAAGCTGAGTGTGGCTTCTACTTGACGATTTTCAGCCGGTGTTCCGAACAGGTTCTGCACGCTTACGCGGGCCTTCAGATCCTTTGGATTAACCCACCCTTCGGCGGCTTCACCGGAAAGCCGTACGCTCATCTTCATCCTGTCGGGCAGAAATTCCTGCACTTTAACGGTAGTGGAGCCTATCTGTTCCCCTGCTTTGCCGTCTTTCACGATAAATAGATTGATCGTGTAGGCGCCGGTCGGCGACGTTTCCTGCGTCGTATGGGTCAACTCGGTAAAACCGCCGCCGGGAAGTGTCACCTTCTCCCGGCGCACCACGAGTCCGCGGGGGTCCAGCACTTCAGCTTCCAAAGGGAGCCCCTTCACGGTTTTATTCCAATCCGTGGCCTTGACAATAAGACCAATGTGCAACGTATCTCCCGGACGGTATATCCCCCGATCTGAAAAGAGGTACGCATCGAGCTGATCGGGAAGCAAAGCGTTGCTTACACCCCCCACATCGAAGCGGGTCATGTCAAGATTCCGGTCTCGTCGATTAAGCGGCAGGAAGCTCATGTCCCTGTCTTTTGTCACCATGTATAGAAGAGGCGCCCGCTCCCGGCTCAAGCCATCGAGCTTGGGAAAATGCGCCCGCCCGGTTGCATCTGTTTTATGCGAGAAGAGGGTGAGGCCGTTCTTGCCGATCACCTCGACAGTAGCAGCAGCCACAGGAGAGCCATTGTGTATGGATTGCACAAAGACATCCTGAGACCCATCAAGTGACTTTTTGGCCAGAATGCCCAGATCGGTCACCAGCACCAGTCGTTTATCCATGAAGTGCTCGGGGTTAAGGGAATCTTCACCCGATTCGTCGTTTTCATGATCCCCCTCGCCATCATCATCAGATGGATCACGTTGACGCACAATGAGAGTCTTTTTCTCCTTACTTTCCGGATCGTAGCCTTGCACTGTAAGCAGAAAAATCCCACGCCGTTCGTTGCCGCCGTTTTTCAGGTACTTCGCCAGATCGATGGCCTCGTAATGAGCACGACCATGCTTCAGGTTGGGAAGCGGAACATGGCGCACGAACCGCTCAATGAGGTTGTCTCCGCCAAATGTGCCGGAGAACTCAGGATTGCTGAAATCCCCCCCTGACTGGGAGACCAGGTGTTGCAGTTGAGAGGGGAGCACCCTCCCTATTTCCATCTTGATTCCGGGTAAATCGCGCACCATCACCGCCACGCGCTTATCTCCACTCAGTGGTAAAAGAGCGCCTTTGCTCAGAATCGAAAGTTCAGGAGGAAAGGGGGGGACACGAAAGATCTCCTGACGTGACCGTGGGAGCAAGTAGCCTCCAAAAGAGTTCACACCCTTGTCGATCTGCATATAGACATAGCGGCCCACATCTGCGCGATATTTAAAGCTGTGAGTTTCGGTGTATTCACGTTCACCGGGGATTGCTTCCAATTGCAGCCTTAAGCCCTGCTTCAGAACATCCTGTGTGATTTCCGATATATCCCCCCAATTGTAAGGCTCTGTACGGTCTTTCGGCTTGCTCTTGGGATGATACAGCGGCAGAACCCAAGCTGAAGCTGCACGCCGCATCTCCTTCTCATGAATACTTGCAGACGTTTCGATCACCAGCACCTGATCCGTTTCATATCGTTCATTGGTAACAACAATGGGGTTAATGCTGTTGATCTCGAGACTGTAAAGACCCGGAATGCGTATCGAGCGGGAAAGCGACACACCGTATGGTATCCCGCCACGCGCCGCCTTAACCCCTTTTTCAATACTTACAAGCATCTCTGAATCTTCCTTGGGAATGGGGAGCGCTTCGGAGTGGATGTAGGCATTCAGCTTGAATTTATCGTAACTGACGGTATATTTAGCCGTCTCTCGCCCAAGTCCGAGTTTGCCTGCTGATAATCCGGAAAGTTGCAATTGAATTCGCTTTTCCAGTTCCTGAGGAGTAACCGGATGGCTGAAGTTAAGCTCGACCACCCCTTTCTTTAAGGCCGGGTTAACCGGGTCTTGATAAAATTGGGCGTCAGTGATCTTTATCACGAAAGGAGGGGTCTGGAACTTGAATGAGTATTCACCCAGGTGAATTTGGGGAGCAAACGTGGATTTCTCGAAGGAAACCTTATATTCAGCGCCGATCGGCCAGTCATCCTTCGGAATAAATACCAGGGACTTGTCGTCCTCCCAATGCCAGACGCCGGCTATCGCTGGAGATATACGAATGCCTTTCGTTACTTCCTTGCCAATAAGTGCAAGGGGGGCAACAGACTCATCGAATTTCACCGTCAGCGGATTGGGCGGCTTATCGTTCTCGATTTCAGTACGCGCCGGATTCTCAATGCTGAAATTTATCTCCACCGGCTTTGGCCTGGCCAGCCACCATCCGGATATCTGGTATCCACTGCCGATAACCGCCAAAAGCAGCATGGCAACCAAAGCGCTGTTTTTCTTCTGCCTGAAGAGTGTGCGGCCGAGGAATCCGGAAAGGGATTTTATCCAACCCGGCCTTGTCCATGTGAACTGGCCAAAAGCAGCCTGCACAGCTTCGCAAAGGATGCGGCTCCCATTTTTGAAAAAAGTTTTGAAGTATGTCGGTATATGCATTGTATACTCCTTTGGCAAATCCTAAAGGGTCAGGCAAATCCTAAAGGGCAAATCCTAAAGGGTCAGACCTACAGAATTCAAATTTTATCCTCTTTTTTGAAATCTGGGCAAATCCTAAAGGGTCGGCAAATCCTAAAGGGTCAGACCTACAGAATTCAAATTTTATCCTCTTTTTTGAAATCTGTAGGTCTGACCCTTCATGCTTCCTTCATGCTTCCTTCATGCTTCTTTCGGGAATGGCTGAATGAAGCACGTCTGACTCATGTGCCATAATAAGGCCGCACATGCAAGGTCCAGCCGCTTCAATAATTGTAAATCCGGCTCGAGTATGCTAATCTCTTCCAATGAAGATTCGAGATGTTATCAAATTGATAGAGGAGGATGGCTGGTTCCTGGTCGCAACACGAGGCAGCCACCATCAGTACAAGCATATGTCTAAAGCTGGGCGAGTGACCATTGCCGGCCATCCTGGTGACGACGTTTCACCCGGCGCCTTGAACAGCATAAGAAAGCAGGCGCAATTAGAAAAAGAGGAGTGACCATGTATCGTTTTCTCGTCGTAATTGAAAAGACCAACACCGGGTTTTCAGCCTATTCACCTGATCTGCCCGGATGCATTGCCACCGGTTTGACTAGAGAGGAAACTGAAAAAAATATGCACCAGGCGATAGAATTCCATATTCATGGTCTTTTAGAAGACCATCTCATAGTTCCAGAAAGCAGTTCCTTTGCGGAATTCATGGCAGTTGCGTAACCAAGCAACTTTAGGGACAGGTCTTAACAAGTACACATTGGAAACGATGAAACTATGTACCGGGTTGAGACCTGACCCTTAATCTTCTCCCTTGACCCTTAATCTTCTCCCTTAATCTTCTCCCAGTCTTTTCGGGCGGGCTGGTCGTGCCGCTAGTTGGCCATCGTCTCAAGTTGATGCAATCGTGCCGATAGCTCGGTATACCGTTCATTTGAGCGACTCTTCTCCGAAGCTTGTTTCAGGAGCAATCTTACATGCTCAGTTTGTCGCAGATGAAACACCTTGTTTTCTATCAAAGTTAGGCAGTATTCAGCCATTCCCAGATTTTGATCATCACTTCGGTTTTGAGTATGAAAAAGCTCTTCATACCGTTCCTTTGCCCGTGCAAGTCCTTGTTGCCGCTTACGGCATACCGGGCAACGGATGCAATCCGAGTCGAGGCCGAAGCCTAGCTCCTCATACCAATGTTGCTGTTCTTCAGCAAAAAAATGAATGGCTTATCACAGTCTCGGCAGGTTCTTTTTGCGTCGAAATAGTGAGTGACGGCGACTGTTGCTGGGGCTTGTTTCGGTAAGTTTGCTATTATTGCTGTGTTGGGGATTTTGGTGCCTTCTCTCGAATGCCAATGAAGGAAGACGTTGACGTAATCAGTCTCTGGATTCAGGCCAGTTATTCGAGGCCTTTTCCCGTATCGTGGATGCTCGACATAATTTTCAAACTCGTCTTTCCGTTTCATCATTTTCCTTCTGGTCAACTCGTTATTCACCGGCCCCCCGCGCGCGCGTGAACCGGTGATCTTCCCAAATGGAATGTTTATCTGCAAAAAAGCATCTTAAATAAGATGATGAATCTTTTATAGGATGCTTTACTGCTATCTCATATGGGATGCGCCTGGTATCCTAAACAAGATGCCGGCACTTTTCTTCGGCATCCTGAATGTGATACTCCCAGGCATCTCATACAGGATAACT
>Ga0137449_1000055_pt1 | contig 13274 bp, 15 predicted proteins | sample EasRivERMGT436_2_FD_104905 | JGI IMG/M metagenome (GOLD analysis project Ga0137449, IMG submission 104905) | Soil microbial communities from meander-bound floodplain in the East River, Colorado, USA - East River MetaG ERMGT436_2 | ecosystem: Environmental > Terrestrial > Soil > Floodplain ... | reverse complement strand
CTCCTCGCGGAGACGCCCTTGCCTTCGGCTAGTACTTGATGTACCCTGTCTCGCGACAGTGTTTGGATTCTAGTACAGGGGACTTGCACCCCATAAGTTCACGCCCATGACGGGCGTACACCAAACCATATGACCTGCCCTAAAACCCGGCAGGTCAATGGCTGGGCCGTTATGTTCCTTAGACATGGAGAAGGTACTATGAAAATGAAAATTTTGATTATCAGTTTCATTCTTTTAATATTGTTCATTTTTATAGGGCATGGATTTGTCACATTCTATCTTGGCGGGAAAGAAGAGATGCTCCAAACTGCGACCATTATCAACAATCTATGCAATGCCAGTGGTTCTTGTCCTGTAACGCTCGAAGGTTGGGAAGGTAAAAACGGAAAGTTAAGAAAGGGTCAAATGCTGTACATTGCCACTCCAATTCCAGGAAGTGAGAATAATGAAAGAAGCCTTAATCCTCAATCATTCAGACTGATTTATGTGATGTCCTTTCCTACAGATGATTGGTTTGAGGTCCAAGGCGGCGTTGGCAAGAAAGTCACCTCAGGTTGGACGGGTCGTTAAGATGGTTTTGGAACTCGATTGAATTGCCTGAGAGAGAGTAAAGGGTCATACATTCTACACTAAATATGGAAAATGTAGACGCGGCCCCTGTATTCTTCCGGCAGTGAATTTGGCGAAAGGTTTTATCGAGCTGCATCAGCGTGAAGTTTGAGCCCCAGCGCCGCGACTATTTTCAAGATTGTATCGAAACCTGGGATTCGTTCGCCTGAAAGCGCCTTGCAAAGACTTTCGCTGGAGAGACCGGCATCGCGAGCGACTTGAGACATTCCCTTGGCACGAACGATGTCGCCAAGCGCCTTGGCTACGAAGGCCGCATCGCCATTGGCCTCTTCAAGACATGCTTCAAGATAGGCGGCCATTTCTTCCGGAGTTCGGAGATGCTCAGCAACATCATAGCGACTTGTAGCGGTTTTTGTCATTTTCTGCTCCTAAAGATGGCCTATAGGTGTTTAGGCAGCTTGCCTATGCACCTTGAGCACCGACAACGCTTCCGGGTCGTGATCCAGTAAAATCAGAGCACTGCTTACCGCCCGGCTGGGCAACAAGTCGCCGCTTTCATATTTCTGGAAAGCCCGTGGACCGCCGCCGATCAAGAGGCCTGCTGCTTCTTGGGAGAGGTGAAGTTTCTTGCGGATACGGCGAATTTCCTCCGGCTCCGGCAGTCCTTCACTTCTGGCCTTCAGGAGATTCAATTTCCGGTCGGAAACTTTCATATCCTCACCGGTATGAATACTCTCCTCTGATTGGTCACAGTACCAGCCGGGCATATCGAAAGTAATGCTCTCTTTTTTGTAGTTAAGCGTCATGGAACGCACCCCGCGATACATCGGAGCCCCCGTTTCCGGACAGACTGGATTAGTCATTGTCTTTCTCCTTGAATGACAGCAGCAAAAACTCGGTTATGGTGTCGGCTGTAAACTTAACGTACAGCATGCCCATCGGAGAGGGGACATGATACACGTCCTGCCACAGCCGGGAATCGGTATAAGCCGTCATAGATTTGTAGAAATGGCCACGTTGCATCGTCTGGATTGTATTCACGATCTCTATGCGACCGAACCCGAGCGCGGCAGCGGTACGAAGCGCAGTTCCTGTAACGGCAAGCTTTTCGACGCTGGCAAAAGAAGCCTTAAGCGCATCAAGATCATATGTAGGTTTCCGCTTGTCGCCCATAACCACTACATACACCTTAATGGTGTATATTGCAAGGCCAAATTCCAACGCAAGGCTGACCGGCCTTAAGACCGGCCGGTTACCGTCTATTTCTCCGCCATGAGCGGGTATTGTGAAAGGGCGCGCTATGAAGAAGATAAGCGGACCGACGGTCATTCCCGCAGCGGGGAACATGCCCAAGGTCATCGAAGAGTTTGTGGGACGGGTCAACACGGGCACGGCTGAGATAAGCATTGCCCGCATGTTGAGCCCGGCGGGGTGGCTGGAGCCGGGACAGCGTGCCGAATTCGATGAATATACCGTCGTGCTTAAGGGGATGCTCCGCATCGAGAGCGAAGACGAATCGCTGGATATCCATGCCGGCGAGGCAGTGTTGGTCAGGGCCGGGGAATGGGTCAGGTACGGCTCGCCCGGAGAGGAAGGCGCTGAATACGTGGCGGTCTGCCTCCCGGCATTTTCGCCTGAAACGGTGCGCAGAGATGATCCCTTCCCTTCCTGACGAGAAGTCAATGAGGTCGGGGGGAGTTAATGTGACCCGGAGGTTTTCATGTGTAAATGATCGGCCCCTCTTCCTTCTTGTCGCCCAACATGCTCCGCGCGAATCGGAGAGAATCCGGCAGAATAAGGCGCGGGATTTCACTGCTCCTTATTCTGCCGGTGTTATCCATTTAGTCCTGCCGGATATGAGAGTCGTCATCTCCTCTTTTCCCGGATCATTCATTTCCGGCAAAGTTACGCATTATTCCACGATTGCATTTCTCGCACTTGCCAGCTTGGCATTCGCCTGTGCAAGAAATCCGTTTCTTTTCGTCAGATTGTTCGTAATGAGGGCTCTTTCCTGGAGAGCTTGAGCTGCGGCGAGGTCATCCTGCGCCGTCGGGAAGAGCAGATAAACCCCCTCTTTCAGGACTTTTTTCGCGTCTTTGGTGTTGGACAGGGCGATGGTGATGAAATTTTCCCCCACCAGCAGGCCGCTGTCTATCGCCGAGTTATTGTTATCGGTTCCCCTGTCGATAAGTTCCATCGACCCTATGGCCCTCAGGAATGCGGCAATCGCGGTGGCTTTGTCGGTATTCATGATTATGATCGGGGCCGGGTTGTTGAACTCCGGTGAACTGAAAAAACCGACCGCCGCTTCAATGGTTGCCGCGACGTTATTATGGAAAAAGGGTGGCGTAACGGCGGACTCGATCAACGGCGGAGCATCGAAAGTTCCGTTTCCGAATCCCGGCGCCGGGAAGGGGTTGCGGTTCGGAATTGTCGGGCTAATTGCCGGCGGTTTGCCGAACCCGCCGTCGACCACTATCGCAGCAGGCTGAAGAAGGAAGGCAGGAGTAGACGCGGTCAGCTCGACCCTGGTATTGGCAATGGTATTTTTTCCGGCATTCGCGTTATTCGGCGGCCTGTTGGCGCTGGCGTTGTCGTGACACAGGGAGCACCTGCCGCCATTGACCGGGTCCTGATCCTGGAATACATTCTTGCCGAATTCCACGACCAGGCTCTTGAAGGTCATGGAAGCAAGGTTCACGTCTGCCTGCCGGCCGAGAGAGAGCTGAAACGCCAGGAGGGCGTCCAGTTCGAGGTTGCTGGGAACACGGAAATCGACACCGGGCACCCGGTTCAGAGTTTTGGTGAAGTGCTGTGCAACCGCGCCGAGGGCAAAGAGCCTCAGTTCGCCATGCGCTCCATTACCGATGGGGGCGCCGTCAGCGGACCAGCCGGTGGAATTCGCCAGTTCGACCGGGGGGTCGGTACCGGGCACCAGGATATTGCCGGGATTTGGCGGGTTCTGCAGGGGGGGCGTGGTGGAGGTTCTTAAAGCCAGCGTATGGGGGACTCCTCTGAATACACACGGCTTGTCGAACCCGTCGAGATTTTCGCATATCAGTCCGAGAGACCTCATCAATACCGGGTTCTCCAGGTTCGTAAGATCCGGGTTGGTTTCGGCCACGAACAAGGGATCATTGGCTGGGAGGGTGGCAATGAACTGGGGGTCTATAGTGAAATTGTTCGTTGCCGGATGACAGGTGGAGCAGGTTCGGCCATTGCCTTGAAAGGGAACATTATTGAAGATGAAGCGTCCCAGCGCTATGAGCTGGGATTGCGTGAGCCCGGATGCCACAACCTTTTCTCCCGTTTTGGCGGGAAGTATTTCCTTTAGAACCTCCGTTGGAGCCACTTGCTTTGAAACGCCGTCGATAATCGATTGGTCAAGGATGAGGGCCTTGACCGTGTCGGCTGTTAATGCCAATGCCGCAAAAGACAACGAACACAATAGTGCGATTGTTTTTATCTTCATTTTATTGCTCCTTTCATTTGTGCATGCTTCGGTGCATTGAGAAGAAATATAAGGTCGACGAAGCCTGGCCTCTGGTTTGAACAAAGAGCCCCATGGCAGGTGCTGACACGCAAGAGGACTTATACGAGTGCTTTCAAGGATACCACCACCTTCCCTGGTGTTGAGAAGCCGATTCTTTGGTTAGCACAGTAGTTGGCGTTGTTTCTCGATGCTCCGCTCATTCAGGGAGCAGTGCCGGAATCGGTTACGGTTAATATTGACCCTCGCCGCATGCCCGCCGGGATTATTTACTTCTGAATATGTGGATTTAATTTTAACTATTACCGTTTGATGGGATATAGCTATAATGGTTATTTTTTTATGACCCGAAAGGGTTAATACCTTAGTAGGGAAATATGGGCTAAAGGTAGCAACCGGTGAATTCACCTATTGAGTCAAACCCGTAAATTTGCTATTCGATATTTGCAGGCTGGGAGAGCATTACATCTTGCTCTGGGGTGCGGTAGTGAGAACGGCGCGAAACCGCGCCTTGCCGCTCATCATAAGCTCATAGGCCTCTGCTGCTTTCTCCAGCGGAAAGAGTTGAGTCATGGCCCGCACGCCGCTGAGCACACAGAAATTGAGCGCATCCTGCGAATCGATCGGACTGCCGGAGGGCCAGCCCATGATCGACCGTCTTCCCATGATCAGCAGAATGGTCGGCACTTGCAAAGGTTCGGTAGCGACACCCACGATTATCAGCTTTCCGTTGACACCGAGTCCGCCCAGGGTCGCGCTCATCGCTTTGTTATCCGTAGCGGTCGCCAGAATCACCCTGGCGCCTCCCAGCTTCAACAGCTCCGCGGCGGGGGCGATCATGTATTCGGCGTAACCGCCGTCGTATGAGATGCCGGTTACCTGGAAGGCGCTTTGACAAGGTAACAAAGTCGCCGCGGCGGCACGAATCGCAGTAACCGCAATGGCCGCCGTGCCAGCCGACCCCGGCCCGCTGGCCTCGCGTCCAACCGGCAACCCCTTCGCCGACCGCATCGACGATTCCGGCGACTTCATGTCCCGGCACCCGCGGGTATTGGATGCCCGGCCATATTCCCTCCTTGGTCATGGCATCGCTGTGGCAGACGCCGCAAGCCTCGACTTTTATACGCACCTGTCCAACGCCGGGCTCTTTGATCTCGCGTTCAACGAGTTCAAAGGGGCCGCCGGGACGAGTGACTTGCATGACACGCATCTTTGCCATAACGTTTCTCCTTTCTAACTTTTCCCGATTGGCCGATCACGCCGGAAGACGTTGGGCCAACCTTACATCGTTCACGCCTTAATGAACGCCAGCAGATCCTCATTGACCCGATCCTTGAGAGTTGTGCACATGCCATGCGGCGAGCCCGGATAGACCTTCAGCGTGGCGCCCTTGACGATTTCGGCCGAGAGCAGGGCCGAGTCTCCGATCGGCACGATCTGGTCGTCATCGCCATGAAGGATAAGGGTCGGCACGTCGAACTTCTTGAGATCTTCAGTCAAATCCGTCTCCGAAAATGCCTTGATGCAAAAGTACGACGCAGGAAAACCGGCCATCATACCCTGGAGCCAGAATGACTCGCGCACCCCTTCCGAGACCTTGGCGTCCGGCCTATTATAGCCGTAGAACGGCATGGTGAGATCCTTAAAGAACTGCGAGCGGTCGGCGAGGACATTGGCGCGGATGCCGTCGAACACCTCCATCGGCAGGCCGCAGGGATTGGCGGCCGTCTTCAGCATCAGCGGCGGCACCGCACCGATCAGGACGGCCTTGGCCACCCGTTTCGTACCAAAGCGGCCGATGTAGCGGGCGACTTCGCCGCCGCCGGTGGAGTGGCCGACATGGATCGCATTCTTCAGGTCGAGCGCTTTGACCAGCTCCGCAAGGTCATCGGCGTAGGTGTCCATGTCGTTACCGTGCCAGGGCTGGCCGGAGCGGCCGTGGCCGCGGCGGTCATGGGCGATGCAGCGGTAGCCGCGGGATGCCAGTAAGAACATCTGGTCTTCAAAGGCGTCCGCGCTGAGCGGCCAGCCATGGCTGAAGACCACGGGCTGTCCGCTCCCCCAGTCCTTGTAATAGATCTGCGTGCCGTCTTTGGTCGTTATAGTTGGCATGGTATCAGCTCCTTTCTTTGGTCGGGTCTGCCTCGTTACGCACTAAATCCCCCGTCAATGCTCAGGCTGGCGCCGGTTACGTAACCCGCCTCCGGGCCGGCCAGCCAGGCCACCAGTGACGCGATCTCGTCGCCTGTGCCATAGCGGTGCAAGGCTATCACCTGCTCCTTCAGCATACTGGCGAAATCGCTGGTGGCGGGGTTCATGTCGGTGTCCACGGGTCCGGGCTGCACGTTGTTGATGGTGATGCCGCGCGGGCCGAGGTCGCGCGCCAGCCCTTTGACCAGCCCCACCAGCGCGGCCTTGCTCATGGCGTATGCGCTGAGACCGGCATTGGGCACCCGCTCGGCATTGCAGCTGCCGATATTGATAATGCGCCCTCCCTCCTCCATATGCCTCACCGCGGCCTGGGTGGCGACGAACACGGCGCGCACGTTTACCGCCAGGATACGATCCAGGTCTTCAAGGCGAAAGTCCTCAATGTTCGCCATTACGGCAATACCGGCGCTGTTGATCAGAATATCGATTCCACCTAGCTCGCTCACGGTTTGCTCCACGGCTGCGACCAAAGCCCTGGCATCGGCGCTGTCGGCCCGGATCGCCAACGACTTGACGCCGAAAGTCCGTGCCGCCCGCGCCGTCTCTTCGGCCATTTCCGGATTGCTGACATAGGTCAGCGCCACGTGAGCGCCTTCGTGGGCCAGACGCTTGACAATGGCGGCGCCGATGCCCCGGCTACCGCCGGTCACCAGCGCCCGTTTATTTGCAAGTTGACGGTTCATATTATTTCTCCTTGTTATCGTTTTACTCGCGGTCCAATATTCCCATTCGTGGAAATATCTCTGCTTCTACCCATATTCTACCTCCATGGAATAACAAATCAACTTCTGCGGAGACTTCAACAATGCCCGTTTTCTGCCCGGGAATCATCTAACTGATCATGGATAAGCTATGGATAATGTGATGAAATTTGGAAAGTGAGAGTGCGAAGTGAAGGGAAATCCGTCAGCGGCGTCCGTCACATTCAGCATAACTGCAATAAATGAAGAATGAGAAAAACATGGCCATTAAATTATTAAATTTCTTCTTGAACCGGGTGATAGGTTTTCAAATTATGAATATGAATGATGAATTATGAAAGAGGAAATATGAGGGAGGATTTAGCGGCGGACTTTCCGGCAATCGGGTTCCCGCCGCAGGAGCAACCGTTATTGACAGGTCTCCACCAATGACATTGTCACGGATGGAGACCTGTCGCTGAATGGCAGGATTACGCTTTATCCCTTGCGGCCCGTCTTTCCGGTCCTCTAAAAGCGGTTTGCCTGCCGGTTCTAACCGGGTCACTGCCTACGGTTACCCACCCGGTGCGGCGCTGGAACTTTTCAATTTTCCCCGCATCAAGAAACCTGCCGAGCAGAACATCATTTACATAATCGTGGACGTTGTCCTTATAAACAATTCGAATCACCATGGAGACACCTCGTATGTCAATAATATGGGGCAATTTTAAGACTATTCAGCCTTTGCGCATCAATGCTTGAATTGGATCGTGCGCTTGTCGGAAACACTCATTGTGCCGTCATTGAATCCCTGCATTTTACGGTTACAAATAGATTTGTTGTGAGATTCGACTTTACAGTCCGTTGTTCCATGAATCGAGGGGCTATTCCCCTGCCGGTACGACGCCAGATGGCCAGGTTGGGCTGCTACGCGAGGCGCGACATAATATCGGTGCATGCACATTTCTTCCTCCTTCGGGGCCTACTCCCCTGCTGGTATGATGGCGGAGTGCCGTCATGCAGTTTCGAGGTGTTGCCGGCCAGGTCGAAACCCGTGACACAATCGAACTGACTCCTCTCTGCCATCTGTTCGTAAATATACATCGCAACTAACGTGCCGAAGAAGGCCCGCGGATGCTTCAAGCATAACTGATTTATTATACTGGATAAAATGAAAAGCAAAGGGGCGGGACAAAGGAAAAACCGTCAACAGCTTCCGTCATATTTAACAAAGCCGCCACATGTGACGGAACCCTCTCCTTTTTCTGATGAAAACTTCATTCCCTGCGTTGACAAGGAACACTGGTATACTTTAATTATAGAGGGTTCGCATTCGCACCGGAGGGAGACAGGCTACTATGAAACTTGCACTGAGGATTTTATTGGGGTTAATTCTGGTAGCGACCAGTATCGCCAAATTCATGAACCTGGAGGGGTTTGAAGCGGTTCTCCACTCCTACCGAATTCTGCCCATAGGAATGTACTGGCCTGCGGCCCTGGCCATCAGCACATCCGAGCTGGCCGTGGGGCTCTGGCTTTTCTGGGGCCGCCATCTCCCCCTTGCAGCCTTATCATCCCTGACCCTTCACTGTACCTACGCCCTCGTGACCAGCTACATCCTTCTGCGTGGCATCCCCCTCATCAACTGCGGCTGTTTCGGCGCCTACTTTGCGCGTCCCCTGTCGTGGCTGACGGTGGGGCAGAATCTTCTCCTGGCCGGCCTCTCATTTGTCCTGATCCGACTGGCAGTACAAAATAATTATCACCGCAGCATCTGAGGGGATCTGAAGATATCTTACTGCTCTTTTTGTCAGCGGCGCGTGATTTGTTCGGAAGGGCCGGATTAGATAGTGTCCATCCGGAAACTCCGGATGGACACTTGCAGTTTCCAATTCGAAAACGGGCAGGTGTTATTGTGCGGGATAAAGTGGCATTCCCGGTACAATCGTACGATCCTGACTGTGTTGATAGCAGAGGCATCTGGAGAAATTATCGTTGCAATACTTTGATTTCATGATTTGGATGGTAATCTTCATCCCAGTCACTTCGTTGTTGAATATGACGCAGGATTTGTATATGTCACATGCCACAGCCATAATATACCTCCATTTATAGAGCAAACGAGACCAGCAAACCATTCATCAATTTGATATCCGCCGTAGTTAACATTCTTATCGGGCAAAGCGAACTTATCTTTAGCGAAAAGGAGAAAGAGGGAAGAGGGAAAATGAAATGGCCTGCGGGGCAGGCCATTATAACACAGTCTCGTCTTTTCCTTGAGACTCTAAACCGGAGGAAAGACCATGAGCAAAGAAAGACTTATCGTCATCGGCGGCGATGCCGCGGGGATGAGCGCAGCCACCCAGGCAAAGCGCCGCCGGCCCGAGTTGGACATCGTCGTCTTTGAGCGGAGCCCGCATACCTCTTTTTCCGCCTGAGGGATTCCCTACTATGTCGGCCGGGTTGTCGACGCGGAAGAAAAGCTTATTATCCGCACCCCTGAAACGTTCCGGGAGCGGGATGGAATCGACGCAAGAGTTCTGCACGAGGTGGAGGAGATCGATACGGCGGGGAGAAAGGTGCTTGTCCGCGATCTGAACAGCGGCAAATCTGCGTGGGAGCCATATGACCAGCTCCTGATCGCCACCGGCGCCGTCCCGCTCTGCCCGGACCTCCCCGGCGCCGATGCCGTCGACATCTGCGGGGTAAGCACCCTCGAAAGTGGTCTGGAAATTCGCAGGCGTCTCGACAAAGGGGGTATGAACAAGGGGGTTATCGTCGGCGGCGGCTACATCGGCCTGGAGATGGCGGAAGCACTGGTGAGGCATGGCCTGGAGGTTTCCCTGATCAGCAGGTCCCCGCAGGTGATGGGGACCCTCGATGAAGAGATGGGAGCGTTAGTGTCCCAGGCATTGCGGGATATCGGCGTTACCCTCCACCTGGAGGAAACGCTCACGGAGTTTGAGACAACGGCCGGAAAGGTAACCGGGATCGTCACTGACAAGCGGAGCCTACAGGCCGATATCGTGATCCTTGGCCTCGGAGTGCGCCCCAACACGTCGCTTGCCGCTGCGGCCGGTATCCCCCTTGGAGAGAAAGGGTCGATCCGGGTGAACGAGCGGATGGAAACCGGCATTGCCGGTATCTGGGCGGCAGGAGATTGCGCCGAGTCGTTTCATCTGATCAGCCGCAGACCTTTTTACATAGCCCTCGGCACAGTCGCCAACCGCCAGGGGCGGGTAGCGGGCATCAACCTGGGAGGAGGCTACGCCACTTTTCCCGGGGTAGTGGGAACTGCCGTAACTAAAATCTGCCAGGTGGAAGTGGCCCGTACCGGCCTCCAGGAAAAGGAACTCAGGGAGTTGGGCGTCGAGTGGGTTAGCTCTGTAATCAAGAGCCGCACCAAGGCGGGATACTACCCCGATGCAGGAGAAATAACCGTAAAGGTGCTGGCCGAAAGGGGGAGCGGCCGCCTGCTGGGAGGCCAGATCGTCGGGATGGAAGGTTCGGCCAAACGGATCGATACCCTGGCAACCGCTCTTCATGCCGGCTTTACGGTGGAGGAAATGATCAATCTCGATCTTGGCTACGCTCCTCCCTTCTCGCCGGTCTGGGACCCGGTCGTGACCGCTGCCCGCGAAGCGGCAAAGAAGCTTTAGCAGGATACGGGCTGGACTCTCACGGAAAGGCGGGACAAACCTGCACTTACCGGGTTACGCTGGCGCGGCAAGCCGGCACGCGACTTGACAAACTCTCCGTACCGGCCAAACTATTGGTATGAACCTTTTCGCCAATTCCGGAGAAACTGTCAGCTATCGAAAAAACGACGGCTCCGCCGGCTCGCCTTCCGCAAGAAAATTCAACCGGGGAGCTTGATACATGAATCGTCTGATAGCATCGTTCAACCTGCTGGAATGGGACAGTGCCCTCGTTTCGACCTCTTTGCTCATTGCCGCGCTACTTGCCGGTATTGCGTCCTATTTGGTCATCTCCTTCGTTCTCTCCCGGCTGAGCAGGCGTGTCAAATCTCCATGGAGCGCAATCCTGTTCGCCAGGCTGCGCCGCCCCGTCCGCATAATGGTTCCCCTGTTCGCGCTCATGCTCGTTGCCCCCGCCCTGACGTTTTCCGCCCGCACCCACGACTTCATCCAGCACATGTTCAGTATCTGTTTCATAGCAGTCATCGCCTGGCTGGGGTGTGAAGGCGTTCTGGCCGGACGCGACATCATCCTCGGACGTTTCGATGTGGGAGTCCGGGACAACCTCAAGGCACGGGTCATCCATACCCAGCTCACGGTCCTGGTCAGGATCGTGCTTGTCATCGCCATTGTCATCGCCGGCGCCGGCATACTGATGACATTCGATAAAATCCGCCAGGTCGGCATGAGCATCCTTGCATCGGCTGGAATTCTCGGGATAATCATCGGCTTCGCCGCCCAGCGCAGCCTGGGCACCCTGATAGCGGGTCTCCAGATCGCCCTGACCCAGCCGATACGTATCGATGATCTGGTCATTGTCGAGGGAGAATGGGGGGTGATCGAGGAACTCACCCTGACCTACGTGGTAATCAGGCTCTGGGACCTGCGCAGACTGGTTGTGCCGGTCACCTATTTCCTGGAGAAGCCCTTCCAGAACCTGACCAGGCGGTCGGCCAACCTGCTGGGGACGGTATTTTTCCACGTGGATCACATGTCCCCGGTAGACAAGCTCCGCCATGCGCTCTTCGATATCCTGAACGCCTCCGACAATTGGGATAAACAGGTGTGGGGGCTCCAGGTGACCAACGCCGGCGAGCGCACCATCGAGCTGCGCGCCCTGATGAGCGGCGCCGATGCCTCCACGGTCTGGAACCTGCGTTGCGAGGTGCGGGAGAAACTGCTGGCGTTCATCCGGGAAAACCATCCCGATTGCCTTCCCCGGGTACAGGCCGAACTTGAGCGGGTCGTGAAGCGTGAGAAGGAAGTGTGAGATGGGTCCCTTTACCCTCGACATCGGTGCAAATCCCGAAGACGGCGGCGTCCGCTTCAGGGTCTGGGCCCCGGCAGCCACTTCGGTCGAGGTGGAACTGGTGGATAGCGGGGCAAAGAAGATACCTCTTACGCGGGACGGTCAATACTTCCGGGGATCGGCGCCGGCAACAGCGGGCGACCGTTACTGGTACTGGCTGGACAAAGCGGTGCGGCTGCCCGATCCGGCCTCGCGCAGCCAGCCTGACGGTGTGCACGGCCCTTCCCAGGTGATCGATCCGGCATTTGCCTGGAGCGACAGTGAGTGGCAAGGGATGGCTCTCGAAGAGTGCATCTTCTATGAGCTGCATGTGGGAACATTCACCCCGCGGGGCACCTTTGCCGGCGTGATCTCCCGCCTCGACTACCTGGCTGAACTTGGCATAACCGCAGTGGAACTGATGCCGGTGGCGCAGTTTCCCGGAAATCGCAACTGGGGCTATGACGGCGTCTATCCCTTTGCTCCCCAGAACAGCTACGGCGGCCCGGACGGACTTAAACGGCTGGTTGACACCTGCCATTTAAGGGGGCTGGCCGTGGTCCTGGATGTGGTCTGCAATCACCTGGGACCGGAAGGGAACTACCTGCATGGATTCGGTCCCTACTTTACCGACCGCTACCGCACTCCTTGGGGAGACGCGGTCAATTTTGACGGTCCTGACAGTGATCCGGTCCGCCACTACTTCATCGCCAACGCACTCTACTGGATAACCGAATACCATATCGATGCCCTGCGACTGGACGCCATCCACGGCATCTACGATTTCAGCGCCCTGCATATTCTCCGGGAACTGGCCGAGGCCGTCCACCGCCAGGGTGCGGCGCTCGGACGCCGGGTCCACGTAATTGCCGAAAGCGATCTGAACGACGTGCGGGTGATCGATCCCCCGGAATCCGGCGGCCATGGCCTGGATGCCCAGTGGAACGACGATTTTCACCATGCCCTGCGGACGCTTTTGACCGGTGATCGGGCAGGATACTACGGAGACTTCGGCCTCTTCTCCGATCTGGTCAAGGGATTCCGGGAGGGGTTTGTCCTGTCCGGCAATTATTCGGTTTATAGAAGACGGCGGCATGGCAGTTCCTCGGCAAATCATCCCCCCTGCCGATTGGTGGTGTTTTCCCAGAACCACGACCAGGTGGGGAACCGGATGGCCGGAGATCGACCGGGCGAGCATCTTTCGCTGCAACAGCTGATGCTTGCCGCCGCGACTGTGCTGCTATCCCCTTATGTGCCGCTCCTCTTCATGGGTGAGGAGTATGCTGAATCGGCGCCGTTTCCCTATTTCATGAGTCATGGGGATACGGAACTGGTGG
>Ga0137449_1000054_pt1 | contig 13307 bp, 13 predicted proteins | sample EasRivERMGT436_2_FD_104905 | JGI IMG/M metagenome (GOLD analysis project Ga0137449, IMG submission 104905) | Soil microbial communities from meander-bound floodplain in the East River, Colorado, USA - East River MetaG ERMGT436_2 | ecosystem: Environmental > Terrestrial > Soil > Floodplain ... | reverse complement strand
TGGGTGGCGAAAATCGGCGGATGGCCATGGGAACTGAATCAGTGCGGAGTAAAGGGGTTATTCGTCCTTATGCCTATGGGTGTAGCGGATTACATTTACCTTCTCCAGGGTGATCAGGCCGCTGTCGATCATCTCGTCAACCCGTGGCATGATCGAATCGATCTTCTCCTGCGTATCCACCACCTCGATAACCATGGGGAGGTCGGATGAGAGATCGAGCAGCTTGTGGGTGTGGTATACCCGGTGCGCGCCGAACCCGGACACCCCGCGCAGTACGGTGGCGCCGGCAAATCCCTCTTTGCGGAACAGTTCCACCAGCGCTTCATAGAGCGGTATGTGGCCGAACATCTTTGCCTCTCCGGTAAAGATCCGCATCAGGACCTTCTCGCCGATGAACTTTGTCATATGCCGCCTCCTAGACGTAGCGTGCCGTAATTATACCAACCCAGGTGAAGAGAAGACAGGTGAAAACACTGAGCAGGACGTTGGTTGAGGCGATGAGGAATTCCCCATCTTCAAGGAGCCTGAATGTTTCATAGCTGAATGTGGAAAAGGTAGTGAGCCCGCCGAGGAAGCCGATGGTGAGCCCGGAGCGCAACTCCGCCGACAGAATGGTGCTGCGCATGCCGATCTCCATGATGAGGCCGATTATGAATGCGCCCACGACATTGACCGCAAAGGTCCCGTAAGGGAAGCCCCTCCCGAGCAAGCTGTAGACCCACCCCGACAGTAAGTAGCGGGCCACGCAGCCGAGCGCTCCGAACAACGCAATGAGTACGACAACCTGCATCGAGATCCCTCCCTCATAAAAATACTCCTACCCTCTGTTTGAAGGTAGGAGTCATAGAGCTTTCTCCCTCTCCCACCGGGGGGGAGGGTGTTACTACTTGCGGAATCCGAACTCAAGGGTGAAGAACTGCGGTTTGAAGGCGGCGAGAGGGCCGCGCAGCTTGGCCAGCTCGGCTTCAGGGCCGTGCACTTCGAGGCGCGTGATCGCGGCGATTTTCAGCGCTTCCTGTAGCTCGGCGTCGACATTCTTGAGGTGCGTCAGCAGGCCATCGGCGTCCTCGTATCCTTCCCGGCAATGGGCCTCGTTCCCGTCGAATGTAAAACCGTAATAGAGGCACTTGGGCTCGGTCTGAGACTTCTTGATAAAAGCCTCGCAAAGCTTCTTGAATGCCGAAAGATTTTCGGCCGGGACCTTGAAGTAGGGAACTATCGTACAGCACTTATCCTGGGTTGACATGATTCCTCCTATAATGTTCTGGGGTTGAACTGCCTCTATGGATGGAACGTCATTCGCGGATCAGTATTACTGGCATTATTTATATTGCATTATTGAGCAAACGTCAAGCGCGAGATGAAGACCAAACTTATGAATCTCTTGTTTCCATTAAAGGTAACGTATACAATTGTCGATAAATGATTTGAGAGGATAATAAATGATGACTTCGTTTGTTGTGAAACACCCGGCCATTCCAACCCGCCAGATCTTTAGCTCTCATTGCTCCTGTCAATTACAAGGTTGAAGGTATCATTAATGGTCGCCTTAAGCCTGAAAACCAAAATGAGCATCATTGTCTCCCTCTTTGTGACGGTGGTGATTTCGACTCTTGCACTTTCCGCTCTCTGGTATTTCGAAGGGGAGTTAAAGAACACCATTTCGAAGCAGCAGTTTGCCATGGTCTCAGCCATGGCTGAGGAGATCGACAGCAAGTTACTGAATGCCCAGATACAACTTGTCGCCGTGGCGAGGAGTGCACCCGCGAACCTTGCCGGAAGCTACCTTGAGTCCCAGAAATTTCTCGACTCCCATACGGGCATACGGACTGTCTTCGACAGCAGTATTTTCATCTTTTCTCCCGCCGGAACGCTCATTGCCACATCTCCGGATGAGCCGCAACTGCAAGGGAGGGACTATTCATTTCGTGACTATATAAAGAATACCGTTGCAACCGGAAAACCGCAGATTTCCAAGCCATTTTACTCCACCCAGAGTCACCATCATCCGATCATCATGTTTACTGCACCGTTTTTTGACTCCAGGGGAGAATTGGCCGGTATACTTGCCGGGGCACTGGACCTCATGAGAGATAACTTTCTCGGCAAACTCGCTACGATCAAACTGGGGGAAAAAGGTTATCTCTATCTCTATGGCGCCGACAGGACATTGATAGTCCATCACGACAGGACGAGAATTCTCCGCCGCGATGTGCCTCCCGGCGCCAACAGGCTCTTTGACCGGGCGATTCAAGGTTTTGAGGGGACTGGTGAGACGGTGACATCGAGAGGCTTACATGCGCTCAGCTCGTTTAAGCACCTCAAATCCACAAACTGGATTCTGGCTGCGAATTTCCCGCAGGCTGAAGCTTACGCCCCGATTTACAGGACAAAGTGGTATCTGCTTGCCGCGGCGGTCATGGCGCTGATTCTGTCGAACATTATCGTCTGGTGGTTCATGCGCCATCTGACTGCCCCACTGTTGCTCTTCACCAGTCATGTCAAGGAGATAACCGGCAAAGGGAATGTGCCGAAGCCGATCCGGATAACGTCACATGATGAGATCGGCACCCTGGCCCGAGCATTCAATGAGATGCTGGCGGAATGGAGGCGGGCCGAGGAGGAGCTGGAGTTCAAGAATGTCATCCTTTCCACCCAGCAGGAAACCTCGATCGACGGCATCCTCGTGGTTGATGAAAGCCACACCATCATATCTTACAACCGGCGCTTCATTGCTCTGTGGGAGATCCCGCCCGAATTGGTGGAAGCCAAGGATGATGCGCCGGTTTTACAGTTGGTGACAACGAAGGTTGCTGACAGGGAAGGCTTCGTGGCGCGTGTGAAGCACCTGTACGAGCACAGGGAGGAGAAAAGCAGGGAGGAGATCCTTCTCAAGGACGGCAGGGTATTTGACCGGTATTCGGCGCCGGTGCGGGGAGATGACGGGAAATACTATGGAAGGGTCTGGTATTTCCGCGACATCACTGAACGGAAGCGAATGGAAGATTCCCTCTGGAAATCGGAAAATATTCTGCGCAAAATATTCGAGTCTATTCCCGACATGCTGGCCGTCATCGACCGGGACCTCCGCATTGTCCATTCCAATTGGCAGGGGGGGTATGAATATGTGCCGGAAGAGCTCCGTGCCGGATCGCCCATGTGCTATGACGCATTTTACCCTGAGCAGGGAAAACCGTGCGACGACTGCCATGTTCTTGAAGTCTTCCGTACAGGCATGGCGGTGACGACGGAAAAATACAGTCCGCGCTTAGGCCTCGTGGAGGTCCGCGCATTCCCGATCTTCGACGATTCGGGCGATGTTGTCATGGTGGCTGAATATATTCGGAATATAACAGACCAGAAGCGGCAGGAAGAGGAACTGAGAAAGGCTCATAAGCTGGAATCCCTGGGGGTGCTCGCCGGAGGCATAGCACATGACTTCAACAATCTGTTGACGGGCATTCTGGGAAATATCTCTCTGGCCAGGATTATGACTGGCCCGGATACGAAGGCCCTCGAAAGGCTGGACGAAGCCGAAAAGGCCGTATGGCGCGCCAGTGATCTGACGCAACAGTTGATGACATTTGCAAAAGGGGGTGATCCGGTCAAGAAAACCGCGTCCATTGAACAGATAGTGAAGGATTCGGCCTCGTTTGTCCTGCGCGGCTCGAATGTCCGGTGTGAGTTCGCGGTCCCCAGCTATGTCTGGCCGGTTGAAGTGGATGAAGGCCAGATGAACCAGGTCATCAACAATCTTATCATCAATGCAGATCAGTCGATGGCGGATGGCGGGATCATAGAAGTCGGTATCGAAAACCAGACCGTCGCTGCCGGGAATGAGATGTCGCTTAAAGAGGGACGTTACGTGAAAATCTCCATCAGCGACCGCGGCGCCGGCATCCCGGAGGAGTATCTGAACAAGATTTTCGATCCCTATTTCACCACCAAGCAAAAGGGGAGCGGTCTTGGTCTGGCGTCCGTCTATTCAATAATCAAAAACCATGACGGATATATCGGGGTGGAATCAAAAACAGGCGCCGGCACGACATTCCGACTATATGTTCCCGCGTCTGAAAACGGATTGCCGGAGGTTACGGAGAGAAAAGAAATTCTCCACGCCGGATCGGGAAAAATACTGGTAATGGACGATGAGGAAATTATCAGGGAGGTGGCGGCATTAATCCTGGGGCATCTCGGCTACAGCGTAGTGGTATGTTGTGACGGTAGAGAGGCAATTGAACTGTATCTACAGGCGATTGCGACTAAAGTCCCTTTCGCCGCAGTCATAATGGATCTGACCATACCCGGCGGCATGGGGGGCAAGGAGGCCGCCTCCCGGATCCTGGAGATCGATCCCGACGCGCTGTTGATCGTCTCCAGCGGCTATTCCAGCGACCCTGTCGTAGCCAACTTCCGTCAATACGGTTTCAGCGGCATGGTGCCCAAACCATTCGATGCGGAAGGACTGGCGAGCGAACTGAAAAGGCTGATCCCCAAAACAGGTTCAAGATGAAAGAAGTTGCCGATTAGTACCAATCTTCCGCAAGACTAAGTCCCCCTTTGGCAAAGGGGGATTGAGGGGGATTTGTCTTTGATTGCCGCAAGGAAATCCCCCCTAGCCCCCCTTTTCCAAAGGGGGGTAGCTTTTGGCGGAAGATTGACGCTAATCAGGAAGCATTTTGATTGACATTAAGTTCTATGGCCTTTACTAAAGAAAAAGGGCGTGGGATCTATGCTATTGCTCCCTTTCGTAGACCTGCCGGGGAATCATTTGCAGGTTGTACTGGGACAGATCGAGGATATCCCGCATCGGCAGCTTCCAAATCCCGCCGCTGCGCTGCATGCTAAAATCTCTCGTCACGAAGCGCGTTCCCACTCCCTCGACCTCCATACCCACTTTGGCGTTGATCGAGACATGGTCTTTGTCGTATACCGTCAGCTTTACTTCCTGGAGTTTTTCCCAGCAGCAGGCCGGTATCCTGGAGGCGTAGACGATCCGGCCGGCAAAGTAGTCCCACCCCTGGTCCGGCGGATGGGAGAGGCGTGTATAGAGCTCTTCGTAATGCTCCGCCCGCCAGAGGTCGAGGATCTGTTCGAAGCCCGTAAGCGCCTTATCCTCCGGCGACTCGCCACAAAAGCCCGTGACTGCTGTGAGCACGATGAAGGAAATGATAATAGAGGCGATTATTGATTTAGGTTTCATGGATACCTCTGGTCAAAACCCCCATCTCAGGCCGAGAACGACATTGTGGCTGAAATAATTCATCGCGAAACTATTTCCGTTCCCTTCGGAGAACTTCGGGCGGACGCTGCTGAAAAAGCGATAGCCGATATCCAGGCTCAGATGGGTGGTCATCTGAATATCAAGGCCGGTCGCCAATTGGTAGGCAAAGACATAGGTAGAACCTTTGGCCAGGGGCTGGCCGGTCACCTGCATATCGGAAGCATCGAAACGGGCGGCGCCGAGCCCGAGCCCGACATAAGGCGACCATAACCTGTCGCCGAAGATGAGGCCGAAACAGTTGACGAGCAGACTGTCCACTGTCAGGTCGCCGCTTCCGCCGACGCTTCCTTCGGAAAACTTCACCTGGTCGAGCCGGTTGCTGCGCCGGGTATATTCAAGCTCGACCCGCCCTTCGCCGATGGGGTTGTCCGGTTCGAAGTCCCAACCGGCCACGCCGCTCCCCTGCCACCCCGGTTTAAACTTGAGGTTGAAGCTCCCCAGGTCGTCGGAAGCCTTGGAGTTCATCAGCAGGTTCCCTCCGAACAACCCTCCCACATAGAGGCCCGCATGCTGCGCATTGGCCGGCCCGCAGAACAAGAGCGGCAGGCAGAGTGCGCAGAGTGCGATTATAATTCGGCAACTTGGTTTCATGAATTACCTTCCCGGCATCGGCGGAAAATCACCAACGCAATGAAATTCCTTAATTTCGAAAGTCGCGTTTCGATACGCGACGGAATACGCGCTGCTTAACGCGCCGGCCCGCTAGGGCACCGTGACGGTCGCGGTTTGTGTTATCCCGCCAACCCCGCCGAAACTGGCCGTAAGGGTCGTCGAACCGGTATTCACCGCCACGACATGCCCCGGTTGACTCAAACTGTCGGGCACGATTGCGACGTTCGAATCGGCGATCGACCAGGTTGTATCTTCAGTCACATCGACAGTGGTGCCGTCGATGTAGCTTGCCACCGTTGTGTACTTGACCTGATTACCGGAACTTAAGCTTCCCGAGTTGAGCGAGATGGTAAGGCCATTGAGGACTCGCGATGTAACGGTAACGGTGGGAGGCGTTGGAGGAGAAGCACCGCCAAAAGTGGGGGTGATGGTGACAGGGCCCGCGGCGACCCCGGTTACTCGTCCCTTGGCAATTCCGAGATTACCGACCGTAGCTATTGTAGTATCACCGGATACCCAAGTGCTGCTGGCGGTCACATCCTCGCTCGTGCCGTCGTCAAAGCTGGCGAACAAGATGAAACGACTGCTGGTTCCTGCGGTCACATTCATGGTGAGAGTAGATATCGTAAATGAAGTACGCGTTGCAGCGGTTATATTCAGATTGATCGTGGTGGTCACCGTGCCGGATGTGGCCGTAACCGTGGTCGGGGTCAATGTTGCCGTCGGGCCGGCGTTGAGGAATGCCAGATTTCCACCAGCAGGGATCACTGTGGCAAAGCCCCCACTCCCCGTTGTCCAAGCAACCACACCGGTGATGTCCCGTGTGGCGCCAGTGTTGAAAGTGCCGATTGCGGCTATGCGGACGGCGGTATTTTGGGCCAGGGTAGAATTGGTCAGTATGAGTGGGGTCCCTGTCAGGGAGACCGGCTTGATGGCAATCGATTGCAGAGTGCCGCCCGTCACATTGAGAGTCGTTGATCCGGTGATCGGCGTCCCGTCGGCGTTGGCCAGAGTCGCGCTGATCGTGGGCGTCCCATGCGCAAGGGTTGTGGCTACGCCGGTATTGGCGACGATCGTTGCTATTGTGGTATTGTTGGAACTCCAGGTTGTAATTAAGCTGGTGATATCAGCTGTCGTCCCATCGGAAAAATTCCCCGTTGCCGTGAAAGTCGCGGTAGAGAGAGACAGGACCGAGGGATTGGCCGGGGAGATCGTAATCGATTGCAGCAGCGGGGCTGTGACGGTTAGTAGCGTTGCGCCGTTAACGCCGAAGGCTGCGTTAATCGTCGTAGAGCCTTCCGCGAGGGCTCGAGCGAAGCCTTTGCTGCCAACGATATCGCTGACGGTCGCCACATTTGTAGCATCCGAATTCCAGGTGGCGTCGAAGGTCATATCCTGGGTCGTTAAGTCCGAGAAGGTGCCTGTTGCGGTAAACTGGGTGCTAAAGCCCTTGTGAACAGACGGGGTGAGTGGGGAGATCGTCATGGTTGAGATTACCGCATTTGTTACCGTCAACTTGAAGGTAGCCGACACGACGCTGCCTGACGTGTTCGTGAAGGTTGCGGTCACGTTGATTGGTCCGGTCGCATTGACGGTCACCCACGCCCGGTTCGGGTTCGCTAACGTAGTGAAGGTCACGTTCGTTGGCGAATCGCTCGTCCAGACTACCTGGCCGGTAATGTCACTGGTGAGCAGGCCCTGGCGATTTCCTGTTGCCGTAAGCTTGGTGGTAGTATTCAGGGCAAGTGTCGGGGAAGTCGCACTGATCTCGATCGAAGTCACAGGAGTGAAATCATTCTGCCGGGTTGGAGTTCCATTACCGCAGCCGGATAACACCAGCGCAATAAGAAAAACCGGCCATAACAATCTATTCATACGTCCTCTCCTGAGAAAGCTGGTTGATGATATTAATGGAGCCCGGCCGGGCCATAGGCAGTTTGTCGAGTGTTATTCGAAATCGCCCCTCTCCCTGTCCCTCTCCCACGAGGGGAGAGGGGATAGATTAAGCTCCCCTCCCTTTGATGGGAGGGGTTGGGGGAGGGTGCAATGCAGTGGTTTTAAGCCCAAAAACAATTATGCAATTTATCTAATCGGAGATTGCCTGGTGCTATTATAAATAATTCTCACTATTTGTACAGCCTGTTTTCACAAATCTCAATAACTCGTCATTCCCGCGCAAGCGGGAATCCAGGTATTTCAGACCGTTATAACCAGACTGAATACCCGCGTTGCGCCACCGCTAAAGCTATGGCGGCACGCGGTCGCGGGTATGACGGCTTTTTTCATGTTGCGGAAGGACCGAACTCCCCGAGCAACGTTTCATCGAAACCGATCAGACGCACCTCCGGGACCAGGGTGACGCCGAAACGGTCGAACACGCGCCGGCGCACCTCGGCCGCAAATTCGATGATCTCCCCGGCCGAGGCCCCGCCGTAATTTACCATGATCAGGGTGTGGCGCGGAGAAATGCCAGCCGCGCCCTTGCGCTGACCGCGCTGGAAGCCCGCGCATTGAATGAGGCAGGCAGCCGACAATTTGACTGTTCCCGATTCCGTCGGCCAGGCCCAGTTGGCGAAGCCCCCCGCCTCCGCGACGACTCGCGCGATGCGCTCATACTCCGCTGCACTGACAACGGGATTCTTGAAAAACGAACCGGCGCTTTTGAAATTCTCGAACCCCTCGCGGATGAGCAGCCCCTTCCCCTCCCTGATCGACAAGACGGTGTCACGCACATCACCTAGAGTCGGCGCGCTATTCGCGGCGAGCCGCTCCTCAAGCTCTCGGTATGCTACGTAAGGCGCACCGCCCGGAACGAGCTTGAAGGTGACTGCGGTGATGAGGCGCCGGCCGGCTTCGGTCGAATTGAAAATGCTGCCGCGATAGCCGAAGCCGCATTGCTCTTTTGCAAAGCGAACCGCATTGCCCGTTGCCGTTTCCAGGGCTTCGACCTGCGTTATACTCTGCGCAACCTCCTGGCCGTATGCGCCTATGTTCTGGACCGGTGATGCGCCCACTGTGCCGGGGATGCCCGCAAGGCACTCAATCCCCTGCCACCCCTCGGCCGCGCAGCGATCGGTGAAATCCTGCCAGTCCTCTCCGCCTCCCGCCGTAACGAACACCGAGTCGCCGTCCTCCAAGACCGCGAGACCCTTTATACGGTTCAGTATCACGAGGCCGGGAAAACCGCTGTCGCTGATAAGGACATTGCTTCCCCCGCCGAGGACGAAGAGCGGCAAGCCCTGTCCAGAAGCATAACCGAGTGCTTGAGCTGCCTCCTCTTGCGTCGAAACTTCCACGAAACGGTGCGCCGCGCCGCCAACGCCAAAGGTGGTAAATCCGGCAAGTGAGATATTTTCCTGTATGGCAAGAGCATCAGCAGCCATCGAAAGACCTTTCGAAGATTTAACTTTGTGCTCGTCTCTGGAATTCACGAAGAGTGTCCTGTAGCTCTTTCGCTTCCGATTTCCAAAGACCGTTAACCACAATGGGCTGGCTGCCGCCGGAGGTCTCTATCGATACGGTTGAAAATAATATGCCGTTCGTTATGCGAAAGGAAGCGACTTTTTTGTAGCTGATATGCTCTTCCCTTGAGCCGAACAGACTCCCTTTGCGGAATACCATGCCATCGCTTACAAGAACCAGAGAATCGGGGAAAAACATATTTCCGGATGTCCAGCGGCTTGATTGATATGTCTTCTCCTCAGCTTGACTCAAACCTTCGGCCGTTCCTTCATTGCGGCTGTCAGGCCGTGGTTTCGGCTCCGCATTGCCTTGCATGAGCAACTGCCTTTTTGCCTCGGCAAATTCCTGCTCGGTGAGGCGGCCTTCCCGGCGCAGGTCGGCGAGTTTACATAGTTCATCCGATATGTTCATATCTTATCCAATGCTTTCTTTTCTGTGATCCCCAAAATGGGAGTCCAGGGTTTGACGTTGAACTTTTCGCCATGTTTCATGATGCTCCTCCTTGCGGCAGCGGATTTGGGCAAGCATGAGAAATTAATCATTTCATACACCCGTAATGGTGGAAGTGTCAAGGAGTTCGGCATATTTAAAGGATGAAGGATGAAGTATGAATTATGACTTAAGCGGGACGGCTATGTGCGCCCTGAAATGGTGGCAATAAAAAACCCCGCGTAAACGTGCACGCGGGGCTTTTCATTACGCATTCTGCCGGAGCCTAGAAACGGTTCTGGACACCCGTGGGGTCGGGAATTTCCAGTTCCTTGCGGAAGTTCAGCTTGCTTGCCCCCCTGTTATTGGTGTACTTGGCAAGTTCGAGATCGACCTTGAGCGGAACGCTGACCCCGGCCTGTGCGAGGGCCTGACGGAGAAGGGCTTCGGCCTTGGTGGCATAGGCAATTGAATCACCCAGAATTCTCATCGCCTCGCTCGGGTTGTGGAAACCGACGGAATTTTCCGCGCCGACAAAGGTGCAGCGGTAGAAGGCTTCTTCGTAATATTCCTTGGCCTTGTCATAGAGTGCCTTGTCTATGGTCTTGCCGGCTGCCTGGGCCTTGTGTGCCATCTCGAACAGCTTTGCAGTGGTGGCCGTTGCATAGCCGGACCGTAACTGCAGGGACGTAGTCCTGTCCTGGATGGCAATTACCTGCTCCTTGAGCCATTCGCTGCTTTCCGCATGACACTGGAGACATCCCTTGAATCCGTTTTTCATCGGGCTGATTACCTGGTGGTCGGAGACCTTGTGGGCGCCGACCTTGGTGTACGGCATGTGACAGTCGGCACAGGAAGCGCCCGCCTTCCAGTGGACGCTGTTGTTGGAGAAGAGCTCGAATTCGGGGTGACGGATAAATCCCAGCTTGAAACCGGTTACGTTCTGTTTCCACTCGCCATAGGCGGGGTCGCTCTTGATAACGCCAATGATGTTCTCGATGGTGATATTTCCGGGCTTGCTCCCCTTCCACGGGAAGAATACGCCGACGGACTTCATATCCTTATCTTTGGGGATGACATAGGTTACATGGCATTGGGCGCAGACAAGGCTCCTCTTCTGCTGGTGCTCAAGCTTGCCGGTGTCCACTCCCATATCGCGGAGGGCGGCGCCGAGTGTAAAGTCATGGGAAATGATAAGGGACATGTCCCGGTTGTTGTGACAGTCGCTACAGGCGACGCCGAGATCGGCGTATTTCTGATCGGGTATTTTGGCGAGGACGTCCTTGTAGGGCGTCTTGAAATAATCGGCGCCCATGGTTTTCACCAGATGGTTGACATAAGGGGTCTTACAGGTAAGACAGACACCACCCGCCTTGACGCGTGACGAATCTATTTCCATCTGGTCCTTCACCATGTAAGCGTGCCCGCGAGGTTCGTTGTAGCCGATGCCGAAACCCCACCCGTTAAAAAGGAGGGCCAGGTAGGGATACTCCGAGAGCTTGTCTACCATTCCCTTGGGATTGTCATTCCCCTTTTTGTACTTGCTATTGCCGGGTTCGTTCGGCTCGGCGGTTTTTTTCCACATTTCATACTCTACCGGGTAGGCCTTTCCCCATAATTCCGGATCGATGGCTCCATCCGGAATCTGCACCGCTTTCACCGGCTCGGCCTTCTGCGGAGAACAGCCGGCAGCAAACAACCCCACGGCCGCCGCCAGTATCATAGTCTTCAACTTCATTGGTGTACCCCCTTCTCATGGTGAGTTATTTGTCATATTTTCAGCAAGCCGGTTTGTTACGGGTTAAAGTGTTTCAATCGCACCCGCATGCATGTGGATCATTTTGCGATGACAGCTCCAGCATTTCTGCTCTGTATTGATCAGGGAAACTGTTTCCTCGTGACACCTGATGCAGTTTGCCTGAAGCACCTTTGTCCCGTGCTCCGACAGCCTGATTCGTTCGGGGACCCTGCCGGAGTAGAAGAAGATAACATCCTTCATGCCATCAATGGATTTCCAGGCATAATGGATTGCCATGTTCTGATTGGGGAGGTGGCAGTCAGTGCACTTTCCCCGGCGGTGCGCCCCCGAATGCATCAAGGCGTCATATTGGCCCTCCATGACATGGCAGCCGGCACAGAAGCCGACAGAGTCGGACTTTGCCAGCAGTTTCGGCGGGCCAACCGCCAGGAATGCCGTAATGAGCAGCACCACGACAATTGCAACGCCCAGCACGACCAACCTTTTCTTGTTTGATTTTGGGAACACTGACATATTCACACCTTCCTTAAGCAACTGAGAAATCGCGCCCGGCTTTACGTCAGGTTTGGCCGGGCTGATTGAGCAAAACCGCAGGCGTAGCAGCGCTACGTCGAGGATTTTGCGATTGAGGGCCGGGCAAAGATGGCGTGAAGACGGGATGCGACCATCGACACCGCCTTGGGATAAACCGGACAGACATCATTGCAGGCTCCACAGCCGATACAAAGTGCTGCATCGATACTTATCCCCTCACCCAACACCACCTTGATGGCCCTGGCTTCGCAACGTTCCACGCAGACGAAGCAGCCGCAGCTTCCGGCAAGGCAGCGTTCATTGTGAGCGACTGCACGGAGGTTGTCATCGGCAGCAGGGATTAACTCCTGATCGTCCCTGTCCGCGGATCCAATGGCCGCCGGTTCCTTCAGTAAACCGGCAGCCGTGCATGTAAGTTCACCAAGGGAGAACAGGCCTCTCCTCAGAAACTCCTTGCGGCTGACGTTCATTGATTCTTTTTGCCCTTCTTCCCGCCCTTGGCTTTCACCTTGGCCGGAATATGACACTGTGTGCAGTTCTTCCGTTCCGGATGGGATACTGCCGGAGCGCCCTTTTTCCCAGTTTCATGGCACTTCAGACAATCACGGGCGGTCGCGGCATCGGAAACCGGATGGGGGATCAGCGGCGGCTCGTTTCCGGCCTGCATGATCTCCTTCTCGGTCGGCACCTGGTCGCCGGCAAAAGCCGAAAATGGAATCAATAAAAACTGAAGCAATGCCGCCATGACACAGAATTTGGTTATGTACTTCATCTATCTCCTCCCTGGTTCATTTATCCGTTAAGCCTTTTCCACTTTCACCGCGCACTTCTTGTAATCCGGCTCTTTAGAGATCGGACAGTAGGCGTCTATGCAGAGCTCGTTGATGAGCTTTGTTTCGTCGAAGAAGGCGACGAAGACCCCACCCTTTTCCGGCTTGCCGCGGCCGTTCAGCTCGCAGGGGAGGGTGATGGCGCCACGCCGCGAGGTAAGTCTTACCGTGTCGCGGTTTTTGATGCCGAGCTTTTTTGCGTCTTCAGGGTGTATCTCCACCACTGCCGCCGAATAGGCCCGCTGCAGTTCGGGGACCCTGCCGGTCATGGTTGCCGTGTGCCAATGTTCGAGCACCCTGCCGGTGCAAAGCCAGAACGGGTACTCCCCGTCGGGCGATTCGGCGGCAGGCTCGTAAGGACGAGCCCAGATAACCGCCTTGCCGTCGGCAGCCTTGT
>Ga0137449_1000053_pt1 | contig 13481 bp, 14 predicted proteins | sample EasRivERMGT436_2_FD_104905 | JGI IMG/M metagenome (GOLD analysis project Ga0137449, IMG submission 104905) | Soil microbial communities from meander-bound floodplain in the East River, Colorado, USA - East River MetaG ERMGT436_2 | ecosystem: Environmental > Terrestrial > Soil > Floodplain ... | reverse complement strand
GTTTCTCCGGTGCACGCGGAGGCGGTGGTTTTTCCGGAGGCCACGGAGGCGGTGGCGGAAGGAGATAAGCTGCGCCGAGGAGTCCCGGCGTCAAGGAGTTTGTGGCCCATGATTGCCGACTCCCCGTGAAACCTTGCCGGAATTCATTCCGGCATTTTTCTGTCCGGTCATCAGGTGGAACATGCCGGGCCAGGCATGCAAGGTTGTAAAATTGGGGAAGTCTAGCGGGTTAAGGATGTATGATATGGAGTCACATCTTTACTGTAGCAGATGTGGGGCCGATCAGCAGGACAGCTGTCCGGTCTGCGAAAAAAAGGAACTCCCCGGCTACTGGTGTGAGACATGTGGACAGATTGTCGCTGATAAGCGCTGCCCGCTATGCGGTCTCAAGACTCGTAAAATGAGGATGGAAGGGTGGGAGAAGAACGGTATAATGTGAGGAGCATGATCCACAGGTACGATCTGACAGGACGGCACTACCGGTGCTGAGGCGACGGTCGACTCTCCAAGGAAAGGAGCTCAGAGATGGCAAATGTATGGATCGAAACAGTGGCGGAAGCGCAGCGGCGCGCCAAGAGGCGCCTGCCCGCGTCGGTGTATGGAGCGCTGGTTGCCGGCTCGGAGAAAGGGCTCACTGTTGACGACAACGTTGCCGCGTTCTCCGAGCTCGGCTTTGCCCCTCACGTGGTCGGCCTGCCGGGCAAGCGCGACCAGGCTACGACGGTAATGGGCCAGGCGATTTCACTTCCGGTGCTGATAACGCCGACAGGCGTACAGGCCGTTCATCCCGACGGCGAGGTGGCAGTGGCGCGTGCCGCGGCGGCCAGAGGAACCGCAATCGGACTCAGCAGTTTTGCCAGCAAGCCGATAGAGGAGGTCGTGGCGGCCAACCCGCGGACCTTCTTCCAGATGTACTGGGTCGGAACACGCGAGGAGATGAAAGGACGAATCGAGCGGGCCCGCGCCGCCGGGGCGGTTGGCATTATAGCTACGCTCGACTGGTCATTTTCCAAAGGGCGGGACTGGGGCAGCCCCTCCATCCCCGAGCGCATGAATCTGAAAGCGATGCTCCACTTCGCTCCCGAGGTTCTCAGACGCCCGCGCTGGCTGCTGGACTTTGCCCGTAGCGGACACGTTCCGGATCTGACCGTGCCCAACATGGCGCTGCCGGGCGAACCGGAGCCAACCTTCTTCGCCGTGTACGGCAGGTGGATGCAGACGCCGCCGCCGACCTGGGACGACGTTTCCTGGCTGCGCAACGAATGGGGTGGCCCATTCATGCTCAAAGGAGTGATGCGGGTCGATGACGCGAAGCGGGCCGTCGATGCCGGTGTCACGGCCATCTCGGTTTCCAATCACGGCGGCAACAATCTCGACGGCACGCCCGCGACCATCCGCGCCCTGCCTGCTATCGCCGAGGCCGTCGGCGACCGGGTTGAAGTCCTCCTTGACGGAGGAGTACGGCGCGGCAGCGACGTTGTCAAGGCCCTTGCTCTCGGGGCCAAAGCGGTGATGATCGGCCGCGCCTACCTTTGGGGGCTTGCCGCTAACGGCCAGGCAGGGGTCGAGAACGTCCTCGATATTCTGCACGATGGGATCGACTCCGCACTGTTCGCACTCGGGCGCTACTCCATCCACGACCTCTCCGCGGAAGACGTGCTGATTCCGTCGGGCTTCTCCCGTCGGCTCGGCGCCTAGTGTCCAGCTATCCCGGCAATACCGCATGTTTTTTGTTTATATCCTTCCTTATATAGTATATATTTAAAAACTATTCAGTGGTGACGTTGGAAACAAATGTAGTTCCCACGCATGACTTTCTCCCGAGGCCTGCCGGTTTATCAAACCTGGACGCCGCCTACATCTAATTTCAAATGGAAAAGAGATCAAATACTATATATGAAAAACGTTATTCGCAATAACCAGACGTTCCAGGCCTACAAAAAAATATTGCCATTTGTCAGGCCTTATTGGTTCAGAGCAATGATTGCCATGTTTATCTCTATACCGATCGGCTCACTAGATGCTGTTATTGCATTGTCGTTAAAGCCCTATATGGATAACGTCATGGTGGGTAAAAACGTTCAGACTTCCCTCTATATACCATTTGCCATAGTAGGTTTCACCGTGCTCCAGGGGTTGCTGAACTACCTGTCGACCTATATGAACGCCTGGGTCGGGGGGAAGGTTTCCAACGACATTAAAAGGGAGTTGTATAGAAAGCTGCTGTCCTACGAACCCAGTTTTTTTGACAATAATACCTCAGGCATGGTTGTGGCAAGATTCTCAAGTGACGCCGACCTTTCCACTTCAGGTCTTCTGAATAATCTGAAAATGTTTCTTTCAAGGCTTTGTTCTTCGATTTCATTGATCGGAGTGCTTATCTATAACTCGTGGCAGCTTGCAATTATTGCCGTTTTCATACTTTTGCTGGCGCTTCTTCCACTGACAAGAATCCGTAAGGTTTTACATGAAGTACTGTCAAAATCCGTTTTTACCGGTGCAGATATAATTACGACATACAATGAAACGTTTGCCGGCAATAAGACGATCCAGGCATATAATCTTCACAACATCCAGCTGAACAAGTTCAATAAAACACTGGCCATAATGTTCAGATTGAATATGAAGATGACAAAACACTGTGGATGGATGTCTCCCATCATGCATGTTATAGTTTCAGTCGGGATTGCAGTTGTTGTGGGATATGGCAGTCATCTGATAGTAACGCATCAGATAACGAGCGGCAATTTCGTGTCGTTCATCACCGCTTTGATAATGCTCTATACTCCCATAAAAACATTAGGCAGCAATTACGTATCGGTTCAGAGTTCCCTTCTTGCAATTGACAGGGTTTTGGAAAAGCTGGAACATGAACCGGCAGTCAAAGATGTGGAAAACCCGGTTGAGCTTTCAAAAATCGCCAGGAAGATTTCCTTCGAAAATATTTCTTTTGAATATGAAGAAGGAAGAAAAGTCCTGGATAATGTCAGTCTTGAAATCAATGTAGGCGATACCGTGGCACTGGTCGGGAATTCAGGAGGGGGGAAAACCACCCTGGTTAATCTCCTCCCGCGTTTTTATGATGTAGTAGAGGGGAGAATCGCAATTGATGGAGTTGATATCAGAGATATAGGCTTAAAATCATTAAGGGACAATATCGCTGTGGTTTTCCAGGATAATTTCCTGTTCACCGGAACAATTAGGGAGAATATTACCCTTGGGAAACCTGATGCTACAGAGGACGAGATTGATCAGGCATTAAAGAACTCCTTCCTTTACGAGTTCGTGGCAAGCTTGGAAAAAGGGCTTGATACCGAGATAGGAGAAAGAGGAATGCTGCTTTCCGGGGGGCAGAAGCAGAGAGTTGCCATAGCGAGAGCTTTTATTAAGAATGCGCCGGTCATTATTTTGGATGAAGCGACCAGTGCCCTTGATTACAAAGCGGAAGCCATTGTGCAAAAAGCAATTGACAAGCTTATGGAGAATAAAACCGTTATTGTAATCGCCCATCGACTTTCCACGGTTCAGAATGCAACTAAAATTGCCTTGATAAACAGCGGGTCCGTGGTTGAACTGGGCACCCATGAAGAACTCCTATCTTTGGAAAACGGTGTTTATAAGAGTCTCTATCTGGCTCAATTCAAGGATAAAAACCTTGATTTGCAGTCTGCCTGAAACTCTCCGCACACTTGAAGTTGTGAGGTCCAACACTTCTATCGGCGCAGGACAGGCCAATGCCCGCAAAAGCCAGCAGACCCTCACCCCCTTTCTGCTCCTCTGCCTGATCGGTTTCGCCGCTTTTTTCAGCTCATACCTGCGCATCCCGGTCATGCCGCTATTTGCCGCAACGCTGGGGGCCGGTCCGGCACAGGTGGGGACCTCAAACCTGATAAATCAGTATTAAATCCCCGGAATTTGCCAATTGCCGGGACAAGGAGACTGCATGGCCGGAGCAACTGTTGATGAGCTGATCAGGCGATTGGATCTGGCCAGACACCCCGAGGGCGGGTGGTACCGCGAAACCTACCGCTGTGAAGAAATCATTCCCGGCGGCGCCCTCCCGGAGCGGTTTGGCGGCCCTCGCCCGTTCTCTACCTCGATCTACTTTCTCCTGGAACAGCGGGAAATTTCTGCGTTGCACCGCATCAAGTCGGATGAGATCTGGCATTTCCACGCGGGAGCGTCACTCACGATCCATATCCTCACGCCCCGGGGTGGGCGCCAGGAACTGAGGCTGGGTCCGGATTTGTCAGCCGGTGAATCTTTTCAGATAGTTGTTGCGGCGGGTTGCTGGTTCGGGGCGGAGGTGTCCGGAGCGGGAGAGTATTCCCTTGTCGGCTGCACAGTGTCGCCCGGCTTCGATTCCACGGATTTTCAGTTGGGAAACAGAAGTGAGTTGCTGCGGGAATATCCTCAACATGCGGAGATCATCAACCGGCTTACGGGAAGTACAGACAAACAGGCAAAAACATGTTTCTCGCAAAGCCGCAAAGTCGCAAAGGAAGGCTCGAAACTTTAAAGGGACAAAGGAAGTCTCAAATTTGAGGATCCGGTTGTAAGGATTAACTCCTTCGCGTCTTGGCGTCTTTGCGAGAGGCAAGTTTATGACCTGTAAAATCCATACGGCTGTCCGAGAAAAGCAGGTGCAAGGTGAAATATGAAAAACAGAAGACTCCTGGTAAACCTGAGAAACGAAGTGGATGCTTTTTCCATCAGGCCCCGGCATCTGGAGCGGATACGCGAAGCATTTCCCGGCATCAGCCTGGTTGAAGCGACCTGCCGGGAAGAGTTTAAAGCCGGGCTCCCCGGCGCGGAATGGCTCATGACCTGGGTGTTCCGGCCGGAATGGTACGCCGGGACGCCAAAGCTCGAAGCGGTATTCACACCGGCTGCCGGGCACGATTGGGCGCCGCCCGATCCTTCGGGGAGGGTGAAGAATTTCTACGGGCATTTCCACGGCCGTATAATGCGGGAGAGCCTGCTGGCGATGATGCTCTATTTCAATCGCCGTTTGGCCCAGGTCACGGAGAACCGGAAGGAGAAAGTCTGGGACCGGCGGATTTACGACGGCGCATCCTCGCTTTTCAGCCAGCGGGTGGTGATCGTGGGTTATGGCGCCGTTGGCCGGCAGATGGCGGAACTTTTGAAGGCCTTCGGCGCGAGAATTACGGGAGTGAAGAGGAGTACGGCTGGGTTTGAAAGCGATCCGAGCGCCGACAGGGTCGTAACCTTCGACAAGTTGAACGAGGAACTCCCCAATGCCGACCACGTGGTCCTGATGCTCCCCGGCGGGAGCGAGACCGATGAGCTGTTCACCAGCCGGCACTTCGCCCTCATGAAGCCCGGCTCTTATCTCTACAATCTGGGGCGGGGGAACTGTTACCGGGAGGAAGATCTTGCCCACGCCCTGGTAAACGGTCCGCTGGCGGGGGCCGGGCTGGATGTCTTCCGCGAGGAACCGCTTCCTCCCTCATCGCCGCTCTGGAAGCTTCCCAACGCGCTCATCACGCCGCACGCCAGCGCCATCAGCCGGGAGTATCTGGATCTCTACATTGAGGAGTGGATCGAGATTGTCAGGAATAGCCCGGAATTATGAAACATGATCGTTGGTTTTTTTCCTTAAGCCGGCCCCTGCCGGCTATTTCGCCGGCAGATATTATCCCCCGTCCCATAACTTCCCCAGCGCATCGCCGACCTGCCGGAACCGCTTCGTCTGCAGCCGGTAGATGTAAGAGATAAGCACCAGCAGGCAGAGAGGAATGATAACATTTATCCGATCGAACGGCAACAGCAGCAAAAAAAGGAGTAAGTAACATGAAAACAGGAAGATATACCAGTTGAGGTAGCCGCGCACTTTTATCACGCCGGTCTCTGGATCGCAGTTGATGCAACCATGCATCAGCGGGGAATAGGCGATCCCGAAATGGAAAAGCTTTTCCCGGAAGGCAAAGCGGTTTTCGCCGATCCGGCGGACGAGCATCGGCGCGCTCCTGCCGCTGTCGGGGAGGGCGGCCTCGACTTCCGCGGCGGCCGGGATCGGTTCGATTCCGGGTTGAACCATAATAGTCCGTTGATAGATAGGGATACCGGCGGTAAAATAGCGGGTCGACCACCTGGCGCTCAGGATGAGCTCGACGAGCACGGCAACAATGCAGAAAGTGAACAGGTAAGAAAAAATGTTCTGGAACTCATCAATCATAGATCAGACCTTGTCGGCATAAAGCTGGGGCTGTCTTCCATTTCGATCCCACAAACAACAGGCCGCCTGCATCGGTTTCCAGCCGGTGCAAGCGGCCCTTTTTCCTATTTCATTGAATAGATGGGCAGTTCAAGGTGCGGCCTGCTCTGCAATATTGGGACAGAGGCTGTCGTTTAATATCCCCAGTCCGGTTAGACAAGAGAACCAGTGGCCACGAACTTGCGTATTAACTCTTCTTCTTCTCTGAACGTCACGGCGTTTTCCAGAAACTCGGTGTGACAGGGTGACAATTCGACCATCGCTTCAATAGCAATATGGCTGGATGCTTCAGTTAGTTTCCCCATTTATGACACCTTCTTTCTCACCGGTGTACGGTAACTTCAACCTTTTGGAAACAGTATAGCATAAAAATTGAAAATGAATATCAATATTTTCATGCGCCGGGAAAATGTTTCCATTTGCTCTGTTAACCGGGCAAGTTAACCCCCGGCAAGTATCTTCCTGATCCTCTCACTGGTTGCGGGATGGGTGGAGAGGTAGTTTCTGAACGTCTCCTCGCCCTTGACGCTATCCTTCTTCTTTGCGTCGAGCTGGACCTGGAGGCGTACGAGAATATCAACGTAACGCCTGGCCGGAATACCCTCTTTCTTCAGGTAAGCCACGGCGGCATCATCCGCTTCGCGCTCGAAGTCGCGCGAGAACCTGGCGTCGATAAGGGCGGTGGGAAGTGCTGCGGAAAGGGAGGTGACCGAAGTTACATCGCCGGTCACGGTTGCCAGGAGGAGGCCGGCGACCGAGTTCTGCAGGATATGGCGCAGGAGGTGGCGGCCGCGGACATGGCCCAGTTCGTGAGCAAGAACGGCGGAAAGCTCTTCGTCGTTCTTCACCAGATCGACGAGGCCGTCGGTGATGACGACGATTCCCGAAGGGAGGGCCATGGCGTTGGCGCCGATGGCGGGGCTGTAGCGGAATTCCAGGCGATAGCCCCCTGCGTCTGGTAATGTGGCTGTCATCCGGTGAAATAGAGCAGTCAGCTCGCTACGCCGCTCCGCGCTCAGCTTGCTTGGCTTGAAGAGGAAACGGTCCAGGGTCGCCAGGCTTTCCCGGCCCATGGCAGCCTCGGCCGAGACCGGCAGGGCATAGGCGACATGACGAGCCAGGGCGGGAACTCCGAAGCGCATGAAGAGGAAGACTACCGCTATCGTCAGGATAAGCGCGGCGGCGGCCAGCGGCAGGCTCCGTTCCCAGCGGTGGAGAAATGCGGAAACCCGCCCTTTCCCCTGTTGTCGCTCGATCGCGTCGAGGAAAGAGTGCTCCCTTACCTCGCACATGCCCCCGTTGGGAAGCCTGATAACCCGGCGGATAGCGCCTATGCCGGCTGTAACCCTGACCCTGTCGATGGGATAGCTCACATCTATGCCTGAGCTGGAAAGGCGGAGAGTTTTCCCCTCGAAAAGAAGAGTCACCTCGCGGCGTGCAGAAACCCGTCCGTCGTAATATCCGGCCTGCGTCTCCATATCAGAAACCGAAGTCCACATTGATGCCGAAGATATCGCCGATCTCCTCGCCGGTTGCCGTGATTTCTTCGTTTCGCGCCAGGGCCAGGAATCCGTCGACTCCCTCCTGCGTGCGCGCCTCCAGCCGCTCGAAACGGTACTTTGCCATTCTCACCGCCGCCCAGGGTATAAGAAGTCCCACGGTGCAGGTTATGGCAACGGCATTGGAAAGGTAGAGCCAGACCATATCCCTTGCGCGCAGGGAACTCTTGAAACGGCAGTCGCCGATGCTGGTCCCGTTCCATGTCAGGTTGGCCAGTTCGGTTTGCACATAGGTTACCGAATAAAAATAGAAGAGGAGGAAAAAGAGGATGAAGAAGATGACGAAATCCCACACCATTTTCGGCGATTTTGTCGTTATGGCCGCTCCGATTCCGGTGTTACCGCCGATTACCAGGTAAAAAAGGATCGACAAGATCACCAGGAGCGCGACTGCGCCTGCCGTGACACGGAGAAAGAGAAAATAGAACTCCTTCACCGTAGTGTCGAAGGTAAAAGTGGTCATGCCGTAGGAACTGTTCTCGACCAGGAACCTTTTTTGTCTGTAGATAACATACGGGATAAGGAGGCCGAAGCTGAACGGGACAAGAAGCGCAAGTCCGGCATAGATCAGATAAGACTCTTCGTAATTCGGGCGGAAGGAAAAACGGATATTCCGGTGGGAAGAGTTTCGTGCGTTGAACATGTGCGAACGGACCACAAGCCAGGGTACCGCAACGAAAATGGCCAGACCGACAAACATGCTGATAGACGGGCTCAGCCGATTTGCGATCATGTAAAGCAGGAATGCCACCGCGCCGATGATCCACCCTTTGAAGAGCGCCAGCGGGTCGGCGAGATATTCGAACGGTTCTCCGTTAAGTGTAGTGCTGCCATATAAATAGCGGCGTTTGCGAACCTTGGCCCAGGCTGAATAAAACCCGAGGGTAATAATCTTGAGGAAGGTGTTGACGATCCAGATGCCGAAGTACTCCCCTCCGTTTCCCTGGAACGAAAAGGCAAGAGTGCGTGGACCTTCCGGCCGTGACGTTGCTGTTTCGGGGGGGGGAACCGAGCCGGTTCCGGGCAGCGGAGTTGCGGTCGGAGGTGGCGCTCCACCAGCTTCCCCTGCCTGCGGTTCCGCGCCGATGGCGTCAGCGGCTGAGAATGCAAACGCCTCCCGGCATTTCGGACAGGTGGCGCTCATCGACCCGGCCGGGATGGCGCTTTTTCGGACTGTCCCGCTGAAGCCGCAGTGGGGACAGGTAATGGTTACATGAAGCTCTTCCATGCATCTCCTCCATTTAGAATAGCTCATTCACGAGCCAAAAAAAGTGATGGGAAACGGCTGCCGCGGCTGGTCAATCCACCTGGAACTCAGCCAAAGCCCGGAGGGTTTCTCTCAGTTCATAAACGGCAATAGCGAAAAACCGGTCGAGGAGCCGGACCGTGGGGGCAGGGGGGTAGAGGGGAAAACCGAGACGGTAAATCAGGTCGAGGAGACCGTCCTGCCGGTTCTCTTCCAGGAAGAGCGCGCCGCACTGCAAGATCGGGGCGTAGATGAGGGCATCCTCCATAACCGACTCATCCTCGCTCCAGTAAGGGAGAATCGTTTCGAGGGAGAGGCAGAGCCCCTTCCCTGAGGCGTCTTCCGTGACATATATGAGCGCCTCGTCCTGCGGTGACCCGCCTTGCTCTATTGCATCCGGGCAGATAACGGCAATGGGGATAACCAGCAGCCGGCCATGCTGAGGATCGAGACCGTATTCCCATTGCTTTCGCGCCATAAAGCGCTCTATGGCAGTGTAGGCCTTTGCCTGCCACCCCTCCATGCCCAGATAGAATTCGGGACGGAATATTTCAAGCTGGGCGATAAGTGTTTCGAAGGGGATAAAGTCATCCCCCCCGGTAACGGGCCGCGGCTTGCGTTGCTCCTCGTTGTTCACTACGAGCCGCAGGTGCGCCCGTTTCCGGTCATCCTTGTCATGAGTCATGCGATTAAATCCTAACTAACTGCGTAGTTTTGAAATACCTCAAGAATCGATTTTTGTAGTGGCTTATGCGGCATGAATAAACTTGGCCGCAGGAGCTACTTCACGGTGTTCTCCCCGCCAGCTTCCGGCAGCCTTGCCGCGGTTTCCGGTGCTTCGCGTATGTTGGCCCTGGTGAATATCCCCACAATTTTCGTCTTTATGGTGAAGTAGTTGCCGACGAGGTTGTCGGCGTACAATTTATAGGTGAAAACGAAAAGTCCCAGAAAAAAGACGATGCTTATCAGTCTGGCAAGTTGTGGCGAGGGGATCAGTGAAGTAAGTTTAACGATCATGACGGAAGCGGCGATTATGCCCGCAATAATAATCAGCAGTTTGATCAGGGGGTAGCGGCCCAGGAACTGCGCGAGCCGGGAACCGGGCTGTGAGACGGCAGCGGCTTGCCGGTCATTGCCGGCGGCAGGCTCCCTGACGACAGAAGATTCCCCCTGTGATGCCTGCTTCGGGCTCCCCTTGTCCAGCCGGACAGGTTTCTCCTCGCGGATCACTTTCATGGTGGAACGGTATTTCGGGGGTATGGCATTCAGGTCGTTGGATATACAGATGACCCCTTTGCTGTCCGTGTATCTGTAGTAATCGGCGCGGGCAACCGGCGTTCGCCCGAAAAAACCGGCGCCTGACATAAATACCAGGACGGCAAAGGCAAGGGCATTTATACTTTTTGCAGGCATACTTGCTTCCAGGGTCTCAGCTGCGGCAAAAGATAATTAGATTCAAAGCAATAACAATTTATATGGAACGAATACACCCGCGGGCGGACTTCTGTCAATCAAATTTACATCCCGCCTGGCATGTGGCGTCAAGGAATCAGAATGCCTTTTGCGTCATCAGAAACGCCATAAGATGATTCTGCCTGGCAATAATGCCGTCTTCCCCGCTGATTTCGAGGAATTCAACGCCGAATCCCCCTGGCCGTCCGGCGACTCCATTCTTCCCCGCCTTGTTTTGCCATGCGATCCTGCCACGCACAACTGTAACCATATTGTCCCAATTCGGCAGCGTGAAGGAGATAACAAGTTCAGATGCGGATTTCAAATCATGATCGGTAACCAGGTAGAGACCGTTCATGGCGATGTCGCGGCTGGTTGCGGCGAAAGTGCCGGTCTCGGTCTCTACGGTTACCGGCATCGCGCATTGCACCCGCGGCTCGCGCCGTTCGACGACGGGAAGAAATGTGAATAGCTTGTTCAGGAATTCCCTGCGTTGCAGCGGTTTGTGCAGGATCGCGCAACAACCGGCGTTTCGGTATGAAGCCATATCATCGACTCCGGAATCGGTGCTGACGAGAATTACCGGAGTGTAAGAGAGGGCCGGTTCCGCTTTGATGGCTTTGCAGCATGATACACCGTCCAGATGCGGCATTCTTACGTCCATCACGATCAGATCGGGTTTTTTCTGCCGCGCCCTTTCCAGCGCCTCGATCCCGTTATATGCCGTGACGATCTGTACGGGTGAATATCTCAGAAAAGTTTTCTGAATATCCAGGAAAATTTTGGCATCGTCCACAAGAAGAATTTCGGTCTTGAACATATCCGCGCCTTTCTGATTTTGAAGTGGACCAGGAAAAGGGGGAACCGCCTGGCTGTCCGGCGAGCTTTCACAGCCATTCCAAATCCGCTGGTCCGGAATATTATCTCGTCAGCAACCGCGAACGGCGCCGGCGACCGCCGGAAAATACAATGGTGCGATCAAATTATACAAGAGTTGTGCCGATATCTTATGAGTTGCAATATCAGCCAGTTAGCTTTTTGCAGAGGAATGAGTTGAGGATGGAACGTAAACTTAGTTTACTGCCGGAAAGGAAAATAAAGGCTAAGGTCCGGTTGTATATACGAATCCGGCCTTTGTAAACAAAGTTTACAAGCGTAAACTTAGTTTACAGTTCAACGGGGTGGTTTCTCAACCTCGGGAGAAATTTTCGGAAGTTCGGCAAAGGAATGCCGCATCGGGATCAGAACAAAGTGCGCAGGGTGAAGTTCATGCCGGCATCAGGCGAAGATGTGTTGACGATGATATCCTCGGAAAATGCGACATCGAGCGTGGTCTTACGGGTAAAGGCAATAACAAAACCCCAGACCGTCTGGACAGAACAGGTGCTGAGTTCGGTGAGGCTGCTGTTTTTGTAAAACGGGGTATGGGCATCGAACTGCACCTTCAGTCCCAGCCGATCAAAAGGGGACCATCCCATCCCGACTGTGCCGAAGCCGACCATGTTGCGCTGCTGGTCAGGCAAAATGTCACCGGTGGTAAGTGCCATACCTCCCAGCGCGCCGTAAACCGTCAGGTGGCTCGATGGGAATTTAAAATCGTGGGCGGCCGTAAGCCAAAGGGAGAAATCTGCGCTGCCACTGCCATGAAGCTCGTCGCTATCCCCGGTCGGAAGCTTGATTGCGGTGCGGAGCGCAACTGACGTTGCGGATGTTGGTTCGCCCCCATGGAGCTGGTATGCTCCCGACAGGCGAATGTCCCCGAATCCGCCGTTGGCGTGGGTGATGTTGAACCGTTCCACGCCGTTGCGCCCGGTATAGGCGAAAAGAAGGCGATCGTGCGGCGCCTGGTCGCGCCCCCCCGACCCCAGACCGAATGCGCTGTGGAACCCCTCGGTAGCGCCATCGAGGAAACCGCCGCTTTCCACTACGTAAGGAACATCCACGCCGACCTCAAACCCTTTTCCTATCCCGTAACGGAGCGCAAGGTTCGTTCGGTAGGTCTCGCCGTCCAGGGTGATCTTTTCCACGCCTTTATTATCGACGGCAAAGTTGCTGGCAATGGCGACACCCATCTGGGTGGCCAGATGTCCGCCGGGGACAACGCTGGCATTGTCGGCCGGTTGCAGGCCGAAAATCTGTACAATCGGACTCTGGTTGAAGGTGTAAAAGGGGGTAATTTCGGCTGCTTGACTGTACGTTGCGGAAAAGATAAGACCGAAAACAAGGGCGAACAGAAACATCAACGCAAAGCGGAGGGCTTTCGTCGCGGGGATTTTGAAATATTTCATGGCATTTCCCAGTATGGAGAAGATCGTTAGCACCTTATAAATCAAAATTAATCTATATGCAAGAGATTTTTTGACTGCGAGCGGAAAACTCGAACGTGGTCAGGTGTAGTGCGCGAGGGGGTGATATACTTAGTTTCGATCCGGAGTTTCCGGATGGAAACTAAATTGTGTCCATCCGGAAACTCCGGATGAGACACTACTTGAATATTGGAGGCGATTGATATGCATGTATTTTCCGCACTAATTAAGCTCCAACTCCCCAGCACCTCTCTCAAAGGGAAGAGGGGGATAGTCAAAAGCATACTGGCCCGGGCGCGCAACACTTTCAACGTGGCGGCGGCAGAAGTCGATTTGCAGGATATTCCGGGAACCGCTCTGCTCGCCTTCGTTACGGTCGGTGAAAACCGCAGCCAGCCCCGCCAGCTACTGGAGCGGCTCGAAGATTGGCTTGTGGAAGAGCGCCCTGATCTGGAGTTGGAGGCATTGGAGATCGAAGAACGCTGACAGCTCAAGACAAATTTGCAATTTTACGGTCGTATGGTAACCTATAAAACTATCCGCTCTTGTTTTACGGAAATAATGAAAAAATCAATAAGGGGGCAAAAGAATGGCTTACACGGCACAAGATTATGCAAAACTGATCGGCATGGCGGGCTTCAGCGAGACACTTCTGAAGAACCATTTCACTCTTTACCAGG
>Ga0137449_1000052_pt1 | contig 13510 bp, 9 predicted proteins | sample EasRivERMGT436_2_FD_104905 | JGI IMG/M metagenome (GOLD analysis project Ga0137449, IMG submission 104905) | Soil microbial communities from meander-bound floodplain in the East River, Colorado, USA - East River MetaG ERMGT436_2 | ecosystem: Environmental > Terrestrial > Soil > Floodplain ... | reverse complement strand
GGTAGGCGATTGTGGGGAGAAATGCCAGGGCGATAGCCTTGAAATGCAGCCGGGGGGTCGCGTCAAAAGCCTGGGCGGTGATTTCGATGCCTATGAATACGAGGATCGGCGCCACCGCCGCCTCGGGGAGAAGATCTACAAAAAAGGCGAGATAGCCGAAGATCCCGCCGAGGCCGATGAAGAGGGCTGTAGCCAGGGTGTAGCCGGCCCGTCCCCCCATCTCTTTGTAGGCCGGGTGGCCGATGTAAGGGGTGGACTGGATCACCCCGCCGCACATCCCGGCGATAAGCGTGGCGAATCCTTCCACGAGGAGGATATTGCGGGTGGAGTAATCGTCTCCGGCCGCTGCCGCGCTCTCGGTAACGTCCACCCCGCCGATTACCGTGGCCAGGGCAAAGGGAATCGCGAGCGGGAGAAAAAAGAGCGCTTTCCCCAGACCGTGGAGGAAGGCAAAGGTCGGAAGCGGCAAGGCGAAATGGAGTTCCGGCAGCTGGGGAAGAAAATGATGCCCGGCGGGGAGGAGACCGGCTCCGCCGAGGAGGTAGTAAGCGGCCGTGCCGCAAAGGACCCCGGCAAACGCCCCCGGAACCCTGAAGGGAAGCTTGATACGGGCAACCAGGGAGACCAGAACGATGCCGAGGGAGAACAGGCCTACCACCGGCGAAGCAAAGAGCTTGAGAAACGGAAGGTAGGCAATCAGCAGGAGCGCCACCGCGGCAATGCTGCCGAGCAGCCCGGCGCGGGGAACCGCCCGGCGCAGTGCCGGCCCGCAGAACGAAGCAACGATCTTGAATAATCCCATGAGGACTATGGTCGCCATCCCCACCTGCCAGGTGAAGACAGCGTCTCTGGACACCAGGTAGGTGGGGCCGATAACGCCGAATGCCATGCCGAAAGTGGAGGGAGTATCAAGCCCCAGCGGCATGGCGGTGACTTGCCGGTTGCCGGTCCTCTGAGCCAACCTTACCGCCATCCAGGTGTAGATCAGATCACCGAACAAAACCCCCACCGCGCTCCCCGGGATCATCCTGTAAAGAACTATCTCCCGCGGCATCTGGAAGGCCCCCGTCAGGATGGCCGCCATGATCACGAGGCCGGACATATTGTCGAGCATAAGTCCGAAGAATGCATTGATGTCGCCGACGCTGAAGATGCGATAGCGCTCTTTCACTTCTCCCTCCGGTTGTTCCGATGAATTCGGCAGTAACTCACGCGGACCCAAAGGGCCTAAAGAGACGCGGAGTTCGCGGAGAAATTCAACGGATTGAAAACATTGATGACCGCAGCAACAAGGTGATACCCGGTTTTGGCAGGCTGATTGTAGCAAATTATCCCTGATAAATGAAGCGGTATTAACCGCGCCAATCACTCTTGATCCGAATGTGGCGGCGTGCCATGCATCAATGTGGCTCTAAACGGAGAATTTCCGTCCGTGCGTTGACTAACGCCTTGTTTCCCCGGACGGGCTGTTGTATAATTGTAAAATTGTATTCCCGAATTACGAGAGGTTATCCCCTTGAAACTCAACGCCAAGCTGGTAATGATAATGCTTTCCCTCCTCATCATTGCCATGCTTACCCTGTTCATCATGAACCAGTACACACAGAACGAGCTGGTCCATGAAATTCAGGAAAGCTCCACCGAGGTCTCGAAGGCCATCCAGATCAGCGTTGAAGAGCTGACATCCGACACCGATGCAACTCCGTCCCGCCTCAAGGAGTATCTCAAGGGCGCCAGGAACAAGGGAATCAACGAAATAAGCATCATCAGCAATGAAGGTGAAATCATCAACTCTTCCGACCCCGCCAAGGTCGGGAAACGCCGGGAAGTAAAAAAGACAGAGACCGGCCTGAAGGCTTCGCGCATCGGCAAGGGTGTGCCCAACGCGCCGCAACACCCCTACGACCTGGTTGTGCCGGTCATCGTTGGGGACGAACAACTCGGCTATGTGCAGATCAATCTGCTCCTTGATAATATCCGCGACATTCAGCGCGAAAATTTCCTCAAAAGGCTTGTCGCCACCGCCCTGATCTTCATGCTCGGCATTTTCCTCACCATATTCCTCGCCAGAAGATACACCGACCCGATCAACCGGCTGGCGCAGGGGGTCAAGAAGGTGTCGGCCGGTGACCTCTCGGTGACGTTCCCGGTGGAAAGCGCTGATGAGATAGGCGAACTGGCCGAAAGCTTCAACGAAATGGTGGAACAACTCCGCGAACGGGAATCCCTCGAGAAGCGGCTGAATGAAGCGGAGCACCTCTCCAAGGTGGGGCAACTCGCTTCGGGCATCGCCCATGAAATCAGGAATCCGCTTAATTACATAAGTCTCGCCATTGACCACCTGAAAAGCGAAGTCCTTTCTTCGTGCCCCGCCCGGCGCGATGAAATGGAGACCATCACCGACAAGATCAAGGAAGAGGTCCGCCGGGCCAACTATATGGTCCTCAATTTCATGAACTATGGAAGGCCGCTGAAGATCCGCATTGCCCAGTTCACCTATCCGGAGCTGATCAGGAAGGCACTGCCGTTATTGCAGGATAAACTGACCGAACAGCACATCGAGGTCAAGACGAATCTGGACCCCGATCTACCTCTTATGGAAGCCGACCAGGAGTTGATGCGCAACTGCCTCTTCAATTTCATCACCAACGGAGCCCAGGCCATGCCCGATGGAGGTGTAATTACCCTCGGCGCAAGCTTCGACCGGGAAGCGGGGCTGTTTCGCCTGACCTTCGCCGATCAGGGGCACGGCATACTCTCCGATGACATTTCCAAGATATTCCAACCTTACTTTACGACCAAAGAAGCGGGGATCGGCCTGGGTCTCGCCATAACCGAGCGTATCGTCAAAGAACATGGCGGCGAAATAATGGTGGAAAGCCGGCAGGACGAAGGGACAACGTTTACTGTTGTTCTGCCGGTACGGAACAAGAGGTAAAAGTAAGCGGGATTCTACTTTACTCTGCTGGTTGCAAGGGAGGCTTATGTCCGGCAGCATTCTGATAGTGGACGATGAAAAGGGACAGCGGGAGATACTCACCGCCATCCTGCAAAAGGAAGGCTACCGGATCGTCGATGCGCCGGGCGGCCGGGAAGCGCTGGAGCGGCTGAAGGAGGAAGAATTCGACCTGATCCTGACCGACCTGAAGATGCAGGGAATGTCCGGAATGGAGCTTCTGGAAAGTGTGCTCACAGATGATCCGCAACAGTGCATAGTCATGATGACCGCTCACGGCACTATTGATTCGGCGGTAGAAGCGATGAAGAAAGGCGCGTTTGACTACCTGGAGAAACCCCTGGAAAGAGAGGACCTGCTTCTCACCGTGCAAAGGGCATTCGAGCGGATCATGCTCCTGCGGGAAAACCGGGTGCTGCACAAGAAACTGGAGGAGAGCCAGGGAATTCCCGCCATCATCGGCGAGCATCCGAAAATCAAGGAAGTCTTCCGCGTCATCAACAAGATTGCGCCGACCGGCTCAACGGTCCTTATCTACGGCGAGTCGGGAACAGGCAAGGAACTGGTAGCCAAGGCCATTCATGAAAGAAGCCCCAGGAAAGACAGACCGTTCTTTGCCATCAACTGCGCCGCCATTCCCGAAACCCTAATGGAATCGGAGCTGTTCGGTCACGAGAAGGGCTCTTTCACCGGGGCGGGGAGCCGCGAAATAGGTCTGTTCGAGGCGGCCGACAAAGGGACCGTCTTCCTCGACGAAATCGGCGAGATGAGTGTAGCCATGCAGGCAAAGCTCTTGCGGGCTATCCAGGAGAAAGAGATCCGCCGGGTTGGGGGAAAGGTCAACATTCCTATCGATGTCCGGATAATTTCCGCAACCAATCGCGACCTCGAAGCGGAAATCAAAAAAGGGCATTTCCGCGATGACCTATACTACCGGCTGAATGTTATACGGTTAAACCTGCCTCCGCTCCGTGAAAGAGGAAGCGATATCGCCACGCTGGCCGATTTCTTTGTCGCCAAATACAGCGCGACTAACGGTAACAGGCTCCAGGGAATATCAAGGCCGGCGCTCAAAATACTCATGAACTTCAGTTGGCCGGGCAATGTCCGCCAGCTGGAATCGATCATCGAGCGTGGGGTCCTTATGGCGGAGAGTGACTTTATCCAGCCGGAAGACCTCCCCTCCGAGGTCCATGATGGGATTTCCAATAGCGGCCAACTCCCGTTCGATCTCCCGCCGGAGGGGATTTCCATCGAAGAACTGGAACGGGATATTATCATCAAGGCGATGGACAGGACCGGCTGGGTCATTGCCAAGGCCGCCCCCCTCCTCGGGATGAGCTACAAAACATTGCAGTACAGACTTGAAAAATTCGGCATAGAAAAGCCTTAAAAACCGGTTCAACGTTCAATGTTAGAGTCTGGAACTTTGAACATTGAACCTTGAACTTTGAACATCTTAAGGAGTCCTGATGGATTTTACCAAATTGCTCCACCGCTTCACCGTTATACCATCTCTGCCGAAGGAACTGGCGGCGCTGCAAAGGATTGCCTACAATCTCTGGTGGTGCTGGGAGCCGGAGGCGATCAACCTCTTCAAGAGGCTCGATCCGGAGTTATGGAAAGAGACCCGGCACAACCCGGTGGAAATCCTGGGCATTCTCCAGCAGGCAACCCTCGACGGGCTAAAGGCCGATGAGGGATTCATGTCGCACCTGGCGGAAGTCGATGAGAGACTTAAGGAGTACCTGTCGGCCAAGACCTGGTATGAAAAGAGCTTCAAGGGGAAAAAGGGCCTGCGGGTCGCCTATTTCTCCATGGAATTCGGCCTGCACGAATCACTCCCGGTCTACTCGGGTGGCCTGGGTGTACTCGCGGGAGATCACCTCAAATCCGCCAGTGACCTTGGCATACCGCTTACGGGAGTGGGTCTGCTCTATCGACAGGGATATTTCCGGCAGTATTTGAATATCGAGGGATGGCAGCAGGAATACTACCCGGAAAACGACTTCTACAACCTGCCGCTCCGCCTGGAGCGGGACAGCTCGGGCTCGCCACTTGAGTTCGACCTCGACCTGACCGGACGCCGCGTCAAGGTCCATATCTGGCGGGTGCAGGTGGGACGCATTCCCCTCTATCTCCTCGACACCAACCTGGAGGAGAATGCGCCGGAAGACCGGGAAATAACCACCCGCTTGTACGGCGGCGATCAAGACATGCGGATCAGGCAGGAGATACTTTTGGGAATCGGCGGGGTCCGGGCCTTGCGGCTTCTGGGCGTGGAACCGGACATCTGCCACATGAACGAGGGGCATGCCGCCTTTCTGGGACTGGAGCGGATCAGGCTCCTCATGGAAGAACGGAAGCTCAGGTTCAACGAGGCCCTGGAAGCGGTGCGGGCCGGCAATGTCTTCACCACCCATACGCCTGTGGAGGCAGGTATCGACCATTTCGCCGCGGAACTTCTGGAAAAATACCTGGGGCGCTATTACCGCTCTCTGGGCCTTTCCCGCGAGGAATTCCTCGGTCTCGGCCGGCAAAACCCGAAAAACCCTCATGAAACCTTCTGCATGGCGGTCCTGGCCCTCAAGCTGGCCGGCCATTCCAATGGGGTGAGCCAGCTGCACGGCGAAGTCTCCCGGCGGATGTGGAAAAACATCTGGCCTGAACTTCCCGAGGAGCACCTGCCGCTCACCTCGATAACAAACGGCGTACATATCAGGAGCTGGCTTTCAGGAATCATGGCAGGGCTTCTCATCCGCTATCTGGGGACCCGCTGGCTGGAAGACTCGACCGATGCGGGGCTGTGGCGTCGCATTGGCCGGATCCCCGATACGGAACTCTGGCGTACCCATAACAGGGGACGTGAACAACTCGTGGACTATGCCCGCAGGCGGCTCAAGGATCAGCTCCGTCAGGTGGGTCTGACCGCAAAGGAACTCGCAGTGGCCGACGAGGTTCTCGACCCGGATATCCTGACCATCGGTTTTGCCCGCCGGTTTGCCACCTACAAGCGCGGCACCCTGCTGTTACGTGATCTTGACCGGCTGGCGAATATTCTCAACAATGCGGACCGGCCGGTGCAGATAATTTTCGCCGGCAAGGCCCATCCGGCCGATCATCACGGCAAGGAACTGATCCGCCAGATCGTGCAGCTATCGCACCAGGAACGCTTCCGCCACCGCATCGTGTTCCTGGAGGATTACGACCTTGGTGTGGCCCGCCACCTGGTGCAGGGAGTCGATGTCTGGCTCAATACACCACGCCGGCCGATGGAAGCGAGCGGCACAAGCGGCATGAAAGTGGCCTTCAACGGCGGCCTCAACATGAGCGTGCTGGACGGCTGGTGGTGTGAAGGTTACAAGGGGAACAACGGCTGGGCCATAGGCAAAGGCGAAGTTTACGACGATATCGAATACCAGAACGAGGTTGAGGGGCGGGCCATCTATGACCTCCTGGAAAAGGAGATTGTCCCGCTCTTTTACGACCGCGACCCTGACGGAATTCCCCGCGGCTGGATTGCCTGCATGAAAGCCTCAATGCAGACGCTCTGCCCGGTCTTCAGCACCGACCGGATGGTCCAGGAATATACGGAACACAGCTATATCCCCGCATTTGAAAGATGGCAGAAGCTTGAGCGGAACGAACTCAGCCTGGCCGTGGACCTGGCATCGTGGAAAGAAAAGATGCAGAGACTCTGGCACCAGGTACGGATCGAAGATGTAGAGGCAGAGGGGAGCGAGGAAGTAACCGTCGGCTCTCAGGTCCCGGTTCGGGCGAAAATCTTTGTCGGCGATATCCTGCCGGATGAAGTCGCGGTTGACGTCTATTTCGGGGTGCTCGATTCGCGAGGCTCAATAGTCGGAGGCGAACTTGTTTCCCTGAATAACGTCGCCGACCTTGGATCAGGCATCTACCTGTTCAGCGGTGAGATTGAGTGCCGGTTCTGCGGCCGCCAGGGCTTTATGCTGCGGGTGATGCCGAAACATGTAGAACTCGGAGCTGTCTACGAACCGGGCTTCCTGCTCTGGGGATGATATCGCATGACCATGATGAAAAAGAGCAGCACCTCCTTTTTGTTGAAAATTTGAGATCGAACAAGGTCAAATTGGCATTTATGCATCGTTTATTTCTCTTACTTGCGATACTCATCCTCCTTGGCGCCTGCACCTCCATGGTCCCCAGGAAAGAGCTGCCGTATCCCCTTACCGACAAAGGATTCGGCGACCCGGTCAAGGTCGTCACAATCCCGTTGCCGGCCATCGCCTCAAGTCCCAACGAAGGGATCACCGTCGGCGGTTTGACCGCCTTCCTCATCCATAACAGCAAAGACGAAGTGAGCACCCTGATCGCGCCGCAGATGAACTACAACAAGAACTACGGTTACACCGCCTCGCTGTACGGCGCTTTTTACCCATCCCAAACCCGCTATTGGGAGGCAAACCTTTCTCAATCCACCAAAGTCAATTTCGACTACGAAATCAAGGGGCGGGATAAAACATTCATGAACGAAAAACTGGAAATGAATGCCTTCTTCTTCGCCTTTGCCGACGGTTCCGCGCGTTTTTTCGGTTTCCAGGCACGCACACCCCAGCAGCAGGAGACCGATTACAATGACCAGGAAATCGGCGCCAACATCTCCGCCGGCTATGAGATTTTCAAGCACTTGCAAGTGGTGATCGGCGAACGCTTCCGGAATGTCGATATTCACCGGGGGGCGGTAAAAGCGGTCCCGTTCATTCGCGACCGGTTTTCGGAAGCGCAGGCGCCGGGGATCAACGGCTTTATTGCCCATGCCCAGCGGCTTTCCCTGGTTTACAGCAACCTTGACTCGCGCGACATGCCGACCAACGGTGTTTACGCCAAGACCACGGCCGAGGTCAGCGCCAAGCTTTTCGGCAGCAGCGCCGACTACCGTCACTACGATGCAGAGATTAAAGGCTATTTCCCGTTGGACAATGCCCGCTATGTCTCGGTTGCCCGCATCGCCTACAGCCAGACCATAGGAGGGTCGGTGCCGTTTCTCGAGCAGAGCATCCTCGGCGGGGAAACAACCCTGCGCGGTTACGGCCGTAACCGTTTTATCGACAACAGTTACTTTCTCCTGAATCTCGAAGAGCGGATCAGGCTCTTCCGCTGGGAGATATTCCACGTCAAAGCGGACTGGGAACTGGCGCCGTTCATCGATTTCGGCTCGGTCATGAAGTCCCTCCCCGATGCGCAAACAAGGGACTTCGAATTCAACCCCGGCTTGGGGCTCAGGGCGGTGGTCCGTCCCAATATCGTCGGCAGGATCGACGTGGGGATCGGCAAGGACGGGCCGGCGGTGTTTGTGGGGCTCGGTTATCCGTTTTAATGTTCTACGTTCAAGGTTCTACGTTCTACGTTCAAGGTTCAAAGTTCGGGTTGAGGGTTAAAGGTTTTAACGTAGAACGTTCCAGTTTGCTCCCCTGCCTGGTCCCGCGCCTCTCAAGCTCAACATCTATCGCATTCAGCAGTTCAAACTTGGCAAGCGACCATTGTGGAGCAACCAGCTCCCGGCCGCCATCCCCCGTCAGCCGCTGGATCGAAATCCGCGGTTCGAGGCGTTCGAGAAAGTCACAGACTAACCCCACATAGTCGTCCCGCTCCATCAGTCGAATCTCTCCCCGCTCATACATCTGCGCCAGTCTTGTGCCGCGCATGACATGCAGGAGGTGGAGCTTCACCCCGTCCACCTTGAGTTCGTTGAGAATCCCCGCAGTTGCCAGCATATCTTCCCGGCTCTCCCCCGGCAGTCCGAGAATAAGATGGGTGCAGACCCTGATGTTGCGCTCCCTGCACCCATTCACAGCATATTTGAAGGCGGCGAAATCGTGGCCCCTGTTGATGTCCCGCAAAGTCCTGTCATTACGGGACTGGAGCCCCAATTCCAGCCAGAACCAGCTCTTTCGGGCATATTGCGAAAGAAGGTCGAGAGTTGCCGGAGGGAGGCAGTCGGGGCGGGTGCCGATGATGAGGCCGACGATATCCTTTACCGCCAGCGCCTCGTCGTAGAGAGCGGCCAGCTTTTCTACCGGCGCATAGGTGTTGGAGTATGGCTGGAAATAGGCGATGAATTTCTTCGCCTTGTATTTGCGAACCATTACCTCCTTTCCCTCTTCAAGCTGCGCCGCGATCGGCAGGCCGCGAGCAATGCCGAACGACCCGGACCCGGACCCACCACAGTAAATGCAGCCTTCGCTGCCAACCGTGCCGTCCCGGTTCGGGCATGTAAAGCCCGCGTCAACCGAAATCCGGTGCACCCGGCAGCCGAAATCCCGCTTCAACTCCTCGGAGAATGCGTTGTAACGTTTATCTGCCATGGCCTCTACTTTGTGACTTATTATGTCACATCACCGGGGTATCCTTGTCTTAACGAAAAGGAGAACGACATGGAACCTATGGTTATATTCAGCGCCGGCCTTGTGGTATTCTGCGGTTATATCGCCCTCGTAGATGCCGTACGCGAGCGGCAGGGCGCGAAGGTGATCACGAAAGAAGAACCCGCGGAAAAACGCCGGCTCCGGACAAAGAGACGGCGTCTCATTTTTTCAGCCCGGCGTCAAGCAGGTGGCGGGGGTGCACGTTGGCCATGGCCTTTAACAGGCTCCGTTTGACAAAGGGAATCTCCCGCTCCAGTTCGGTTAGAAGCCGTTTCATTCTCTTGCGCTGCTGCTCGACAACACCGCAGACCGGGCAACAGCAGCAGACTACGGGAAAGCCGTTGGCGCGGGAAAACGGGATTATAACCCGCTCCTCCAGATAGACTAGCGGCCTGATTACCGTTGTCACCCCGTTGTCGGCGAGCATAGCCGGCGCCATCGCCTTGAGCGAGCCGACAAAGAACTGGTTGAGGAGCAGGGTCTCGATAAAGTCATCAAGATGGTGGCCCAAGGCAAGCTTGTTGCAGCCGAAACGCTGCGCCAGGGTATAGAGCGCCCCGCGTTTCAGGCGCGCGCAGATGGAGCAGTAAGAGGAATCGGGGCGGCGCTTTTCCCTGATCACCTCGTAGTGCTCCGTTTTTTCCATATGGTGAGCAAATCCCTGTTCCCGCAAGTGCGCGGCAATAATGTCGCTGCGATAGCCGGGATAGCCGGAATCGATATTTATCGCCAGCAGCTCATATTTTATCGGAGCCCGCCGGCGGAGAGTCTCCAGGATATGGAGCAAGGTGTACGAATCCTTACCCCCTGAAACCGCCACCGCAATACGGTCACCTTCCTCGATCAGGCCGAAATCGGCAATAGCCCGCCCCACGCTATGCTTGATCTTCTTGTAAAGCCTGTCTTCGATTAATGCCACTTTGACCTCGATTATTCACCTATATCTGTCAGTTTATGGAAATGGCAGGGTGAAGTCAAGACCGCTGTTTCGCAATCCGTTTCGTGACAGCGCCTATTTTGATATAATCGATTCTCCTCTTTAGCGGTTGCGCCATGATGTTGCTCATGTTAATATTTAAAAAAATAAATTTGTTTTCATACGGTGGAGCTGGATCTTTATGCAATGGGATTAGTTTAACGGCGTTTTCCCATAACAATCACAGGAGGTCAGAATGTTCGCCAACATCGCAAAATGGTTTTTCGCCGCTCTCTGCGGTCTGCTTGCAGCCTGCGCCGTCATCACCGTCAATGTCTATTTTCCGGAAAAGGATGTCAAGCAGGCTTACAAGTCACTGGACGAAATGCTCCTCAAACAGGGAGGAGACACCAAGAATCCGTCTGATGGGCAACCCGCGGAGGGGCAACCGCCGCCGACGCAACCGGCGGGTGAACAGCCTCCAGGGGCCGGCGAGAAAAAACCGCCCGAGGAAATCAAGCCCCAAAGCAGCCTGAGCAATATGCGGTTTGAGTTCTCCCTCGTCTCCGTGGCCAATGCCGCGGAAACCATCGCCGATGACCTGGCGGTGGAAATGTCCAGCATGCCGGATGTTCTCAAGGCTTATGACGAAATAAAGGCAAGCATACCAAAGCTCAATGCCCTGCGCGACAGTGGCGCGGTCGGCGAGAATAAACAGGGGCTCATCACGATCAGGGACAAGGGGAAGCTTGGAGATAACGAGGCATTTATCAAGGCCGTGAATGAAAGCCGCAAGGTTGTGATCACCGGCATGGCCAGAGCCATCCTCAAGGTCAACAAGCAACCTGAATCCAAAGAAGCGATGAATCAGGTTTTGGGGAAAGCCGCATCCATGTTTGCCGATGTCAGGCATGAAAAAGCAAAACCGGGATGGTGGGTTGAACTTCCCAACGGGAGATGGGTACAGAAGTAACCGATTCCTGCACTCAGCCCGGGCCAAATCTGACATAAATCCGGGCGCGATCTCTCGTAACATTATTGATCTTTTTCGGAAACTGAGCACCCGCGTGGCGGAAGCGAAAAAATAAAAATCAATTCATGGGGAAAGAACGTAAATGGACAAGGAAACCAAAGAACCAGCGGAGACAACCGAAGAAGAAAATTTTGCCGAGATGTTCGAACAGAGCTTCAAGGATAAAGGCAGGCTTGAGCCCGGCGAGAAGGTAACCGCGCAGGTCCTCAAGATCAGTAGTGAGTGGGTATTCCTCAACACGGGAAGAAAGGGTGAAGGGGTCCTGGACAAAAAGGAACTGCTCGACGCGGAGGGGAACCTGACCGTCAAGGAAGGGGACTCTGTCACCGCCTGGTTCATCTCCTCCTCCAACAACGAAATGCGCTTCACCACCAAAATAGGTGGCGCGGCCGGCCAGAACCAGTTGGAAGACGCCTGGAAAAGCGGCATCCCGGTCGATGGTTGCGTGGAAAAAGAGGTGAAGGGGGGGTTCGAGGTAAAGGTCGCCGGCAGCGGGCGCGCCTTCTGTCCCTTTTCCCAGATGGGGCTAAGACGTGTTGATAATACGGAAACCTACATCGGCCGGCATCTGCCGTTCCGGGTTACCGAATATGGGGAAAAGGGGCGCAACATCATCGTTTCCCATCGGGCCATTCTGGAAGAGGAGCGCCAACAACAGAAAGAGGCCCTTCGCGAGACATTAAAGGAAGGGATGACCGTCAAGGGGACGATAACTTCCATCCGGGGGTTCGGAGCCTTTGTCTCGATCGGCAGCGTTGAAGGGCTGCTTCCCATCTCCGAGATCGGCTGGGGACGGGTCGCCGACATTAATGAAGTCCTGGCCGTGGGGCAAGAGGTGGAAGTAGTTGTCAAGCAACTCGATTGGGAGAACGACAAGTTTTCATTCAGCCTGAAAGATGCCCTGGCCGATCCGTGGCAAATGGTAACCCAGGCCTATCCTGAAGGGTCGTTTCATACCGGCAGGGTTGCCCGCCTGGCTCCTTTCGGCGCCTTTGTCACCATGAACGCCGGAGTGGATGGGCTGATCCATATCTCCAAGCTGGGCAACGGCAAGCGGATCAGCCACCCCCGTGAAGTATTGAAAGAAGGGGAAACTGTGGAAGTGAAAGTGGAGAACGTGGACCGCGAAAACCGGCGGCTTTCGCTTACGCTGGCGGGGCCAGCCCGGGCAGCCGAGGAAGAAGAGACGGATATGGCGACTTTCCGCCGTCAGGCTGCAGTAGAATCCGCCACCTCAATGGGGTCGCTGGGTGACCTGATGAAGGCGAAGCAGGAGAATCGGAAGAAATAAGAGTTTATTGTTAATGGAAATAAGCCGTAACCACAAAGATTACGGCTTATTTTGTATTAATATTGCGTTTGCCTAGGTCAGAAGGGTTATGGTGACGAAAGTCTGTAAACTGTGTGTGTAAGTGAACATACCAAAAGGTGTTTTTACGCAAAGTGTCTGTGGGAATATTTCGTTCTGTAAACAATAACCCATTCGCCCGCATTTTCCCTCACAATAGTTTACAAAATTTCTTTTGCCTTATGTTGACGCCCTGTTTATCGGCTTCTTCGGCTCTCGCCTGAGATGTGCAGCTGGGTTCCCCTCTCTCTTTTCAGCAAGGTATTTATAGAACGTTCTGACAGGAATGTCCAGCGTTTCGCATATCTCGCTTACCGACTGGTCTGTCTGCTCATACAGGACGATTGCCTGGGATATCCTGCCCACATCCGCCCGTGGCCGGCCGCCTGTCCCGCCTCGCGACTTCGATGATTCTCTACCTGCTGCTACCCGCTCGGCCCTCAGCTCAAGCTCCATCTGATTCACTGCGCCCATAATGCTGACGAAGGCCCGGCCGGTCGCGGTGCTGGTATCGATATTTTCCCGGAGCGAAACCAGCTTGACGCCCTTCGACTCCAACTCCTTCACCACGTCCAGCAAATGCCTCAGTGAACGGGTCATCCTGCTAAGCTCGGTAATCACCAGCACGTCGCCTGGCCGGAGATAATCCAGCAGCTTGTCCCATTCCGGCCGATGCTGCATTGTGCCGCTCAGCTTATCAGCGAAGATGCGCGAGCACTCCGCCTTATTCAGCGCGTCAATCTGGCTGTCCAGATTCTGCCCCGCGGTGCTTACCCGGGCATAACCGATTCTGCTTGGATTAAGGGTCTGAGACATGTGCAAATACTATCAATCGGTCCAAGTTTAGGCAAGG
>Ga0137449_1000051_pt1 | contig 13572 bp, 11 predicted proteins | sample EasRivERMGT436_2_FD_104905 | JGI IMG/M metagenome (GOLD analysis project Ga0137449, IMG submission 104905) | Soil microbial communities from meander-bound floodplain in the East River, Colorado, USA - East River MetaG ERMGT436_2 | ecosystem: Environmental > Terrestrial > Soil > Floodplain ... | reverse complement strand
CCTTTAGTAATCCGGACCATTTCAAATGCGGACAGATCAAGACCGTTATGATCTTTGTCGGACATGGCAAAAACGCCCGATACACCGATAAGCTTATGCTGCTTCTCGACACCTGACCTGATCTGCTCTGAAGTTGCTCCGCTCATCTTTATGGCTTCTATAATGAGCTGGAACGCATCATGGGCATACCCGCCGAAAGTCGACGCTTCAACGCCGTACGCTTTTCTATATGATTGATCATACTCTTTCAGACTCTTCAACTGCGGATCGTTCTTTTTCAGTTTATCGTAAACCGCGAGTTTTCCGGCAGGCAGCATGACCCCCTCAGCCGCGTCAGCGCCGGCGAGATCGATGTATTTCTTGGAGGCTACGCCATGGCTCATATAGAGGGGGATTTTGATCCCCAGCTGTCTTACGTTTCTGGTGACCACCGCCGGTCCCGGATTGGTTCCCCAGCAGATGATGGCATCCGCTTTGATTCCCCTGATTTTCGTCAACTGGGCGGTCATATCGGTATCTTTCGGTGAATAGACTTCATCGGCCACGACTGTGAACCCTTTCCTGGCGGCAAGAAGCTTCAACTGCTCGCGCCCCGAAGAGCCGAATGAATCGGATACGGTTAAGAGAGCGATATTCTTCTGTTTGAGTTTGGTTGCGTAATCGAGGATTTTCTCGGCTGCGATATGATCGTTGGCCGGCGTCTTGAACACCCATTTCTTCACCGGGTCGGTTATCTTGACCCCGGCCGCGCAGGAAACAAGAGGAATCTGCTCCTTTTCCACGATAGGAATTATCGCCATCGTTTCACCGGTCGTACTGGGGCCGATTATGGCGATGACCTTGTCATTCTTGATAAGCTTGTTTGCGAGCTGGACCGCCTTGGTGGCGTCTCCCTGGGTATCGTACACAACGAGCTCTATCTTGCTCCCCTTAACCCCTCCTTTTGCATTGAGCTCTTTTACCAGGAGTTCCAAGGTGTTCTTTTCAGGTTCTCCCAGGAAAGAAGCCGGTCCGGTGACCGAGAACAGGGCGCCGATCCTTAACGGGGCGGTAGCCATAGCCGCGGTGCCTGTCAATAACAGGAAGAGACAAACAGAAGTAATTGCCAATCTTTTCATAATTTTTCCCCCATTGAATCTTGAGTTTATATCTACATACCGTACAGCCGTTCCCCATCAAGGACGTTAAAGCCCTTATTCAGGAGGGTCTTTATCGCTTTGTCCGTTTCATCGAAGCGGAAAATTATCACTGCGTTTTCCCCGCAACGCTCGACAAAGGCATACATGTACTCGACGTTTATTGTTTCGCTGTCCAGCGTTCGAAGAATCTGGTAAAGCCCGCCTGGTTTGTCGGGCACTTCGACCGCCACGACCTCGGTCTTGCTTACGGTGAACCCCTTTTCCTTCAATACAACTTTGGCCTTTTCCCGGTCATTGACGATGAGCCGCAATATCCCGAAGTCGGAGGTGTCGGCAAGAGAGAGGGCGCGTATGTTTATTCCCGCTTCGCCCAGAATACGCGTAATTTCAGCAAGACGCCCGGATTTGTTTTCGATAAATACGGATATCTGTTCAGCCTTCATGGATGCCTCCTTGTGAAAACGTGCGACGTGCAATTTAAATAATGCAACTTCCGTTTTTCCGGACTTTAACGTCGCACGTTGAACGGTCTTTTACATTTTCCTGTTATCTATGACCCGCTTCGCCTTACCCTCGCTGCGCTGGATAGTCTTAGGCTCGACCAGCCTGGCTTTACAGGTGACTCCCAGGGTATCCTTGATCTCTTTCTCAATCGTCTGTGAGAGCGTCTGGAGGTGCTTGACCTCGTCGGAAAAGAGCTTTTCATCAACTTCCACCTGCACTTCCAGGGTATCCAGGTTTTCCTTGCGATCGACAATCAACAGGTAATGGGGTTCGACCCCCTCAATTCCCATAATGATCGATTCTATTTGCGACGGAAAGACGTTGACGCCGCGAATGATCATCATGTCGTCGCTGCGTCCGCTCATCCGGGCGATCCGGGCGTGGGTTCTGCCACAGGCGCACGGTTCGTAGGTTATGCTCGTAATGTCCCTGGTGCGGTAGCGGATCAGGGGAATCCCTTCCTTGGTAATAGTCGTAATTACCAGTTCACCCTTTTCTCCGGCAGGAAGACGTTCACCGCTTTCCGGATTTATTATCTCGGGGATGAAATGGTCTTCCCATATGTGAAGTCCTTTTTTCGCTTCACGGCATTCGATGGCGACACCCGGGCCCATTATTTCCGAAAGTCCGTAAATGTCTATTGCGCAAAGATTGAGTTTTGCTTCGATTTCTCCGCGCATCGTCTCCGACCAAGGTTCTGCGCCGAAAATACCGACATGGAGACTCAGTTTTTGAAAATCGACACCTTCTTCCCTGGCGGCTTCCGCCATGAACAGGGAATAGGAAGGGGTGCATGTCAGGACTGTTGAACCGAAATCCTGCATGATCATGATCTGCCTCTTGGTATTCCCGCCGGACATGGGGATTACCGATGCACCGAGTTTTTCCGCGCCGTAATGCGCCCCGAGTCCTCCGGTAAAGAGGCCGTAGCCATAGGCATTATGGATGATGTCACCTTTATGCACCCCGGCGGCAACGAAGGATCGGGCCATCAGTTCCGCCCATACGTCGATATCTTTCCGGGTGTAGCCTACCACCGTTGGTTTACCGGTAGTTCCGGAAGAGGCGTGAATACGGACTATGTCATCCATCGGCGCGGCAAAAAGCCCATATGGGTAACTGTCGCGCATATCCTGTTTGAAGGTAAAGGGGAGTTTTTCCAGGTCATCGAGACTATTAACGGCATCGGGAGTTATCCCGGCCCTGTCGAGAGTAGCACGGTAAAACGGTACATTGGTGTAAACCCTAAGCAGGGTGTTCTTCAGCCGTTTTAACTGGAGCGCCTCCAATGCGGGCCGGGGAAGTGTCTCGAATTCTTCGTTGTGGTACATGGCAAACCTCTAATGCAGTTAAACAGTTGAACAGTCTTTTCTGTTCAACTGTTTCTTGTTGTCACTGTCCGCTGTCCACTCTCCCCTGATCTCTGTTTACAGGTTTCTGCCCGCCAGAAAGGCCTTCGTGTTAACGGCAAAAGCCTTGGGCGGGACCAGTTTCTCAATGGCTTTCAGCCAGTACTCTTCAGGAATGTCGAGCCGCTTTGAAACCGCGCCGAGAAGGACGGTATTGGCGGTGCGCGGATTCCCGGCTTCATTGGCGAGCTTGAGTCCGTCCACCAGCAGAAAATCCGGAAAACGCGATTTGATACTTTCAGCCAGCCCTTCCGGGTATTGTTCTTTGCCGCTAAGTACAGCGGGAGGAGGTATGCAGAGGTCGTTGGCAATCACCGACCCCCCTTTTTTCAATAAAGAGAGGTAACGGCAGGTTTCCAGCATTTCGAAGCCGAAGAGAATATCCCCCTCCCCTTCCGGAACTATTGGAGAAAATACCTCGCTGCCGTAGCGGACATGGGAAACGACGCTCCCGCCGCGCTGGGACATGCCGTGGATTTCGCTCTTTTTAACATCGAATCCGGCGAGCATGAAGGTTTCGGAAAGTATCTCGGATGCCAGGAGAATACCCTGCCCCCCTACCCCGACAAGTAATATATTGGTAATTGCTCTGCTCACTTATTCCTCTCTATCGCTTCGAATTTGCACAACTGGCGACAGACATCACACCCGGTACAGAGAAGATAATCGATGGACGCCTTCCCCTTTTTCCCCTCGACCGGTTTCCAGACAAGGGCGGGACAGCCGATTTTCAGGCAGGTGCGGCAGCCCGTACATTTTTCTTCGGAAACTGAGAGAACCGGCCCTTTCTTAAAAACTCCCTCCCTCTTCACGAGCACACAGGGACGGTCGGTGATTATCACGGACGGTTCGGGCCGGTTCATCTCCACCTGGATGGCGTTCTTTGTCGCCGCGAGGTCATAGGGGTCGATAGTCCTGACATTCCTGACACCCATGGCCCGGCAGAGATCGGGAATATCGATGCGTGACGCAGGGTTGTCCATAAGGGTGAAACCTGATGCCGGGTTTTCCTGTCTGCCGGTCATTGCGGTAATGCGGTTGTCGAGGATAATGACTGTTGCCGGCACATTATTGTAGACCATGTCCATCAGCCCGTTTATGCCGGTATGCAGAAATGTGGAGTCACCGATTACGGCAACGACCTTCTTTTTCTCTTCCTCGGCCACTACCTTGACTACGCCGATGGCGTTGCCGATGCTTGCCCCCATGCAGATGCAGGTGTCCATGGCTGACAGCGGCGGCATGAAGCCGAGAGTGTAGCACCCTATGTCCCCGGTTACGTACGCCTTCAACTGGTTGAGGGCATAGAATACGCCGCGGTGCGGACAACCGGGACACATATTGGGGGGCCTGCCGGGCAAATTTTCCATCTGTAGGGGCGATTCATGAATCGCCCCTACGATTCCCGCCTTTGCGAAGGCTTCCCTTATCCGTCCCGGTGTCAGTTCGCCGCAGATCGGCAGCAAATCCTTGCCTACAACGGTAATGCCGGCTGCTCTTACCTGCTCTTCGATGAACGGGTCGAGTTCCTCGACTACGAAAAGCTTCTTGACCCTTGATGCGAAATCCTTTATCAGCCTGATCGGGAGAGGATAGATCATGCCGAGTTTCAGGGTGGAGGCGTCCGGAAGGATTTCACGCACGTACTGATACGGCACCCCGGAAGTTATGATACCGATCTCGTTACCGCGCATCTCCATGCGGTTAATGTCGAGGCTGACGCCGTATTCGCCAAGTTTTTTGATCCGCTCCTCAACCAGCGGGTGCCTCACCCTTGCATTACCGGGGAGCATAACGAGCTTAGCCGCGTTTCTCACCAGTTTCGGTTCCGGCAGTCCCTGGACAGGCTCACCGAGTTCCACGATCGACTTGCTGTGGGAAATGCGGGTTGTGGTTCTGAGCATAACCGGGGTGTCGTATTTTTCGGAGATTTCAAAGGCAAGCCTGGTGAAATCCTTGCATTCCTGGGAATCGGCAGGTTCCAGCATCGGGACCTTGACGAACTTCGCATAATTGCGATTATCCTGCTCGTTCTGGGAAGAGTGCATTTCCGGATCGTCTGCGGTCACCAGCACCAGTCCCCCGTTAACGCCGGTGTACGAAAGGGTGAAGAGGGGGTCCGCCGCAACGTTCACACCAACATGTTTCATCGCTACAATCGCCCTGCCGCCGCCGAATGAGGCGCCGATGCCGATGTCCAGGGAGACCTTTTCATTGGGCGCCCATGATGCATCGATCTCTTTATACCGGATGATGTTTTCCAGGATTTCAGTTGAGGGGGTGCCCGGATAAGCGCTGGCAACCTTTACCCCTGCTTCAAAGGCGCCGCGGGCAATGGCTTCGTTTCCTGAGAGAATTTCTTTCATTACTTGCTCTTTCCTGAATCATTGCAAAATAAATACAGACTGTTGAGGATAAGGCGAGTGCTGTTTGTGCATCTGTAACAGGCTGTAATCATGCACTATTATTAAGCGTGATTACCCCCTTTAACCGCCTTGGAAATATACAAGACAATAACCGTTTGTGTCAACTGTTTATAAAGGGCGTTAATAAATCTTCCGACATTCTCGAAATGCGTGATTCAGACGCTCAGAAGCACCCCTTCGAGGAGGCCGAAGTCGCTTACTTTGAGACTTTTGAAGCCGAGCATCTCCATGGTTTTCAGGGTAACCAGGGCGCCGGCTATGATCAAGTCCTCCCGGCCTTTTTCAAGACCGGGAATGGAAAGGCGCTGTTCGGGGGTCATGGGAAGAAGAGTTGAAAAGATCTCCTTTATTTCGTCCAGTCCGATTACATGATTATTGACCAGGCGATAATCATATTCGGTCATTTTCAGGCTGATGGCCGCCAGGGTGGTAGCCGTTCCAGCCGTACCGACGAGAACGGCATTTTCCAGGCAGTGGATAAGTCCTTTATTGTCCAATTCTTCCCGAATTGGGAGGAGTTCCCTTACAATCTTCTCTTCCATGGCCGCGCAGGTATTTTTCCCTTCAGTCAGACGCACTACGCCGAGCGGGAGACTTTCCGTGTAAAGCACCTTATCGCCGCGGGCCAGGGTGTATTCGGTGCTCCCTCCTCCTACGTCAAAGACCAGGAAATCCCTGTTTCTCTCATCGATTTCAGCGAGCACTCCCCGTAAAGTCAGGACCCCTTCCGTTTCGCCGTCTATGACCTCAAGCTCTATACCGCTTTCCCTCAGGATCAAATCGCGGAATGCTTTCCCGTTTGCCGCGTCACGAACGGCGCTGGTCGCCACGGCCCTGACCCGCGCGACGTTATGCCGTCTGATTTCCCCGGCGAAATCGCACAGTGCCGCAACGGTCCGCGCGCTTGCCTCTGCGGATATGCCCTGCTCCTTTGTGAAACCTCCACCAAGCCGAGTAATACGCCTTATGTAGGTAATGGGGGCGATACGTCCGGCATCATCGACATAACTTATCAACAATCTTGCGGTATTTGTCCCCAGATCAATCGCCGCTGACGGAGATTGCATTAAAAAAGCTCCTTTTCAGTTTCAACAATGTTGAAAGAATATTCGGCGATTTTGCCGAATGCATTTATGATATCGCCATAAATCATCCCTGCGCCAACCGAGCATGTCCCGGTAGTCAGTCGTTTCAGATGAATGTTGTTCATTTCATCGCCCATTTCCCTTATGGAATCTTTCAGAGACCTGGCAATCCCCAGCGCTTCATCCGATACGTTTCCCATCGATCCGATCGCCAGGTTAACGATTTCGGATACCTTGGCGGCCAGCGATTTAAGCTCGGATACCGCGGCGTTGGAAAAATAGATATTATTTTCTTTTTTTCTGGCCAGACAGTCCAGAATTACTTCCGACTGGTCTCCCAGGTGTTCAAGATCGTTTGTGATGTGAAGCATAACCGGTATCTCCAGGGTATTCTCCGTATTGAGAGTGCGCCGGGAGAGGAGAACCAGAAAACTCGAAATTTCCCGTTGCAGAATATCCAATACCTCTTCTTCCCGTTTAATCTTCGCAATTCTTTTTGCATCGTATTCGTTAAATTGCTCTACGGTGTCGGCAAACATGGTTCCAGCAATCTCCGCCATCCGCTTCAATTCGTTCCTGACCTGTAATAGTGCTATGGGCGGGGTGTTGATGACCCTGTTGTCAATGTACTTGGTCCGCGGTTCGATATCGATCAGTTGCTTTTTCCCGGGAAGAAGCCGGTCCGCCGACCTGGCAAAGAATCCGATAAAGGGAAGAAATAGAAGCGCGCCCATGACGCTGAAGATGGTATGGGCATTTGCCAGATGCCGTGCAATATAGGGCCTTGTGGATTGAGTGAAATTGGTGATGATATGGTTGATGTCCGGCCCGATGTATTCGGCGTCGCCGGGTGAAAAAAAGTTGACCGACTTGAGAAATAACGGGAAAAAGATAAGCACCAGGGCTACTGCAAGCAGATTTATGACAAAATAAAGAAGAGCGGTCCGCTTTGCCGCCGCTGTTCCATTAACCGAGGCGATGGCGGTTATCGATGCCGCACCGATCGATCCGCCGATGATGATGGTGATGCTTTCCGCATTGGTCAACAAGCCGCTGCTTGCCAGGGCTATTACAATCCCGGTGGCGGCGCTGCTCGATTGAACGAGAAAGGTGAGGAGCGCGCCCAGCATCACCGCCGTTATCCGCCAGGAAAAAAACTGGTTGTGAACCCCTTTCACCAGGGCGTTCTGACCTATGGGAACGAAACCGGACTCCATTATCTGGAGGCCGAGAAAAACAAGCCCGGCGCCGAGAAAGAGGTCTCCGATATAGACCAGACGCCTTTTCCGCCCGAAAAATTTGAAAATCACGCCAAAAAAAATGGCCGGCAATGCGAAAAAAGATATTTTAAAGGCAATCAACTGAATAACAAGGGTTGCACCGATACCGGCGCCGAGAAGGACCGCCAGGGCCTGATAAAGAGAAATCAGTCCGGCGTTGACAAAACCTATTACCAGGATGGAGGCGGCGCTGCTTGACTGAAGCAGAGAGGCGAGGCAGCTCCCCATGAGGGCTGCGGTGAAACGATTGCCGGTGGTTTTTTCAAGAAATCTTCTTAAGCGGTCACCGGCCAGTTTTTGCAGTCCCTCGGACATCGATTTCATGCCGAGGATAAATAGACCGACTCCGCCCAACGCCTCCCAGATTGATGATAGAGGCATATTTATCACACTCCGTTATGGTGCAGGCATTTAAGCGAATATATCATTTATTTCCGGAAGTATCAGACTTAATAAACCGGTAGGAGAGATCAGCCGGCAATTCTCTCTTTAAGTTCCTTGCCGACCTTGAAAAAGGGGAGTTTCTTCGGTTTCACAGCAATCGCTTCCCCTGTTTTGGGGTTTCTGCCGGTATATGCCTTGTACTCATTTACCACAAAACTGCCGAACCCTCTGATTTCAATCCTGTCCCCCTCTAACAAGGCCTTTGTCATTGATTCAAAAACTGTGTTGATAATTTCCTCTCCCTTTTTTATGGATATCCCTTTTCTTGCAACCAAAGCCTCAATCATCTCGGACTTGTTCATACCCGCCCTCCCCTTAATTACTAAATACGAAAATCTCTAAAACGAAATTCGAAATAATACCGGCATTAATTCAGCAACAACCCTTTTTGAATTTTTTCGCGAGATATGCGGCGTCTTCAAGGCGCCCCTGTTTCTCGAGCAGAGGAATTATTTTCATGGCCGCTTCTTTCGCATATCCGGGTGATGAAAGAACTTTAGTGTAACAATCCACTGCGCTATTCTCGTCTTCCAGCATTACATAGGCATCGCCAAGCAGCAAACCGGCCTGGTCGGGAATCAATTCTATTTTTATCATATGCTGAAGAAAAGGCAATGCCTCCGCTACCCGGCCGGTATCGCCGAAGAGTTGCACAAGGGCCAGATAACCGAGCGGATTAAGACCATTCAGCTCGATTGCCCGGCGCAGCAGCCTTTCGCAATTGTTCAGGTCGTCGTTGTTATAATATATTAAAGCTGTCTCATAATCAATGATATCATTCTCTTCACCGGACAATTCGGAAAATATCTTCAGGGCCGCTTCCCCTTGGCCATCTCTGTTCAGGAGGCAGCCGCACGCAAATTTCTCCCCCATAGACTTATACCGTTCCGGCAGATTTCCGGGCAGGGTATGGATAAAGAGCTCAAACCGGTCTTCCGCGCTCAGCGATTCCTCCACGTCATGACTTTCCTGAGCGCTACGGCCGGATTCGTCCCCGCAACCCGAACAGGAAAGATTGCTGTCAACGACAGCTTGAACAGGTTTCGCCGATCCGATTTCCTCGATATAGGTCTCGGCCTTTTTCCTGAGAGTCGCATCTTCAGCCAGCTCCAGAACAACATCCAGATGCTCTCCGGCTTTCTTCACATTACCACTGTTCAAGGCATACTCGGCTTCGGTGAGATTCAGACGACCGAGTCCGTTGCCGCTTTCGGCAAACTTCTCGCGAATCATCGCCTGCATTGAAAGATCCGGCGACTCGCACAGCTCCATTTTCCGCAAGGCTTTGGCAAAGGCGTCACGGGCATCTGAATACCGTTCTTCATGCAGATAGCCGTCACCCTTTTCCAGGTAGTAACGGTAATCCCTGTTGAAATTGAAGATTTTTTTTAGAAACAAGCTCACCTCACCAACTGTAATCAGATATGACTGTTCTATGCCGCAGGTTCGAGAAGGGTCACGCTTTCAATGTGATAGGTCTGGGGAAACATATCTACAGGACGGCATTTCACGACCTCATAGCCTAGCTTTGTCAGGATGCAAATGTCCCTGGCAAGGGTTGCCGGATCGCAGGATACATAGAGAATCGTTCTCGGCCGCAAGGCGGGGATAGCGCGGGCGACCCCGGCAGCGCCTTCCCTGGGAGGATCGAGCAGCACAATGTCATATTCTTCATCAGCGGCAACTTTCCTGGAGATTTCACCGGCAGCATCCGCACAAGTAAAAGAAACATTCTTTATACCATTTGTTTCACTGTTGCACTTGGCAATGTCGATCGACGGTCCGTAATCCTCCACACCTGAAACGTGAGACGCCTTTACCGCCAGGGGGAGAGAAAAATTGCCGCTGCCGCAAAAGATATCGAGCACCTTTTCCGAGCCGGTCATATCTGCCCAAGCGCATACAGTTTCAATCAATGTGAGGTTCTGCCGGTAATTGACCTGGGAAAAGCCGCCACTGCTGAATGATAGCGTGATGTCGGGAAAATCCGGAAAAAAGGGATTGGCGACATTGTAACTCAGGTGCGGCTGCTCGTCTCCTGAAATCCTTTCCAGGGTTGTCTTTCTTCCCGTTTGCAGGAATAGTGCGGCTCCCTCCAAGGTATGGCGATTTTGCCGGAAGTGCCGGATGATATCGCTCCTGCGGCTGCCGATATAATGAATTACCAGCTCTGCCCGCTCATCGTCGCCGATCGCCACATCTATCTGCGGTATCTTCTCCGCGTCCGGAAAGGTCGTGATAACGTCGCGCAAAACGGCGATCAGCCGGTTGATTACGGGATGAACAATAGCACATTTTTCAGGGATTTTGACAACGAAATGAGACCCGGCCCGATAAAAGCCTATCTGCGCTTCGCCATTGACGCAGCGCACCTTGAGTTGAATTCTGGAACGATAGGCAAACGGTTCGGCCGCAGGAACTATCGGCAAAATCCTGTCACGGGAAATCCGCCCGATGCGCAGGAGAAGCTCGGCAAATATTTCCTCTTTGGCGCATAGCTGGTCGGGGTAAGAGATCTGCTGCCAGTTGCACCCTCCGCATACGCCGAAAACCGGACAGGGCGGGGTAACGCGCCGGCCTGACGGTTCGACAAGTTCGACAAGCTCCCCTTCAAGGTATGAACTCTTTTCCTTGATGATTCTGATTCGTGCAATATCACCTGGAGACGTATAAGGGACAAAGCATGCTTTCCCGTCTACCCGCCCGAACCCGGCGCCGCCAAAGGTCAATTTCTCGATTTTTACCACGATGTCGTTCATCGGCCGGTGTATGCCTTGCGCTTTTTTAGTCCGGCTTCGGATAACTCCGCAAGGAGCAGTTTCCTGGGGAAAGCAGGTGATGCAAGGTAGGAGAGAGAATGACTGGAGAAATTGGCAATGACCCTCTCCAGGCTCGGGTCGATCTCCGCCGAAGATACCCCCATCATTTCCAGATTGCGCCGGAAAACCGCTTTACCACCCAAAGATACCATGGCCTCGGCAAACTCCGGCCGGCTAGTAAAATACTCCTCCAGCAAGGGGACTTCACAGATGATTTCAACCTTTATCCGGTGATAATCACCAAAGTAACGATGGGTATGCTGGTAGAAAGATACCGTTAATCCATTTTCGAGGGAGATTTCCCTGACAAGTTTCATCAATTTGGGCGATACCTTTCCTTTGTGTCATCCTAAAGTATTATGCTTCCTGCTCTCATGTAAAGGCTTTTCTTAAAGAGGTTATTTATTACTCTGGCAATTAATCGTCGCAACCCTGTTGTAGGGGCACGGCGCGCCGTGCCCCGATTGGGCGAGGCAAGCCTAGCCCCTACCATTGATATGTTTAATTGCCTCCGTAATAATGCTTGTCAAGGAGGTTTTGCGAGAAATGCATCGACCGCCGTTTTGAGCGGCGCGCCCTTTTCTTCTTCGATATCGTAAGATACCCGCGTTACCGGTTTAGAGAGGTTCATGATCCGGTTAATGTCTATCGGGGTAGCGGCAAGGATCAGATCACAGGGAGTGGCTTCTATGGTCTGGCGCAGTTCCTCAACTTGAGCGGTGCTGTACCCCATGGCGGGAAGGAGCGGACCGATATGGGGATAGTCGCGGAATATATTCGCGATCGAACCAACCGCGTAAGGGCGCGGGTCTATGATGCGTCCCGCACGGAAAGCCATTGCGGCGGCAAAACCGGCTCCGCCGGCAAGGCCGCCGTGGGTAATGGTCGGTCCGTCCTCAATTATCAGGACACTCTTTCCTTTTATATCAGCCGGTCTGTTTACCGAGACTTTAGAGCGAGTACGGATGATCCGTGCAGCCGGGTTTACGGACTTTACCGCTATTTCGACGGCACGGATATTTTCCTTTTCCGCAGCATTTATTTTATTTATAACGACAATATTCGCCCGCCGCAGATTCACTTCGCCCGGGAAATACGAGGTTTCATCGCCGGGCCGCAAAGGGTCCGTAATGGTTATCTCGAGGTCCGGACGAAAGAACGGAAAATCGTTATTACCCCCGTCCCAGATTAAGACATCCCCTTCCCTTTCCGCACTTCGCAGGATGCGCTGATAGTCTATGCCGGCATAAACCACGACTCCCTGCCGGATGAGCGGCTCATACTCCTCCCTCTCTTCGATGGTGCATTTATAAAGTGAGAGATCCGCGAAATGCTCGAAACGTTCGACTGCCTGAAGCGCCAGATCCCCATAGGGCATCGGATGGCGGACCACTACGGGTTTTATCCCTTTTTCGCGGAGAACGCCGCAGAGATAGCGGGTCACTTCACTTTTTCCGCACCCGGTGCGTACGGCGCAGACCGTGATTACCGGCTTGCGGCTCTTCAACATGGTGGCGTCCGGTCCGAGAAGACGGAAATCCGCGCCCCGGCTGAGAACGAAAGAAGCCTTGTGCATTACCGCCAGATGCGAAACATCGCTGTATGCGAAAACCACTTCGTTAATTCGATGCTTGACCAGCAATTGATCAAGTTCCATCTCAGGAATAACCGGAATGCCTGAAGGATAGAGTGAGCCCGCCAGGGAGGAGGGATAGCGGCGGCCGGCGATAAAGGGTATCTGTGCGGCGGTAAAGGCCTTTACCCGATAGAGGGGATTATTGCGGAACGCGACGTTGAAGTTGTGGAAGTCCCGTCCGGCCGCACCCATGATGACGACATTTTTTCGCGTCATATATGGGTGGCTACCCCCTCTTCCAGAATGCCCAGCGCCGTGTCGAGCTCCGCTTCGGTTGTGACGAGCGGAGGGATGAAGCGGATTACATTTCTTTCGGCTCCGCAGTTTATCAGGATAAGTCCTTTATCCAGGCAGAAATCGAGTACCTTCTGACACGCCTCACTATTTGGACTCCCGGTCTTTGTAACGAACTCGATGCCGATCATCAGGCCGATGCCACGCACATCGCCGATAACAGGATTGATAACGGACAAGCGATGCAGACGCGCCATTGCCCGCTCTGCCAGGAGCCGGGATTTTTCGAGGAGCTTCTCTTCTTCGATGACCGCTATCGTTGCCAGGGAAGCCGCGCAGGATACCGGATTGCCGCCAAACGTCGTGCCATGGGCGCCGGGAAGCCATTTCCCCATGATCTCCTTTGTGGAAACGACCGCTGAAAGTGGAAAACCCGAGGCGATTCCTTTGGCGACCGTCATTATGTCGGGGGTTATCCCGTAATGCTCCGCGGCGAACCAGTTGCCGGTGCGTCCCATCCCAGACTGGACCTCGTCGAATATCAACAGGATACCATGTTCGTCGCAGAGATTTCGCAGTTTTTTCAGGAAGGCGGG
>Ga0137449_1000049_pt1 | contig 13596 bp, 10 predicted proteins | sample EasRivERMGT436_2_FD_104905 | JGI IMG/M metagenome (GOLD analysis project Ga0137449, IMG submission 104905) | Soil microbial communities from meander-bound floodplain in the East River, Colorado, USA - East River MetaG ERMGT436_2 | ecosystem: Environmental > Terrestrial > Soil > Floodplain ... | reverse complement strand
GTGATGCCGCCCTCGAGCGCCGCGTCCACCTTGACGTCGAACCAGGACTCGATGCTCTTGGTGAGGAACTGCACCGACACCGTGTAGACCAGGGCTCCCGGCACCACCGCCATCAACGCGAACAGCAGGAGGAAGCGCAGCGAGAGCCGCGAGCCGAACACGCCGCCGCGGTAGCGCCGCAGCAGGGCGGAGAGCTGCACGCCGAGCAGCGCGGCGAGCGCCACGGCAAGCGCGGCATTGAGGCCGAGAAGCAGGGGATACTGGCGCGCAAACAGCGTGCTGTCGGCGGAGCTCGCTGTCGCCAGGAGGAACAGCAGCACCCCGGCGAGCGCGGCGCCGACGATCAGCAACGCCTTCATTTCGTGCCCCCGGCCTGCGCCTCGCGCGGCGGCAGGAAGATGAAGCGCTTCCACGGCGACTCCAGCCGCAATTCGCGGTCGGTGAGCGCCGAGATCTGCAGCGGCTTGGGCAGCTGCGCCGGATCGAGGCGCATGCGCACCGCCGCCTCGTAGCTCGACCCGCCCAGCGTCACGGAGCGCTCCAGCACCTGCCAGTTGCGCAGGCGGCGCATCACGTCCAGCGCATCATCGAGGCTGGAGAAGCTCTGATGCAGCGGCCCGGTGGACACACGGTATTGCCGCGACAACGCGTGGTACGACAGCCGCAGCTGCGTGCGCCGCGAAACCGCGTTCTCGTCAAACCAGTACCAGCGCGGCCGCGTCAGCTCGAACTCGATCACGAAGTACAGGGGCACCCCGTTGGCGACCGCCTCGCTCAGGCGCGGGTTGAACTCGAAGGCAAAATCGGCGCTCAGCAGCAGCCCTTCCTCGGAGGCGGCCAGGCGCGCATCGAGCACGTCGATGTCGTCGGCGCGCGCGCACAGCGCCGCCGCGCAGGCGAGCGCGACAAGCAACCTGGGCAGGATGGCGCTGGCTCGCATCGAGCGCCGCGTCAGCGGTCCTTCTCTAGCAGCGCGAAGAAAAAACCATCGTGCTCGGCGCCCGGCAGGAGCTGCGCCGGCGCGCCGCCGGGCAGTTCGCGCCTCCGCGCCTGAGGGGTGCGTGCGCAGAACGCTTCCACGACGGCGCCGTTCTCCTCGGGAAACACCGAGCAGGTGACATACAGCAATTTACCACCCGGGGCGAGGACCCGCCAAAGCGCGTCGAGGATTGCTGCCTGCCGTTGCGCGAAGGCCTGCACGTCGGACGCGCGCCGCAGCCACTTGATGTCGGGATGACGCCGCGCTACGCCGGAGCCCGTGCAAGGCACGTCGGCCAGCACGCGCTCGAACGCGCGGCCGTCCCACCAGGTCTCGGTTGCCGTGCAGTCCGCCGCGCGCACCTGCGCGGCAAGCCCAAGCCGCCCCAGGACGGCTTCGATGCGCTGCGTGCGCGCCGCATCCGCATCGAGCGCGGTGAGTTCGACCTCTGCCGTCTCCAGGATGTGCGCGCTCTTGCCGCCGGGCGCCGCGCAGGCGTCGAGAACGCGCTGTCCCGGCGCCAGGTCCAGGTACGGCGCCGCGCGCTGGGCGCCGGCGTCTTGCACCGACACCTCGCCCAGGTCGAATCCGGGAACGCCGGCCAACGGCGTGGGCTTCGCCAGCAGCAGTGCGTTGTCGCCCACGCGGCGGGCCGCGATCCCCGCGGTTTCGAGTCGCGCCGCATACACTTCGACGCCGATGCGACGGCGGTTGACGCGCAGGCACATGGGCGGATGCGTGTTGCCGGCCGCAAGAATTTCGCGCCAATGCGAGGGATAGGAACGCTGCAGCGATTCGATCCACCAGCGCGGGTGCTGGTGCAGCGCCTCCGGATCCGACGCGATGCTCCGCTGCAGCGCATTGCGCTGGCGCAGATAACTGCGCAGGAAGCCGTTCACGTAACCGCGTGCGGGCCACAATTCGAGGAGTGCGCTCGCGCGCACGGCCTGGTCCACCACCGTGTAGTCGTTGTAGCGTCCGCTGTCCAACGCGTAGAGCGCGCACCAGAGAAGCGCCTCCACGTGTGGCTGCGCCGAGCCCTTGTGCGACAGCGCGCGGACGAGCGCTTGCACGCGGCCGAAGCGACGCAGCGTGCCGTAGCAAAGATCCATCACCGCGCCGCCCGCAGCCCCCTCTGCGCGACGCTCCAGGGCATCCCCGAGGCTGCGGCCCGTCGCAACGCCAGCGACCGCGCGCGAGGCTTCCGCCAGCGCCGGCGCCAGGTCGGCTGAGCCCTTCATTGCAGCCGCTCGCCAGTCGCCACCGGCACGCCGCGCAGGAAGTCGGCCGCTGGCAGGCGCTTGCCGCCGGCGCGCTGCAACTCGGTGAGCCGCAGCGCGCCCTCGCCGCAGGCCACGAGCACGCCGTCGGGCCGGGCGGCAAGCACCGAACCGGGCGCGCCGCTGCCTTCAGCCAGCTCAGCACGCCAAACCTTTACGACTTCGCCGCGCAGAGTGCAGAGCGCACCCGGCAAGGGTCGCATTGCACGCACCTTGCGTTCCAGCACGACAGCGGGCGCCGACCAATCCAGGCGCGCCTCGGGCTTGTCGATCTTGCGCGCGTAACTGACGCCCGCCGCCTGCTGGGGCGAGGCGCGGCCGCGCCCGGCCGCGGTGTCGGCAAGCACATCGACGATCATGCTTGCACCGAGCGCGGCGAGCTTGTCGTGCAACGTCTGCGCGTCGTCCTCTTTCGTGATCGGGATGCCCTCCTGGCGCAGCATCGGGCCGGTGTCCAGGCCGGCATCCATCTGCATGATGGTGATACCGCTCTGCGCATCGCCGGCGAGCAATGCGCGCTGGATCGGCGCGGCGCCGCGCCAGCGGGGCAGGAGCGAGGCATGGATGTTCAGCGCGCCGCGCGCCGGGATGTCGAGCACTGCCTGCGGGAGAATCAAGCCGTAGGCCGCGACGACGAGCACGTCGGGGCGCGCGGCGGCGATGCGCACGCGCGCCGCAGCGTCACGCAATGATTCAGGCTGGAAGACTTCGAGACCGCGCGCTTGTGCCAGCCGCTTCACCGCGCTGGCTGCAGGACGCATGCCGCGCCCGGCCGGACGATCGGGCTGAGTAAGCACCAGCGCGACCTCGTGGCCCGCGTCCAGCAACGCGGCCAGCGCGCGCTCGGCGAACTCCGGGGTGCCCGCGAAGACTAGGCGCAGGAAGGCTTACGCAGACTTGCGCAGCTGCTTGGCGAGCCGCGCGCGCACACGCTGCTGCTTGAGCTGCGACAGATACTCGACGAAGACCTTGCCCTTGAGGTGATCCATCTCGTGCTGGATGCACACCGCGAGCAGGCCCTGCGCTTCAAGGGTGAACGTGTTGCCGTTCTGGTCGTGGGCCCGCACCTTGACCCGCTCGGCGCGCTCGACGACATCGTACACGCCAGGCACCGAGAGGCATCCCTCTTCGTTGTCCGACACGCCGGAGGCCTCGAGGATCTCGGGGTTGACCAGCACCACCAGCGAATCGCGCCGGTCGGAAACATCGACCACGATGACTTGCTTGTGCACGTCGACCTGGGTCGCCGCCAGTCCCACCCCGGGTGCGGCGTACATGGTCTCCGCCAGATCGCGCACGAGATTCTTCAGCGCGTCATCGAAGACGGTCACCGGTGACGCCGACTTATGCAGCCGCGCATCAGGGTAGCGAAGGATGTTCAGTAGAGCCATCTAGCAGGAAATAGCGTTGCAAATTGAATAAATTAGATGCACAATCTAAGGCGACAGGTAAGAAATTCGCCGTTTATGCTAAATTTGGATGGCAAAGGGATTTTCAAGCCAGCCCGGGAACATGGAAAGGTTCGGGGGCCCCATGCACGACCAATTGCGTAAGTCTATCACAACGCTGGCTTTTGTCCTCTTCGGCCTGGCTGCTGGGGGGGTGTCGGCGCAGGTCCCGAATTCTCCGCTCGCGTTCAAGCAAGACGCACCCGATCGCTATGTCGTGGTGCGCGGCGATACGCTTTGGGGCATCTCCGAACGCTTCACGGACTCGCCTTGGCGTTGGCCCGAGATCTGGAGATTCAACCGAGAGCAGATTCGCAATCCGCACTGGATCTACCCGGGCGATGTGATCGTCCTGGACCGTGCCAGCGGCACGCTTTCCATTGCCGGACGTGACGGTACCGGTACCGCGGGCGCCGGGACTGGTCCGGGCGCTGGCGAGACCGGTGCCACCGCCGGCGCCGGAGGCAGGCCCGGACTTGAAGGCAGCGGGATGGTCGGCACCGTGAAGCTCACGCCGCGCGTGCGAGCCGAATCCAGCGCCAAGGATGCCATTCCGAGCATCCCGGCCAACATCATCGAGCCGTTCCTGTCGCGCCCGCTGGTCATCGAACCCGACGGCCTCGACAATGCGCCGACGATCATCGCCACCGAAGAGAACCGCGTCATCATCGAGGCCGGCAACCGCGCGTATGTCCGCGGCATTGGGGCCTCCAAGGAAGAGAACTGGTTCGTATACCGCCGCGGCGGCGCGCTGGTGGATCCGGACACCAACATTACGCTCGGCTACGAGGCGATCTACCTCGGTACGGCGCGCGTCGTGCGCTCGGGCGATCCCGCCACGGTGCAACTGACCACAGTGACCCAGGAAGTCGGCAAGGGGGACAAACTCGTGCCTGCAGGCGTGCCGGAGGTACCCAAGTACGCCCCGCACGCCCCTGCAGTGTTCATGCAGGGCCGTGTCATCGGCATCTACGGCGGCCTGGGCAAGGTCGGCGAAGGCGGCCCGCAGTCCATCGTGACGCTGAATCGGGGCAGGGCCGATGGGATTGAAGTCGGGCACGTATTCGCTCTCTACCGCCCGGGGCCGGTGATCGCCGAAGCGTCGCGTGTGAGAGGCGGTGCGCCCGTGACCTTCAAGGTGCCCGACGAGCGGTACGGGCTGGCGTTCGTGTTCCGGATCTTCGATCGCGTATCCTACGCGCTGGTGATGCGCGTTTCGAGGCCCGTCAACGCACTGGATGTCATCCAGACCCCCTAACCCGTCCAAACGCGGGCGCCGCGCGATCGCGGCGCCGCGAGGCGGAGGCGCGGTCCTCCGGTTTTCGCCCCCGGAATGACGCAAGACCCCGGGCTGGCGAGCTGGCTGCAACTCACTCTCACTCCCGGGCTCGGTGCAGCCGCGATTCGCGGCCTGCTGAAGCAGTTCGGGCTCCCCGAAATCATCCTCGCGGCAACCCGCGCGCAGCTGGAACGCGCTGCGGGCCCGGCGGCAGCGCAATTGCTGAACCCCGAGGGCATTGCTCCTGCGATCGAGCGAACCCTGCGCTGGTCGGAGGAACCGGGACACGCGGTGGTGACGTTGGCGGATGCCGCATACCCGAGGCTTCTGCTCGAAATCCCGGATCCGCCGCCGCTCCTCTACGCCGTCGGTCGACTCGACCTGCTCGCCCGGCCGGCATTGGCGGTCGTCGGGAGCCGCAACGCGACCGCGCAAGGCGCGCGCGATGCCGAGCAGTTTGCCAAGTCGTTCAGCGCGGCCGGCTTGACCATCATCTCCGGGCTTGCGCTGGGAATCGATGCGGCAGCGCATCGCGGCGGCCTCGCCGCAGAGGGCTCGACCATCGCGGTGCTCGGTACGGGCGTGGACGTGATCTATCCTCGCCAGAACGCGGAGCTGGCCGGCAGGATCGCGCGGGCGGGGCTGCTGCTGTCTGAGTTCCCACTCGGCACACAAGGCGCGGCGCAGAACTTCCCCCGCCGCAACCGGCTGATCAGCGGGCTTTCCCAGGGTTGCCTGGTCGTCGAAGCGGCGCTCGCGTCCGGTTCACTGATCACGGCGCGCGCGGCGGCGGAGCAGGGCCGCGAGGTATTCGCGCTGCCGGGCTCGATTCATTCGCCGCTCTCCAAGGGCAACCATGCGCTGATCAAGCAGGGCGCCAAGCTGGTCGAGTCCGCCGAGGACGTGCTGGCGGAGCTGACCGCGTTCCGCCGTACCGGCTTTGCCTCGACGCGCGCGGCGGCGGCCGCACCCGAGGCGCCCGACGCCCTGCTGCAGCACATGGGATTCGACCCGGTAGACCTGGATTCGCTGTGCGTGCGCGCCGGCCTGTCCGCCGAGCAGGTATCGGCGAAATTGCTGCAACTCGAACTCGCCGGGCGCATCGCCACATTGCCCGGCGGGCTCTATCAACGGCTCAACTGAGGACCAACCGGGAGAACAAAAACATGTTCGACATCCTCGTTTACGTGTTCGAGAACTGCCGGCAGGCCGACCTGTCGCACGACACCGACCGCGTGGCGAAGAAGCTCACCGCGGCCGGTTTCGAGGAGTCCGACATCCACGAGGCGCTGAGCTGGCTGGCCGGCGTGGTGCGCGCTCCGCAGCGTTCCCTGGCGCCGCTGCCTGAGCGCGGCGATGCGTTCCGCGCCTTCGCCCCGAAAGAGCTCGCAAAACTGGATGTCGAATGCCGGGGCTTCCTCATCTATCTCGAGCATTCCGGCATCCTCACGCCGTCCACCCGGGAGCACGTCATCGAGCGGGCGCTCGCAGCGACCGGCGCCGCGATTTCGCTGGAGCAGCTCAAGCTCATCGTGCTGATGGTGCTGTGGAACCAGCGCATGCCCTCCAGCCAGCTGATCGCCGAGGAGCTTCTGTCGGCGCGCGGCACGCGCTTGCCGAGCTGAGCTGCACGCGGGTCGGCGGCCTGCGGTTGTAACAGCGCGTTCTTTGCGGGTATCCTCTGCGGCCTTTCGCGCTGCATGAGCAAAAAACTGATCATTGCCGAAAAACCCTCCGTCGCCGCGGACATCGCGCGCACGCTGGGCGGCTTCACGCGCAAGGGCGACTACTTCGAGAGCGACGACTTCGTCCTCTCGTCCGCGGTCGGCCACCTGCTCCAGCTCACGGTGCCGGAGGAGTTCGACGTGAAGCGCGGCAAATGGTCGTTCGCGCACCTGCCGGTGATCCCCCCGCACTTCGACCTGGCGCCGATCGAGAGGAACGAGAACCGGCTCAGCGTGCTTCTCAAGCTGCTCAAGCGCAAGGATGTGACCGGCATCATCAACGCCTGCGACGCCGGCCGCGAGGGCGAGCTGATTTTCCGCTACATCGTGCAGTACGCGAAAATAAAGAAGCCGGTCGAGCGCCTGTGGCTGCAATCGATGACGCAGGCGGCGATCCGTGACGGCTTCGACACCCTGCGCAAGGATCGCGACCTGCTGGCGCTCGCCGACGCGGCGAAATCGCGCTCCGAGGCGGACTGGCTGGTCGGCATCAACGGCACGCGCGCCATGACCGCCTTCAATTCCAAGGAAGGCGGCTTCTACCTGACCACCGTGGGCCGCGTGCAGACGCCGACCCTCGCCATCCTGGTCGAGCGCGAGGAGAAGATCCGCGCCTTCCAGCCGCGCGACTACTGGGAGGTGCACGCCCGCTTCGCCGCCAAGGCCGGCGAGTACGGGGGCCGCTGGTTCGATCCCGGGTTCAGGAAGGACGACGACGCCGAGCACAAGGCCGAGCGCCTGTGGAAAGCCGCGCGCGCGGAGACTATCGCGGCTGCCTGCGCCGGCAAGCAAGGCATCGCCACCGAGGAGACCAAGCCCTCGACGCAGGCCTCGCCGCTGCTCTACGACCTGACCAGCTTGCAGCGCGAGGCCAACGGGCGCTTCGGCTTCTCGGCGAAGGGGACGCTGTCGCTGGCGCAGGCGCTCTACGAAAAGCACAAGGCGCTGACCTACCCGCGCACCGATTCACGCGCGCTGCCCGAGGACTATCTGGCAACGGTCAAGAAGACCATGGACGCGCTAGCCGGCGTGCGGGAGTTCGCGCCGTTCGCGAAACAGGTGCTCAAGAGCAACTGGGTCAAGCCCAACCGCCGCATCTTCGACAACTCGAAGATTTCCGACCACTTCGCGATCATCCCGACGCTGCAGGTCCCCGGCAACCTGAGCGAGCCCGAAGCGAAGCTCTACGACATGGTGGTGCGCCGGTTCCTCGCGGTGTTCTTTCCTTCTGCCGAGTACCTCCAGACCACTCGCATCACCAAGGTGGGCGAAGAACATTTCAGGACCGACGGCCGCGTTCTGCAGAGCGCCGGCTGGCTGGCCGTGTACGGCAAGACGCTGCAGGAGGAGACCGAAACCCTGCCTGCCATCGCCCAGGGCGAGAAAGTGAAGACCCTCGAGGTGAAGCCGGTCGCCAATCAGACGCGCCCGCCTGCGCGCTACAACGAGGGCACGCTGCTGTCGGCCATGGAGGGCGCCGGCAAGCTGGTGGAGGACGACGAGCTGCGCGCCGCGATGGAGGCCAAGGGATTGGGCACGCCGGCGACACGAGCGGCAGTCATCGAGGGGCTCATCAGCGAGAAATACGTCGAGCGCCTCGGCAGGGAGCTGAAACCCACCTGGAAGGCGTTCCGCCTGCTGTTCGCGCTGAAGCATTTCGGCGTCGACGAGCTCACCTCGCCGGAACTCACCGGCGACTGGGAGTTCAAGCTGAAGCAGATGGAACAGGCCAAGCTGCCCCGCGAGAAATTCATGGACCACATCGAGCAGGTGACGCGGGATCTGGTGAAGCGCGTCAAGACCGGCACCATTCCGGAAGAGGCTTTCGCCACTGTCGCCGCCCCCTGCCCCAAGGACGGTGGCGTCATCCAGGAGACCTACCGCAAGTTCCAGTGCCAGACCTGCGATTTCTACATCTGGCCAGTGCTGCTTGGTCGCGAATGGTCCCCGGAGGAAGTGGCCGAACTCATCACCAAGAAGTTCATCGGGCCGCTCACCGGCTTCCGCAGCAAGCAGGGCCGGCCATTCTCGGCCGGCATCCGGTTCACTGACGACTTCCGCCTCGAGTTCGATTTCGGCCAGGGCACGGGCTCGGACAGCGATGAAGTGCCCGACTTCAGCAAGCAGGAACCGCTGGGCGCCTGCCCCAAGTGTGGTGCACGCGTGTTCGAGCACGGGGTTGCATACGTATGCGAGAAGGCTGTCGGCGCCGAGCGCAGCTGCGACTTCCGCTCCGGACGCATGATCCTGCAGCAGCCGGTCGAGCGCGAGCAGATGCGCAAGCTGTTGGCCACCGGGCGAACCGACCTGCTGCCGCGCTTCATCTCGAAGAGAGGCAGGCCGTTCAAGGCCTATCTCGTGAAAACGCCGGGTGGCAAGGTCGGCTTCGAGTTCCAGGCTCGGGCGCCCAAGCCGGGCTCGAAGCCGAAACCCGCCGCGCCGGCTGCCGAGGTGAAGCCGATCAAGAAGGAAAAACCGCTGAAGGGCGCCAAGCCGCCTGCGCGCAAGCGGCGCGCTGCCTAGCTACACGTCGAGGTTGCGCACCCCGAGCGCGTTTGATTCGATGAACGCGCGGCGCGGCTCCACCTCGTCGCCCATCAGCTTGGTGAATATCTCGTCCGCCGCGATGCCGTCCTCGATCTGCACTCTGAGCAGGCGACGCACCTTGGGGTCCATGGTGGTCTCCCACAGCTGCGTCGGGTTCATCTCGCCCAGGCCCTTGTAGCGCTGCAGGCTCATGGACTTGCGCACTTCGGCGAGCAGCCATTTCATCGCCTCGGCGAAGTCCTTCACCGGCTGCCTGCGCTCGCCGCGCTGGACATGCGCGCCGACGCCCACCAGCCCGCGCAGCATCTCCGCCGTCGAGCGGATCTGCGCATAGTCGCCGGAGTGCACGAACTCCGAGTCGATCGCGGTGACACGCACGTTGCCGTGGCGCGTGCGCTCGATCCTCACCTGATGGCGCTCGGTTTTCGGATCGAAATGCGAGCTGACGTGCACGCCGTTGGCAGGCAGCGCCGCGGCCAGCGACTCCACCGAAGCTTCGGCCAGGTCGCGGCGCGACAGGTCGACCTGCACGCCGCGCAGCAGCGCCTGCAGCGCGTCGCGGTCGATCCAGCGCGCGACCCGCTCGATCACCGCTTCGGCCAGCAGGTACGACTTGGCGAGCTCCGCCAAGGCTTCGCCGCGGATCGGATCGCGTCGCGCCGCCGGCACCAGCGCCGCATCCACCAGCGCCTGGCGCAGCATGAACTCGTTGAGCTCATGCTCGTCCTTCAGGTAACGCTCCTCCTTGCCGAGCTTGGACTTGTACAACGGCGGCTGCGCGATGTAGATGTGGCCGCGCTCGACCAGCTCGGGCATTTGCCGGTAGAAGAACGTGAGCAGCAGCGTACGAATGTGCGAGCCGTCCACGTCGGCGTCGGTCATGATGATGATGCGGTGGTAGCGCAGCTTCTCGGGGTTGTACTCCTCCTTGCCGATGCCGCAGCCGAGCGCGGTGATCAGGGTGGCGATCTCCGCCGAGGACAGCAGCTTGTCGAAGCGCGCCTTCTCCACATTGAGGATCTTGCCCTTCAGCGGCAGGATCGCCTGGAACTTGCGGTCGCGGCCCTGCTTGGCCGAACCGCCCGCGGAGTCGCCCTCGACCAAGTACAGCTCGCACTTCGCCGGGTCCTTTTCCTGGCAGTCCGCCAGCTTGCCGGGCAGGCCCATGCCGTCGAGCACGCCCTTGCGGCGCGTCATCTCGCGCGCCTTGCGCGCTGCCTCCCTGGCACGCGCCGCGTCGACGATCTTGGAAGTGATGATGCGTGCGTCACTGGGCCGCTCGTCGAGGTACTGGCGCAGCTTCTCGGCGATGATTTCCTCGACCGCCGGGCGCACCTCCGAAGACACCAGCTTTTCCTTGGTCTGCGAGGAGAACTTGGGCTCCGGCACCTTGCAGGAAAGCACGCAGGCGAGGCCTTCGCGCATGTCGTCGCCCGTGGTTTCGACCTTGGACTTCTTCGCCTGCTCGCTTTCCTCGATGTACTTGTTGAGGACCCGCGTCATTGCCGCACGCAGACCGGTGAGGTGCGTGCCGCCGTCCTTCTGCGGGATGTTGTTGGTGAAGCAGATGGTGTTTTCCTGGTAGGAGTCGTTCCACTGCATTGCCACGTCGATGCTGATGCCGTCTTTCTCGCCCTGGGCGCTGAACACGTTCGGGTGCAGCACGGTCTTGGAACGGTTCATGTACTCGACGAAGCCCTGCACGCCGCCGGTGAAGGCGAAGTTCTCCTCCTTGCCGGAGCGCTGGTCGACCAGCACGATGCGCACGCCGTTGTTGAGGAAGGACAACTCCCTCAGGCGGCGCGCCAGGATGTCGTAGTGGTAGTCGACGGCGCCGAAGATCTGGCGCGAAGCGAGGAAGTGCACTTCGGTGCCGCGCTTTTCGCTGATGCCGGTGACGCGCAATGGCGCCGTCGCCACGCCGTCGGCGAACTCCATCTGATGCACCTTGCCGTCGCGCCAGATGGTCAGCCGCAGCCAGCTGGAAAGCGCATTCACCACCGACACGCCAACGCCGTGCAGGCCACCGGAAACCTTGTAGGTATTGGAATCGAACTTGCCGCCGGCGTGCAGCTCCGTCATCACGATCTCGGCCGCCGAGCGCTTGTGCTCGTCGTCCTCCTTGATGCCGGTCGGGATGCCGCGGCCGTTGTCCAGCACCGAGATCGAGTTGTCGGTGTGGATGGTGACCAGGATCTCGTCGCAGAATCCCGCGAGCGCCTCGTCCACCGCGTTGTCCACGACCTCGAACACCATGTGGTGCAAGCCGGTACCGTCGGAGGTGTCCCCGATGTACATGCCTGGGCGCTTGCGCACCGCCTCCAGGCCCTTCAGGACCTTGATGCTGTCGGAGTCGTAGTCGTTCGCGTCTGGCAGCTGCTGCTCGGGTTCTCCCACTTCGCTTCCTTCCTCAGATTCTCATCGGCATGACGACGTACTTGAACTCCGGCTCGGCCGGGAACTGCAGCAGCGCGCTCGACGCCGCATCGCCGAAGTGGCATTCCACCTCGGCGGCCGACACGTTGTTCAGCACATCGAGGAGGTAATTCACGTTGAAGCCGATGTCGAGGGCGTCGCCGGCGTACGGCACTTCGATCTCCTCCTGCGCCTCCTCCTGCTCGGCGTTCGACGAGACCACCTTCAGGCTGCCATCGGTCAGCACCCAGCGCACGCCGCGGAACTTCTCGTTCGACAGGATCGCCGCGCGCATGAGCGACTGGCGCAGCACCTCGCGTCCGATGCTGAGCTTGTTCTTGTGCGTCGTCGGGATCACGCGCGTGTAGTCCGGGAACTTCCCATCGACCAGCTTGGACACCAGTTCCACGCTGCCAAAGGCGAAGGACGCCTGGGCGGTCGACAACTCGATCCTCACCTCTTCGTCGCTGTCAGCGAGGAGCTTGGAGAGCTCCAGCACGGTCTTGCGCGGCACGATGACTTCCTGGCGCGGCAGGCTGGTCGGCAGCTCCATCGCGGCGTACGCCAGCCGGTGACCATCGGTGGCGACCAGACGCAACTGTTTTCCTTCCACCAGCACCAGCAGTCCGTTCAGGTAGTAGCGGATGTCCTGCTGCGCCATCGAGTACTGGACCAGCCCGAGCAGCCGGCGCAGCGCCTTCTGCGCCAGCGCAAAGCGGGTCACGTCGCCCCCGGGCTTGGCGAGGCGCGGGAAATCCTCGGCCGGCAGCGTCTGCAGCGTGAAGCGGCTCTTGCCGGCTTTCACCTGCAGGCGCTTGTCCTGCTGCTGCAACGTCACCTCCGCGCCCTCGGGCAGGGCGCGCAGGATATCGACCAGCTTGCGCGCGCCGACGGTGAGCGGCTTGCTGTCGGCGCCCGCCGCGAGCGCGGAACGCGCCGTAATCTGGATCTCGATGTCGGTAGCGAGGAACGACAGCACCCCATCGGCCCGGTCGATCAGCACGTTCGAGAGAATCGGCAGCGTGTGGCGGCGCTCGATGATGCCGCTCACCGCCGACAAGGGACCAAGAAGCTCGTCGCGTTTCGCTTTGACCAAGGCCATTATTTATCCTTAGTAGTAGTTAATAGAGCAGGCCGAAATCCGGGGACAAGTGCAAATCCGCTTTCGCGGCACGAGCTTGCGTCGCGTGGCCGGCCGGGGAAAGCTGTGGACGGCGTGTGCACGAATGGGGATGAAACTGGCGTGGGAAGGTTTCGGCCAGGTTACCCACAATCCGCGCAGAGGAAACCCACAGCCTTTTCATCCCTTCAGCACCTGCTCGAGCACCAGGTAGTCCCGGTTGAGGCCCGCATCCTTCTTGCGCAGCGTTGAAATGGTGCGGCAGGCGTGCAGCACGGTGGTGTGGTCCCGGTTGCCGAACGCCTCGCCGATCTCGGGCAGGCTCATCGGCGTCAGATCCTTCGCGAGCGACATCGCCACCTGGCGCGGCCGCGCGATGTTGCGGCTGCGTTTCTTCGAATGCATGTCGGAGATTTTCAGCTTGAAGTACTCCGCCACGGTCTTCTGGATTCCGTCGACGCTGATCTGGCGGCTGGCGACGTTGAGGATGTCGCGCAGCGCTTCCTTGGCGAGTTCCAGGGAAAGTTCCCGGCCGGTGAAGCGCGCGAAAGCGAGCACCTTCTTCAGGGCGCCCTCCAGTTCGCGCACGTTCGAGCGGATGTTCTTGGCGATGAAGAACGCGATTTCCTCGGAGATCAGCTCCACTTCGGCCTCCGCCTTCTTCAGCACGATGGCGACGCGCATCTCCAGCTCCGGCGGCTCGATGGCCACGGTGAGGCCCCAGCCGAAGCGCGAGATCAGGCGCTCCTCCATGCCGGCGATCTCCTTCGGGTAGGTGTCGCAGGAGATCACGATCTGCTTGTG
>Ga0137449_1000048_pt1 | contig 13622 bp, 27 predicted proteins | sample EasRivERMGT436_2_FD_104905 | JGI IMG/M metagenome (GOLD analysis project Ga0137449, IMG submission 104905) | Soil microbial communities from meander-bound floodplain in the East River, Colorado, USA - East River MetaG ERMGT436_2 | ecosystem: Environmental > Terrestrial > Soil > Floodplain ... | reverse complement strand
GTCGCATGGCCATTTGCACCAGAGATTTTAACCCCCCCGTATACTGACTGATTTACTGTAAGTTGTATCATAATCGTTATTAATTAATTGCAATACATAGTACTATGTTATATTATAGTTAACTATCTTTCTCATACCTTGCTACTTTCCTGCCTGGTGATCGTTTTTTGCTATGATTTATCATTCTTTTTATTGTTCTTGTAGAAATCAGTTAAAAGACGGATAGCAGTACCTTCCTCTGCACTCTCTGCCTCCAATGCCCTAAGATAGATATCTGTTGTATCACTGTTCCTGTGGCCAAGCATTGACTGTACTTCACTTATCGTTGCACCTGCTTTTATAGCATTGATCGCGGCAGTATGCCTGAGTGAGTGTGCTGTCAGTTTAACCGAATCAATGTCAACACATCTCATGTATCTCTTGATTATCTTACTTATACTTAGTTGAGTGAACCTTGTTTCATGCGAACAATAAGCATGATTAACAAACATGGGAGGATTCCCTTTCATTGCATCTGTTCTCTCAATCAAATAGTCATGTATTGGAATGAAGAGCGCATCAGGAATATGTATTGCACGATCTTTGTTAATTCGTCCTTTACCCTGGATGAGCATCGTGTAGCCTGCCTTTGAAGGACGGACATCCAGTACGTCCATACGACTGACCTCAATACATCTCAAACCTGTATTACACATCAGGTTTATAATTGCAAAATCTCTTTTGCCTGTAATAATTGATCTGTCTATTGATGACAGTAGCAAACTGACCTGATCAGACTGCAGATAATTTTTTCTGTATCCCAAATATTTGCGTGGAGAATGAAGACCGATTGTAATATCATCATAGATATGTTCGCTTTCCAGGTATTTAAAGAACTGCCTGAGCGGTACCAGGTAAGCATCAATTGTTGTCGCTGATTTATTTGTATCAATCAGATATTGCTTGTACCTGATGATATCTGATCTTAACGGGTTCTTTACATCATTACAATTACGTGTTAACCATTCGATGAACAGATGAATGTTTGCCTTGTATTTTTTGCGTGACGTTTCATGCACATCCTGGTTAGAAAGAAAGTTTTCTATAAGCTCCAATATTGGTTTATCGCTATTCATTTCGTTCTGTGAACTACATGTTTATCAAGAGATACAACATTCAGCTTGGCAAGGCGGTCCATAAGCTTGTTTATCTCCTTTATCTGGGCGCTGTTTTTTATAACATACTTATCTTCAATCAGTAGTACATAATGCCGCTTTCCTGAAATGCCTTTTAATCTTTCAGCTTCGGTTACTGCTTTTCGCATGGCCTTTTCGAGCCTGATGATTCTCCATTTCCTTTTGAGTCTGAATATCAAGCGTTGAATATTGATAGTGAGGTTAGTTAGCAGCTTCATTTCTTTGCTATAATAGTCTCTTTCTTAACTTCAGTCAGTATCCTGACAAATTCTTCCGCCTGATTTTCAGAATCTTTCTGAGCATTATCAATATCCTTAAATGATTCCGGTTCAGACAAATAAGAATCATTCCATCTTTTAAAAATCTCAACTAATTCAACTTCTGTTACACTGTACTTTTTTATCATAACTATTAAGTTTTAAAGTGTTTCTTATCTGTTGGCCCTTTTTTAGCATGGCATTTCTTGCATATTGCTTCCCAGTTGTTTTTATCCCAGGGATCCTTACATACGTTTTTTGGCACCTTGTGGTCCGTTACTTCCGAGGGCACTATAAAACCATTGATACGACAGTGAGCACATAGTGGGTTCTGCTGCCTGAAAGCCCTGCTTTCTCTTGTCCACCTGGCAGTGTGGTAGAAGGGATCGCGAGAACGGTTTGCTATCGGTGGGCCGGATGGCTTTATGCTGTTCCATGGGCGATGCTTTGCTTTAGGTTTATCCATTTGTTAAAAAAATGTTCCGCCTCTTTTCAGCGGATAGCTGCCTGCAAACTTAACCACCAGGTAATGATCTATTTTCCTGTGCAGATCTTCGCAGGCATAGAGATTTATAAAACTGACTGTTGCCTCCGTGTCGGTAAACTCGAAGTACGCGGATCCGTCGATAAAGTAGATTTCAGGATCTATAATGCCTTTGAGGTATAACTCCTCGTAAAGAAAAGCAGGCATTTGCAGGTAATGCTTAAACTTTTTAGGCTTGTGCCTTTCGCCCTGGATCAGCGTTAAATAGTTGAAAACAGAACGCCGTCTCTCAGCTATAATCAGATCTTTAGTTGTTTTGCTCATGGCAGGAAAAATATTATGCGAATTGTTGCAGCTAGCAATATTGCAGCTGCAACAGAGCATACAGAAATAACAATTGCAAATATGCCTTCGCGGCCATCGTAACTCCTGGCATGGTTGTCTTTCGGTTTCATTGGCGCATCATTTAGGGTTTTTGTTTGTCTTCCTGAAATCGTTGCCCTTCATCGTGATAAAATTGAACAAAGCATACATCCTGCTTATGATCCGATCATCATATTTTTCCTCGAGCGTTTTTAGTGGAAAGTTTGATGTTGCAAAAGTGAGCAGCCTTTTTGAATAACGTTCTGTGAGAATGTAGCTTATAACATCAATTTTATTGCCAAAATGTTTAGCGTATTCTGACTCTGACCCTACATCGTCGAGACAAACTATATACCTGGTGAGATAAACCAGTATACCGTCGTAAAAATTGCTTATGTAGGAGTTGATAACGTGATTAACATCAACTACTTCAAAGTTCATTTTACAGACTTTTCTATTAAAGATGAACGCAGTATTGTCTATTTGCCTGTAAATTGCCATAACTTGCATGGCAAGCGTTTTGCCGGTTCCGGTGGGGCCCATTAACATCAACCCCTTTTCTAGCTCTCCGGGGAATTCAGGATCTGCATGAAAGTACTGGATGAGCTTTATGTAAACAGCTTGAACTTCCGGAGTCATAACAAAACCAGGATCAAGACTTCGCCCAATCCTTTCCACCACAAAAAGGGCGACTTCCATTTTGTAAGGCATGTAGCTAATCCTCTTTATCCCAGAGCTTGTTAACCCGCTTAATTTGTCGGCGATCAGTTGTCCTATTGTTTCCATTTATCCTGTTTTTAAAAACTGTGAAATACATGTTACCGTCTGGATCTTTTCGTCGTAACTTGAGTAATGACAAAAAGTTACTCTTCCAAAAATCATCTTTCCTGGTGCTTTCAATTACCTGTTTTATGATTTCAGGAGAATGTTTATCAATGCGTATTAATTTATCGAGTGTGCTTATCCACTCTGATTTCTTGTGTTGAGTTTTTGGTTTTATATCGTCCGGGAAGAATTCTATAACTTCATCAAAAAGAATTTCTGCATCTTTAGGGGTTAAAATTTCGTCTGGTTCCTTTTCCTTTTTCCCCTCATACTCCTCTTTATTCTTATATTCATTTTCATTTTCATTTTCATTTTCCATATGTATAGACATATGTTTTTCATATGTTGGTACATATGTTTTTGATATGTTATCTTTATGTTTATTAGTTCTATTCTTTTGCCTTGATTCTAAATACATTTGACGTTTTGTTGATACCTCCTCCATTTTTTTGTTAAAAAATAACCCCCCTGAATCTTTCACGAATTTTTTGAACACTGGACTATCATATGATTTACATATGTTAATCATATGTTGTTCCGGAATGTGTCCGTTTTGGTGTTGTTCGCAAAGAAGTTTTATATATTGCCCTCTTTGTTCATCAGTAAAAAACGCAGTTCCTGTAAGAAAATCGGAAGTGTAAAATAGTATTGCAGGACTTTTACTCATTTCATAAATTATTTATCAAGCATTTTCTTCCTCTCCGGATCGAGAAAACCGGTTGATGGGTAATAACCATCGCTTTTGTCTGTTGCCCTTATAAAATCAATTTCGAGCTTTGCACTGTTGATGATAGCCTGAGCAACTTCAGCTATCGTTTTAGCCTTATCAACAGTCATGCTCGACTGTTCATCCTTGAGCATCTCGATAGTCTCGAAAAGATGATCTCTGAGATCCTGAATTTTGTTTTTAGCCATTTATCTGGTGTTTTAGTTTTTTAAGGGATTTCATTGCCAGTCGCAGCTCAGGAGGGTAGTTTTGAATTGAGTTTCTCAGCATGTTTTCTTCCCGGGTAATGAGCTCTAAATTTGAGACATCACAATTCATTCTATTGGTTGTTTTGAATGCCACGATAAACCCTTCCGGGACAACTCCGTGGTCTTTCTCCCAGTTATGAACATGAAGGTGTTTCCATACACCACACGATTCGCGGATGAACATATAAGAAAGTCCATTATTATCATTACGAATAGAAATATCTCCGTCTCTTTTCGTGTTATGCGGAAGATGCCCTTTTTTGAAGCAATTCCGGAGAAATTTACGCCGGGTTTCCGCGCTCATGAATTCACTCATTGCTAACCCTGCATTGAAAGGGATATGCTGTTTCTTAAAGCGGTATTTGGCTCCTTTATCGAGCAAAACAGCAACGCTCCTGAGCAGCTCTGATTTTTTAAATTCATCGCTTTTGCTCAGTTTTAAATTTCTGGCTGCAGCGTATATACTTCTTGTGCTTCGGGCTAATATTTCCGCAATATCAATACACCGGTTATCAGGGTATAGTACCTTCAGCGTTTCAATATCGCTATCTGACCAGAGCTTTCTCATACCGGTTACTTTAGTTTAAATCATCTTCATGAAATATCTGTTTCTGGCAGTACCTGGCAACGGCTTCCTCTACCTGAGAGCCTTCGCTGAACTTGTGATTTTCGAGCAGCAGTATTCCATCGCAGTCGACCAGGAGGGGCAGGAGTATCTTCATTGATTCGGTCGGGGTGGAGCCGTCGGGGACCTGATCGAGCGGGTTAACGTACTCGTAGGTGTTACGCAGGAGAAGCATTTTACCGCGCTCAAAATTGCGCTGTGCTTCTGCCCTGGGTAAGCCGGTTACACGGCCAGAGATAAATACTTTTATTGATCTCATTTATTTAATTGGTTGAGAAGCTTCTGAACATCTCTTTTACACACGTACACGCGACCCAGCTTTTGATCGGGATTATCTTTTTTCCATTTTACCAGCATTTTTAACATGGCGGTTTGCAAGCGTTTACGCCCTACAAGTTTTTCAGCCTGGTTCTGGCTCATCCAGGGGTTGTATAGCTTGCGCTTAATGCCCAGTTCATTTAGTGTTTCGTTAATTGCCTGGTCGGCAGTATTGCGGATAAACGCGGCCAGCTCGGCGCGATCTATGGTGACGGGATCTGACATTTTGAATTATTTCTTTTTAAGGGTTCTATTTTTAGATCGGGTCCCCGGTCTTTAAGCGCTTTGTTCAGCAGGTAAATAGAAGTGAAAAGCGCAAGAATTGTGATTATGGGAACTATTACCATATCAGACGTAAATGATAACGATAGCTTTAGTTATTTCCTCGATCCTGGCAACTTCCTCCCTTATTACCTGCTCGCGCATTTCATCGCTAAGCTGAATGAGCTCGGTTGACGAGAGGGCAACATCGAGCGTGGGGCTTACCAGAAACTCGACAGGTATGCTTACCGGATTGGTGGCTTTAAACAGAGGGACCTTAAGCAGGAAACCACCAGGTATATTATGCTCAACGGCCTGGCTTTTTTTGAGCTCGTAATTACCGCGGTCGTCTTTAATGGCATCGATCTCCTGGTTAACCTTTGCTTTAAATGCCCTGAGGGCGGAATATACGGCGGCATATTCCGACTGCGATTCGAAGAGATGCTTGCGGGCTTTAAGATGATTGGCCATCTTCTCCGGAATGATGAATTCGCCGCTGTTGATGCCGAATTTTTGTATGTTCGGGTGCACCTGCAGGGTGCCCTTGACGAAGGTACTGAAATGCTCTGTTTCATCAACGACGAGCTCTATCTCGCCCTTTTCGAAGTCGACTAAGATATGGCTTCGCTCCAGGGCACCAAAGTGGCTGAGCAGCTCTAAGCGGTTTTGCAACCACCTCGAAACAGAATCGATAACTCCATCGATTACTAACGGTACCGGATCGTAAACCTTTGGCGCATCGCCATGCCTTATAACAAGCTCGGCTGTGGTTCCTTCAACTGAAATTTTTACTTCTTCCATAACAGATATAATTAGTAATTAATAGCGGGTTTAATAGACAGCTGTCTGTCGTTTTGCAACATGGCGCGCTGCGCAACGAGCTGGCCGCGGCTGTTGTAAAAGCCAACCTGGTTGTTTTGCTCATCGAGGATCTTGTAAACGATGCCACTGGTGCGGATCGTGCCACTCTTTATCTCCGAGAGCACCGCTTTTAACTCGGTTGTTACCGGGTCGAGCTCGGCCTTCAGCTCTGCAAGCATTTCTTTTTTACGGTCGGCTATGGCCGATGCGTTTATAACGAGCCTGCTGAGATTGTCTTTTCGTTCGGCCAGCTCGCGGGGGGTGAGGAAAACGGAATATTCCTGCTCTTCTTCGCCTTCTGAAATAGATTCGAGGTGTGTAACGCGCTTTTCCTCGCTAACGTCTTGAAAGATGAATTGATCCATAATATGATTAATTTAGGTTTAGAACCGGTCCGGTAATGTCGGAAGTGGCGCTGTATTTCTCGCGCAGCTTCGAGGCTGTTGCACAACGTGGAGTAGTTACCAGTACTACTATGTGCATTTTCATTTTGAGATTCTTAAGCTTCTGCTCGTGCAGGAGTTTTTCGAGGTCGGAAATTAGTTGCTGGTGTGTTGCCATTGGTTTAGTTTTTAGTTACAGCCCAGATATCTATGTCAAATTCTTTAAAGGTTTTGTCAATTAGTTTCATCTCTATCATTTTTGAAGGAAGATCGCCGCGCATTCGTTTGTAAAAAGTGGCTACACTCCACCCAATACGATCTTGCATGCGCCGCGCTAATATTTTTTTTTGATCTCGCGGAAGCATTTCGAAAGCTTCACGAAAGCCTTTTTTAAGTATCGCATGGCGTGTTTTTACGTTCATGGCATTTGTTTTGTAATTACAATTAGATACATTTGAGAATCTTTAATACAAAGCTAAGAGAAAAAAAGATATACAAAGGATAAAAAAGCAATAATAAGTTATTAACAGAAATATAAAGTATTAAAAAGTTTCATTAATGAGCCAGGGCGAGCGTTTAAAAAAAGTTATTAACATTTTATTAGAATCTCCAAAATCATTTGCAGACAGTTTAGGACTGCCTTCACCAACTACTATCTATGATGTTTTGAAAAATAGAAGGGAAATAACTCCTGGTCTTGCAAAAATAATAAATGAGACATATCCGGATCTTGATCCGGAATGGTTACTTAATGGAACCGGGGAAATGTATACATGGAAAAATAAACCAGAAAAAACAAGAGAACTTCAGGAAGGAAATTTTTTATATAATAAAAAATGTTTGGAATGTATCAAAAAAGATGAAGAGATTTTAAGGCTTACATCTGAACTTCTTATTATGCAGAAGCAATATATCGAATGCTTAAAGGAAGTCTCGGTTTTAAAAAATGCTGCCTTAGGGTAGTGTGGAGAAAAATACTAATTAACTGATTATTATTAAATACATGGTATGAAAACAATTATTTTTTTTACTTTGATTTTTGTTTGTCTCACCGGGATGGCACAAAAAAAGCAAGTTCAGGATGACCTTTATTATTCACCTCAAATGAAGGCAGCTAAAAAAGATGCCTTGAAACCAATAACAGATATTCAGGTTATTCAATCTAATCTTAAAAAGTATTATAATGAAAGACAAATAGCATTTGCTCTTTGTGCTATAGGGTTCCTAGGTGCAGGAATAGGAACAGCAATGATTAAGGAAAACGAAAAAACAGCAGGGTCTGCATATATATTCTCCGGGCTATTTACCTTTTCAAGCATGGTAGTCTTTTATGATTCGGAAAAATGGTTAAAGCGAGCAAGTGTAAGCATTTCTCCAACATCGTTAAAAATTAACTTTTAAGATTATTTATTTTTAGCCCCTGGCCATTCTTTTACCCGGGTATCTCTCCGGAGGGGAATACAGCTAAAGCCGGGGGCTTCCTTATAATCAATTTATAAGTTTACTTATCACAAGCTCGTTAGCCTGGTCAACCTTATCGAGGTCAAAATCTATGTAAATATCTGTCATTCCGTCGATGCCGTGGCCCAGGGCGTGGGCAATAGTGTCCCTTGGAATGCCGAGCTTTGATGCAATAGTTGCCCAGCTGTGGCGTGCACTGTAGGTTGTAACGTGGATGGGAGCAACTCCCCCTGTGGTCCCCCCAGGGGGGGACAAATGCTTTGTTACAATGGCTTTTAAAAGTTTGTTTACCTGGCTCAGCACATCGTGATCGGCTTCGTGCAACCTGGCGGGCGAACTCTTTTCCTTCTCATCCATAAAACAGAGCAGGTACTTTTTGCCCTGGTACCGGTTTATTATTTCCTGCGCCGGGGGGAAGATCTTTATCGAGTAGTCGCGGCCGGTCTTGTAGCGCTTGTACTGGATCCGTCCCTTGTAAATATTACCTGGCTTAAGGTAGAGCAGATCCTTAAGGTTGATGCCTACCAGGTAAAAGATAAGGAAGAAGATATCGAGCGCACGCTGCTGGCTCTTTGTAAGCACAGGGCGAAGGGTAAAGAGCGCCTTCAGATCGGCAACGTCTAAAGATCGCTTGGCGGTTTTCTCCTGCTCAATTTTAAACTTCCGAAATGGCGAGATATCCTGCTTTATAATTTCGTTATCTATGGCATGGTAGAATACAGCCCTTAAATTATTGAGGTATATACGGGCAGTGTTAATCCTTGCTTTCTTAACGTGCCTTAAATAGCCCTCAAAATCGCTCAGGAAGGCATAAGTGATTTCTTTAAACTGGAGATCCTTTCGGTGGGTGAATTCTTCGAGGTGGGTGAGGGTTACTCCATAGCTGGTTGCATAACTGTACCGCTTCTCCCTTGTGAGCTGCTCAACGCGGTATTTCATGTATGCCGTGAAGGTGGATCCGTGACCGGTCTGCCCCTTAAGCTTGCTAAGAAGTGTATTGATATCGACCAGTGTGATATCGGGCCCGGCATCGGCAATAATATCGTTATACTGCTGAAGCTGCTGCAGGAGGGCTCCGTTAAGCTTTGCCTGGCCCGGATAACTGGTTTTGATCATGCCGTCGGCGCCCATGTACTTAGGGTCTATATACCAGGGTGTGGCAATATATCTTACCTTTCGGGCATGCGAGATCCGGATCTTTATATTAGCTTTATGGTCGGTGTTAACCACGTCTTTTCGTACCACAGCTTTGAGTGATGGCATAGTTTTAGTCTGGCGTTCGTTTAGCGTGCGAAAGGTACAAATTAAAACAAATTGATACAAATTTAATTAACATGGTGGTTAAAAAACGATCAATAAAAAAGCCTGCAAGGTTTTAATTTACAGGCTCTTTAACTTTGTCGGGGTGATCCGACTCGAACGGACGACCACTTGCACCCCATGCACCGGGGGAAGCATCTACAACGCACAAACTAACAATATCATATAAATTTTGAGTGACTAAATTGGCGTTCCCGTGGCGTGCCGGTGTGCTATTTTCTGAGCAGGATATTGGCAGTTTCGACTATGGCGCCACCCATCAACATGTGAAACCAGGTACGCTGAAAAAGGTTCTTTTTATCCTGGACAATGAGAATATCCATGTTGTTTATTACCAGGTATGGATTTTCTGAAGTAAATAAACCTACAGGTTTAGTTTTAAGAAAACCCGATCTTACATAACCTATCGACATGGTACCGGAGAAAGGTACTGCAAGATCGAAATACCCAAGCTTATTAAGCCTGATGCCGGTTGTGAGTGAGACAAACTTATCGGTGTATTTCCACTGGTACGGTACCCGAACGGCCAGGTAACTGCCTGATGTATCCTTTATAGTTACGAACTGAATCTCCGGAGGGAGCTTTAACGAATCCCTCAGTATCTTTATAATGCCTGTAAGATCTGCATTGGTAACAAGCTCTTTCAGGTGCAAAGCTTTTAATTTTTCCCGCTCTACTATGCCCGCTTTAATAGCATCAGCCTGGGTTAATATCAAAGCGTTTTTTGTTGCAACATAGTTCTGAAGGCTGTTTATTTCAACAACGCTGTGTGCAACCGAATCGCGGGCCGCTATCAGGTTCCCGGTCTGTTGCTTTCGTAACGCACCGGAGCTGCAGCGGCCAATAAAGAATGCTATCGCCACCATGGCGGCAGCCAGGCACACATAAAGAAAAACTTTTTTCATATTAATTACCAATGTGCCAGGTGTGCCCGAATGCCCCAATAAACTGAAGGAGAAGAAGTATGGCAATAATAGCCAATATTACGTAAAGTAAATTTCTTCTCCCGGGATTGACAACTATCCTTTCGACAATAAAAATAATCAGGGCAACTACAATTACCAGAACGACGATACTAACAATTGAAATTTCCATAGCTTTAATTTTTACTTTTTTAAACTATCTCCTAAATGATTATATATCAGAAGATAATAAAACAGAGTTACAATGAGCATAACTCCTGCAAGCCAGTAAGAACCGGGCCACGCGGCTATAACAAAAAAAGAGACCGGGATCAGTATTTTAACGATCAGCCGGAACCAGTAAGCAAATTTTTCAGCTTTCATATAATATGTAATTTAAAATTATCGGGTAAAATTTCGAGCAGCCTTTTCATTGTCGCAGCGCTTTCAACAACATCTATATTGCCATCAGCATTAATATCCTCGAACCTGCTTCCGGGAAGGATGCAGCCAAGGGTATCAACGTGTTTTCCTGCAGCGTAATTACCCTTGTGTATAAGTATGCTATCTCTGCCAGGAACGTTAAGAACATGAAAACATTCGCCTTTAGAGGGTGAAATATATTTTGAAACACCGTAATTGCCTGCAGGTATGCACGAGAAATTCTTTTGATTGCCCAGGTCGGGCAGTTCAATAGTTTTGCAGCTGAAGACTATTTGGTCATCGTTCATAACGATAAGAAAACCACGTGTTTCAGTTTTATTATATGTGCGATTTATGATAACTTTCATTATAAATATTGTGCATGAATCCAAAGTATTAATAAAATACTGATAAAAACAGAAATAAGAATCCGGAAAGCAATTTGTATCAATGAATTTCTACTCTTTAAAATAACCATCTCGTCGTGTATGCCAGCAAGGATGGCATATATTCTTTCTTCGCGTTCAGTTGCTATTAATAATACCTTTTTTTCCTGCTCCATCAATGCTGTCAAAACCTTTTTTTCCTGGTCTTCAATATGCTTATTCTGTCTTTCGAATTCCCTGAGCATCTTTGCATCGCGGGCATCGAATACTTCGGCAAGCTGTTCGAAAATAGCCTTATCCTGCAGATCAAAATGTGCTTTAAACCACTTTATATCATTAACATTAAGCGACATGCCCTTTAAAGTTTCTTCTGAAACCGGCAGATTAATATTTTTTTCATCGGTCATTTCAGCGGGGATATCTTTGTTTTAATTCCTGTACTGTCAATGAATCTTTTTGAAGAGGAATCAGCCACATGTTTATCCAGTCGTTTTTTTTTAGTTCGAGGCTTAAGCCTTCCATGTACTTTAAAAAATCTTCCTTGGTTAGCGCTTTGTCTTTCGATAAATGAAGCACATACGAATTGCGTAAAGCATTTTGAGCAACAATACTTTCATTAAATTTAATCTCAATATTTTTCTGATTAGTGATTATATGATCTAATTTGGCTGATCTGGAAGAATCGCTTATGATAAGTTTGTCGACCTTAATCTCTATCAAAGAACTCCTGTTATCGCGGCGGTCGAAATATACAGCTACCTTCCACACGAGCGTTACTGCTCCTGCAAAAGCCATAAGGTAACCGATATATTTAATCGCCAGTTTTATCATTTTGCTGCTGTTAATACTGTTTTGTTTGTCATATCAAAAAGATTCAATTCCTTTCCTGTTTTGTCAAGGTAAACTGTTGTTGTTTTTCCGGAAATTATTTTTGCAGCAGGCAATATTTCAACTGCTGTTATCTTATCGTAATACTTTTGTGCAATACTGACTATTTCTTTTTGTTCACACACTTCAAAATCTTTCAATACTTCGGCAAAAAGAAGTTGTTGGTTTCCATCTTTATCAGTATATATATCAGTCATCAGACTTGCCTGCAGGAAAAATACTTCCTTATCAGCCAGTACTCCCTTAACAGGATCAAGAATATTATTTCCATGAAAAACTATGCTCTTTAGTTTTTCAACTCTGTCAGTTGGTATTATCAACAATCTCATATACTTGCAAAATAAGTATTCATTATACCTTGAAATGTTAGGAACTGTGCCTGTGTCATTGATTTACCCATCCAGTACATTTCTAATATCTGCGTAGATGCGCTAAAACTTTGTCTCCACGATCCGGCATTATAGGCAAGTATATTCATTGAAACTGATGGAAGAGATGTACTATTTGTTGAGTAATCAAGTTTACTTGAATTGACCATTAATGATGCATTTGAACTATTTATTCTTATAAGAGTATTATATCCGGCAGAAATTGCAGCTGTCCATAATCCAAAAAGCGAAGAACAATTAAATAGAGCAGCACCATAACTACCAACAGAACAATTGATACCACCATTTAAAGTGTTTGCTCCTGAAACACCAGACATTTTAAAACCATAAGAAGCATCATTTAAAGTATATAATATCCCATTAGTTGAAGGAGTGTATTGAGAATCAATACAACTGGAACTTCCATTATTATTATACCCTATCCCTGCTGTATAAGTAGGATTATTAACTCCCAATGCATGATGAGCATCTTGGATCCAGTTCTCCTTTGTAGTATATTCACCATAACCTCGTGTAACTACCAGAACATCAAACATAGTCTCAAACAATCCTGCTGCACGTAATGCTACTATTGCAGTATTCATTGCTGTCTGCCTCGGAGTTGTAGGTGTTTCTCCTTTTGCAGTAAGCCGGGAAATAAGATTGGCAGTTTTAGGATCGAACACCGGCCCACCTTGCATATAAAACCCTATCGCGTTCTGAAATGGCATAATTAAGCTGTTGCTGTTGCTTGTGCTATGGTGTATAATATATTACTGCTCGCGATAGCGCAACGCCAGCTGATTACATTCTCTGCAAGGGCTGTGTTAACCAGGCTGCCTGATCCTACCTTTTTGGCAAAGTTCGTGCCCAGCGCCAGTGTGTAGCCGCCTACAGCATCCATGCAGATAACTATCATACCGGCATCGCCATCGGCAGCGCCAACCAAATTAAATGTAGCGTTGCCGGTTATGTTGGTATAAAAGTGATCTTTGCTGGTTGCCACGTTAATATTAACAGTGCCACTGGTGGCTGCTACAACTACCGTGAAGGGCGCCGGGGTTATTGTGCTCTGGCTCTGGTTATGAGCAGCCAAAGCATAAACAGAGCTCTCGGTATAAGCGGCGGATCCGAGCCCCAGGATCGTCTTTACCTCGGCCAGGGTTTTCTTAACAAAAGCTCCGGATCCGGAGGCAACAATAAAATCGTTTGCTGCCGTGGCCAGGGCATGGGTAACATAATCGGCGGTGGCAGTATAAGCAGCGGACCCGAGCCCCAGGATCGTTTTAACCTGGGCAAGGGTTTTAACAACCCACGAACCGGATGAGCCAACCATTATGTCGTTAT
>Ga0137449_1000047_pt1 | contig 13669 bp, 21 predicted proteins | sample EasRivERMGT436_2_FD_104905 | JGI IMG/M metagenome (GOLD analysis project Ga0137449, IMG submission 104905) | Soil microbial communities from meander-bound floodplain in the East River, Colorado, USA - East River MetaG ERMGT436_2 | ecosystem: Environmental > Terrestrial > Soil > Floodplain ... | reverse complement strand
CGTAAAGAGGTCGCAGCGTAATGGCGACAATAGAGCGGTGGGACCCTGTGCGAATGGTGTGGGAAACGCGCGAATTGCGCGAGCCTAAATTCGTAGAGGCCACTGCGATGCAGGTTGCGTCAGTGGATCGGTTACGCACACAGGTGTCCGAGCCGATACAAATGCAGGCGTCCTCACTGTCGCCGGTCTACGAGACGAGCCGCGGCTGGTTCACGATCGCGGATTTCCGCTCCGGCGCATGGCAGGCCGATGAAACGCCGATTAACACGGATCGCGTGCTTGCGAATTGGGCGGTGTATGCGTGCCTCAGTCTGATCTCGGCCGATCTTGGCAAGATGCGCCTAAAGCTCGTTGAATTAGGCGACGATGGCATTTGGCGCGAGGTGCGATCTGCCGCGTTTTCGCCGGTACTGAAAAAGCCGAACGATTACCAGACGCGGCAGAAGTTTATCGAGGCGTGGGCGTTGTCGAAGCTCGGGCCTGCGGGCAATACCTACGTGCTGAAAGAGCGCGACTCGCGGCAGATCGTGGTTGGTATGCACGTGCTTGATCCGTGGAAAGTGACGCCGCTGATTGCGCCGAACGGTGCCGTGTTCTACCGCATAGGCCAGGATTTTCTAGCGACGGTCACGGATGAAATGGTCGCAGTCCCGGCGAGAGAGATAATCCACGATCGCGCGGTATGCCTGTTCCATCCGCTTGTTGGAGTGTCGCCGATCTACGCGTGCGCCTTGGCTGCGTTGCAAGGCGTATCGATGCAAAGCAACAGCGAACAATTCTTCCGCAACCGCTCTATGCCGGGCGGGATCATTACGGCGCCGGCTGAAATTTCAGAAGCGACGGCGGAGCGGATAAAGCGCGAATGGTCACTGCGATACACTGGCGAGAATGCAGGCAAGACCGCGGTGCTCGGCGATGGCATGAAGTATGAGCCGTTCAGCGAAAACGCGCGGGACTCGCAACTTACCGAGCAGTTGCAACTGAGCGGAAAGACGATCTGCGCCACCTACCACGTCCCGCCGTTCAAATTGGGAATGGAGGCGCTCCCCGCTGGCCAGAAGGTCGAGGACATGAACCGGATTTACTATTCCGATTGCCTGCAAGCGCTGATTGAATCGATCGAAGCGCTGTTAGACGACGGGCTCGGGCTCGATCTGTCCGGGAAGCGGTACGGGACCGAGTTTGAAGTTGACGATCTGCTGCGCATGGACCCTGCCGCTCTGATGGCGGCGGTAGGAATTGGCGTTAAGGATACCGTCCTCGCGCCGAATGAGGCGCGTAGGAGGCTCAATTTACCTGGAGTCATTGGTGGCGATTCGCCGATGATGCAGCAGCAGAACTGGAACCTTGAACAGCTTGCGGAGCGTAAGGCGCCAGTCGATAGCGCAACCGTTGCCGCGCCTCCTGCGCCAGTGGCGGAACCCGACGACGATCAAACCGACGAAGCAGCGAACGCAATCGAGGACGTGATCCGAACTTTTCCATCTCTCGTTAGGGCCGCGGCATGATCGATTCAAAACGGTTGGCGGTATCGTTGCTAGGCTCTGTGCGGGCGTGGGTTGAGCCGGCGTTTAAGTCAATCGGCGAGCGTATCGATTCGTTAGAGGGTCGCATCGCATCTATTCCTGCCGGTCCACAAGGCGAGCGCGGGCAGGATGGAATCAGCGGCAAGGACGGCGCACCTGGGCCACAGGGCGAACGCGGGCAGGATGGAATCAGCGGCAAGGACGGCGCACCTGGGCCACAGGGCGAACGCGGGCAGGATGGTAAAGACGCAGAGCCGATCCATCCCGACACGATTGCGCGCATGGTCAGCGACTCGGTGCGCCTCGCGGTCAAGGAAATTCCGGTGCCGCGCGATGGCAAGGACGGCGAGCACGGCCGCGATGCCGATCCGGTGTTGATTGAAAAGCTAGTGCAGGCGAATGTGCTGAGTGCAGTCGCAGCGCTGCCGGTGCCGAAGGACGGTGCCGATGGGCGCGATGGAAAAAACGGGTTAGATGCTGATCCGGTTTTTATTCGTTCGCAGATCATGGCGATCGTCGAATCGATCCCTCCGCCTAGCGACGGCAAGGACGGTGCGCCGGGCAGAGATGGCCGCGATGCCGATCCTGATTTCATCCGGGCCGAGATTGCGCGCGTAGTCGAATCGTTGCCGAAGCCGCGCGATGGGCGCGACGCTGACTCCGAAATTGTAGCGGCATCGATCACGGCCGCGGTACAGCCGGTTGCGCATGAGTTCATCGAATTGGCTGACGAGTTGCTACGCTCGTTAGAAGATGATGCCGCACTGCCGATCGCTCCACCTAGTCTCAACGTCAACATCGACGGGCGCAAGGTCAGCGGCAAGAGCAGCGGATTAAGCGCGCGTGAACAGTCGGCGATTGGCAATCTGATTGCGTCAACGATCCGAGACACGCTGATGCTTCCGGTCAAGCCGGTGTATGACGACAGCGGCAAACTACTCTACGGGCAGCGCGTGCAGTCGGCCGAGTAGCGATGCCGTACACGGATGCCGGGCGCAACGCGATGCTGTGGAATCTCGCGGCGATGATCTCGCACGTCAGCCTGCACAGCGGCGATCCGACTGAGGGCGATGAGTTATCCGGCGGCGTTTACCGGCGCATGCCGATTGAGTTTCGCGATCCGGTCACGGGCGCAGTACGCAACGAACGCGAGATACGCTTCGAGGTGCCGGAAGGCGCACGTGTGACGCACGTTGGATTCTGGACTTCTTCCATCGGCGGCGAATTGCTGGCGTGGGCTAGTACAAATGAGCATGTGTTTCGAGGGCGCGGCGTGTACGTCGTTGACCTAGCACGCCTGGGTATTTCATAACGGAAAGGATTTCATCATGTCAGCTAGTAATGCCTTTGAAACCTCGCTCTTGGGTCTCGTGTTAACCAACGTCGATGCCGCAAACGTCGGTGACGCGGCCGGCTTGCAGAACAGCGCCACGGCTGGCGTGTTCTGGATTTCGTTGACGGTATCGCCTGGGCATACCGAAGCAGGCGATCAGACCACGAACGAAACCGCTTACACGAATTATGCGCGGCAGGATGAGGCGCGCAATACGACACAGTGGACGGTAACGAATGACACGGCGGACAACGACAACGCGATTGGATTCCCTACTGGCGGCGCATCGGGCGCGACGCTGTTCGGGTTCGGGCTTGGGAGCGACACATCGGGCGCGGGCAATCTGTTCATCATCGGCGACTTGACGGCTACGCTTGCGGTTTCATCTGGAATCACGCCGAGCTTCGCGGCTGGTGCGCTCGATATCGTTCTGGCATAGGAGCAGACAATGAAAGTGAAATTGCTTGAGGACGTAGCCGAAGGCGGGCGCAGTCTAGCCAAGGCGAAAGCGGCGGCGGATGGATTCGGGCTCGGGCGCAATGATCCGAAGTACCCGCGCTTGAAGGTGACGAATACGCGCCGTGGCACGATTGAGTTTCGTAAGGGACTCATCGTGGAGATGACTGCGGAAGGCGCTGATAAGTGGGTGAAGCTAGGGATTGCTGAGGCGGTCAAGTAGCGTGTTCACTCCGCTCCTAGTCGATGTCCGCAGCATTGGTGAGGATGTCGTTATCGCGATTGGGTCGTGGAATCGTCGGCTGCATTTCGAGACGGCGATCCTACTGGCGACGTGGCTGGACGAGTGCGGGCGCGAGGCGAAGGCGTGGTCCGGGAAAAGTGAGCGGATGCTGCGTGCGGTCGGGACGTTGCATGATGCCGGCAACAGCCGCTGGCTCGATGTCGGTCAGCCGAACGATCCGCTGAGCATGCCGCGCGTGAATCGTGATCTGCTGAAGCGCGAGCAGATTGCGGTGCGCGCTGTAGGCGGGACGGTGGAGTTGACGGCGGGGTCTGCACTGGCAACTCTGCCGTATGAAGCTGCGCTGCAAATATCGCAGTGGATTCGAGTACGCGCGAAAGAGTCTCAGGCGCGCGCAGGTGATACCAAGCGGCACTGGAGCAAGGTCATTCGCGAGTTTGTTTGGCGGCGCGGTGCCGCTGTGACGAGGGGATAGCGTGGCTAACGTCCTAAACCGCACGAGCAAGCTGTTCCTCGTCAGCGTCAACACGCCGGACTATCCGCTGATCGATTGGATACACAGCCCGGATTTGTCGGCCGTTGTCGGATTCGCCGAGCGTTACTGGACGATCACGGGCGACGTTGTAACGCTGATGTCGCAGGCTGAGCGCGACGCCGTGGACGCAGCGCTATTGACTGCCGCGCGCGATGCCGCTGCGGCGCAGCTCCAGCAAACCGAGGACGTGCTGCGCGCGTTTATGCTGGCCGTGTTGGACGAGTTGAACCTGCACGCTGATAAGCACAATGCGATCCTCGACGCGATCGACGCGGGCAGCACGTTGGCACAGGTGAAAGCGAACATAGCAGCCGTGACCGATTACCCGGCGCGCACCGAAGCGCAGTTGCGTACATCGGTGCGTAACAAGTTGGGGACGTAGGATGGCGTCCGGGGACATCGTCGGCATCATCAGCATGATCGTTCCGCCTGCGACGTTGGGCGCTTCCGAGGACACGCGGGCGGATGGAAGTACGCCGGTTGCGCATCTGCCGGTCTACGATTTTGACGATACCGCCATCGAATACCTCGATTTTTACGGGCGACTCGAAGGCTACGATGGCGGGGGCTTAACGATCACGGCGGATTGGTCGGCTACCGATACGACCGTAACGCCTCACTCATGCGTATGGGGCGCAGCATTCCGTCGAATTGAGGATGACGCCGAGGATATGGACGGCGCGCATACGTTCGACTTCAACGATGCAACCGCCGATCAGGAAGCAAGTGCATCGGGTGAGCGATCGCGCTTCACCATTACGTTCACGACTGGCGCGGATATGGACTCGCTGACGACAACCGAGGACTTCGTTCTGCGCGTCCGGCGCGACCCAACAAACGGATCGGACAACCTCACGGGTGACGCCGAGTTATGGCCTTTCTCTCTTGTGATTAAGGAAACGTAGGAACATGGCCCGCGACTTCAACGGTTCAACGGATCGGATCGACTACCCAAGTGCGTTCGACACGACCGGGCAGCCGATTACCATCAGCATGTGGGTATGGTTTGACGACAGCGCTCCGGCGGCAAACGAATACCTCTTTAATTCTGCAAGCAGCGGCGGTGGAACAGGGACAATTCTTTTTCAAGAGACAGGAATAGATAGGTCTCTTGTATTTTTCCGTTTAGGATCGACAGCAAAAACGCGTGGTACTGGATCGGCGGCATTCTCTACTGGTACATGGACGCACGTTCTTGCAACTTGCGATGGGGTGATGACAACAGGATCAAGTGCTCACATTTACATCAATGGCACAGTGTTTGATGATGCATCGGCCAATGGCGCAACTGAAACTACGGCCAATAGCGGATTCCAACTCGGCGGAAGATCGTCGGACGATGCGCGGAACTTCGACGGAAGAATAGCTGAGGTTGGAGTGTGGAACCGGGTTGTATCCGCTGGCGAGATAGCGGCACTCGCTAAAGGATTCCCGCCGGATCATTTTCCGTACCTGCTGGAATTTCACGATCCGCTGATTCGCGCAGCAGGAAACAGGCGCGGCGGTGCGGCGACTCTGGACGGGACTACGGTTATCGAGCATCCGCGCGTGATTCGCAGACTGCGGCCGCTCGACGCCAGGCGCTCGATTGCCTACGTCCCGCCGGCCGAGGCAGCGGCACCATCGCTGCACGTCGCAACAACCGGGATGCGCTGGTGAGCACGATCTCCCGCAACTCCGGCACGCGCGTCGAGAAGCGCGCGATTAAGTGGCCGTGCGATGTATGCGCGCGGAGCACCGAACGCGGTTGGCTATGGCTGCCCGGTGGAGATTGGGTACTGTGTCCGCAGTGCGCCGGCAGCGGAGTTATCGACGGCGAGGAAACTCGCCTAACGCAAACGCGCAAGATCATTTTGCCGAGCAGATTAGGGGTGCAGCATGGCTAGGTATGCGTTCGGAATGCGGTCAACGGTTGCGGGAACGAGCGCGCGTGCGCATCTGTCGCTGTTTGCTGTTGCTTCTGTTGGCGGATCAATCCGCGAGGTCGGGGTGTGCAATACGACAACGACGGCGTTTGCTGTGTCTCTGGCAAGGTTCACGAACGCGACGAACGTCGGCGCGGGGCAGACTGAGGCGGAATACGATGAGGCTGCGGCCGCGCCGAGCTGCACCGTGTTCGCCGGGCATAGTGGCGACGGAGGCGTGGGTCAGGTGTTCCGGCAATGGTCATGCGGCGCAGCGATTGGCAGCGGCGTGATCTGGACGTTTGGCGATAAAGGGCTCGTGATCCAGGTTGGGACTGCGAACGGGATAGGGCCGCTAGTGCCGACGGGCACAGGGCAGATTGGCGATGATTATTTAGACTGGGATGAGTGATTTGTGGCCGTTGCAATCACGCAGACTGCGAATCCGGCTGGCGTTGCAACGTCGAGCAGCGTAGCGACCTACACGGGGGTATCGACGGGAACGGCGAGTAATGATCGCGTCATAGCGGTTTGCATCGGCAATGAGGCAGCATCGGCTGGCGCAACTGGCGTAACTATTGATGGCATCGCTATGCGTCTCGCGAACGGCACAATATTCGGCGCGTGCGGTGCATGGATTTATTGGTTAGGGTGGCCTACCGGAACTACGGCAACGATTGCGGTGACGTTCGCTTCGGACGTTCCTGATACGCAAAATCATATTGCTGTGTATTCGATAACGGATGCTAAATTTCCGCCGTTGCTGTCGCAGGTTGATACATCGACGGATATGGATGCAAGCGACCCGCTAACAACGGCAAGCCGCACGATCCCGGTAGGCGGCGGCGTCCTCGCTGTTGCTGCGTGTGCGACCGGAACAGTCGCGAAAACGTGGGCGAATATCACGGAGGATATCGACGCCAATGCCGGTACGTTCCGTTTCACGACAGCGACGACGACAACGGGGGGAACGGTGACGATGACGTGTACCGGCGGAACGAATAATGAGGATGGCGTGCTTTCGTACATCATCTTGGAGCCGCAAGCGATCCCTGATCTAACCGTCTCGCCAATGACGCCAGCGATGCGCTAATGGCAACAACGCGCTATCCGGTCCGGTATGTTTCTCCGGATCGGCGTGCGCGCGTCTCGCGTTCGATCGGTGGACTAGAGCCGGCGGCTGGTGACGCGCTCGCAGGAACAGCAACACTCGCATTTACCAGCACTGGCACGCTGACCGGCGACGGCGCCTTAGTCGGCAGCAGCACGTTAGCGTTCACGCCGACGGCAACGCTACTCGGTGACGCGCCGATCCTTGGTACAGCGACGCTGGCGTTTACCGGATCGGCAACGCTAGTCGGTGACGGTGCATTAGCGGGCACGGCGACAATCACATTCACGCCGACGGCCACGTTAGTCGGCGATGGCATCCTCGCCGGTACGAGCACGCTAGAGTTTCAACCGACGGCAACGCTGTTAGGCGACGCGCCGCTGTTGGATGGCAGCGCGACGATTGCGTTTGCGCCTACGGGCACGATGCTAGGCGATGCGCAGATTGCCGGCACGAGCACGCTTGTATTCACGCCGACGGGTACGCTTACCGGAACAAGCGACATTGTTGGCACAAGCACCATCACGTTTACGCCGACTGGCACGCTGTTAGCGGATGGTGTCCTAGCCGGCAGCAGTACGCTGCTGTTTACGCCAACAGGCACGTTGGCAGCGAACGGCATACTCGAAGGCAGCAGCACAATCGAGTTCACGCCTACGGGCACCATGCTTGCGGCCGGGGCGCTCGCTGGTTCGTCTACGCTGGCGTTTGCGCCTACCGGTACGGTCGTCGCGGCGGGCGCGTTGCTTGGCAGCAGCACGATTGCGTTTACCGTTACCGGCACATTCGATGCAACGGGCGCGTTGCTCGGCACTTCGACGATTACGTTTACGCCAGCGGCGACGATGCTGGCAGCCGGTGCGCTGGCCGGATCAACGACGGTTGCATTTACCGGCGAAGGCGATCTGACCGGAGTCGCAGCCGGTGCGATTGCTGGTAGTGCAACGCTGGCATTCTCGGCGACGGGTACGCTGAGTGCGGAAGGTACGCCGGAGCAGCCGCCAGCGAACATTCTGGTAGGCGCGAAGTTCCCGTTCCCGCGTTTATCGCCACGCGAGGAAATCGAGATTGCGCACGGTAGCGTTGAGGTAACGGCCGATGCGTCAATGCTGATCGTCGGCCACAAGTCGGTTGAATATCCGCCTGATGCAGAGGTTGTCGCGCTGCTGGCGATGGTGTGATTAACGTGAACTTTGGAGCCGCAATGCCGATAGCTGAACTGTCCGGGCGCGATCTCGGGCGCAGGATATTCGCGGGCATCCGCTCCTACATTGCGCGCTCGGTCGGTGATTTGCACGCGCGCATGGAAACGATGCAGCACGCGATTGATAACACGCCGACCGTGGAATTGATGCGCGGTGAAATCGAGGCGGCGATCGGTGCCTTGCAACTACCGCTGCAGCCGGCAACCGATCCGGCAGCCACGCAGGAGGCGCTAGAGCGCATCGTAGCCAGCAGGGTAGCCGAGTGGGCATTAGACTTCGAGCGCCGCGCGCAGACGTTGCTACAGGGCGCAATGGATCGAATCCCGGTGCCGGCGAATGGGGCCGATGGCAAGGATGGCAGAGATGGCAACGACGGGCGGAACGGATCGGACGGGCGGAACGGTATCGACGGCGGCAGCATCGAGGACTTTGACATCGGGTTAGAGGGTCGCATCCTGACCGTGGCAATGAAAATAGGCGGGCAGGTCGTGAGTCGGGCGGTACGCCTAGACATTCCAATCGAGCGCGGCGTATACCAGTCCGGCAAAACGTATGAGCGCGGCGACATCGTGACTTATGCCGGATCATCGTTCATTGCGCAGCGCGATACCACGGGCACGGAAAAGCCGGAAGCGTCACAGGCGTGGCGATTGATGGTGAAGCGCGGGCGTGACGGGAAGGATTCGGAATGATTAAAGCATTCGGCATCACGTTCATTGCCGGCGCAGCCGGTGCGTTCGTGGTTTGGTTTGCTGGTTGGGCGGCTGGTGAACTAGCACCGAGTTGGGCTATCGCCATTGGATATCTAACGATGTCCAGCGCGGTGTCGTTCAAATGATCCTCGCCAAAGTCGTTGCCGCGCCGACGAGTGAGCCGCTGACGTTGGCCGAGTGTTACGCGCATCTGCGGGTCGACGCGGTAGACAGCGACGGGCGGCCGGATGATGATCTGATAACGGCACTGATTACCGCGGCGCGGGAGTATTGCGAGAATTTCACGGGGCTATCGCTGGCGTTGAAGGATTACGAAGTCAGGCTTGCAGAATTCCCGGACGAGATTGAACTGCCGCATCCTCCGTTCGTGTCGCTGCTGAATGGGATCACGATCAGCGATGAGACTAGCGACAACGCGATCGATGAAGACTTATACACGACCGACGATTACACCTATGAGTACGCGGTTCTATATCCGGTGAACAGTTGGCCGACACTCGCCACGGGTAACACGGTTCGCATTCGGTATCGTGCAGGATACGGGGATGAGTCGGAAGCGGCGGGGCATGTGCCGACAACAATCAAGCACGCGATGCTGCTGCTGATCGGTCACTGGTATGGCAATCGCGAGGCGGTCAACGTAGGCAACATCATTACGCCGTTTGACTTCGCGGTAGAGGCGCTGCTTCGTCCGCATCGGGTCCGTCTCGGCATGGCATGACGCTGGAGAAACTGCGCGGGCGGTGGAGTGGGCGCACGGTAGTCTGCATCGCAAGCGGGCCGAGTCTCACCCAAGAGGATTGCGACCTAGTACACGCATCCGGGCATCCGACGATAGTCGTTAATCTGTCGTTTCGGCGGGCGCTTTGGGCGCACATCCTGTTTGCAATGGATGCCGCATGGTGGGCCGAGTACGGTAAAGAGGTCGTCGCATCGTTCCCCGGTGAGCGGTGGGGCTACGTGCGCGTGCCGGCTGAGTACGGCGTGATCGCGACCAAGGGCGATCTCTATCCGCGAGGTTGGGGCAACAGCGGCAGCTTCGCCATTAGCCTAGCCGTCGTTGCGCGGGCCGCGAAGATTGTGCTGATAGGCTACGACTCGCAGCTCGGGCCGCACGGCGAGAAGCATAGCCACGAGGATTACCCGGAGCGCATGGGGAACGCGCACAGTATCAAGCGCTGGCCGTATCAGTTCGAGTTGATCGGGAAGTACGCGGCGCAGCACGGGGCGCGGGTGGTGAATTGCTCGCGGGCCACGGCGTTGACGTGCTTTGAGCGTGGGGAGTTGGCGGCGGAGCTGGCGACTTGAAGATCGTTCGCGGAAACTCCGGCATCGGCGACTCGCTTTACGTGCGCGCTGTCGTCGAGTATTTCTTGCGGGATGGTGAACGGGTAACGGTCTGCGCGAATCATGCCGAGATATTCTACGGACTCGATTGCAAGATCGAGGCGCATCGCCGGGACAGAGTGACGACGCACGCGGTTTACACGACTCGGAAGAGCCGCACTGATAGCAATCAGTGGCAGGACGTGTGCATTCAAGCGGGAATCCCGGCTGATACGCCATTATGTTTCACGTGGCAATGTCGCAATCCTGCATTGATTCAGGAGCTGCGCGCGAAGGCTAACGGGCGGCCGCTGATCCTCGTGCACGGCGGCAGAACACCGATGGGTCGCAAGGACGGATTCGGCAAGGAACTGCTACCGAACAAGGCCGCGTTCGATGCCGTGCTGAGCGCGCTAGGCGACTGCTACACCGTCCGAGTAGGCAAGGGTGCAGACGCGTACCCGCTGCCGGTGTCGATCGATCTTAACGGCGCTACGTCGGTATCGGAGTTGATGGACTTGGGCCAAGCGTGTGATGCGGTAGTCGGGCAATGCAGTTTCGCTATCCCGTTGGCCGAAGGATTCGACAAGCCGGCTATCTTCGTTTGGGCGGCGGCTGGATTCAAGGCGCAGCACGCCTACATCCGGCAGATCAGGCCGGAGAAGGTACTAAGCAGCGAGCGATCGGCGTTCGTGCTCGATTCGTGGTCACGAGAACAAATCATCGAGGAGGTGCATGCGTTTCGTCTCAATCTCTGAGGTCGTCAACATCTTCAGGGATAGGTCCGTGGTTATTGTCGGCAGTGGGCCGAGCTGTGCGCAGAATCCGCCTGAGTTCGTCGACCGGCATGATCTCGTGGTCCGGGTGAATAACTACCGGATCGGCATCGGGCAGGGTAAACGCTGCGACGTGTTCTATTCGTTCTTCGGCAGCAGTATCCGCAAGACCGCGGCGCAGTTGTTGAAGGACGGCGTGCGGCTCTGCATGTGCAAGTGTCCGAACAGTAAGCCAGTCGAATCGATGTGGCACGATATCAACGGGAAGCAGAACGGCGTCGACTTCCGCTACATCTACCGGGCGCGGGCGCAGTGGTGGCCGTGCGATACCTACGTGCCGGATGACGAAATGTTCCTGCGCAATTTCAATCTACTCGGGCGGCATATTCCGACGACGGGATTCGCGGCGATTCTGGACGTACTGCGGTGCGGGCCGCGCAGCGTGACGTTGACGGGATTCGACTTTTTCGCGAGCGGGTTGCATAACGTGTCCGAAAAATGGAGGCCGGGTGATCCTAATGATCCGATCGGACATCGGCCGGAGTTGGAACTGGCGTGGCTCGTGCGTAATGCCAGTAGTTACCCGTTGCATTTCGATCCGCAACTAGAACGGAGAATTGAATCGATGAGGGCAGAGGTGGTGCAGTGAGTGACATACGGGAGCGCATCATCGAAATCCACGGCGCTGACATCCTCAGAAAATCCGCGATGAATATCCGCGGCGGTGCTGGCGTGTTTCAGCAGTGTTTACAAAACAAGGGCTACCGGCGCGCACTCGAAATCGGAACCTATCGCGGCGTCTCGTCGGCAGAGATGGCGCAGTACGTCGAGCGGGTGATAACCATCGATCTGAAACACGGCCGGCTCGAACAGTCAGGCGAGAATTGGCAGCGTTACCAGTTCTGGGATTCTCTCGCGGTCTACAACGTCGAACTGATCCTAGTGGAAGACGATGCAGAAAAAGCCGCTGTTGTGAACGGTCTCGATTTCGACTTCGCCTTCATCGACGGCGCGCACGATAAACGGGTCGCCGATGATTTCGCGCTAGTGAAGCGCTGCGGTCGTGTCCTATTCCACGACTACGACCGGCGCGGCGTGCAGGGGCAGGATGACGTGTGCGATTTCGTGGACTCGCTGCCGAAGGAACAGATTCAGAAAATGGATATTTTCGCCTTGTGGACGGCGCCATGATCTTTAACTACAAAGGCGCGCACTACCCGACGTACCTACGAGAAGGCAACGCGCAGCGATTCGTGCAACCGTCTGCGCTGCACTTCTGCAAAGGGAAGGGGCTGGACGTAGGCGCTGGCAAGTGGCCGCTGCCTGGGGCGGTGCCGGTTGATGTCAGCAGCGGCGGCGATGCGTTGAAGCTCCCGGACGGACAGTGGGATTACATCTTCAGTTCGCATTGTCTGGAACATCTGGCGAATCCGATTCTCGCACTGGAGCATTGGAAGGCGAGATTGAAAACGGGCGGCGTGCTGTTCCTGTATTTGCCTCATCCCGATATGGTGTACTGGCGCCCGCAGTTTTGCCGCAAGCATTTGCATATGTTTCGGCCGCGGGACGTTGCCGATACGTTGCGCGATCTCGGCTTCGTCGGCGTGATACAGAGCGAACGCGATTTGGCATGGTCGTTTGCCGTCGTCGGGTTCAATGGCGCGGTCAAGGTCGAGCCATGATCGACTCGTGGCCGTTGAATGAGGCGGGTAACAAGATCGCTGGCGACATCACGCATGGCGCGTGGTCGAATCCGGCGCTCAAGAAAGTGTTGCATCAGTTCGGGCAGACTGCCTTCGCGCGGTCCAGCGCGTGCATGGAGTTTGAAGCGTTTCTCGTGCGCGTCGGTGCGCGGGGTCGGTGCGCTTTGGAGATCGGCACGTTTTACGGCGTATCGGCGATTGTACTGTCGCAGTATTTCGAGCGGGTGATCTGCGTCACGATAGACGTGGCCGGCGCCAAAGATATGAAATACCAGATGGTGAACTTCCTCGGGATCAAGAACATAGACTTCTACGATGTAGCGACGAATGCCGACAAGAAGCGCCTCGTCGATTCGTTTGATTTCGATTTCGCCTACTCTGACGGCGATCACGTCAACGACACAATCGACGACTGGAACATGGTACGGCGCTGCGGGCGTGTGATGTTCCACGAGTATTGGCCGATCCAGCCGGCGGTGTGGAACCTCGTTAACTCGCTGCCGCAGGATGAGGTGCAGCGGGCGCACTACGATTGCTTCGCGTATTGGGAACGGAAGCGCACGCGTGGATAAGTTCATCAGCCTATACCGTTCGCGCGCTGACGGAGATCTGATGATCGCGGATGATCGGGGCGTAGCGTTCGCTCGGGATATGTACGCCGATCGCGTCGAGTACGGTGACGCGTATTGGCAGAAGGTGATGGCTTACGAGGATACGGACATCGCGCGCGACGTTAACGCGGGGCGGTGCGAGATGCTGAAGAGGCATCTGCGAAACAACGCGATCGTGATCGACGTGGGCGCCGGCACTGGCGCCTTCGTGCGGGCGGCTCGGGCG
>Ga0137449_1000046_pt1 | contig 13873 bp, 14 predicted proteins | sample EasRivERMGT436_2_FD_104905 | JGI IMG/M metagenome (GOLD analysis project Ga0137449, IMG submission 104905) | Soil microbial communities from meander-bound floodplain in the East River, Colorado, USA - East River MetaG ERMGT436_2 | ecosystem: Environmental > Terrestrial > Soil > Floodplain ... | reverse complement strand
TCACCGCCTCGCAGTACGTACGCAGCCTGCAGTCGCGCATCGCCGTGATCCGCTAGGGGACTCCATGATCCTGCTCAAGAACGTCAGCAAGTGGTACGGCGACTTCCAGGTGCTCGCCGAATGCTCCACCGAGGTCGCCAAGGGCGAGGTGGTGGTGGTGTGCGGTCCCTCGGGCAGCGGCAAGTCTACGTTGATCAAGTGCGTGAACGGCCTAGAACCGTTCCAGAAGGGCGAGATCACGGTGGACCGCATCCCGGTGGGCGACCCGCGCACCGATCTGCCCAAGCTGCGCGCGCGCGTGGGCATGGTGTTCCAGCATTTCGAGCTGTTCCCGCACATGAGCGTGCTGAAGAACCTCACGCTGGCGCAGGTGAAGGTGCTGGGCCGCAGCGACGAGGAGGCGCGCGACAAGGGCCTGAAGCTGCTCGAGCGCGTGGGCCTCACGGAGCACCGGGACAAGTACCCCGGCAACCTTTCCGGCGGCCAGCAGCAGCGCGTGGCGATCGCGCGCGCCCTTTGCATGGACCCCATCGCCATGCTCTTCGACGAGCCGACCTCCGCGCTCGATCCGGAGATGATCAACGAGGTGCTCGACGTGATGGTCGAGCTCGCGCGCGAAGGCATGACCATGATGGTGGTCACGCACGAGATGGGCTTCGCGCGCAAAGTGGCGCACCGCGTGATCTTCATGGACGCCGGCCGCATCGTGGAGGATGCGCAGAAGGAAGAGTTCTTCGGCACGCCGCGTTCCGAGCGCGCCCAGCTGTTCCTCTCCAAGATCCTGCACCATTGAATAGAGGACGTCTTCGCGCTTTGGGTGCGCTGTCGGGAAGTCCAGCGACGGCCACTTGACCCCCGCACGAAGAAGCGTCGCCGCGCTTGTCGCCGCGACGGTCGCAAACCTGCCGTTCGGCACGCTTTATGCCTTCAGCGTGTTCCTGAAGCCGATGGAGGCGCTGCTCGGGGCGACGCGGGCGGAGATGAGCTTCGTCTTCGGGCTCGCCACCGTGACCCTCACGCTGGGCATGAACTTCGCGCCGCAGCTCTACCGGCGGCTCTCCCCCGCCGCGCTCGCCATCGCGTGCGGCCTCTCGAGCGGGGCGGGGCTGTGGCTCGCCGCGTCGGCGTCGAGCATCGTGCAGTTCGCGCTCGGCTACGGGGTGCTGTTTGGGCCTGGGGCGGGCGTGCTGTTCATCGTGGGGCAACAGGCGGTGAACCAGACCGTCCGCAAGCGGCGCGGACTCGCCAACGGCTACGTGGTGAGCCTCTACCCCTTGGGCGCGATGCTTGGCGCACCGGTCTTTGGCTGGACCATCCTGGCCTTCGGAGTGCAGCCCACGCTCGCTGGCCTAGGAGTCGTCGTACTGACCGCGTGTGCGATCGCGGCAGTCCTTTTGCGGGCCGCCAAGATCCAGATGCTGGATGCGACCTCCGCGGAGGTCGCGGAAGGCAGGCTTGGAGGCACGTTCTACCTGCTGACTGCCGTGTTCTTCCTTGCCGCGGCCGCGGGCCTGACGGTCCTCAGCCAGGCCGCTGCGATCGTGCAAGCCTACGGCGGCGTTGCCGCGCTGGCGGTGGGAGCGACGACCTTCATCACCGGCGCTGTGGGCGCCGCGCGCATCGCCGGCGGTTGGCTCGTCGATCACTTTGCGGCCGCGCGCGTCGGCGTCGGTGCGCACGCTTGCTCGCTCGCGGGCGCACTGATGCTGACTCTCATGCCGACCCCGGGGACCGCAGTCCTGGGCCTTGGCCTGATCGGGGTGGGTTACGGCATCGTATCCGGGCTCGCTGCCGGCGCCATTGCACAGTATTGGCACAAGAACCAGTTCGGTCTCGTCGCCAGCCGCCTTTACATCGCGTGGTGCGCGGCGGCAATCAGCCTGCCGGTCCTCGCGGGCGCGCTATTTGACCGCACGGGCAGCTACGCATCCGCGATGTGGGTCGCCGCGGGGATCAACGTCCTCGGCGTGCTCATCGCCCGCATGCTTCCATCCGCAAATATCAGGGGATCATGACGCGGGACCGTGTGGTGCGCGCCCTTGTGCGGCTACGTCCTGGCCGCGACTTACGTCGCAGTCGGGCACCCCGCGTTGCGGCTACACTGACGCGCCAATCGAACTCGACGGGGAGCGACGAGTGAGTACCGTAGCATTTCTCGGCCTGGGCGCCATGGGTTCGCGCATGGCGATGAACCTGCACGCCGCAGGCCACCAGCTGCGCGTCTGCAACCGGGACCGTGCAAAGACGAAGCCATTCGCGGAAAAGGGCATCGAGGTATGCGACTCGCCCGCCGCCGCGGCGCAGGGCGCGGAGTTCGTGGTGTCGATGGTCGCCGACGACGCGGCAACACGCGCGGTGATGCTCGGTGTCGAGGGCGCGCTCGCGGGCGCCGCCGCGGGGACCGTGCTCATCGATTCCAGCACCAACACGCCGGCGATGGCGCGCGAGGTCGCGCAGGCGGCCGCTGCCAAGGGCTGCGCGTATCTCGATGCGCCAGTCTCGGGATCGCTCGCGCAGGCGCAGGGCAAGGAGCTGGTCTTCATGGTCGGCGGCGACAAGGCGGCCTTCAACAGGGCGCAGCCACTGTTCGCGGCGATGGGCCGGCTCTCCAGGCACATGGGCGGCTCCGGCGCAGGCGCCACGATCAAGCTGATCAACAACATGCTTTCGGGCACCGTGACCGCGGCGCTTGCGGAGGCGGCACAGGTGGCTGAGGCCGCGGGCGTCGAGCGCGATGCGGCGCTCGAGATCCTCGGCGAGGGCGCGGCCGGCTCGCGCCTGCTGAAGGCCAAGCTGCCCAAGATGTTCAAGCGCGACTTCGCGCCGCAGTTCCAGCTCGAGCTGATGGAGAAGGACCTGCGCTACTTCCTGCTGCTCGCCCAGGAGCTGGACCGCCCGGTGCCGCTGGCGTCGCTCGTGCGCAGCCAGTTCCAGGCCGCGCGCCGCGGCGCGCTCGGCAAGCTCGACTCCTGCGCGGTGTTCCTGCAGGCGGCGGGCGAGAAACCGGCTTCTTGAGCGCAGAACGCTTCCTGCGCGCGTGCGCCGATGTGCGCGCGCTGTTCGCGCTGTTCGCCGTCTCCGGCTTCACCGGCCTGGTGTACGAGTCGGTGTGGTCGCACTACCTCAAGCTGTTCCTCGGTTCGGCGGCCTTCGCCCAGTCCTTCGTGCTCGCCGCCTTCATGGGCGGCATGGCGCTCGGCGCCTGGCTGGCGAGCCGCTGGAGCGCGCGCGGCGGCAACCTGCTCGCCGCCTATGCCTGGATCGAGGCGCTGATCGGCAGCGCGGCGCTGGTGTTCCACGAGGTCTTCGTGTCCCTGACCGACGCTTCACTGGTGCACGTCCTGCCGGCGCTGGGTTCGCCCGATGCGGTCGAGGCCTACAAGTACGCGCTGAGCGCACTGCTCATCGTGCCGCAGACGGTGCTGCTCGGCATGACGTTCCCCTTGATGAGCGGCGCCGTGCTGCGCCGGCACCCGACCGACGCCGACGGGCGCGCGGCGGGCGGTCACCGCATCGCCATGCTGTACTTCACCAACTCGATCGGCGCCGCGGCCGGCGCGCTGCTGTCGGCGTTCTGGCTGCTCGGCGCGCTCGGCATGCCTGGCACCATGCGCCTTGCCGGGGCGCTCAACCTGGCGCTGGCGGCCGTGGTCCTCGCGCTCGCACGCACGGGCGGCGAACGGCCGCTGCGAGCGGTTCCGGCCGAGGGCGCACAGCCCGCCGCCGCGCCGCTGGTGCGTCTGTTCCTCGCTGCCGCCTTCGTCACCGGCGCCGCGTCCTTCATCTACGAGATCGCGTGGATCCGCATGCTTTCCCTGGTGCTCGGTTCCTCGTTCCAGGCCTTCGAGTTGATGCTCTCCGCGTTCATCACCGGGCTCGCTCTCGGCGGACTGTGGATCCGCAAGCGCATCGACCGCATCGCCAACCCGGTGCGGTTCTCCGGTTTCGTGCAGCTCGCGATGGGGCTCGCCGCGCTCGCCACGGTGTTCGTCTACCACGCGAGCTTCGGCTGGATGGAGTGGGCGCTGCAGGCGGTGCAGCGCAACGAGGCCGGCTACCCGCTGTTCAACCTGTTCAGCCACGCCGTCGCCTTCGCCGTCATGCTGCCGGCGACCTTCCTCGCCGGCATGACGCTGCCGCTGTTCACTCACGTGCTGATGCGCGGCGGGTATGGCGAGCGCGCCATCGGCCAGATCTACGCCAGCAATACGCTCGGCGCGATCGTCGGCGTGCTGGCCGCCGTGCACCTGCTGGTGCCCGAGGCCGGGCTCAAGGTCACGCTGGTCCTCGGCGCGGCGATCGACGCCCTGCTGGGCGGGTTCCTGCTGCGCTGGTCGGGAACGCGCCTGCAGCGCGCGGAGGCATTCGCCGCGGTCATCGTCGGCATGGTGGCCGCGACGATCACCGCGCGCGCCGCCTCGCTGGAGCCCGAGCTGCTCGCCTCCGGGGTGTTCCGCTACGGCAAGGCCGATCCGCAGAGCAACCGCGTCATGTACTACCGCGACGGCAAGACAGCGTCGGTGGCGGTAACCACCACCCCGGCCGGCACGCGCATCATCAGCACCAACGGCAAGCCGGACGCCGCCATCCAGATGGACCCGTCGCAGCCGCGCAACGAGGACGAATACACGATGACGCTCCTTGGCGCGCTGCCGCTGCTCGCCAAACCGGAGGCGAAGACCTTCGCCAACATCGGCATCGGCTCGGGGCTCACCGCCGAGATCGTGCTGTCGCATTCCGGGCCGAGCGCCGTGGACACCATCGAAATCGAGCCGGCGATGGCCACCGGTTCCCTCGCCTTCCATCCCCGCGTCGACCGGCTGTTCCGCGACCGGCGCGCGCGCGTATTCTTCGAGGACGCGAAGAGTTATTTCGCGCGCCACGGCGGCCGCTACGACGTGATCATCTCGGAGCCCTCCAATCCCTGGGTGAACGGGGTGGCGAGCCTGTTCACCGCCGAGTTCTACCGCGACACGGCGCGCCACCTGGCGCCGGGCGGCCTGTTCGTGCAGTGGCTGCACTTCTACGAGCTCGACGACCGGCTGCTCGGCTCGATGTTCGCGGCGCTCGACGCGACTTTCGGCGACTACGACGTCTACCAGGTGAGCGCCGGCGACCTGGTGGTGCTGGCGGTGCGCGAGGGGCGCGTGCCCGTGCCGCGCGCGCTGCCGGCGGGGGAAGCGGGTTTTCGCGCGGAGCTGGCCAAGATCGGCATCGATGGCCTCGAGCAGGTGCTGGCGCGGCGCATCGCCAACAAGCGGCAGGTCGCGCCGCTGTTCGCGCAGTTCCGGCCGCCGGTGAACTCGGATTACTACCCCGTGGTGCAGCTCGAGGCGACGCGCGCGCGCTTTGCCCGGCGCAGCGCTGGCGCGCTCGTCGACCTGGCCAACACCACGGTGCCGATCAACGAGATGCTCGGCGGCCTCGAGGTTGCCTACCTCACCAGGCCGCACGCGGGCGGCAACGCGACGCGCATCACGCAGATGAACGGCGCGCTCGAACTGCACGCTGCGCTTGCCAAGGGCCGCACTGCCACCGACCGCACGCCGCCGCTGCCGGCGGTGGCGCTCCGGCAGCCTGGCGCCCTGTGCGCACGCGAACCCGCGCGCTTCACCCTCGAGCAGCTGCACGCGGCCGCGCTGCTGACGCTGTCGCACCTCGGGCCCGCCCAGCGGCGCGAGCTGTGGATTGAGCCTCGCTGGCTCGGCTGCCCGTTGGCCCAGACGGCACCGGTGGTGCGCGCGCGCTTCGGCGTCTACCGCGCGATCGCCGAGCGCAATGCGCCCGCCATGCTCCAGCGCTCGCGCGCCCTGCTCGAAGGCCCGTCGGTGCACGGGTTGGATTGGGCACGCTTCCTTCTTCTCACGGCCATGCTCGGCGCGCACGCCTCGGGCCAGGGCGACGAGGCGCGCCGCCTGTGGCAGGCACATGCGCCGTCCCTCCACGCCGCCGGGATCTCGCCGGTCGAGGTCTACCTCGCCACCTGGCGCTAGCGGAGCGATTCCGGGATTTTGTAGTCCGGGTAGCGCTTCCTGAACTCGGCGAGGCTCTCGTCAGCTTCGCGCGTGCGTCCCTCCTTGCGCAGCTCGGCGATCCGCGCGAGCCAGACTTCGGGCGTGAGCGGGGCCGACGACAGCTTGGCCGCACTTTCCGCGCGCATCCGCGGCTCCGCTGCGGCACCTGCCACTGCGGCGTCGGCAGCGGCGGCTGCGCGCGCCGCTGGTCTTGCGCCTTCCTGCACCGGAGCCGGCGCCGCAGCCTTTGCCGTGTCGGAGGCGGACGCAGCAGGCGCGGCCGCCCTTGCCAACTCCCGCGAGGGCGCTGGTGCCACTGGCTTCGCTGCCTCGGCGGCGGGCGCTGGCGCCGCCGGCCTGGGCGTCGGCATTACCTGCGGCGCGAGCGCGACCGATTCCGCGTCGGGCCGCTGCGGCAGCATGCGCAGCGTCACGCCGACGGCAAGCACCAGCACCGCGGCGATCGACAGGGGAACGCGCCAGCGCGACGGACGCCTGCGCGCCGCCGCGAGAATCGCCTCGTCCAGCGCGCGCGGCGGCTCGTCGCTGCCGAGGGCGCGGTAGCCCGCCGATACCTTCTCGTCGCGTTCCGTCTCAGCCATCGCCCATGGCCTCGCGCAGCTTCGCCAGCGCATAGCGCAGGCGGCTCTTCGCCGCTTCTTCCGTCGCGCCGGTCGCCGCAGCGATCTCAGCGAGCGTCATGCCGCTTTCCTCGTGCAGGAGGAACGTTTCGCGCTGCAGCTCGGGCAGCGCGGCAAGCGCCGCAGCGAGCCGCTGCAGGTCCTGCCGGCCCTCGGCGCGCGGCTCCGGCTCGTAGGCGCGCGGCGCCGGGGGATCCGCGTCGTCCGCCTCGACCAGTTGCAGGCCGCGCTTGCGCCAATGGTCGGTAATACGGTGGTGCGCAATGGTATAGAGCCAGGTGGTGAACTTCGCCTGGATGGAGTAGCGGCCGCGCGCCTCGATCACCCGCATCCAGATCTCCTGGTAGAGCTCCTCCGCCAGTGCGTGCACCTTCACGGAGCGCAACACGAAGCGGTAGAGCGGCCCTTTGTGCCGCACATAGAGCGTTTCGAAGGCCCCGGCGTCGCCGTGCCGGTAGGCGAGCATCAACTGTTCGTCCGGGGCCTCCACCCCGCCAGTTTACGCGCCGGAGGACGGCGTCACCCACGGCAGCATGCCGACCGGATCCGGCACGAATCCCGGGAACGGGCGCGGATGGCGCGGCGCCTCGCGGATCACGCCCAGCGCGACGAGATTGCGATGGCTGTCGTAGTGGATGGTGATGGTTTCCGCCGGGTGGCTCGAAGCGCGCTCGAACTCGACCTGGCGCGCAGGCGAGGCCTCGCTGCGACCGTGGCCGGTGCCGAGCAATTCGGCCGACTTGGCGGCATCGGCCGCCGCTCCCCCGCGCGAGCGCGCTTCGGCACGCGGCGCGGGCGCGATCTCGCTGATCGGCTGCGGCGGCAGTTGCTTCTTCCGGTACAGCGCGACGCCGATCACGCCGACGTGCTCAGGCCGGCCGGTGCGCGCGGCGTAGGAATCGGCGAGCTCGGTGAAGTAGAACGCCGCCGTGCGCGAGAGGTTCTTGCGCCAGCCCTTTATGTCGACGCCGCCCCAGGGCCCGAGCACGTAGCCGCTCTGCAACGGGTGCGCCGTCTCGCCGGTGACCACGTTGACGCCGTCCACCGACATCACCGCGAGCACTTCCGCGCCCTGCCGGTTGCGCACCGTGACCTGGTACTCGTTGCCGGGCTTGCCCACCACGTAAGCGCGGCCTTCGTGCCACACCACGGGCAGCCGCCGGTTCTCGCTGCGGTCGAACACGTTCACGTCCGCGAGGCTGCCGACCGCCAGCGCCTGCGTCGAAAGCGCGAGCGCGACTGCCGCGCCCAGGAGCTTGAGGGATATCATGCCGATTCCTTCACAATGTGCGGCCGGCCACCATGGCCGTCCGTCAAACCATGAAACGAATCCGCCCCGGAAAAGGGTTAACATGCGCGCTTTTTTCCGCGCCCAGGACATGACCAAGCCTACTTACGACTGCTCGAAATGCCCCGCCTACTGCTGCAGCTACCCGGAGATCGAGGTGTCGAAGGCGGACATCGCGCGGCTGGCGCGCCATTTCGGCGTGACCGAGGACGTGGCCGAGGAGCGCTTCACGAAGCTCGAGCGCGAGGAGAAGGTGCGCATCCTGCGCCACCGCGAGGACGAGCACTTCACCTCGGTGTGCATGTTCCTCGACCGCCAGTCGCGCAGCTGCACGGTCTACGAGGCGCGCCCGCATACCTGCCGGGGCTATCCCTACAGCGCGCGCTGCGGCTACTACGAGTTCCTCAAGTTCGAGCGCGAGCACCAGGCCGACGATAATTTCGTCGCCACCACGTAGGCTGGGCCTTGGCCCAGCCTACCGGCTGCGTTCCAGGGCCTGCTTGCGAATCCCGGACAGCGTGTTGGTGGTGGTGATGGCGTCCGGGTCGATCCGCAGTTCGATCAGCGCCGGCTTGCCCGAGGCGCGCGCGCGCTCGAAGGCCGGCGCGAACTGGTCGGTGGTCTCCACCAGTTCGCCGTGCCCGCCAAAGGCGCGCGCATAGGCGGCGAAGTCGGGGTTCTTGAGTTCGGTCCCCGATATCCGTCCAGGGTATTCGCGCTCCTGGTGCATGCGGATGGTGCCGTACATGCCGTTGTTCACAACCAGGACGATGATGGGCGCGCCATACTGCGCGGCGGTGGCGAGTTCCTGGCCGGTCATGAGGAAATCGCCGTCCCCGGTGACGGCCACCACGGTGCGCTGTGGCGCCGCGAGCTTCGCCGCCACCGCAGCCGGCAGGCCGCAGCCCATCGAGCCGTTGGTCGACCCAAGCTGCGTGCGGAACCCCTTGTAGCGATAGAAGCGGTGCACCCAGCCGGAGAAATTGCCCGCGCCGCCGCAGACGATCGCGTCCTCGGGCAGGTTGTCGGACAGCCAGCGCACGATGTTGGCGTACTGGAGCTTGCCCGGCATCGGCTGCGGCTCGCTCCACGCCAGGTACTCCCCGCGCGCCTGCTGCGTGCGCGCCGCCCATCTCGCGCCGTCGAGCTTCACGTGCGGGAGGGCTTCCACGAAGCGCGCCATGCCCGAATTGATCGGCAGCATCGCGTGGTACACGCGGCCCAGCTCCTCGGCGCCACCGTGCACATGAATGAGCACCTGGCTCGGCAGCGGCGCCTGGAAGAGTGAATAGCCGCCAGTGGTCATTTCGCCCAGGCGCGCGCCGATGACCAGCACCACGTCCGCCTCACGCACGCGCTGCGCCAGTTGCGGGTTGATGCCGATGCCGACGTCGCCCGCGAAGCTCGGGCTGCGGCTGTCGAGCAGGTCCTGGCAGCGGAAAGAGGTGCCGGCCGGAAGCTGCGAAGCCTCGAGCCAGGCGCGCAGGCCCTCGCAGCTCGCGCGGTCCCAGCCGCCGCCGCCGATGATGACGAAAGGCCGCACTGCGCCTTGCAGCATCCTCTGCAGCTCGCGCATGTCGGCTGCCGAGGGCGCCGGGCGCACGGTCTTGTAGTGCGGCACGTCGGCCACAGCGGCTTCCGCGAACAGCATGTCCTCGGGCAGGGCGAGCAGCACTGGGCCGGGCCGGCCCGCCATCGCCGTATGAAAGGCGTGGCTCACGTACTCGGGGATGCGCTCGGTGCGGTCGATCTGCGCCACCCACTTGGTCATCGGCCCGTACATGCGCCGGTAGTCGATTTCCTGGAACGCCTCGCGTTCTGCGAAATCGCTTCCCACCTGCCCCACGAACACCACCATTGGCGTGGAGTCCTGGAAAGCCGTGTGCACGCCGACCGCGCCGTTGGTGGCGCCGGGGCCGCGCGTCACGAACAGCACCCCCGGCTGGCCGGTGAGCTTGCCGTAGGCCTCCGCCATGTAGGACGCACCGCCTTCCTGGCGGCAGATGACGAACTTCAGCTGCTCGCGCACGTCGTAGAAGCCGTCGAGCACCGGCAGGTAGCTTTCGCCAGGCACACCGAACGCCATCTTCACGCCATGGCCGACCAGCGCGTCGGCGAGGATGCGCCCTCCGTGGCGGACTTTCAGATCATGCTTCAAGAAAATTCGCCTTCATGAGCGCGCGAACAGCAGCGCGGCAGCGTAGGCCGCCGCGCCCAGCGCAGTGCATGCCAGGATCCAGCCCGACAGCCCGGGATGCGCTTCAACCAGCCTGTCGAGCGTCAGACGCATGTCATCCCCGCCACGTGTGAGGCGCCCGGCAGAAAACCACCGGTTGGCATATTTTTCGAGGGTCACCAAGGCGTCCGGGGAAAAACAGAGCATGCCGCCGATCACCACACCCGCGACGCTGCCGACGATCAGGAACCACCTCAAGGTGCCGGCGACGATCACGACCAGCGGAACCATGGCGCCTTTGGCGAATGTCGCGCCGACTGCGGCGGGATTTATTCCGGTGACCAGCCCGAAGGTCGCAAACAGGCCGCCCGCGATCAGGGCCCAGCCAATCCAGCGCCGATTTCGGTACGAGAACCGCTCGGTACTGCGCGGCAAGTCGAGTGCCGCGAAAGCAGCGTCGGTCGAGATCCATCGATTCATCGCATGAAAAATTCGCAGCATCCGCGCGCTGGAAACGATCAACCCGACCCCCACGGCGAAGCCGAGGCTGGCGAACACCAGCACCACGACGATGAAAAACTGGAACAGCAACTGCCAGATCAGATTGTAATTGGACGGCATGTGTCCTCCATTTTCCAACAGCTGCGCAGCTTGTCGCAGCACTCGGCCACCGCGGCATTGGCCGTGTCGAGCACGCCGCCGAACAGGATGAAGCCGTGCACCATGTCGGAATACTCGCGGTAGGCGACCTCCACGCCCTCCTTCGCCATGCGCTGCGCATACTCCCGCCCCTCGTCGAGCAAGGGATCGTAGCCAGCGGTGATCACGTAGGCGGACGGCAGGCCGGCGAGGCTCTTGGCGAGCAGGGGCGAGGCGCGCCAGTCGAGCAGATCTGCCTTGCGCGGCAGGTACTGCGCCTGGAAATAGTCGATCGACTTCTTGGTCAGAAGGTAGCCTTCGCCGTTGCGCTGGATCGAAGGGTGCTGCGCACGCTGGTCGGTCGCGGGATAGACGAGGAGCTGGTACGCGATCTCCGGCCCGCCGTGGTCGCGCGCGTGGAGCGCCACCACCGTCGCGAGGTTTCCGCCCGCGCTGTCGCCGCCCACGGCGACAAGCTTGTGGCGCCCGGCGACGAACTTCACCGCGGCGAGGCAATCGTCGACCGCGGCCGGGAATGGATGCTCCGGCGCCAGGCGGTAGTCCACCGAGTACACGGCGCAGCGCGCGCCGTTGGCCAGCTGACGGCAGAGCACGTCGTGCGTGTCGAGATCGCCGATCACCCAGCCGCCGCCGTGGAAGTACACCAGCGCGGGCAACTGTTCGTCCGGCTTCGTGCCGTGCGGCCGGTAGGCGCGCAGCGCCACCGGGCCGGGCGCGAGCAGCAGGCGCGCCTCGGCGACTTCGGGAGCCTTTGGCGAGAGCACCGCGCGCGTGTCGCGGTAGATGCGCCGCGCGATGTGCGCGGGTACTTCGTAGTAAGGCGGCAGCGGCGACTTGGCAGCGCGCTCGATCAGCTGGACGACCTGGGGATGAAGGCTCATCGCTACTTCACGGCCGCGAGCATCTTCTTCAGGCGCTCGACGAAGAACGGCGCGCACTTGTGGATGCGCGTCTCCTGCGTGACCATCAGCGGGCGGATGCGCGGCAGATAGGCCTGCCATTCAGCATCGGCCTGCATCGCCGCGCGCATCTTTTCGCGTTGCAGCAGGTCGTCGTATGCCCACATGTGGGTCACCAGGTTCTGCATGCCGACCTCGGTGACATAGTAACCGACGAGATTCGGCAGGTGCCTGAGCTGGATCTTCATGCCGACTTCCTCGTAGTGCTTGAAGTACTCGGGCGCCTTGCCGACCTGCAAGAGATACATGCGTTCTTCGACGTACATGCGGCGGATCCTCCCTGGGGTTGTTCGATTATAGTATCCAGCCCATGGACGACATCAACACGCTGCGCCGCATCCTGTCGCAGAACCGCGTCATCGCGGTGGTCGGGCTGTCGGCAGACTGGTTCCGCCCGAGCTATTTCGCCGCCAAGTACATGCAGGAGCACGGCTACACCGTCATCCCGGTGAACCCGCGCTACACGGAGGTGCTGGGGCAGAAGTGCTACAAGTCGCTGCGCGACATCCCGGGCAAGGTGGACATCGTGGACTGCTTCCGCAAGACCGAGGACATCATGCCGATCGCGGAGGACGCCATCGCCATCGGCGCCAAGGTGCTCTGGCAGCAGCTCGGTGTGAAGAACGAGGCTGCCGCGACCAAGGCGCGCGTGGCCGGCATGGAGGCGGTGTTGGACCACTGCGTGAAGATCGAGCACGGGCGCCTGTTCGGCGGCCTGAACTGGGTGGGGGTCAATACCAAGGTGATCTCGGCCAAGCGGCCGCGCTGGCTCGCGTACTGAACTTTCATTCCAGATATCTGTTTTTTCGATAATTTGTTCCTGTGCGGGACTAGCGCGCGCGAGGGCGGACCGTTATCCTAGCGTCCATGCGCAAACCGATCCGCATCTTCGAAGGCCGCTTCGGCCGAGTGGTGCTCGCGGAGGCTTCCGCGCCGGGCGAGTCCCAGGCGCTGGCCGAGCCCCTGATCCTGATCAAGCACGATGGCGCCGACAGCATGGCCTCGATCGGCGGTGTGCCGCTGCCGCTCACGCGCGAGGACACCTTGTTCGCCAACCCGGCCGAGCCCACGCAGCTCCTGGGCAGCGCCAACGGCGCGAGCGCGCGCGTCATCGCCTACCACCCTTCCGTGCCCTGGCTGCAGGCGAGCTTCCCCGCGGCGTTCGAGGACGCCGGCGGCGGCATGTTCCCGCGCTCGCGCGAGGTGATCACGCCGCGCATCCGCCAGCTTGCCGATGCGCTGGCGATCGAAGCGCTCAACGACCAGTTCCTGTCGCCCGAGCGGCTCGAGTTCATGCTGCAGGAGTTGATGCTGTCGGTGGTCGAGACCTACGTCGCGCGCCGCCGCGCGGGGGCTGCGCTGTGGCGCGGCTCGCGCTTCGCCGACACCCGCATCCGCAAGGCGCTGGCGCTGCTGCGCGCGCGCCCCAACAAGGACGTGAACATGGACGACCTGGCCAGCCAGGTCGGCCTGTCGCGCTCGCGCTTCTACGACCTGTTCCAGGTCTGCACCGGGCGCTCGCCGAGGTCGTATCTCGACATGCTGTGCGTGGAGAGCGCCATCTCCAAGCTCTCCACCGGCCGGACACGCATTGCCGACGTGTCGGCCGAGCTGGGATTTTCGGCGCAAAGCAATTTCACCCGCTTTTTCCTGAACCAGGTCGGCATCCCGCCCTCGGAGTACCGGCGCGCCGCGTCCCGCCCCGAGCCCGAGGAGTCTCAGCCGGACGTCGACCCGGCGTCCGGGCCCCGCAGCTAGCGATCCGACGCTCCGCTCCGGTGTGGGGGGCGCCCCGCGCCGGGAATGTCTGGCAGAAAACTCCACTCGAACCGCGAATGAAGCTTGCATTGACCGGGGCGCTGATCGTCGCCTGCCTGTTTCTTGGCATGCTGATCTTCTCCGAGATCGGGCGGCGCATCGGAGTCGTGAGGGGCGCGCGCGATCCCGATGGCCTGGCCAAGGGAGCCGGTGCGGCGGAGGCGGCCGTGTTCGGCCTGCTGGGACTGCTCATCGCCTTCACGTTTTCCGGCGCCGCGTCGCGCTTCGAGGATCGCCGGCACCTGATCACCGCGGAGGCCAACGCCATCGGTACCGCCTACCTGCGCATCGATCTGCTCCCCGCTGCCGCGCAGCCG